>Ga0307511_10005795_pt1 | contig 12491 bp, 12 predicted proteins | sample 13_EM_MG_FD_200266 | JGI IMG/M metagenome (GOLD analysis project Ga0307511, IMG submission 200266) | Populus trichocarpa ectomycorrhiza microbial communities from riparian zone in the Pacific Northwest, United States - 13_EM | ecosystem: Host-associated > Plants > Roots > Unclassified | place...
ATGTCGGTCCATAAAGCGGGATCCGCGAGGGCAATTGCACGCCAGCGACTGCATGAACCGGTGAGAGCGAGGAGTACAGCCAAGTACTCTCTGAAGAGGACGCGGGACTTTTCGTCACAGTCAAGCTGGGGGAGTCGCGTGGCATGGCGGAAAATGTCGCATATAATCTCGACCGGGGCACAGTCTGGGGTAACGGGTAAGCGTGTCGTTCTGTAGGGCCTGGAAAGCGAAAGTACTCACGGGCCATGGTGGGGGGACGAGAGGAAGAGAGAGCTGTCGGTTGGGGGAGAGCAGCGGATGCTTTTTATCCGCTGGCAGGTAGCTTTTAGGTAAGGGTATAACCGAGGACAGGAACCAGTCGCCAGAACCACCATTGCCGATCTCGGACACGCGTTGGTTGAGCGAGGAAAATTTGGCAGAAGGTTCGTTAGGAGGTCGGTTTAACACGGGGGGTGCCCGGTGTTGGTGCGGACATCCGTCGAAGCGCGTTCATTTCCAATCGTCGTTGTCGAGGTTCGAGCGGGAGGTTCGGCGCTAGCGAAACCTCTGCCTCAAGGTCTCTTTTCGGAGAAGGGACGCACTGCGCTGAAGATTGACCGGCTTTGAAACGTCATTCGAAACATTGACTGCTGGAGCACAAACATAAGTACGGGGCGGGCGGGCGGACGGAACGCCGACTATCGTGGACACCGTACCTCAGTTCTTTGAACCGATGCGGGTTCTAGAAGATCATCGGGCACATCGTTTTGTATGGTGAGCGTTGGCCAAAGAGGGGGAGGGAGGCAAATCGACAGGTGATAACAAGATGGGAGAAAGGGAATAACCAGGGAGTCAAAGGGCGATTGATATATAGCAACTGGGGAGGTACAGACGCGTAAGCCCCCTCCCTAAGCATCACGTCACCAGCAAAATGCACCCGACGTACGATCTTCGGAACGAGGCTCGGTACCCATGGAAGAAATGGGGATCGTCAGTGGGGCAGTATTAAAACCACGTTCTGTGATCGTCCTGACACACTTGATACGATCCAGACGAGTCGAAGTGGTCGAGAGCGGATTGTTGAAGCGGAATATCTCATGGTGCGGGTGGCGGGGGGGATTGCGCTGATAAGGGATGGGTACCCACCAGCGGGTTCCCTCGCAGTTTGGAGGAAAGGGCGATGAGAAACTACTTATCTCCTCCCGCTTCGTCCACACCCCGAACTGTCCACCACTGGGCACCAGGGGGGTAATTGATTTTTGTTATTCTGGTAGAGGCGTCTACGTGCCTTGTGTTCTGAAAGCGCTCTGAAGCAAGAATAGCTTTGTATGTATGCGAGAGTTTAGTGGAGTCGTGTCTCGGATTCATACACCGGCCAACCGACACGGGGAGTCGAGCGCTGTCGAGCGTAACGGCATCGGATACATCCTCTGTCCCACGCACCCAGCTGACCACCGCGCCTGCAAAGCCGTGCGTCTTAGCACCACCAATCAGATCAGCCCCAACACAACCCGAGGGTCTTAGTCCGAGCTTGTCAATCCAGTCGTGATTGACGGGGGTCACCGGAGTGGTCCGGCCAATCGGGAGTACAATACGCCACTGCCCTCACCCCAATCTAAACCGGGCGATATATAACGACAATGCGGTCCCGTTCAGCCATACCTTTTGCTGCCCCCCTCACCAACCCCCCTGTTCACCTCTCTCTCCTCCGCTCATACCATGGTCTTCAACATAAGTCGTGAAATCCTCAACGCTCGCCTGGGACGGGTTCCAACAAAGGTACCTCCACACGACCTCTTCCTCCCTTACCGTGCCTGATCGTGCCTGCCCAGGACCGAGACGAAAAAAGCAAATTTTCTGGAGATCTCGTCTCAGTCGTCGAGGTAGAGAACGTGAGAGACACTCCTCGAACCCCACCAAGCCACCCTCTCATCGACGTCTGCAGAGTCTCCCGATTCTCAAGAAGGCAAGCAAGCGTCTGAGGGCATACAGTTTTGTAAGTCTTGGTCGTGTGTCGATCCGCTGGGCAAACCCTAACGGAACGCCTATTCCGCAGCTACAACTCGACAATTCACCTCCCTCATACGACGAGGTCCAACCCGCGCCCCAATACGACAGTCACAACCAACCGATACCGCCGAGTCTCCAGCTGAAGCGGTACAGCAACAATGGCCGGCGCTACAGCTGCCGCCAGAACCAGCTAGTCCAGGACCTGAGCGTCAAGCTCATTGGTGTTGTTTTGCCTAAACAATGTCCTCCGCCACCTCGCCCCGAACCCCGGAAGATCCTAAACGAGGATATCCGTGTCAGGAAACTGCGAGGCGACAAGTACGATATCAGTTACTGTCTACCGAAGACTCAAGTCACACGGCGGCCTCCCAGGTGAGTTGGAGTTCCCGTTAATCCCCGAGCGAGGTCTGCGTTCTCATCTTTCTCGCCCAGTCCACTGAGGAAGGAGCTGGCGAGAGCCTCGTGAACGCACATCGGAAATGCTTTCATCCATTCGTTTTTTGCTTTGTAGTTTATGGTTTATGTAGACGGATCGCATACTTGCCAAACTCATGACCACTTAGTTCACTTACTGTTGCATATAACTTAATTCCATGACCAGTAGGCTTCCACAGAGCCTGCACGTACGCACACACACACCAGTCCAAAACGGTTTCATTGGATCACGCGGAAGCAACCACGAGGACGAGGATGGAACGCCTCGGCGTTACCCGACGGGCTACCGGTTCGGGCATCTATTTGTAGCTCCGGACATGTGAATACTTTCCGCGCCGCTCTTGCGAAGCGGGAAATCACAAGATTAGATGACCCGAGCCAGCTTACTCGCTCGAACAAATCCCCGCTCAGCCGTCCGAGGCTCCAGCGAATGAGAGATCTTACGCCAAAAAAAACCCCGCGCTCCACAGCCACCGCGGTTCTGAGTCAGCTTCCCCAAGAGCCAAGGGCAATCGGACCACAAGGACAAAATGAGCCGATTGTGTTTGAGATCAATTTTGACTCGCATTTCGAGTACACCCGCCTGCGGACGAAAGAGAGACATCCCCGACGACTACCATGTTCTCTCACCCCCGCACCCGAGCTCTCTGGTCTGGTGGGATTTCAAGAGGATCGACGTCGCCCAGTAGGGTGTGGAGGAGATCAATGAGCGTACGGCCTCAGGAACCTCAAGCTCAAAGCACCCGGGGTAAGCCGATCCCCCAATTTTGTACACTTCGCATGTATTGAAAAACTAGAATGGCGCTCCCGCCATTTCACTCGTTATTCTTGTTCCTGGCTCCTTCACATCCGCTCTCCGTATGGACATTTCAGGCAGAAAAAAAGTCACAATTCAATCCCTCCAAAATATGAGGAACACCGATCGACCAATCACGATGCTGACCGCGTATGACTACCCGACCGGAAGGGCGTGCGATTTACATGGGATAGACATCACCCTCGTCGGCGACAGTCTGGCGCAGGTCTGTCTTGGCCACGACTCCACGACCCGTTTAACCCTCGACGAGATGATTCACCACTGTCGAGCCGTCGGTCGGGGGAGCAAAAATCCGTTCTTGGTCGCGGATATGCCTTATGGGACCTATCACACCGGAGTCGACGATACGGTCCGCAATGCGATTCGGATGGTCCGGGAAGGAGGCGTCGAGGGTGTCAAGATGGAAGGTGGAATAGAGATTGTGGAGCTCGTGAAGAAGCTCACGACGTTTGGAATACCGGTGATGGGTCACGTGGGGTTATTACCTCAACGACATACATCCCTGTCCGGATATAGGGTCCAAGGGAAGGATGCGAAGGGTGCGGTGGAGGTGGTTAGGAGTGCGCTCGAGCTGGAGAAGGCCGGTGCTTTCTCGATCGTACTCGAAGCGATTCCCCATCGTCTGGGTGAGCTTCTCACCCAGCGACTGTCCGTGCCGACGATAGGAATTGGAGCCGGGCCTTCCACGAGCGGACAAGTCCTGGTCTGGGACGATGTTATGGGAACGTGGTCGGGGCATAAAGCCAAGTTCGTCAGGAGGTTTGCGGATGTTCAGTCCGAGGCAAAGCGAGGGGTGACTGGGTTCGCTGCTGCCGTCCGAGAGGGGAGTTTCCCAGATATCGAGACGGAGAGCTACCCGATGGAAGACGTAGAGTGGCAACAGGCAGTAGCAGAGCTTAGGTAAAGGCCTCTTCGTTCTTTATAATTAATATGGAACGTGTGCGCCTCCCTGCTGGGAGTCCTGAAACGTTAACCTGCCAGTGAACTCCAGAGGAAAATGCAGGCTTGGCGTTCATAGAACTCGTTTGTCTGGCCGCTCGTCAACGTCGGCGGTGTGTCTTCCATTACGGCCGTTGTTTGCTATTGGCTGTGCGTCATGTTACCTGCTACAATGGGTCTGTTTGGTCGGCAGTGCATGGACAATCCAGGAAAAGGAGTGATCAGATCCCACTGCCAGACGCGCTGCCCCTGTTTCGTTATAACGTGAAGTAATTCAAGCCTTACATTCACCACTCACCCAGAAAACCCAGTGGTCTCTACGCCGCCAGCTACCCATGGTGATCCTGAAGGACGCGAAACTGCCAGAGCTTCCACCGGCTCACGATGACGCACCTCCGTCTTACCAACGCGTCGACTCGGGTCCAAGTACAAGTTCGATCCGTTCTCAGCACCGACAACCTCCCCCGACACATCCACATCGACCCATACCCGGGGCATCCCCGTCTCCCTCCCCCTCCAGTTCCTCACACACCCCGCCGACAATCGCATCCCTGATCGAAGCAAAGCTCGAGACGACACTTGAATCTGGGAAATCCAAGCTCAAATCATGCGTTATCGAACTTTTGGGCGGTGGCACGGCGCAGAGTACGAAGGATGTCAAGAATGTGGCATATAGGTCGGTCAGGGATGTGGTGAGGTACCCGGAGGCCCAGCAGTCGGTGGCACTCATCGAGACGTCCGCTGAAATGTGTCGGGCGAAGGGGGTAAACTTTGCCGAGGTTCTTCAAGATCCTAGCTTCGAAGGACATAGGGCGTTGTATTGGGTTATTATTAGCAGGCCACCTCCCAGTCACTACGGATTGGTGTCCACGATCCTCAAGCACTCTGGGCCACTATCCCCCGAGGCTGTTGCTGAGGTTCGCCTCGCTTGCCTCCAAGCCGGCGATCAGACACTCTTCAACTACCTTTGGAAACATCCCGCCTATGGTGCCCTTTCCGCGACGGACGCGCTGTTACTCGGTGCCACATCCCCTACAGACTGCGTCGATGTGCAAGAAACTACATCCGACGAGGTCGGCGCGTTTGTCGCCCGCTTCGAGATCAGCCAGTTTCACAAGCGCATGTCCGTCTCTGGGATTATCATGTTCGAGTTCATCGCTCGAGGTTCGTATCTGCGCTGATCTTGTTGGGGTTACTAAACTGAACGCCGTATGTTTTTGATGTCTACAGGCCGGCTGTGGTGCCTGAGGTTTTTTGCTATGCCCAATAAAAAGACAAAAGCGCCTGGGCCATGGACGATATCACTCTCCATCATTGACCCCAGTCCCCCAACCTGGCTCGACTCACGCCTCGTTATCACCGAACCGCGAAGAAAGTCCGCGGCTCTCCCACCTCCGTGGCCCCTACCAGATGGTAGTGCTGTGGCTTCCCTATTATCATCGTCCTCTCCAGAAAAACGACGGGAGAAACCTCCAATCCAATTCCGACTGCAAACAAAGTCCGCTCAACTCCATCCTCCAACATCCAAGAAGTCCAAGAAGAGACGCCAAGGGCTGGTCGCGCGCTTTGAAGATAAGCCGGCGAGCTCAGGGCTTCAGTACCCGTACGGTTATTTTACTGTTCTTGAATGCTTCACTCACCTTGTGATCGTTTCCTATTCAGTGACAGTGCCTACTATTCTCCCGACGGAACTCTCCAGGTGACGATGGAGGCTCGACTTGCGAAACCGCTAGCAAACGCAGACTGTGTGATATGTTAGGTAACGCAAGGCACCGCCTTCCACCGCTTTCCTGCGGTTTTCGTTTTCTGGGTTACAGTCGGACGGAACGCTGATCGCAGTACTTTTGGGATGATTGGGGCTCGCTGAGCACAGTCCAGGTAGATATTTGCGGGGGACATTGCGCAGTAACTACCCATGTAACCTGTTGTCGCTTCAGCACTGTTTACCGGTTGGGGGCCGGTTGTTGATTGACCGCAGTCGAGGGTGAGAGTGTTGAGTATAGACGCTCGTTGCGACATAAGAGTAGATCTTAGCGAATCATCATGATCATTGTACGACTCATTCCCGCCACCGCCCCTGGGTCCGTCCGTTTCACAACGTCTACACTTTGGTTGAGATGATCATTGGGAAAGAGGGGGTACAAGAGGACTCTCAGTTGCTGGACGAACCGCCCTCGTATGATCAAATCAACCCGAGTCATTCGTCTGTGAGTTCAGACTTCCAACCAGATGTAAAGGCTGGCCCTTCTTCGTCCCCCTCGACCCCAAACACGACCTCTATCGCCGGACCGCCCTTGCAATTGGCGAAACAGAAACCGCGTACGACGTGGCTCGATTCCTTCAGGCTTTCGCAGCAGGCGAAGGAGGTCCGGGCGACGGTGCGCAGTATCATTCGAGATGTCGTGAAGCAGCCGAAAACGCCCGCTTCTATGGGCCTTTTGGAGAGTTGCGCGGACGCATGTACATCCAACAACCTCTCCTTTTCGGAAATCCTACAAGATCCGTCGGTAGAAGGCCACCCGGCGATTTACTGGGCGATCGTCAAACGACCTTCTCCGGACGATTTCGAACTCATAACCTCACTCATGTCGTATTCGGCTCCGCTGACGACGGAGACGATGACGGAAGTTAGGTTGGCTTGTTTGCATGTGGGAGACCAGGCGTTGTTTCAGTGTTTATGGAGGTCACCGGAGTATGGAGCGTTGAGTGGGGCGGATAGGATGTTGTTGGGCGTTTCGTCTCCGCCGGATACGATAGATGTGGAGGAGCTGCCTGGGCAGGACGGGCCGTTTGCGGTCAGGCTCACCATCATACAGTTTGAGAAGAGGATGAAGGTCTCGGGAGAGATTGAATTTGAGTTTATCGCTCGAGGTACGTCACCCCCGCATCATACATTCCCCTCCTCCTCCACGTCCTGCAGGATGTCGCGTTACACGTCTTTTCTTATTTTTATTTTATTTTAAAATTTTATTTTTTTGCGTTAGGGAGGATCTGGAAACTTCGGTTTTATGTGACCAAGAACGATGTTACACAACAACCCGGACCATGGGCCGTCATGATACAGATGATGGAACAAAGCCCTCCCACCCACCTGGATTCCCGTATCATCATAAAGGAACCAGAGAAGGAGCTGCCGCCCCCATCACCTGCAATCACTCCTAACAGGGGCCTCGCGTCGTTTTTGACTTCATCTTCAACGTCACCGAAGCCAAACCCGCCAATAGAGTTCCGGCTCAAGACGAGCGCGGCAGAGTTGACCGCGGTTAGGGCTGGAAGGAGGGCGGATTATTCACAGAAGGTGCAAGTCCTATTTACGGACAGCGCGCAAGGGAACAGTTTACAGTATCCGTGAGTGAACTGGTGTTATTGTGCGAAAACCCGTGGTTCTGAGTCCCTGATTCTGTGGGGTTAGAGATAGCCCGTATTATTATCCGGATGGGAGTCTGAAAGTCACCCTGGAGGCTCGTTTGGCGATTAGGAAGCTCTGGGAGAAGTTTCAGCCCTTTTGCTAACCGCTGCTCCGCACGCGCACTTTCTTTACAAGGTTATACTTCGTTCATGTCCCCGTGCTACGTGTAATTATCACTATTTGTAATGATGCTTTGCTCTCTTCCCTGCGCGATCTCAGGGGATTCTTCCGAAGCCACGTTTGGGTGTCCGTGTCATGTCCCGGACTTCGGAGCGAAGTGATCGCACTGCTCAGGCGATTCAGGCACAGATTGTCGACCCTGATTGGGTTGGTACGGGGAGGTTTCGTCACTCCGTTCGCAGGCGGTTGAGTGCTTTGATCCGCGTCGCATCCACCTTGAGGTTCTCCGCTCACCTCCTTCGTATACCTGTTCAGTTGACGTATGCGACTGCAGGCTGGTTTTGCTTACCTTCATCAGGACTGTCGGCTACCTCCGCCATCGTGATGTTAGCAAGTGTGTCGTTCTGATCTGGGCGACCTGAGGTGGAGTGGAACTTCACGGCCCCACACTCACGTGTGTGGCCGGACCCGGCAATGTTCCACGAAGTTCATTTCTGATGGGTTCCTTGTTCCATGACGGGTGGTGCCATACGTCCTGACGTGGCAGGACGAGAGGGCTACGTTAACGTTACCCCCCGACCGTTTGGTTCTGTCCCACGGATAAGCGTGCAAGACGTGTTTTTGCTCGTTATCTTTCGGCTTTAGTGGTTGGGCGTTGAATCCGCCGGACACCGCTGGACCTTTCGGTGCAAGCGGGAGTTACGTCACCCTGTGGTTATCGACTAAGCAAGGGTGTATGAAACATGGGCGGTCGGCCAAAGACGATGATGTCAGTGTTTTTGGGAAGTGAGGAAGCACTGTATCACGATTGCAAACAGACCAAGCCATATGGGGTTGTTAAGCGTGTAAGGAACAAAGCTCGAGCTGAGGTCGGGAATGCTTGACCCGCACCGTCCGCGGTTCTGACGGCCAGGAAAAACGGAATTTCCAACTTGGTCACTGGGCACTGTTCTGTTTGGAACATGTCCCGCGCAGAAAGGAGCAGGTGGCCATGAGAAAACGGCCAGGGAACGCGAAAGAGATGCAGATCTGGATGAGTTTAAAAAACCTCCAAAACTCCAAGGAATCGGGAACAAAGCTGATTCCCGGATGTTGGTTCGCCCTATGTAAGCGGCGTGTATAAACTGCGAACGAATTACATCACTTACATCATCCGGGCGTTTTGTGGCGCGGGTTGGTTGCAGACGCTCGAGCATTTGCTAAACCTATATGTACACAAGGTCGAATGTGGGGATGGGACCGTGAGAATCGGCTCGCCCGCTCCCTCCACCCTTTTCCTCACCTTTGATCTTCGCTCTCCACACCCCCACCTCACGAGACCCCCGGTACTAGGAAATCTTCTCCTAGCGTCTTGGAGCCGGACAACCCCGACTCTTAGTTCCATTCCATTCTTCATTATCAAAGGACCCACCCATTGGGAAGCTCGGGGATCGGTCCGTTTTGGAGAACCGTAGAAAAGGAAGAGGGATAAAGATGCAAATCTGCGAACGAGTCCCGGAAGATCTGCTCATGCCTATCTTCGAGCAACTCCAGGACCAGCGGGACTTGTATGCCTGCAGTCTCGTCAACCGTACCTTCAACCGTGCGGTCACGCCTATACTGTACAGGTCATGGGATACCAGGGTCGTCGTCGACCTTCCCGCCAACGATCGGTTCGCTAGATCCCACAAGGTATTTCGACGTTCACCGCTGCAGTGGCTCAAGCGAGATCCTCACCCAGACTTTCCAGATCATCGACCCGGTTCAAACATTTTTGGAAACGCCAGAGCTGCTACAATACGTGAGGCATGCCCAAGCTACAGGTAGACTGCCTCCCCCACGTGCATGCGGCCGCGGTACTGATGTCACTTACGCAGGGTCCATTCACAAATTTGGCACCAAACTGTTCGATAACCTTCTTACGGCTCTCCGCAAATGCGAGCACCTCGAATCGTTCACCTGGACCGAGCAGGCCGATCGCCTGACCACGCAGCCGCACGAGGACCCTATGGCGCACTCTGTCGCAGACCAAAGCCTCCGAGGTGTTACCAAGGTCCTACGCGAGCTCCCCATCACAGAACTCACAATCAGAAGTTACGTTGGGCTGAGCGAGGGCGCGTGGTCAGAACTCATCAAGATCAGCGGCCTCAAGAAACTATCCCTCTGGTGCATGGAGGGACAGCCGAGAGTTCTGCAGGGCTGGTCAGAAACACTCGGGAACACTTTGACGCATTTGGAACTTGGGGCAAGCATGATTTGATCTCCTACCTGTTTCATTGTCTGACCTGATTGGGTAGAGATGCAATGGGGTTCCTCCGACGGTCCTGCTTTCGGTTCTCTCACACCTTGGTCAGCTGAGAGGTCTCAGCATACGTGGCGCGCCTAGTACGGCAATCCCGCACATCCTGACGTTGTTGCCGCACCTACGGTTCCTAGACACGGATTATAACCCGTCGATTGCGAAGGGAAGACCACCGGAACAACCTCTAATTTCAAAACTCCAGGGGCTGACGGTCCGGACGACCGGCGGTACAGAACCCCACGACGTCAGCGGATGGGTTAAAAACCTCGTCCCCTTCCCGTCCTTGGAGTCCTTCAAGCTTCTAGGTTTCTCTGTTCACGGGGATAGCGGTTTACCGAGGAGGTTCATTCTGGATATGGCCCAAATCCACGGGCCGTTGTTGAAACAATTCCACGTCACTGGTGCCTCGTTGTCTTGGCCTGACGTGCAATGTGTCTGTGCGATGTTCCCGATGATCGAGGACCTCTCCGTACTCATCTTTACGAATGATATAGTAAGTTCGCCCCACAGTGATCACGGATTCTCGGTTACTGAACACTTGCCCAGACGCTCATTGACGAAGCTATTCTCGAGGCGAGGAACTTGAGGACACTAAGCGTAGAGGTTGGAATGGCGAGTTGGCAGGTATCAAGGAATAAGTTCTCGGTGGAGGAGGCCAAGGAAATGATGATAAGAGATGGCTCGAGCTTGAGAGAAATTCGCGTCGCGGGGATTTCATACAAGGTGCGTGATGCGCGGAGTCGAGGCAGGAACCGAGACTAACGCGATCCATAGGGCCGCTGGGTACCAGTTGTAAACCCGGAGAACGGAACCACGTGTGGAGAGTTCAGAGTATCGGAAGATGATAGCGGAAGACTCGGCGGTTGGTCTGTGTAATTTAACGTGCATTACGTCAACCTTATGTATAATATATTTTTCCTCACTCAGCATGAGACCCGTTTGACGGTCAAACCGATCGTAGTCGGTATTGGAATGGTGGTCACAGTTAGAGATCTATGTACGAAAGAATGAGCAGGATTCGGTTAGGCACCCCGTCCTCGACCACGTCCTCTGCCTGGACCGCCTCGTGATTGTCCGCGTGCTAAAGAATTTTAAGTGAGCCATTGTTATGACTAGGGATAGGATGGGGATGGACGGACATCGCTGTGGGAGACCCCGACCTCCTGCGGCACCATCGTCAGTTAGTCGCTCGAATCGTTCGGAGGATGTAATGGACGTACCCCTGCCACCAACGCCACTGACGTGAGCACCTCGTGCGCTCCTTCCGGCTTCCCTGGCCCTCGTCTGTTCTTCTTTGACGGCATCTAGCAAGGTATCAGGTACCCGGAGGTACTTTATCTGACAAAATCAAATCAATATCTCACGAAACCGAGGAATGGAAATACGTGCGCACCGTACTACCCCGAATATAACACTCTTTCAGTTTCCAGAACTTATCACCATCGGGATTCGTCTGATACACTTCTCGCAGCGTGATGTTCATAAAATTGTCGCAGTTGACGAGATGACCGTTGAAAGTCTCTCCGTTCTTGAGTTCGACTAACTGTAGGGTGGGATGGCCTGACGCGTGAATAAACCCGATTCGCAGGTGGGATCGGTAGGTGGGGAGGTGTGGCTGCTTACCATCGGTTTGTTCTGGGCTGCGTTTAAGAGGGAGAGTGGCAGCTGTTTGGAGGCGTACGTTAGTGGATGTGCCGGTAACGTAGGTGGATTGGTTAGACTTTACCATCTTGTCGGTTTGAGGGAGGGAAGGAGGGAGGAGGGAGTAAAGGTCGGTCCGACACGTGATCGGACGCTTGCATTTCCTTCCGTTCCGCCATCACCTGCCGTCACTCGCCATCATCGTCCTCCGCGCCTGGGCAGCCTTCGGTGGTTCGTGGCCAAGGCTCTATTGATAAGCTACAACCTAACCCACGTTCTAGGTGGCCATGCTCTCACGGTTCGCGAAAACGTTCATAGCCGTCATCTTCGCCCTGGTGTGTAACTTGCCGGTCTCTACTTCGCCGAATATGGTGAACTGAGTGATGACGACCAGTTTTTGGTCGCATCCCTGGGTGTTTTGAACCCACGGTCGAAACCGTATCTTGACCCGTGGTCGGGAGACCAGTTTGGCGAGGGTGGCGTTGAGCAGCATTTGGCACTTAAACCGCATGAAGAAGTTGTGAGGGGGAGCCCGATCATGCAAAAGTTGGGGAACGAGACAGCTAAGTGAGTAAGGGGGTTGTGCCGGTGTACCTCCTTTTCCTGACTACTCCTTACCAGGGCGGAGTTGGGGAGGGCAACTTGGAAGTTACTGTGGGTGTAATCTTCCTCATCTCGTCGTTGGTGGATCGTCTTACCCAGCCGACAGGCATACGATGACACTGAGATACCCAGAGGTACTTTTACTCCCATCATACCCGATGGAGTGCGCATGCTCTAACGCCACGCACTCTACCTAAGGATCCGACACCAAATGAGAAAGAGGCTCTCAATTCATACTTCCATTTACTGTCACGACT
>Ga0307511_10005796_pt1 | contig 12489 bp, 14 predicted proteins | sample 13_EM_MG_FD_200266 | JGI IMG/M metagenome (GOLD analysis project Ga0307511, IMG submission 200266) | Populus trichocarpa ectomycorrhiza microbial communities from riparian zone in the Pacific Northwest, United States - 13_EM | ecosystem: Host-associated > Plants > Roots > Unclassified | place...
ATTGTGGCCATCGCACGAGCTGCATTGGAGCTCTGCCCCGCTGGTCATCCCGATCATGTAATGTCTCTTTCCACTCTCGCCGCTTTCCTTCGCCGCAGGTTCCAACAACAGGGTGCTGTTGCGGATTTAGATGAAGCCATTACTTTGTGTCAAAAGGCGTTAGATGTCTATCCTTCAGGGAGTGTGGCCAGTGCACCACATCTACACGACCTTGCACAATATCTATCAGAGAGGTCCACCAAGCTAGCCATGTCGACTGACCTGGACGATGCCATCAAGTTCGAACAAGCAGCATTGGCGTTACGTCCCTACGGTCACCCTGACCGTGCAGAATCTCTCAACAGTCTCTTCAACTACAATCAGCTGAAAACCAAAGGGCGGGGGGCGAGTAGTACTCAGTCAGCACATCCCACTGGCACAACTTCTGGTTCACGGTTCAAATCCTTGATTGGAAGCATCGTTTTCGACATCCTGAACGGCCTTCCCCTTCGCTTGCTGGACACCCGTACTGGAACGCTATGTGACAAAGGCTTACAGTTCGCACACTTCGAGAAGAGCGAAGAATACAAGCAGCTACTGTCATCAGTCACAGCGATGGATGCCCCTGCCCAAGTCACTCATATCCGCGAAGTAGTGTCTACCTATTTCCGGTATGTCACACTGTCCCACCGGTGGGGAAATTCCGAACCACTGTTGTGCGACATTGGTGGGCGAGTCATCTATGACTTACATCCCACCGATGGTATCTCGAAGCTGCAGTCCTTCTGTCTTGCATGCGATCGACATGGATACTTGTGGGCTTGGAGTGATACATGCTGTATTAACAAGGAAAGCAGCGCAGAACTTCAGGAGGCGATAGGTTCTATGTTTTCATGGTACCGGCTGTCAGATCTCACAATGGTCCACCTCGCCGATGTCTCAGATACGGGCCGGCTGGCCAGTAGTGTGTGGTTTAAGCGTGGCTGGACCCTTCAAGAGCTGTTGGCGCCCCGTAGGATGTTGTTCTTCACTCGAGATTGGTCGCTTTACGGGGACAATTCCTTAAATCACAAGGAGGATAGCGCCATACTTGACGAATTGGAACAGGCGACGGGCATTACCTCACGACATCTCACTGATTTCCATCCCGGCGTGGATGACGCACGATCGAGGCTTCAGTGGGCGTCCACGCGTTGTACCACTCGGCCAGAAGACATAGCCTATTCGCTTCTTGGAGTCTTCAGTCTCCACATCCCTGTCCTATATGGGGAATCTGCGGAGGACGCTCTCGGGCGTCTGCTCGCAGAGGTCATCTCAAAATCTGGCGACACGTCTATCCTGCATTGGATCGGGCAATCATCGACATTTCACAGCTGCTTCCCTGCCACCATCACCCCATACCAAGCTCTTCCTCTCTCTTTGCCAGACCTCACAACACCACCTTCCACATGTACTCCTTCCGTTCTCAGATCTGCGCGCGAAATGCATCAGGCGCTCTCCAACCTGCCACTCGCCAAATTCGCTAACTTCAGGCTCATTCTTCCATGCATCGTCCACCGCATCAAAGCTATGACTCTGACTCGAGTAGATACCAGTACTGAGACTCACGTCCATCAAATTCAGGCGGCTGGCCTGGCTCCCATTGATATTGCACTGTCGGAGGGGCTCGAGAATGCGACGAAAGGAGTCCCATATGTCCTGATACGCCCATGGCACCCCAACTTACTTCATCCCGTCGTCAATACTGATGATGCCTGGGCTCACCAATGGCTCACACGGCTGGAACAGCCGTTCAGCGCACTTCTATTAATGGGACTACCTCACAACGAATATCGGAGGGTTGCATCGTTTCGTCATATTATCGCTCGTCCTACGGACTCTGCTGGTTTGTTGAAAGGCGAAGTTAATACACTGACTATCGTATAGGTCTATGGTGTATGATATGGAGTTGGTACGAAGCATTGTATTCTATTTTTTGATCTATCTCGTTAATTCCATCTGCAACTTGTCGGAGGTTTTGTCACACTTAAGGTATTCCATTACGAAGGTATCTGCAGCATTATACTTCTGGCCCCGATGTGCGTGGGGTTTGGTGCAGAACATCACAACCATAGCTCGTAAAAGGTCCGCTTGGTACTAGAAGCTGAGATGGGTTTGGATGAGCAGCAACTAACGGTGTCTGGAAATCCAAAGCTATCAATAGGGGAGGCAGGATCCTCCAAGATTCGGAAGCTCCATAGCACTGTGAGCGCAGTGGTAATGAAAAATTTAAGGTAGGGTCACGGGTGTACAGGTAGTACCACGACGAGTACGGATGCGGGTTGTAGCAAACTTAACGGTCTCTACTGTTTGTTCCGGAATATAAATAAAGGTCTCTGCCCCCGCTAAGGCCCTATGATAAACGCAGCGTTGTCAGCAAGATCCCATCATGACCAATATTTTTCTATTTCCCCACATCGTACTCAGCAGGAATCCGAAGGGTCTCTGACGGCAAGTTAAGAAAACGGAATGGTGTTTCACCAACGACACTCGTATTAGGTTGGAGACCTCCGTAAAATTTATTGTATGGGACCACCGACGTTACAGCGGTGCTGGACGATGGTTGACTAGTGTTACACATTGCGATTTGATAGATGTAAGTATGCTTGAATGCCTGGTTTAAAAATGATAATAAGGTAAGAGACAGAAATGTGTCCGATCTAAAGTAGTAGATAGATAGAGGGGGAAATCAGCTTAAGAAAAGCGCTTGTTTGTAGGGGATCTTGGATTTGTCGCGGATGCTTGCTATCGGGATGCTTCATCAATCCTGTTCTCGTGTTCTAGAGCCTCCAGTTAGTGCCCTTTCAAAACCTCCACGATCTCCTGTCCCGTCAGCTGAACTGCTCCCAGTTCTGAATTATCGGACGAAGACGGGGATAGGGGGTAATCCGACCCAAGAGCGAGTGGCAGTTTAATGGGGGCCTCAAGCAGCGGGTGCTTGAGGACAGTCTCGGAAAGCACCACACCATTCTTTCCGATGGCATTCTTGTCCATGTTACCCTCACCCGAATACACCTGAGCTGTGTCGTACAGCTCGTCTCCGCTGACCTGTCCCAGTTCCAGACCGTGCCCAGGAGAGGTCGGCGTCAATGGCTCATTAGAGTACGATAATGATGACACCGAATCGGACCGACTCGCGTTTTCGCTCTCGATGTCGAGTGTGAACGAAACATCGGCGGCGCCACCGATCCACGCACGTGGTCCTGCGTGGGGTACACTGCCTGGGTTTGCCTGCACATCGAGCGCACCACTGAGCAGTATATCTACGACGGTCCATTCTGTGACAATTGCGCGTGCAACGCGGGATGACGAGGAGGCTGTGGAGGAAGCGGAAGGGTCGTATGAATAAAGCGAAGAAATGTGAGAAGCCATTTGGGTAGGAGGCGTGTATCGCACGACTTCACGGAGGGCTGTGACAGGAATGATGAACGCGACTGCACAGGCGAGGGTACCAGGACGCTTCATGCTCAACGAGGGTGGGTAGGCGAACGAGAGCTGAAAGGACTCCATGTTGCGCAAAAGCTTTTCCTGTGAGAGGTACACATTCCCAGCCCCCGGGAGGATGTGGAGGAGGTGCGACTTTGGAGGAGGTGCTGGGGTCGACTGGAAGGAGTCACGACTGTCGGCCAGTGAGATGGTCGAAGGAGGGAGAGTCGATTTACGGCGGAAGATACTGCGTCTGCTGGGTGCTATGGTGGATTTGTGGGAGGGAGAGGGCGCTAGATACGCAGGTGTGAGGTAAGGACGACTAAGGGAGGTGACCAGGATCGATTGCTTCATGACAGCCAAGTTATTCATTCCGTCTGGAATAAAGTTCAGAATGGCATCGAACGGGCGTTGCGACGGATCTGGCGGTGGTAGTGGGGTCGACAAGGCGAGGAAAGATACAGAGGAAATGATGGATGACCGCATAGAAGACGACGTGCTATCTGGACCAGGTACAAGGAACAAGTTGGCAGGGACACTGGACGGACTGAGACCCGTCTCTGGTTCTCTGATTTCACGGATGCCTGATCCCCCGTTCTTTCGCCATATGCGGGAGATATGCTCGGCACACTGCAGGATGGCAGCAAGACGGAGAGAATCGTTCCTCTCGTTCGTAACAGGGGTGTTCAAGCGAATCAAGCATATGGCGGCGCAGACGCTCGATGGGATAGGAAGCGGTTGATGACTGGCAAGGATGATCAAGGCGCCACTGAACTGAGAAGAGTGCAGGACTGGCGTGATGTCCTCGAGGGTTGGTGCTAGCGTGTCAGCGACAGTATGAGCACAAGACAGTCGCGAAAGTAGCGTTGTGCGCACCTCCTAGAACCAACAAGACATCGCGTCGACGTTCGCCAGTGGCTACTGCGACAGCGTCTAGATGGAGTACCCACGGCTCACGGATTGTGTGGAGCTTTACGAAGGGGTCCAGAGGCAACTTTGGCTTGAAGACGTCGTGTAAGAGGGAACCACCAGTGCACGGCCGTGGACTGTCGGCCCTCTGGAGGGGAGAACGCTTGGAGGGTGAAAGCCTGGCGGGGACCATCATAAGGACTCTTTGCACAGTGCAAGGAAGACGCACGCCTTTAAGAATCCATCAACGTTCTGGCAGATATGAATTCGGATCTCGTCTCGTTCAGCGACGGGTTGACGCTTCCCGCAGCGGCAACCGAAATTTGGCGGCTTGGCTCTCAGGCCAATGACGTGTTGCCAAGGTGCCAGCATCGCGAGTCGGGGACTTCGAGAACATGATGTGTAAGTACATCATCTCACGCTGTTACTGCAGGTGCCCAAACATTACATACAGGATGGAATCCATTTCTCGCGGGGCCAGGATTGGCGTTGTGAGAGACATACCGTTGTCGACTTCGAGGACAACCCCGAACTACTCGATCGAGTAGAACACCTGTTAGATTACTCACCACGGCACTCATGTCGCAGGAATGGTGAATGTACAGCAAATACTTCGAGCGCGTGACTAAGAACGTTCAACGATTTGAAGCAAATATTGTAGTCTGCCGCAAACGGCAAAGCTGCGGAGGATGAACGCATCTACCAGAGAAATGTGAACACCCTTTTGGTATTTCTCCGTCGTGAATTATATTAGCAGGAGAATGCTGTACTTCCTCGGAAATTGGAAGGAGCTCGGTATGCATTTCTGATGCCTCCACATCGAATTATGACGCCGTACCTTCCCCTCTCATCGTCGTCACCTCCAACAACCCAATGCAATCTAGGTGTCATCCTCCCAATTAACTGGAACAACTGCTGTCTCCGGTGCAGTTGCCTGAGCCCGTTGCGCCTGTACAGAAGGAGAGGGGGACGCCCAAGCCCTTCCTGACGAAGGCACTTCCGACCCAGGCGCAGAACACGCCCTGGCAGTAGATGGCCTTGTGTCGGCTCCCCGAAGTGGGGACGGTACACGTGATGAACCACCCCATGCAGATGATGCTGTGGCAGAGGCTGTCGTCGCAGTAGCAGCCTTGGGTGCTCCCAAGCCTACGACACCTTTTTGGGCCACGGGCGATCGCAGATCCATGAGTTTGCCTAGTGAAGGCGTGGAAGGGATTGCTTGTCCGAGAAGTGGGGTAGGAATACGCGTGTCAATGCGTCGGATGAGTTGTACGCTGCGGTGTGGCTCCTGGTCAACCATGCAAGTGTCCATGCGGTAGGCGGACGCGAGCTGTGCACCGCGTATGACATCAGTGGGAGAAAAAGAATGGTTGCTAACACACGCTTTGTATAAATTGGCGCTGCTCCAAAGGCATGTGGGGTAGGATTTGTGCCCGTTTGTCTGACTTGATAAAACTACATGATATATATCGTAAGTCAAACCTCAAATTCAAGCACACGAAAAAAAACATACTCTGCAAAAGTCACTTCCATGGATCGTACGAACTTGGTATTTCCGGGAACTCTTGCAAATGCAGTCAACGTATCACTCCACACGACCTTCGATGCAGCCGTGTCATTCTTTTGGTCGGATATTCCAAACGCTTCAGCCAGTCGTGCATTGCGCTTCTTGACGTCGCAATCACTATTACACGTGGGGTTTTGCTTATTAGCCGAGCAGGGAACCATGGATCGCAAGTTCCCGCAGGGGCAGGTAAGTGTAACAGTGGCGAAACAGGGTTCAGTCTCTGGGCAGGTAGCTGGAGCATGACATATTTGTGTGCAGGGGTGATGCTCCGGTAAACTACAAGGGTAGGTGAATATTGAGAATTAAATGAGGTTTGCGAACTCACCAAGATTTGCGTGACTTTCCACAAACTGAGGTACAAGCACCACACTCATCCTCATGGCAGGTGCGCTGACAATGATGAAATCCACACGACAGGAGTCTGTTGGAGGGAAAAAAAATTTCGCTGGGAATCAATCTGAGAAGTACCAGGGAATACGAACCTTCCGCAAATGATTCCACATTGCACACGAACCTGCGAACATAGTACATTATCTATCACCTTCTTTCCGCAGATACAACGCTTGCTTGTTAACCATGGACACGGAGGACACGGCTTTGAGGTAGTAGCATCATCTCCCAACGGGGTTCCCCGTCCCTCGTTTACTGACGTGATGGAATGGCTCTCACTGGGGCCCAGCCCCTCCTCTGCAGTATCAGCGCCTGCGACGATCACAGCTTCATGGCATGCATGGGGAACATGTGGGTGCCCACAAGGTGGCGGAGGTCGGGCACAAGGATATGCGCAAGCCAGACGGGTGCCGCAGGCGATGGGTGGTTCTAGAACTGTGCGACCACATGGGCATGCGAGCTGTAATGCAAAAATCGACGCGGCGTCAGCCATAAACAATGAGAGATTACGATAAATCAAACCTCATCAAAGATAGCCTGCAAGCATACCCCACATGATCCTGGGTGGTCCTTTCTCTCGCACCGATGGTTCCCGCATCCCAGAACGCGCCTACAGGGAATATCGCACTCATGTATCCCACCCGCATCCGCCTGGAGGTCTTCAAGAGCTGTCGCACGTGCCTTTCCCTTGCGCTTCAAAGGAGTGACGGAAGCCAATGGACAGCAGAGACGACCACACTGATGTCGGCCACATGTACGGAGGGCACGACAGGGACGATTGCAGATGATTTCACCTGGGTTAGGCTCAGAGTTAGAATCTAATGAACCGTCGCTCGGAGTGGTAATGCCGCATTGTACCAGCTGTTTCGTCGAACCGCATCGGCACGGTCGCTCAGTTTGGTTAGTGCATGATGGGCATGCGCCCCAATGACAAATACTTTTACAGGTGTGTCCGCAGGGTAGACCTTTGGAACAAACAGAGGGGCAAACGGGCAACGGAGAAGTACACGAGGTACGTTCCGGAAGTGTAAGAGAGGGTAATCCACCACGAGAGTCTAGCGCACGAGCCACTTGATACCGACCACAAGCACAATTAGTGACGGAAGTAGGATCAAATGGACAGGGTGGTGGTAGACGAGAGGGCGAATGGCATAATTTTGAGCAAGTGTGTTTCCCACAGGCAAAGGCACTGGGGGTGGCGATGAGTCACGGACAAAAAAAAGGCAATAACGATAATAATCACCGATTGCATGTCTTTCTACACCCAAACCGCCCAATCCAAGTCTCCTCTTTGTGTTGCGTGCTGTCTGACACAACACACTGTATGGCCTCCTCTGATTTCATTTCACCGCATCCAATGACTTTTGTTTGTCCCCCACACCAACACCGGACCTCCTCTGTCACTTCGCATGGTGGACAGGGGCCTAGATGACAAGATAACTTGCACTTGTGTGAAGCGTCCTTGCAGGACAGTTGCCGATCGCAAATAGCCGTGCACGAGAAACAGCCTTGCTGCAATCCATCAGATGATTCTGGATTTGGATTTCCAACATCCTTGCACACAGTATTCCGCAGCGCTTTCCCACAAAAGCAAGATTTGCGAACAGTTATTTTACAAGGTGGACACGGTCCCGGATGACACGGTAGTGGGCATGGGTGCCCACACCAAGAAATGCGTGGACGAGAACACGGAAGAGCACAAGAATGGGGTGTTGACATGCGAGATGGCGAAGGATTGGAGATTCGATTGCAGAAGCACCTAGAAGAGGATGCCCCGGTTATACTGCGGCTGGGACGGCAATTGATACCACTCACCAGTAGGTCGTTGGGACTCGTTCCCGTTTCATTTGGCATCCAGGACACCTCCATTCTCCTGGGCGCACCTCCCCACGAGCGCGCCATGCTTCTACAATGTCCTTGACGCTCTTTTCTGCCCATGATCGGATGCATTTCAAATGGAATGTCGTCCAGCAGCATTGCAAACGTTCTTTATCGTCTTCCGAGAAAGAACCCTGTGGGGGAGAACACGACCATGTGGGATGCTCAGGCCTTACTGGATTGAAGCAAATGGGACAATCTAGATATGGTGCTGTGCGTAGGGCACGGGTGAGGGTCGATGTAAGGTCATCCCCTGTTGGTCCCCGTGGATGTTTGGGCTTTGGCTTCGGGGTTGGTGACGATCTGGAAGGACCTTGTTCTTCTGTAGGCTGAGTTATTTTGGCATTGAATCTGCTGCGACGTGACGGAGGCTGCGCTTGTGGTGATGCGCCACTCCCTGCTGCTGCAGTTACTACAGGAGTGCTGGAATCGGGAGTAGGGATTCGTTCTGGCGCAGGGGATGGACCTCCTTCAGGATGTTTGTGGCGCTCCTGCTTAGGTTTCCTCGGGAACGCTGGCTTGGAACTGTTTTCCTGTGGTCTCCGTCTTGCAGACTTGGAGCCTCGCAATGAAGGGGAATCTTGCGGTGGTTTGTCGTCCATCCAAGTGAGTCGCTGCTGTGATGTATCGAAGGTCTCATCTTCTTATATCTGATTCTGAATCAGCGGACCCGAGCCAAGTCACCGTGACATCATCACGTGATGGTCCACGCATATCACGTGTTATACGGCGCGCCTCTTGGTTCACAACCATGGCTGGCGCGTTCAGTGGGCATCTCTTGGACTCGTTCAAGCAATCTAGTACACCCATTGTTGTAACAAGCGGTGCAATGTCCTTCACTCCACAGGCACATGGTTTCCCCGCAACAACCTTTGGAAACACCTCGGTCCCAGGTCCATCAGAAGAGACTGCGGTCAGAATTGCCACTATCCAAGCCAAGCTAAACCAGAAACTAGGTCCAGAGTTCATATCACAGCGTCCTGGACCGGGGGGCGGTCCCAAGCTCACTTATGCCGAAGGGTGGAAGATCATCAATCTCGCAAATGAGGTGTTCGGGTTCAACGGATGGAGCTCAAGTGTCGTAAACATCACCACCGATTTCATGGATTACAGCGAGGAGTCCCGTCGATACAATGTCGGCGTCACTGCTATTGTGCGCGTGACGCTCAGAGATGGGGTGTACCATGAAGACGTGGGGTATGGGCTGCTAGAAAACTCAAGAAGTAAGGGAGCTGCTTTGGACAAGGTGATTTTGGCCCTGCTCTGGCTGGGATGACGGTTGACTATCATGTGGTCAGTGCAAGAAGGAGGCCATTACGGATGCTCTCAAGCGCACACTGCGGAATTTCGGAAACTTGCTTGGAAATTGTTTGTACGACAAGGCATATGCTCAGGAAATTGTCAAGATCAAAGTTCCACCTGTGGGTATGGCAAAATACGCTCATTCTCAAATTTCTGAACATGGACAGGTCAAGTTCAACACGAACGAATTGTACCGCAGACCAGAGTTCGCGGGTCCAAAGCCATCTTTGCCATCAGAACTTCCACCCCCACCTGCCCTTGCTCAACGCCCACAAGCAGGCCCTTCTAACCCTGGACCTACGCGCGAAGAAAAGCCTCCGGCTAAACCGGAATCCGCTTCAGAGCAAGCAGAGAAACCGATGGCATATATCCCTTGGCATCTGAGACCAGAAGTGGCATTATCCACCATCCAGCAAGCCACAGCCCCAAAGGAAGCAGCGCAAGGCTCGTCTGCTCAACGCACTAAGGAACCACCACTGGCCGCCAATAGGCCAGCACCCCAACAACCCACCGGTCTCCATACTCCGATCCAGACCCCAGCACAGAGAATCGCACCGCAGACTCGGCGTCATAATGAGCAGTCACCTCTGGCACGACAGCAGCCGCAAAAACGCAGGGAAACCTTGGCTGAGGCCGCTGAAGGTGAGGATGATTCGCCCGTGGACCTTCCAAGCTTAGGCGGTGAAGAAAACTATGGGCTCAACTCTGAGGACGATGCGTTCTTGGCTGCAGTTGACCTCGGTGATGGCGATCTAGGGCGGCCTATTGATTTCGAAGAAGGGATAGGTGGCGTAAGTGTGGTGGATGACTCCTCCCCTGACCAGGAACAATCTACTCGATCTGCTGTAGCAAAGTCGCCTGTGATTCAGCATAATGTCGATAGCGCAACGAGAAGCTCAGAGTCGAGTGCTCAAATTCGCCGTGCAGTGACTTTGCCGAACAGGAGCACCACAGGACGCGTGGATTCGGGCGGCTCAAGTTCAAGTTCCGTGGCAAGTGATGTGATAGTCGGTGCTGCCTCTGCGGTTTCAGCGACATCAGGACTACCGGGAAGGCACCCCGGAGCCTCGAGGGCTACCCACACTACGTCAGGAAATGTCAGCGTTTTGTCACAGGAATGCCATCCATGTCTGAATTGTCACAGAGGTCACCAATGCAACCGCTACTGCAAAAATCTTCGCTACCACCACAGGCTCAGCGCCCGACGAACCATCAAGCTGTACCTTCGACCACTGGTGTGAAACGGAATGCAGATGCTATGCAGTGAGCGTTTCCGTAACAAAAGTCCTTTGCTGCTTACTCGATTTCAGTGGGTCATCGTCATCGTCACTCCGGCCTATGCAAGGGGCGGGCCATACTCGACAACCACAACAAAACGCAGCAGCCGTGAGGCGACCATTGGTTAGCCCAGATCCTATGGCAAGCGTAGAATTCAAGAGAATGAAACGGTAATGAAAGACATAAATCGACCATGTCCTCTGCAGACACTTTAAGCCAGACATTGCATTATGCTTTCAAGAATACACATTAATACCACAGGACTGATATTTGAATGCATACAAGGTTCCATTGCGGGTACAGTGCTGCATCCAACTACAAGAGACAATTCTTGGTAAAGTATACAATCAGGGGTAACTGGTGGTGTACTGTGAGATACATGAAAAATGACAAATAATAAATGGAATGGACTCAAGGGACATGGCCGTCATCCAGGGGGGTCAAATCATCTCGTGCACCCACCAGAACTTCCTGTAAACGGCGATCAAGCACTGAACAAAAGACAATGAACAGGGTCCTACCGTTACAAGCGCCTGCCGCGCTTCATCTTTGATCTCTTTCCACCTTCTCTCGTACATGTCCAGCCATTGTTCATACTCAGGTTTCCGGTCCGCAGACCCCGTCCGAATAAGCGCCCTAAGCACAATGATCCCAGCGACCCACTCCACCTCATCCGTCTCCCACACAGCATCTCGTGCCATCATCTCGGAGAATGTCTGGCTCGGGACGACATACCCCATTTCGGGTGTGTTTGGCCGAACGTTAAGCATTCCGAGCTCAAGCGCGGTCGCGTGGATTTGTGCCCATTGAATATGATCCTTGCGGCGCTGTCTATCCGCGGAGATGCGCTCCATCTCGTCCGCCATTGACGTATGTCCGGAAGTTCCGCCGAGCGGACTCCAGACAGATGCCTTGCGAATAGCCATTTGGAGTGCGCGGGGACCAGCGAGGGGGCCTGATACGTCGGCATGGACAAGCGTAGAGGGAAAATATGAGCAGGCGTCGATGAAGCGCCGGAGGAGGTTGGATATAACGTCGGTGTATGACACGGTCCTTGAGGATGATGGAGCGGATATTAAAGATGTGAGTGCTTCGAACAGGGAAGTGATGACGACGTTGAGAGGTGTAGGCGAAGAGTGTGACAAGACATAGCTCTGAACTAATGAAGACAACGTGGCTCCATCGATGGCATGAGTTAGGAAAGCGTCCCGTAACGCAGCGGGAGTAACATTGAGAGCCATGGAAGATGATGATGGGACAGAAACATTTGACTGGAAGCTAAACTGCAGCTGACCAGCTGTTTGAGCAGGGGGGATTTGGGCCGGGGAGCCAGCGTTTTGGGATGTCTCGTATGGTACTGTTGGTGTAGCGACTGCAGGGCCCCAGGTTATATTGTTTTCATTGGAAGGAGTGGCTGAGGCTAAAGCACATCGCTGAGTGCCGAGCCGCCTTCCAAAGGGCCACTTACCCGGAGATTTTTTTGGGCGGGTGCGACCTTCGAGCTTTCGTCTAGCTCTCCCTACGGTGTTCTTGTACCAATTGTATATTTGCTATGGATCATTAAGAGAGGAAGTCAGGTGCGCTCGGGTCGTCTCCTTACCTCACGAAACCGCGGTTCAGCATCGTCAACCCCTTGGAGATCCTCTGGCAGCCCAAATTGCGTTAGAAAGTCGTTTGCCCTCTCCAGTGCAAACCTCTTCGCATCGCCCCTGACATGCCCT
>Ga0307511_10005797_pt1 | contig 12488 bp, 4 predicted proteins | sample 13_EM_MG_FD_200266 | JGI IMG/M metagenome (GOLD analysis project Ga0307511, IMG submission 200266) | Populus trichocarpa ectomycorrhiza microbial communities from riparian zone in the Pacific Northwest, United States - 13_EM | ecosystem: Host-associated > Plants > Roots > Unclassified | place...
AAATCACCAGCAAAATACATGAAATGGAGAACCGTTGTGAAGACTGAGTGCATCACTCCAACACTGTTTGGCGTATACATTGAGCTTAATAATAAACACAACAAAATCTTGATTCTCACAAGTTTTGATACTTGCTAGAGAGGAGAAAGCATAGTGAAAACAGAAGACCAGAGCCATGAAAATCGGAGTGCACAAATATGAATCCCACACTCTCAAAATATTAGCTTAGGGGGCAGGAAGGAGGTAATAAAACAGAACATAGCATCAACTAGGGCCACGAATCCTGGCAGGGGAGGATCCTTTGGTGCATCTTGAACTGACATTCATGGAACACCAACTTATTAGATTGGGGGCCTAACCCCCTGTCAAAATGACAGAATTTCCAAGTAAAGGAGCACCAGTTTTCATTTAACTATACCTCTTACAAACACAAGGTCAAACGCTTTAGACTTCAAGCTCCTTTGCCGGTAGAAGCCGTACCTGACATCATGCCAGAACGTCATATATCAAAGGAACAATTACCTCTTGGGATGAGCATTGACTCATCTTACCAGTTCTTGGCTTGATTAGGGCATTACGCACCTTCAAAATCTTCTTCTGTGTCCAAGCACAGCTACTGAAAATAGAAACATTACAGAAATCCAACCTCCATGGAGTTATCCACGACAAGTTCTCTGCAAGGCAAGTTAGTGCACATGATGAAAACATAATTCATAGCTCCACTAGATGGCCTGGAGTTTAGCTTTCTCTGGAGCATGGCCAGCGGGGAGTGAAAGGAGATGCGTATGTGGAAACACGAAATAAAATTGAAAATTGACAAATTAGGTCTCCTTAAAGAGAATGAATAGAACTTTTGTACAATGTCCTACGTATTTTCCTCATTTACTTTTCCTATTATCCAATTAACTTTTCAACCAGAAACTATGCTGTTTTACAAGGGATTATTACATCCAATCATGAATTTGATTTTTACAAATAAAAAGAGGAATTGTAACTTTAAGTTAACAGTTATCTTTGTAGTAGTGCTACATGCTCATTGCTCTTGATGAAACCTCTGATTCAGCGTCCTGCAACTCCCCATCAGCTGCCTCAACCTATAACATAAATAAGAAATGCTCAATTAGTAGTCTTTTACAGTACAAAAACACATGTCAACCAGAATAATCCCAAATAATATAGATTAAAAACTAAGCAATAATTTGTCTGATAAAGTCCATTGTTCAACAGGCAAAATACTACTCAAAAGAAAACCAAGGAAGCTGGTGATTAAATGTATGAAGGGTGGTTAGAAGTGACTTTCAACCAACAGATTCTACCCAGCCAGTTCCTGTCACAATAATGATTTATTAAATAACACAAAATAGTTCACATAAAAGCATACCAATGGTCGTAGACTAATCTATAAATTGAAACCATACCACTAAATTCTTTACCTTATATTCTGCTAGGTAATGCTCCAATGCACCATCTCCACGCAGGATTTTCCCACCACTTCCAGGAGCATGCACTGAACCTACAGACTCCTCATCAATTACAACAGCATCTACTCTATCACTTCCTGTTTTGATGTCTGGGATCTGAAGCAAATAAGCAACAAAACCTTTAAATATGTCAATATCCATAATCAAATGCTTTATAGAGATGGTGGATAATATCTACTTATAAGCCTTGGGGAATCACATACCTCATACATGGCTTCAGTTAGAATGCTTTCAAGTATGGATCTTAAACCCCTGGCACCAGTATTCTTAGCCATTGCCTTTTTCGCAATTAGTCTTAGTGCCTTATCAGTAAAATGTAGCTTCACCTGGAATTATACAAGTGGTAAATAACCATTACACAAAAGTAATCAAATGAATATAACTACTAAATGATCAGAGAGAGAGAGAGAGTCGTACGTTATTCATGCTAAACAACTTCTTATACTGTTTACCAAGGGCATTTCTCGGTTCCATGAGGACCTGTAAAGAGAAGCCCAGAAATTTACGTTAGCAAGAAAATGTTTTATAATGAAAACTATAATTCAAATCCGGCCTGCTCATTTCTAGGAGAAACTAAGAATATTAAGTGCATTAAGCAAAATACATGATAAGCACAGATTGAGGTGCGCATTTGGAAGGGCAGGGGTGTTCTAATGTTTCCATTTTAATCAAACCAAAATGGGTGGTGAAATTTTACAAGCCAAAGAAAATTTCCCAAATATTAATGTCAAGTCAGTAATTTCCTAGCTACAGAAATATATACTGCTATCTTAGAAAAGACACTCTTTAACTTCTTAGGGCGATGATGAAAATCAGAGTAAAAAAAAAATGAGGCTTACTAGCACAAACTAAATTAGCAAACTTGAGTGAGCTGAAAGAAATTTCTTTTCTTTTCAGTAAACTAGTAGTGTGAATAATTAGAGTTTGAATGTAACTGCTTCTCCTACATGTTTGTAACATCATAAATTCCTACATTCAGTTGCTAATTATTCTCTCACATTCTGAATGGTTCCTCGTCATTCACAAACAGCCCAAAATGGGATGATAACAAATATAGACTGGCACAGGGCGTATTAAAATAAAAAAATAAAAAATAAAAACACAAAAATACCAGTATAACAGAGTATTACCTTAACAAGTTGATCCTCAGTTAGAGCTGCCAAACTAACTAATATTGGAAAGCGTCCAATAAACTCCGGTATAAGGCCATAAGCAATAAGATCAGCACTCTCAACCTGACAATGCAAAATTTACTTTTCAAGTTTTAAGGAAAGGTTTCACCAGTAACTTCCTTCCATGCTTAACAACTAACATCATTAATTATGTTGAAAACTTGAAATATTACATAGAAAGGTAGAAACTCTATAAATATTAAACTCCCATTTCACTAACATAGGAAGGTCTTCATTCTTACAGATTCTAGCAAAGATGAAGTGATTGCAGCATTGGTTACTCCACCTGCTCTCATATTAGCACGCACAGGTGCTCCAAATCCAATTGATGAATCTTGTCGTCTGATAAAATGTCATGAAATATTTTCAGATTAGATACCCTGAAACAGACGAAAACTATATTTGCAGATAATTACCTCTCTGAAATGGTCTTTTCAAGATCAACAAATGCTCCACCACATATAAAGAGGATATTTTTTGTATCTATCTGCAGAACATTTATATGAATTTATGATTAAATTTGTAAAGCAGCAGCAAGACAAAAATAGTGCCAATTCTCTGATTATGATGATGGTGAATAATCCTCACAAGGCAACATCATTGCTGGTTATTATTAATTTTCTGAAATATGAATTAATAGGATGCTGCAAATACATAAGAGGTCCCAACCAAAAATATAAGCAAGCATTTAATATCTTTCCAACTTGGGAGGAAAGAATATAAAAGAAATTATTCATGAGCTCAATGAAAGGAATGCATAAATAAAATGATGCTACGTTAGAAATCTGGAGTACGATAATGCTTAATCTGGTTCCAACAAAATAAAAGCTATCAGCAATACAAAAATAAGAAGATTCTAGGATGAGCATTTCTCAAGCAGTAGACTCTACCTCATAAAGGACACATTGCATATGACAAAAATTCAAGGACGAAAAGGAAAAGGAGAACCATTTTGAGACCATATACCTGTATGTTATCACCCCGAGGATGCTTCCTTGCCCCCTTCTCAGGAACATTTACTATCTGGAAACAGGAAGTTCTGCTTTAGCAATTTTATAACAAGTTTCACATTCTTTAATATCTCTGGGGAAAAAAATCCAACCACTAAAGATTTTCATGTAAACCTCTGCAGCAAACTGTTCACAAAGTGCTGCAGCAACAGTAACTAAAATTTCAAAACAACAAAAATATGGTACAGGAAAACAATAATGAAAAAAATGCAACACGCAAAGCCTATATGGCAACCTGTGTTTCACAAAAACCCATCAGTAAACTCACACTTGTACCTGCAGTTTGCAGATAACCACTATAAGAAAAACACTGTTAAATGTGGCAACTGAATCCTTGTCTTTCGTCACCTAAATTAAGTTTTTATGGGCAAGACTTATAGTGTAAAATGCAGATGAAAAATTCTTCTTAGTCAACTAAGAAAAGTTACAACCATAGGACTTGCCATGTGCTAGGAATATTATAGAATTGCATGATGTCAGTAGCATAGCAACCTGTAAATGCCTGAATACCTGTCAACATATTAGAATTCATTTCTTTTTCAGGGGTACCAACTCCTCAATATAATGTAATCAGAGGGTTGCAAAGCGTAAAAAATTTAGCTAGCAGAAAGCAAAATCGTGCAATGCTGTTTTGTTTTTTTTGTTTTTCACATCCAGAATAATAAATCATCTTTCTTAGCTTCGAAACAGAAGTGGAATATGATAAGCAAGAAGTAATACTGCCATGTCAAAGAAACCATGATAAGTTTTGATCACAAAAGTGATTTCGATAAAAATAATAATTTAAATTGTAAGCCAATGAAAGCATTAAGTTGTTGACACAACAATTATATATAATATAATACTTGGTTCGGCTAACTTGTGCCCTTAGGGAACATAATAAAGCGTTGAATTCTCAATTTCCTAGCCATTAGAGAATAGGTGATGGCATGAGGGATCTTTTAAAATTTTCGAATATAAATGGATACATAAGAACACATTTTACTTTTCCTTGTTATCATCGAGTCTAAAAATATAGGTTCAAGGGAAAAAACATAACTCCCCATTACCCACTAACTTTGGTCCCAACATTCTAATTTTAGTCTGGTAATTCTACGTGGTTCTATAACTATCCCTTATTTAAATGTAGCATTATATCTTTCTTTTTTCAATTAGTTAAGTAAAAACTACTCTTAATATAATTTAAAACATGGATTATAATACACACCACTTTGTTCTAATGCATGGCACCTTTATAACACAACTTCAAAAAAATGAGCACACATCACACCCTATTGTGTCTTTCCTTTTAAAATTATTAAGGAAGATGAGAATTGGCATAAAGAGAAATGGTAAATAATAGAGTTTAAGGCCATGGATTTTCTATGAAAAAACAAAATGAAGGATATGGATTTCTTAAATTTTGGGAAAGGATAAAAAAAAAACTAACTGAAATTAATTGTATTCTGGTTAGTTCTAGTAATTAAAACAGATTATATTCTGATTAGTTATAGTTAGGTATGATATACAATGCAGTTGAGTAGGTTAAACTTTCAAAGAGCTTTTCCGTTCTAAAAATCAAGTAATCCATTCAACAAAGAAAAATGAACAAAGCAATGGAGACTTTTTGACCATTGTTAGAATCAAACTATCATCTCTTGAATTTGAAGAGTTGATCTCAAATCTATCATGGATAAGTTTATTACATTAATTTAGTACCAATACATTGAGATTTGTTGTGGCCATAAAAGGTCCCTGCACTTCAATTAAAGTTAAGATCAAAACTTGAATATAAGAGCCACATATTCATGAAACAATGTTTGACCAGTGGGAGTATCATTCATACTTAGAATAGGAAAAACCTAAAAAACCTGTTTACTTGTAGAACTAATAAAATGCTAATAGAAATAAACCTTACCTTGAATATTTCCAAGAAATCTGAATTACAGAATTGCCCTTGTCTACAAAAACCACATAGAAATACAGTAATTCTGCTTCTTGTATTGTCTGCATCAACATCATTATTTGGCTAGAATCTCATCTAGAACTTGTCTAAATAAGATTTTTAGTTAACTAGTAGTGTAGGATTTGGGGGTTTTAACAGGGCAGTTTGTAATTTTCATTTTCATCGAGGTAATTTTGTCATTTTGTAAAATCTAGTTAGCTACTTCACCACTTCACTATTAAGAAGTTAAATGGCCAGCTAACACTAGCTATGCTGCACCTCCTCAAACACCTCCACAAGTCACCTCCTTATTGGCTTATCCATATATAGAACTCATAATCCCAATTTTAAAGGAAGGAATATGTATGTTATAGAAATTTCAGCAAACTTTGATAGGTGTGATGCCTAAGAATACCTAGGAGTGATTTCTAGGATCCCTGGTGTGATTCTAGGTTTCTTTTCCTTTTACCAATCGACTTCTCCTGAAGATCTTTAGTTCTTGATTTGTTTACTTCCTGAATAGTATAATTATCCTTAAAAAAATCTACCTAAACTACAAAACATCTCTTTAGTTACACCCAAAACCAACTATAACTTCTGTAAACCTCAGTGTTTAGGAGCAGAATATTAAGATCCTGCATCATCTGGACATCAGAAGAGCAGAACTTCCTCTTAATTAAAAAAGTAGCACAGTACCATCATAATTACCACAAATTTTGAAGTTAAAGCTCAGCAGTGGTTTCCAAGCATACTGGGTTACTAAACCAACTTCCAAAGTTCAATCCCTTATTGTCAGAAAGTTAACAGCAATTCAACTTCAAATTCTCCCTGAAGCTTTCTGAAAGATCATAAATTATCAACCAACTTTTTTGTTTGACCCCTTTCTGTCCAAAAAGTGAATAAATTACTTCATTTGCTGAACCTGCAGTTCAAGCATTCCAATAATAAAAAATGGAATTCATCCCTATAATGAAAAATGTCTTCCCATTAAATGTCCACCTATAGACTCCATCGAATCTCTTTTATCTTACACCATCTCCAATTCACTCTTTCAAATTAACGCTGTTGTTAAAGGTATCTGCAAAAGAGTACTCCTGTTCACCAGTCTACTGGTCTCTATGAAGAGGTTACCTTTGACTCTTTCAAAACATTATGACATTTAATTTAAGATTCATTAAATTGCAATATGTCACCTCTGACTTTTATGATATATCCAGCATACCTTTTACTCTTTCAAAACTTTATGACATTTAACTTAAGATTCATTACATTGCAATATGTCACCTCTGACTTGTATGATATATCCAGCATGATATCTTAAATTATTATCAGCATAATTGCTAAGGAATCCAAATATCTTGATAGAAACAGCAACTAAATGAAGCCAGAATACAATAAGAATATCATATGGGACAAGTACAATTTCATACAAATCATTCAGTAAAATTTCTGCAATCAGCCTCACAGAGGTGAAACAGTAGCAAGATATCTAGTAAACAAATGGTAAGCAGTATAGTTTCATGTACTCACAGTTCCTTCCAGCATTTTCAATAATGCCTGTTGGACACCCTCACCAGAAACATCCCTGCTTATGTTTAAGCTCTCAGCCTGCAAAATTGTCACAACATTTAAGTCTTAAGAGATTGTGTACATCGAATGTTACATAAACTAAATGGTAAGATGGAAAATTAACAGAACCTTCTTTGTTATCTTATCAACTTCATCAATGTAGACCATTCCTTGTTGAGCTGCTTGCACATTAAATTCAGCTGCCTAAAATCAAGAAGGAACTCTATGTAAGTTCTGTAATATGTGAAAAGTCAAGGGGTTTTCCATTCTTATTAAATTCAGCTAATAAGTTGTGAGAGCATGTGTTTGGGAATGAGCTACGTCAAAATAAAAACATCATTATGTGAAGCAAGCATGAACAGAAACTATACTGATCAAACTTTTAAATAAAAAAAAAACACCTGCTTAACAGAGAATAGTTTGCTACAACAGGACACTTCAGCATAATTATAATGTTAGTTCCAGGCAAACCCTGTTTGGGATAAACATCCATCAGATATGTAGTCAGTACACAATTCAAATGCTTGATAATGAGTTGCAGCCAACATTCCAGTAAAAAGAATTTCATCCCATAAAGATGGTTAGATGTTGAATAATGATAAACAGTAGTGTTCATCAATAGAGGAAAGCATGTTAGGTCTCTTTGAATCAATGCACATTAGACTTCTTTGAATTCATGCACGAAAGCAAAAGTTTGGGATGGAGATGAATGAATACATGAAATACCCAAAAAAATTATTAGAGACAACTGAAAGGGCTATTCCTCTCATAAATAAACACATGAACTGAAGCACACAACTACGTGCACTTAAAAGGGACAGATCATAGCTTTGATTGCACTTTATACAAATGTAATTTGAAGGGAAAAAATCTCAACTTCAGTATATTTCAATGCTATAAGTTTAATTTCTGGAAGAATGAATACTTAAAAAAAATATAAACAATAGTTAAAACTTGAATGACTTGTATGTACATGTGCATAAACAATAGTTAAAACTTTTATCGAAGGTAACAATCGATCAAACTGGAACTGTGATTAATTCAGGAAGAGCTGCAAAATTCTGGAACATGATTACTAGATGGAAACCAGTCAATGCCCACCCAAAAACAATTCTGGAACAGGATTATGCTAGTGTTAGCTGAACAAGTCTACCCAAACCCATCCAGAATGAGTTTTTGAGCATTAAATTCAACCCCAGCCTCCAGAAGGAAAAATGAAGAGAACACAATTTCAAACAAACATTAATTGAGTTAAAATTTCTCAGACAACTAACAAATTCAAGAATGTTTAACAATAAAATTAGTTCAATATTTTGTCTCCCATTATGTCCTTTCAGTAGAAACATAAATGGTCCTGTATGAATCAGCATTGCAATTACTTTTCCCCCTCTTTATTTATCACAATATTTCAAGTATTCAAGGCCCCGGCAATTAAGACAATCGAACCTAAAAAGTTCAAATACTACCACCAAAAATATCCAAATTTTTCTTAACAAGCTGCTGTGACTGCCTTGATGACTCTTATTCATCAGAGTTTTATTGTTTTAAAAAAATAGGAAAAAAAAATAACTAGCATTTTTTTATAGGCCAGGATAACCTTGGTTAGAACCTAGAGTGTTAATTCCTACAACTACAATGCGTCCATGGCTGTTTCCTGTTTAACATCAAAATCCATAATTACCAAATATTCTATTTCTAGCTAGTAAGTTCTTTGATGAATTCCACTGCTGCTTCCTAACTGAGATAATTTCCTTTGCCTCGTAAAGGCATTTATTTTGAAGAACAGTAATTATCGTTGGCAACCTCCTTCCTCTGTCAAGAAAATACATGTATCTTATAATGTATAGCAAAGGCACAATTAGACACAAATTCACTCAAATCAGGACTGGTGAAACTGAACCTCTACAAAAAGGCACCAAGTGGATAGACAATGCAACTCCAAGGCTAAGAAACAACAACGAGAATTTACATAAGTTCAAAAGATAAAAGGTGAGATATACCGAGAGTAATTTATACAATATTGATTCAACATCTTCACCAACATAACCAGCCTGCAAAAATTAGTTGCCTCATTCAGTTAAACAGTAATGAGCCTGCGAATAGGTACAGAGAGAAAGATCAAGAATCTTGTGACCATGGAAAAACACATAGCAAGACAAAAGAAACTAAAATGACACCCAGCAGGTTTACTTTGAACAGTTGGATATAAGTATACATTACAACTCTAGGACTTCCTTCCCTTTTGTGAATAGAATAAGATATGAGAGAAACAAATGAGTTCCATCAATGAGGGTGCCAATTTTCCCTTTTCAATAAAACATGATTAGATTTAATGAAAGACATCAAATATGCAGGCATGTTGAAAACAAAGAAATCATATGATTATTCAAGATTGCCTAAATGTGAAAGTTCAAATTTATATGTGAATGTCCAATACCAACTGTGAAATAAAAACAACCATGAGGTATTTCTAGTCTTTGAAGCAAGATATCAATACAAAGCAGACTTGCCTGGGTTAGTGTTGTTGCATCAGCAATCACGAATGGCACATTCACAAAGCGTGCTAGTGTTTTTGCCAACAATGTCTTCCCTATTTCATATATAAGTTAGAACAGAAGTCCAGAATTCAGAATTCAGAAGCTTGAAAGCAGGACTAACAAAATAACAATGTGGTAAGCACTGATTTTCACAGCAAGTCACAGGGACTTGAAATACATAGAGAAAGTGTAGAATCATTACCTGAGCCAGTTGGGCCCATCAAGAGTACATTGCTTTTTTCCAGTTCCACATTGTCTTCATCATCTATAGCCTCCAAAGTTCCTGATTCTGCTCCTGGCCTAGTATTAGAATACATCACTTCAGTATTCTTTCACAAGTCAATTAACTGCGATAATCTGAGACCACTTTTTTAAACCAATTAAAATTATACTAAACGTTGCTATTCAAGGTAATGAAATAAAGCACCAATCATTATCAATTCTATGGTTCAATTATTTCAATAGCAGCATTATGAGAAGACAAGAATGTAACTGGAAACTAACCCTTTCCGCAAGGAGGAATGGTAAACCCTCTTATAATGGTTGTAGACAGCCACAGAAAGCACCTACAACATAAACATGAATCACTTGTTGAGTACTCTCAAAAGACTACAAGCTGCTCAAGGCTATGTCAAGCATGAATCCAAAAACAAGCTTTCAGGAAACTGACAGTGTGTCTGTTAAATAAATGATGTTTTATCACTCAGTTCCCCAAACCAGAAACATTTGATATCTTCAACATGCTATATTCAATTTACCAGAGCACTTCGCTTATGTTGGTTCAAACAACTGATACAACAAGCATCTTAACAAAGTCATGTCGACAATGTCCCAGAAAACAAACAACTATGACACATTCATCAAAAACAATCCAAGATGAAAAGAAAGAATAAAAGTGTGATGATTGACTTGACAAGACAATTTGAAAAGGGTTTCTAAATACAATGCAACAAAAACTCTAACAGGACAGCCTTCATAAGTACCCAAATACCAGTGTGAAATCTTTGACACACAATGATAAACCATAATCAACAAACATCTGTTAATAATTCAAAAAACTTATAAGCATCGAAACTCAGAAACTGATTGCAACCGAATACCAACTAGCGAGATCAAAAACCCAAATACGAACGAAATGTAGTTAAAAAAAGCAAACCTTTTTTGCTCTGTCTTGTCCAATAACAAACTTATCAAGACCTTTGCAAATCTCCTTTGGCGTCGGCAATTCCTTCCCCAAATTTGACCCACCCCATCCAGCACCATTCTTCTCACCACCTCCATTCCCACCACCACCTCCACTCTTTTCTCCACCTGGCTTAAAAGCCCTAACCACGCTAACCCCCGGAGCAAACGGCGGACCAGGAGGCGTATGCACAGCCAACCCATTCCCACCCGGGGGTGGCGGAGGAGGAATCCCCTGAGGCCAATTCTCCGGCGGATCCCCTCCATAAGACCTCAACGTCTCCCAGAACGACACCCTTAACCTATTATTAATAGTATTAGTAACATTGGCATAATCCGCCCCCTCTTCACCACCATTACTCCCTTCCTTACCTCCCTTATTCCCATTTTTCCCATTCCCCTTATTACTAATCCTACCAATCTCAACAAAACTGCCTTGTAACGGCGCAATCTTATCCGGCCTAAAATAATAGGCTGTCTTACAATTAGGACAGAAATTCACAGCCTGATAATTATTATTATGCCCATTTCCATTACAAGCGCCAGTATCAGCAGTTGTAGTATTATTAGTATTATTATTAGCAGTATCATTATTGCGACTCAAATGATGATGATGATGATGATCAAGATTAGAATTATTACTAAATACGAAACTCCGATTGGAGAAGAGCACATCCATGTGTTTAGAGCACCTCGGACAATTCGCTTCTGCCCTAATTTTCCGAACATTGCTGTCGTCCTTGGAATTCTCCCACTTGTAGCGCTCTTGGATTCCGATCAATGATTCCTTCCGGCGGTTACACCCGATGTTTAAGTAGTTCAGGTGCGTGGAGATTCCTCTTGAGAAACGGACCGGGGATTCGAAACGGGAAGAGAGTAACAGAGGATTCGTTGCGTCCTTGAGTTTCCTGCATCTCCACAACATTCTAGTTCCAGACATAAAAAGAAGAAAAGTGTGGTTTTCGGAGGAGAGGATGAAAGAGAGAAGATGGGGGTTGTTCAAAGATAATATTTATTTATTTTAAAAGCTGTACAAACACAGAGAGAAAGGAGGAGGGGCAATTGTGAGGAAGAGAAAAGACAAAGCAGAGAGCGTATGTAGGAGGAATTATGGAAAGAAAATGGCTTTCTTATCCTCTACGACCCCTACCCACTTATGAGATTGGGAGTTATAATTTCTTCCCTTTTTTTTTTGAACAGTTTGACACTAATCTTCTTCTTCTTCTTCTTCACGTACGTCTTCGGTCTCTCTCTGCTTTGTGTTTTGGGTGCCTGATGTTAGGATCCAATGCCACGCCTTCTTTGTATTGTCTTAATTAATTAATTAATGAGAATTATTTACTTTAATGTTGAGAAATGAATTGCAGAAAATGAGTTCAATTGATCCATGCTATCTGTACTACCTATTAATAAGCACTAACTGGACAAACGTGTTTTTTTAAAAAAAAGAAAAATATACAGCTCGAGTCATAGATTTAAATCGATTCTAAATAAAAAAATATAGAAGATAATAGTAGATAAATCAATTTTTAAAAAAATAATTAAGATAACATGAAAAAAAATTTATTTAAAAAATAAACAAATGATGCAACTCAATTCACAACCCATTAAAT
>Ga0307511_10005798_pt1 | contig 12485 bp, 15 predicted proteins | sample 13_EM_MG_FD_200266 | JGI IMG/M metagenome (GOLD analysis project Ga0307511, IMG submission 200266) | Populus trichocarpa ectomycorrhiza microbial communities from riparian zone in the Pacific Northwest, United States - 13_EM | ecosystem: Host-associated > Plants > Roots > Unclassified | place...
TGTCAGGAACTATGAAATTTATCAATTCACAAAAGGCTCCACCCAATTACCAATTGGGTACCTGATACCATTGAATATACCAAGCCAACCATGGGAAAGTATTGTAATAGATTTCCTAAATATGGAACCTGTCACTATTTCCTATTCTGAATTAATTCCTAGTTATCACAAGTTGAAAGGAGAAGGATCTTATAATATTTCCTTTGATAAGTTATTAGTCATTTCTTGGAGACACACTGATTTTACTTTCCTTATACCTTGTATTAAGGAACTTAAGGCCAAGAATGTTATTGATATTTTTGAAACATGGATTAAACCCACTGTTGGATTTCCTTATGAGATTATTATAGATCAAGATGTTCTTTTTATATTAGAACTATTTTAAGATTGAGCAAATTCAGTTGGAGTTAGGGATAAAGCCTCCTCTGCATATCACCCATAAACTGATGGAGTATCAGAAAGAAAGAACAAGACTATTATTCCTATGTTTGCTGCTAATAAGTTAGGAGATGGTACAAATTGGGTACAGGCAGCACCTTCTGTTCAAATAGAGGGGAATACTGCTGTTAATGGACCTAGAGGAAAATCTCCTTGGCACATCCTCCTAGGCTTTGACCTAAAGCTAGGATCTATACTACTCCCCATACCAATACCCATCTTTTCCAACCCAGCCAAAAGATTCTATGAAGCTGCAGAAAACCCTACTAAAACCAAGATCCAGCAAACACATCAAGCCATCAAAAAGAGAAGGGCATTCCCTACCTACCCTGTTAGATACCAGATCATGCTATCAACAAAGAACCTCCCACCCAGATACAACTCCTCCAAACTATCCCTTAAATGGATAGGACCTTTCAAAGCCACTAAAGAGTTAACATTCACACAAAATGTTGAACTTGACCTATCAGGATACCCTAACCTCTCAAAAATCAGTCCAGTCTTCCACACCTCCCTCATCAAACCCTATTTTCCAAACCCTATCAAATTCACGGGTAGAGAAAAAACCAAGGCAGGACCTGTTAATGAAAAAGAAAATAGGTATGAAGTAGAAAGAGTGATAGAATAGAGAAGTCAACCAGGTATGGGACTCCCCCAATACAAGGTCAGATGGAAGGGATATGACTACCACCAAGATGAATTGGTAAATGACAATGACATTGACCATTCACTGAAAAAAGATTTTTGACTAAATGGGAACAAAGGTACTACTGACAGTAAAAGACCTGTAAATAAGAAAATGTGGCAAAATGGTAAAGGAAAGAGCAGGGAAGAAACACTTAGAATAATTGCTATAGAAAGAAATAGGATCCTCGATTTCCCTATTACTTCCTATGCTACTACTGTTAAAAACCCTGTTAAGAAACTTTTTTAGAGTGAGAATACCTTTAGTTATGATCATGTCAAGAAACCTTATGTCATGCACTAAGAAGATGGATTTTATTTTTAAGTAAGGAGGAATGTAAGAAAGTGATATTCTCAGTATGCTGATCTATCACTACCTCACAACTTACCCTGAACTAATATCTGCTATATAATTTCTTACTAAGTTGTACTAACCTGCCTGGTTAATTATGTTGGAAGAATCAAACATAATTTCTTTAGTTTTCACATGTCAATTATGAGTCACTTATGACTAAATAATTTCCTATGACTCATGGATGACTCTAAGGTTATGACTCACTTAATGAGTCAGAGATAGATTTCAAATCATATGTGACTCACTACTATGGCACAGCTACAATAGTGAGGCATAGCTAAGTCTTGGCATGTAATACTTAAGGACTAAAGGTCTGCATCCAGAGAAGGAGGAGCAGACCTGGAGAAGACAGACACAGAATAGTTAGATACAACAAATATAAGAGTTCCACTAATTAATTCTAGTCCCATGAGGACTCTTACTCAGAACTTAGTAATCCAATACTACTGTAATGGGCGATGCCAATAGTAGCACCACCGGCCGTTTAACAGAGTCTATACTATCACCAAAGTGATAGTGTATGTCTGTTATTGGTTCTGCTAAGTCGAGAACTCAGAGGGTGTTTGAGAGCATACAGATTTCCCAAGCTGGAGGAGAAATAACAGTTGTAATCTCTCTGTATTGAAGCTCTCTAAGGCTTGTCTGAACTCTGTCTGAAGTGATCTGATCTGAGAATCCTTCTCCAGAAGGGGGGAACGGCTCAGTACTTATACTAGCCGCCAAGCCTTCTGAAGTCTGAAAAATCTGTTTTCTGGCCTTTCCAGAAAACCTGCTTTCTGACCATTCCAGAAAGCACTCCTCAATGACCATAAATACAGGTGTTGGAGGTCAGGCCTCCCGTACTCAGAAATACAGGTGTGGAGGCGTAATGCATCATGATAAACAAAAAGTATATGATTTCTGGATACGCACAAGGTAATAGTACGTAAGGTACTATGCCCGAGCTATCTGGTAAACATGATAGGTGATAGGAAATGCGTACTAAGACAATTATAATAAACGGTCTTCCGTTACAACTAGAACCCAAATACTTAGCCTTTAAAGTACTTAGTAGTTCTGGAATATTACTTCACTATAATATTTCACCCTAAATGCTTTAGGTCCCTATTTATAACGACCTTAATATTGTAGTCTCATCAGTTATTTTGTTCGGGTTGATAATCCCATGTGTTGTAGAGAGCAATAGGAACGTTCCTAACTGCCCATTCTTCTGTAATCTACATGTGAGTATAGTTGGGAACTTCTTTGATATAAAGATAATAAATATCAATATCAAGAGTCTCAGAGAGGGAGCTATTGTTAGGAGGGATAGTGGTAGCTTTCAATTTCCATGAGTCTTACTGACTCGACTGGAAATTCTTCTACTTCTGATAAATTACCTCCGTTAGAGTCCAGTCTAAGTATCTGTATCTGTAGGTTTCACAAATTGAATATTTGAAAGTGGGAAAATAGTGTTTCCTATTTTAGTAGGAGCTACAATATGGGCTGCAGTAGTAGTTGTGATAATTAATATTGTGTTGCTTTCTTTACTGCTTGTAGTATTCCCAGGCATCATTGACCACATCTGTAATAATAGTAGGAATATTGGCATCATTAGTAACGTAGTAGGTATTATCTGCAGAAGCGCTAACTTGATCATAACTATTTGATTGATCTTATGCAACAACGTGGAGGTGAGGATCGAATTCATAGCTGTCAAAGATTTCTTGGTTGATTGTGGAGATGGTATCCCCATCTGATTACCTACCTCTCTCCTTGATATCATTGTAATTTTCTTAGTCTCCTTCATTTTTGTAGTTGACAAAGTGGAAAAACGGGTGTAACCAAGGCTTTCGTCACGGCCTGCATACTTAGTGTCATCACAGTCAGTATGTTTGAGCATAATGTAGCCGCGGGAAACCATTGTGAATTATGCTGGAAGGGGATAGATAGATAGGTTGTTGGTAGTAATAGAAGTATCCTGAGGTTCGGTGTTGTCTTCTGATGTATCGATGCTCTAAGGAATGAAGTGTTGTTCCTTGGTAGGATTGAGGCAGGATTTATTCTTCCTTTATAGAGTGTTTGCCAACAGGTTTTCTTTTCCAGCCATATGTTCGAAGACTAAGTCGAATTCTTGCATGTAAGCTTGCCAGCCAGCTAGCTTCTGAGATGTTTGTCATGGCCAGAGGAATCAGAGCAATAGTTAGTGTTCCTTGAGAACCGTAAATTTGTGGTCTCTGACCTAAGCTCCAAAAAACTTTGGAGAGTCAACAATAGTGAGTAACTCCTTTTGTTAGGTAGGGTACTTTAGCAGTGTGGGGCTGAATTTCCAATAGTAAAATTGACAGGGTGGAATTGATCCTAGTTCTCCTTGTGCTATCAATGATCCTAGTCCAATATCACTAGCATTGCATACCAGGTATTTTGGTTCTTCCGAGAAGTAGGTCGAGGATTTGAGAATTTGTGGAGAATTCACAACTTCCTTAATTTTCTCGACTGCCATAGTATAAGTGTCTGTTCATCTACAGGGTGTGTTATCGCCTTGCAGTTCTGACAAGGTACTTGACCAAGATGCCAATTCTGCACAGAACTTAGTTTGAAATATGACAACCGTGAGTATAACTCGCAATTTCTTGCGGTTGCTAGGAATCTTTAAGTCCAATATCTTCTTGCGCTTCTGAGCGTCTATCTGTAACCCATCTGGAGTTATTATGGATCCTAAGATATCTAGACAATTGGTGAAGAACTGGCAGTTGCTTGCCTCCAACCAAAACTTCTCATCTAGAAGCCATTATAGAACATTTCGTAAGGTAGCTACATGTTCCTCATAGGTAACTAAAAAGATAATAATATTTTCGATATAAATAACAATGTCTTTAATGATGATATCTTTAAAGATTTCGCACATGGCACATACCATGGTTGGAGGAGAATTGTGGTTGCCTTCTTGCATAATACGACTATAGTAAAATCCCATATGTATGGGGAAGTTGGAGGGTTATTCCAAGTCTTCTTCGATTCTGATGTTGTAGTACCTGTTTGGCAGATCAATCTTTCTCCTATACCTCCGAGCAGCAACTAGCTCCACGAGTTCCTCAATGTTTGATAGGGGTGTGTTATTAAAGTCAACTGCATCAGTCCGATCTCTGGTGTCTAGAATACGCTATAGTTTGGTAGGATCATCTTGTCTGGCTTATACGAACAGAACTACTACATTGGTATCATGTTCTATGCAATTAATCCGGCCTAAGGATTCTTCCTAAGTGCGCTCCCTAGTGAGCTCTATATACTATGCGGATGATGAGGGTCAACATTTTGGCACTCATGTAGAGCTGGGTTTTGGGCAGATTGGGTAGTTGATAGTTACAAGAGATGGCAACTTATTGGGTATCGTTGCCGAAAATAAGTGAACCAATTCAACAAAGGACTTGAATTCCTGACTCTCTCTGAGATTCATGCCTGAGACCATGAATTCAAAAAGTGGTAGAAGGTAGTCTGATATTTCGTCTACTATGGAGAGTGCAGCAGAAGAGACTTGCCCTGTAACAAGCCATGCTTTCCTCCATTCTTTGAGAGCAAAGTATGCCATCCCTTCAGGTTGGATAGTAACATACTTGAGTCCTGCTGGGATTAAGGTGTTCAGTACTGTGGGCGCTAGCTTACCTAGAATCATATCCCAGCCTGCAAGGTATACTACATAAAGCATTCTTGTTGCCGTATATCCTCCATAGTCTATTTGGATATCACCTGCTTTTTCTATTATATCCTTTGATCCCTTGATGGCAGTATTAAGTGACTTCTTGTCAATACCATAGGTGGGTAGGCTATATAGGTACATGAATTATGGGTTAATAAGATCTCCGCTAGTGGTGTGTAAATCTACGAGGGCTAGTGCAGGGTGGCCATTAATGTTGAACTAAACCCTGCTGTAGTCTAATTCTTCAATAGGCAGGGGTTTTACCTTGGTTTTGTCATTGTAGTTATTCTTGGTGATAACTGGTTAACTAGTGTGTTGCAGAGATAGAATTTGTATGGCAGTGCGTATGGGTTCTTTGGATATTCACTTCTTGCATTCCTTGAAGGTATGACTAGGTGCCCAGTACAATAGATACTGCCGTTCAATAATCAAATGCATCTAAGCTTGTGATATTAACGTCTTGTTAACCATGTCCCAGTCAGGATCTCTGGTGTTTGTTGTTTTCGTAGCAGGGGTCCTTTCAGGATTAAAACTTGTTTTCTTACTCTCGAACTTCCGATCCAGGCAGTTATTCCAACTGGGGTTCGGAGCTGGTTGAGTAGTGGGCTAGCGTACAGGTTTAGATATGATGGAGAGATGCCCATATTTATATGCAGCCTCGTATAATTCTGCCTTTTTGACTAGGTCATTGAACCTCCATAAATCAACTATTTGGGGAACCAGGGTGGTTTCCATGCAGTCTGTTAGGTGGTTTAGAAATTTTCTGCCATTGACTTCTTCCGAGATGCGTTAGTTTCTATCCTTGTCGATAAGTTTAATCTAAAGCTCTTCTAGCCAGTGGGCAAAAGTTTTGATACCTATGTATAATCCATCCATGTGGGGTGAGGCTGCCTCCTATTCTTTCTATAGGAGTTCCTTGCTAGTGGAGGGAATGAGGAATTTCCATAGCACCAGTATGAAGCTGAATAAGGATGCCTTGTCCTTTTTCATGATGAGGTAGTCGTTATATGTAATGAGTGTACTGTCTTGTAGTTTGAATCCAATATACTTCTACGCTTTCTTTGATTTTATTCTTTAACCTGTAATATTTAACCCTCTCTATATTGCATTGATCCAAGTGTCGAGATACTGTGAATCTCACTATTTCTTATCTCTACTGTTGAAATTTTGTGAAGCATCAATCTTGATACTCTTCTTCTATTTGTATATTTTTGATGACATTTCAGATGTTACGATTCCTGTCATTATTTTCCATTGTTATTATTCTTGTATTATACCATGATCTGTCTGTTTCTTGATCTTCTTAACCTTCTTTGGTTTAGGCATACTTCTTTGACTGTGGACTGATTGTGATCTGCTGCTAGAGTCCTCATGCTAGCGCTATCATCGTCTCCCTCATCATCTCCTCTATCTGCTATTGTGCCCTGCTTTAAGGGAGGGATTAGGTCATCATCGTCTTCTCCATTATTCCCAATGCCAAGATCCGAGGTATGTTCCATGATGTCATCTTCTAGCACAATCCCTGTGTAAGATGCTGTACTGACTTCTAGTGCGGAACATTGTCTGGTTGGCATCTAAGCAGAGTCCCTTCTGTCTTGTCCTTTTGGTCGTTTGGCTATAGATGGGTCCTCAAACTGTCCTGATATGATAGGCAAGACAAGATGCTAACCACGTAGCATAAAGGACATAATTTCATCCCATTTGTTCAGGACCCAGTTGTATTCTGTCAACTGTGGAATCTTTTAGCATTTTAGACTCTTGTTCAGTACTGGGGTGGTCTACAAGTCCTTACTTTCGAATGGAATAGTCGTATTCTCCAGGTAGTGTTTGGTTGTAGCTTCAAGTAGTAGTTTAATGTCTTTTCTATGTAAAGAGTGAATGTATCCAAGCATTTATAAAAGAGCAAGGATATCATGTATTTGTTATTGTACTTTCTTTCAGTTTGTTTCTGTCATAGGAGGTGACTAGAATACCCATGTCATGAGGGGTGAGTCTTTTTCTAGTTTTAGGACATTGACTATGTAGACGCTGAGGGGTGGTGGTGTGACTGATTCCTCGAACGTTTCTAGTTCAGAAGTGTCTCTTTTCTTTCATGGTGTGGCGAAGATTAGCTTCTTGATGTCTTCAGGAATCATAGCTAATCTTCACGACGTATTGTAGGTATAAGTTTTGTGTGTCTTAGAGGCTATAATGTCAGTTACTCATTCGGATATTACTAGTTATTTTTGTCTCTTGTCTGTATATTATTAGAACAAGTATATCACTATGGGCATAAGTGATTTCTGACAGATTTTGGATAATAGTGGCTCAACTGCCTGTTCGATAGGAAGGCAAAATAGTGGGAACGAGAAGAGCACGGATGCTGGTTCATAGTTATCTTACTGTCCTACAATAGTAGGTATTCTTGATGGATGAGTTATACCAATAACACCTAAGATACCCTTCCTGATGGAAGGTTTAGGAGATAGTGAGGAGGCGGCAAGAAAACTGTGAGATGGTTTCCTTTTATTAAAGAATTGGATAGATTAAACTCCATGACTTTTGAACTGATGCCAACTGAAAGTGGTTCAGTTGGGAAGAAGGGTAGATGTACCTCACCTATGAAGAATCTAGTGTTATATGGAACAGGAAGTAGCTATGTGGTTCCTGCTGTACTTTCATATTTTTATTCTAATGGGGAGACGAACGTGAGTGAGCCTTGAGATGGTGATGCATATTTGTATACTGCGATTATTCCTGGTACATATGGTGTCGTAATGTCTTGTACTATTACAGGCGAGCTGTAATCAATCTAAATACTTTGGGAATATACATAAGAGATGAGTGGAAGTATAAACGAAGTTATAACTCGGGTGTAGGGGCGGACGCAATTAGAGTAAAGCTATATGAGACATAGAATACCACTTGGATATTATTGCATTAACTATGTAAAAACGTCGACTTATATAGAAGTCTTGATCTGATAACCGTTTTTTAGATGTGGAAGAGACTTTCTAATAAGGGAAAGTAGACTTATTGGTAGTAGTTGCCTACCTTGGAAGTGACTTCCCAATTAGGAACACTGTAGTCTGATATACATGGATGAGGTAGGTTGTGCTACAACTCAATACATACAGGATGACATACATTTGCTGAACATGTAATACAAGGAATAGAAACATATAGATGACACTTTTCAGAATATACCAGAAATATGTGGAAAAGATAATATGTGTAAAGCAAATGCCAATAGTACATACTTCCCTATGTCAGTTCCAATAACTTCATCTTTGACGTACTTATCTGCACATACCTGGTGTATGATTAGTCCACTTTGTTACCATTGACTTATGATACAGTAGAAAGCTGGTTATGGCGGTCTAGCGCTGGTCTCTTACCTGAGCTATAACATTACTGCCTGTTTCGAGGCAGGTATGCTTGCCTGAACACTCTATCCAAATGACTAGATAAGTGTCTGTAATAGCCTAGGTAACTTCCTTAGGAAGGTACTTACACTTTGTCAAGATACCCATAATCTCTAGTGTATGGGGCCACACAAGACCGGTATACCCTATACATGCATGCCATAGCCATTAAAAACGTAGCCTCTTGCTAAAAAACCTACTGGAGAAAGGTGACAAATAGGGAGGATAAAAGATGCCATGTATTTCGTAAGATTTAAACTTGATATAGGTATGAAGCTCAGATGTCTCTTTCGTCTGATGGTATATTGGGGAACTTCTCTTGATACTTTTTGAGTGTAATAGAAGACTGATATCTTATAATTGTCTTAGTATGCATTTCCTAGAACCTATCATGTATGCCAGATAGCTCGAGTGTAAGGTAATAGGTTGTCATGTTGATAGGTTTACTAGCCTGTCGCACAGACTGTAAACCTAAGAATACACTAACAGTAATAAACCATTTTCCTAGTAACTATAGCACACTGCCATAGTTAATACTTGTCAATAGATGGCCCTACCCACTGGGGGCTTGAATTGATAGGTTAGACCCGCAGGTCTTATAAATTCTCAAATGGTGCCTAAATACACTTCTGGAGCTCTGCCACCTCCAATACTGGTGGCAGACCAAGAGCCCTTATATATTTCGCGCCCAAGAAAATAGTGAGTCAGTAGGAAGGCTGTACGCGAGCCTCTGACTCATACATGAAATGAAATTTATCTCTGACTCATATCTGTGTGACCCACCAATGATTTTACGCACACAATTAAATAAATGAAATACATGAGTCATAACCCTGTTTGGTGGCTATGCTTTCGCAGAAGTCACCTTCTGAGTCAGAATCTGCCAACTACTTGTTAGTATCCACCGGTTCCTACTAGAATTAGAAGGTGGTTATATTTTGCCTGTATATATATATAACTTTCCTATATCAAGTATAGTACCTTACATACTACTGCCTTGAGCTTATCTGGTCCTTATGTACTTATCCTTTATCGGGATGCATTACTCATCCACACCTGTATTTCTGAGTACTGGGGGCTGACCTCCCACACCTGGATTTATGGTCATGAAGGAGTACTTTCTGGAACGGCCGGAAAAGAGGCTTTTCAAACTCCAGAAGGCTTGGCGGCTAGTATAAGTACGGAGCCGATCCCCTCTTTTGAAGGAGGATTCTCAGATCAGATAACTTCATGCAGAGTTCAGATAAGGCTTACATAGCTTCCATACAGAGAGATTGAACCTGTTAATTCTCTTCCCGCTTGGGAAATCTGTATGTTCTTAAAGACCCTCTGAGTTCTCAACTTAGCGGAACCAATAACAGATATACATTGTCACTCTGGTGATAGTATCGACTCTGTGAAATGGCCTGTGGTGCTACTATTGGCATTGCCTATTACATTTTATTTAACACACAAAATAATTTAACTGTTAAAACTTCTACCACGGACTGATCACCTATTGGTATTTTTCTAATACCTTTTCACCTATCACCTAAATCAGACGTCAACACATTCAACAAGAACACACTACATTCAACAAAGCTAGCAATAGGAATCCAATATCGAGAGAGAGATATTTTCAATGAATAGTCAACAAAAGGACTTGTCCAAGATAAGGTAGAGCTCTAATGGGCAGTGGTATATACCATTACACAATTCTACTCTTGGTCCATCACCTTACCCCACCAATATCAACATCACCTCTTGCATTCCTATTAACAACAATCCCCATTCATCTTCTTATACTAGAGAGGATAAGAAATTACAGCAACAGACATCTCAGGAATATTCATAGCCTACAAATACGGATCACCATTCCAACGCTCACCTTCGTTCTTCTTACGATTAGAAGAAATATACGAAAGTACAGCAGGAACTACATAGTTACTTCCCCTTCTATCCAACACCAGATTCCTCATAGGCGATGCATATCTATCCTCCTTTCCAACTAAACTACTTTCAGTTAGCATCAGCTCAAAACTCGAGGCCTGTAAGCTTTCCAAATCTTCCATACACAGAGACGGCCTCACAATCATCTTGCCGCCACCTTCACTATCTCAAAAACCTTCCATCGGGAAGGGCATCTTATGCATCATTAGTATAACCCACCCCTCAGGAGTACCTACCATCGTAGGAGTGGAAGAAAACGATGAACCAGCATCCATGGTCTCCACGTTCCCACTATCCTGCCTACATATCAACTAGGCAGCCGAGCCCTATTCATCCGAAGTCGAACGTAGATCACTTACGTCCTTAGAGACGTACTTGTCCCCACAGTATACGGACAAAGGAGAAAAATAACTAGTAACACTTGTATGTGAACGGGTAACCAACATTATAGGCTCCAAGACTAGCAAGCCGTACAGCTACAACAAGTCGCGAAGATTAGCTATGATTCCTGAAGACGTCAAGAAGTTAAAATCTGATATACCATAAAAGAAAAGAGATACTCCTCAACCAGAAAAGTTCAAGGAATCAGTCAAACCCTCACCACTCTGTAAGTGTAGGCCAATTTAGTAAAGGAGTTCTGTAAGGAAATTGGCTGTACCAACATGGTTAGGGGGTCTTAGCACTCCCACTATGTCCAATACAGGATTATAGTAGATGGCTAAAGGTTGTTGAGTGTAGGGTTGGTTGGCGATCAAGAGGTACAAGTGGACAAGAATATTACTAGTGTAGCTGGTGTATTTCTGAAGTCGCTAGACTACACTGTGCTGAACGAGAACTGTCCTATCTAAGGCCGTGGGATTCAGATCTTTACTAGATACTGAGTTCCTAAGGCAAAGAGTTCATTTGGACTCATACTAGGCAACAGTAAAGACTCATTATGATACCAGATCAAAATGAATACATGATGGCTTATTATAGATACGTCCAGTGTCATGATGATGGCTAACAAGGTAATGGAAACAAGGCTGCCAACAAGATAAACAACCAATAAGAAAACAGAATAAGCTACTGCATAATTAGGCAGGCATAACAGGAGATGGTGGTCAGCAAGCTGACACATATGAAACTAACTCAGAATGATACAGGAATATGACAAATAATAAGGAAATATAATGAGAAAACTACAAGGAAAAACAACAAGACTAATCCCAACATAATTCTTCCTAATTCAAACATGTCCAAAAAGAGTAGCTACCAAAACACGCTAAAAACGTGTCTTGATATAATCCAATAAAATCCACCAAAACTGCCATAGATAAAAGACGTTTAGGGAAAACATATACTAGAAAACCATTTCCTTATATGCTTCCCTTCTTAGAAAATCCTCCACTAGAAAACAGACAGGGAAAAATGAAAAAATACAAGGAAAAATATAACAAGACAAGGGTATCAAACCCTACAATAACCTAGAGACATATCCACCTAATACACTACTTGTTCCTCCTTCCTCGACGCTTTTTTTGCTGGTTACCAGTCCAGGCATGGTGTCTCCAATAATCCTTCACAGCTTTGGGGAGGAGACTTTCCTCTGGTTCCAGGGTATTTTGATTATCTCCATACCCTTCCCACTTAACCCAGTACTTGACGACCTTATTCCTCTTGTTCATCTCATGCTTGACGATGCGTTTGAAGGCCCACTTGTCACCCAAAGAGTCAGACTCTACTGGTCCTGGCTCAGGTAGGGATCTGGAGGGGAATTTAGCATCATTATTTTGATGCCAGGGGGCAAGGAGGGAGGTGTGGACCTTAAGGTGGCTGGAGGGTACAAGGGGGCATTCGAGCGTATATGTGGAAGTGTCAGGGTACACGGCTGAGATAGGGTAGGGGCCCAGGAAGACAGGTTCCAGTTTGGAGTATTGAGATTTCCTGCTTATTCCAGAATGGTAAATTTTGACTAAATCACCAATTTTGTACTCTGGGGACATCCTCCTCTTCTTGT
>Ga0307511_10005799_pt1 | contig 12485 bp, 16 predicted proteins | sample 13_EM_MG_FD_200266 | JGI IMG/M metagenome (GOLD analysis project Ga0307511, IMG submission 200266) | Populus trichocarpa ectomycorrhiza microbial communities from riparian zone in the Pacific Northwest, United States - 13_EM | ecosystem: Host-associated > Plants > Roots > Unclassified | place...
TCATAACACCAACCTCGGACGAAGAACAACAAGTAGACACTATCCGCGTCAGTCTACACTACTTAAACATTGCGTGTAGTGAGGCATGTCGGTCCCCATGCCTTAGAAAGTCACCACAACAAAACGCCGAAATCTCCGTCAAGTTTGTCAACCCCAGAAGCCGAAATCAGGACCCATCACCAAGCACATCTTGGTCGACTTCGACACCCCCCATCCATAACCGGTACACCACCAGGCACGAGCACGAAGCAATCCTGACATCCACGCACGACATGTGCAAAGAATCCAACAAGGTGCAGACAACTCAGCTCAAAAGGCTATCGGAAGAGCTCAATAAGTAAGGCTCCACAAGCTACACCCGCCTCGCCCAACGACTAGAGGACAACCAAGGGGGTTCCAAGGCGCCCTAGAGAGGCTTGTCCTGGACACCAGGGATACCAAGCTCGCGGTCGATAGAGCACCGACGACAGAGACTGAACACCAGCCCTCAAACACAATGTTATCGGCCAGGAACCCAACAAGGCATACCTTAAAGATTTGACGACGGTTCTTGAAAGGAAACGACACAACACGATCCCACTCACCCCGGTACCTAGTGCACATCCCATCAGCAACCCATATATATATATATCCCCGTCAAGCCTTTCTTTCTCTGTCTCCCCCTTCCCCCACTGATCCCCTCCCCCATGTTGAGGCAGCCCCACCCGCTGCTCGGAATGCTGGTTTGGAAGCGGGCGTATCACGCGACACAAACCCCAGCCCACCGATCCCCCCAGGCTCTGGCATGGAGAGCCATATCACCAGCAACAATCCGGTCAATACACACAAGGGATAGGCAGAGGCTCCCTCAGCGCTCCCAAAAGACATCTCTCCTAGACAGCCGGCGCCAATCGGGCCTCCACCCTCTGCGCTGGTCCCAGAATACATGGCCATGTGCAACAACGACAAAGAATTCAACCGCGACACCATCCCCGAAGGTCTCCATACATCTAACTACGCCCACCCCCACGAACCACCAATCGCCCCAGGACGAAGCACAAACAGGGGGGACGAACGGAAAAACAACCGAACCGTGAAACCGAAAAACAATACAGAATCACGTGCCCACGGGGAAAAGGAGGGAAAGAAGGCAGGCACAACAACATCCTCCACTGCAGCCTCTGGGCGGACCGAAGATACCCGCGTCCACCCCCCAAAGACACTAGACAGGAACAGAAAACAGGGTCCCAAGCCCAACACCGGAATACAGCCATACGCATATGCAACAACAAGTGACTATACCGGAACCCCACCCCCGTTGGTCTGACAGCCTGGGACCACACAACTACCACAAACTTCCCGTACCACCTGGCGAAACTCAGGAACAACGATCCCAACTCCTCCCGGATAGTCCCGCTCACGGTCTTACCCCTATCGCACAATCACTACCCAACGAAAGACGCAGCCATGACCGCATTGCCAGCGGACAGTCAACACCCTGCCTACGCATACTTTAATTGAGCCCTAGTCAGCAGAAACTTTCAAGGAACAAGTCACCTGGAATTTACATCCCGGAGGCCGAAGGGGACCAGCACAGATTCCAAGACATTCGCTCCCTACTTGAAATGAACCGACCCAACTAGGAATCACAGGTCGGCTCACCAGAAGCGGCTGTTACGAACGCCGTAATATACGAGACCGCAGACCAGCCCATGACCCGGCGTGGGACGCTTTTCAGGACAGGGTCGGGAGGGTCCGAGCAAATGAGACCACAGAACTAGCAATCGAGGAGGAGTTGGCGGAGCTAGCCTCCACCTCCATTCCCCCTCCCCCCCAACAGGCACTCGCTCCTCTCCAACAATCTCCCAGCCAAGGAAGAACGAATCCCCGCACCCCCACAATCCACTTTTATGGACTCACCTACCCCAAGACTGCTGCCACCCCCATTGCCACCACAACCAAAATAAAAGAAAGTGAGCAAGCCGAGGTGTATGGAGAAGATAGTCACGAACGCGACAAGGAGCGGCATGTTCCGCACAGTCCAACCCTCCCAACCACCGCACGGCCCCCAACCCCCAACTGGCCCGAACAACCCGCGACTAAGTCACGGAGGACCAACTCCAGACAGCCCCGGCCTTGGCAGCCCCACATAAGACGAAACTTTGGCAGCAATTGCCAAACTAAGGGACCGGGAAAGGAAGGGGAGCTCCCCGGAGCACTAACAGCTAAGTGAACATGAGAGAGACCTAAGCAGCAAGGCGCTGGACAGGCCGCAAATGAAGGAAATCGAAAAAGACAGCCCGGCCGACTACCAACAACCCTCCCCAATGCTAAGACATCACACTACAGAAACAGCAGGTAATGTAGATCGCGGGTCTTGGCCACGACCTACCAGAGGACGACCTCTCAATAGCTTCCAGATCAGGATCCTGAACGACAGGCTCAAAGTCGCACACAGTACCACCACCACTACTACTACCACCACTACCACTACCACCACCACCTGCACAAACCCCACCCACAACGCAACAGGTGATCGAGCACATAACACCCTTCAAACCGACACACAAGCAACCTCCCAAAGTCGGAGGAGAGGACTCCCACCACACAGTCCACCATTTACCTCTACCAGATAACTCCCCGCCCAAGAACAATGCGCAGCAAGAGGAATTCCTGAACGCGTGCAACGGAGCCACCAGAACACTCCCAGAGTCCTCCAGGACAACCGCCTTGCAGGTCACCTAGATCTAGTCTTATTCTCACACCATTTGCGTCAAGGTGAGGCACACACCGGGGATGGAAATTGTGACCCTACAATTTGCCAATAACATGACAAGTGAGAACTGGGACACAGCCCAAAAAGCAACTTGGTGGTAGCGCGGACACTGACTGATCTACCCCGGCGGTCCGCGAACCACCCCAAGTCAGGAGGCAAACAAAGACGCGGGCAGGATTGAGAAGCTACTAGGTGGAAGACAGGGTTGGGGCGCCACTAGAGCAAGTGGCTAGACAACGAGATCCTGATAATCCCGATACAAACAGAATCACTGAGACGCAGGAAGATCGAGTTTCCCTACAACTACTACATACGGCTCCCATCTACTAGAGAGCAGGAGAGAGGGCCCGTTATTCAGACACTAGAGGTCACACAATCACACAACGAAGGGAGTTTCTACTCCCCGCCAACCCCAAAACAATGGGCTTCCTTTTGCTTGTGCCTAGGCTCGGGAGACGAGGGAGCATGGTACTTCAAGAAGAAGGCCCACGAGGACAGAGTGATGGAGCTCGCAAGCTCAGCAGCACCACCCCCGTGGCAGCGCTTAGTAAACAATGCAAAACAAGGACTAGGCTACAGGTGGGAAACTGCCCGAACCAAGGTTAACACACGCTCCACCACCGGAGGGGACCCAGGAACGGAAGAGGCAGCCCACAGTGACAAAAGGAGGAAAAGAGACACAGGAACTGCACACACACCCGACGTGCATGCAGACAACACCTACAACCAGGAACACCCCAAGACGATCAACGTAGACAACACCACACACACGCTTTACCACCCACACCAAAGGGAAACTCAACGTCGCCTACATGACCGTAAACAGATCGGACATTTACACACTGCCTCCTCGAATTATGAATAAAGATGGACATAGTGTGGGTCGAATAAGACCGGCTATGTATTGGGGTCAGGGTGCGGAATAAATGATGAGTCGTGAGCAGTGGTTCTACTGAAAGAATGGGATCATACAGAGAGTAGGTGAGAGAAGACGAGAGCTCTGTGTTGACCTGATCGGATGTCATGAACCGGTGAGAACTGGTGTGAACAACTGAATTAAGGAAGGGCTGGCAATACACCAGCAAACGTATTTGACGGGGATCCGGCGCACTTCCGGGATCCATGTATATAATTGTTAAAAAGTGGAATTATAATGAAAATAAGCTTAAATTAAAACTAGAGTTTTAGTGTATATATAGAAGCCATCTGTAAGTGCCAACCCAAGATGAGCATTGATTTATGAGGTGCTGAAAAATGGAAGGTAGGAAGTGGAGTATGCATGGACTAACAATTAATGTGGTGGAATTGTAGCCTCAAAGGACTTGTAGGGCTTAATATACGCTATGCGTGATGTATACAATATGTGGACTGGGTACCAGGGCAAACCACCTACCATATTAAGAGATGTAGTGAACTACATAGCAGACTATGCTAAAAACTACATTTGCTGAGGGATATAGGAATCAAGTAATCTTTATATCAGGTTTATATACGAGCTTTAGGTTCAAACATATATGTTTACTATTGGTGTAAGTAAGTCTCATATGTTGTGAAGGTTTGGTGGACCTTATGCGACACGATGTAGCTGAGGATAATTAGTGTACTTGTGCTGATATCACACATAGTAAACTTGTGTAATATGAAGGAAAAGGCTGTGTTCTTATTGAAAACGCATTTATCTAATATAAAATACGTTACTCGGCATCTTGCCTACCTTCTAGGCTGAGCTAGTTCAAAATATGGAAGCCTTATGCCTCGGATTAAGTAAGGATCTCAGGGGAAATTGATTGGTTACCCTCAATTACGTAATCTTGTACAAGTGCCCCCATGGCCACTTCAATTCTGTGAGTTGTTACCTTACATGTAGTAAGTCTTACCAGACTATATGACTATATGTATACCCCACAGAAAGGGTCCTTGATCGCGATATCCTATAGGATATATATTTCTTAATATAATCCGCTCTGTAGTTCACTACATCTCTTCACATGGTAGGCGGTTTGCCCTGATACCGAGTCCCCATGTATTATACATCACGCACAACGTATATTGAGCCCCTTGGGTCCTTTGAGGCCACAATTCCGTCACATCAATTGTTAATCCATGTATACTCCAATTCCTACCTTCCATTTTTACCCACCTCATATAGCAATGCTCACTATAGGAAAGCACTTGCATATGGCTTCTACGTATATACTAAAACTCTGCCTTTAATTTGAGCGTATTTGCATTATAATTCGATTTTATCACAATTAAATACATGGATCCCGGAAGTGCGCCGGATCTCGCTAGTGCGCCAGATCCCCGTCATATACGTTATATATAGATGTATGAAGTATTTAGATGCACATTCACATGTGAGCACATGGAATTACTTGATGCTCAACAAGATTAGCGCAAGGCTGGGTGAATAGGCACAAGGTAGGTTACTCCGGCGATGATGGTATGGGATAAGGTGGATGGAATGACATATATATCATTAACACTGGCGTCTTCCGCTGAGAGCTCCCGCTCGCCATTGGTATAGTACTGGTCCACGCAATATGCAATGTCCTCCAGGGTTTTATTCAGTGCTCTGATATCTGACCGATATCGGCGGCGAGTACTCTGAGTTGTTTCGGAGCGACATTCACTTGGAGTGTCACGGCCATATCCTCTTTGGCAATTTCTCGAATAACATATCGGCTTAATGTACTGGCAAAGATTGTGATAAAACTTCAGAGTTGCTTTTGCGATATTGTCAGATCTACCACGTTGAAACAGACTCCAAGCAAGCCTGGCACCGGCCACCTCCGTGCTGACATTCACACAGCCGACCTCTCTATTAGGAAAAAATATAGGTCACTGGTGGCAGATAGTCAATTAAGCGAAGCACCTCCCTACCGCCCTTTGGTACCCGCACGAGCCTCTAATTAGCGAAGGCGTATGTATATCCTCTTAAAAGAACGAGTTATGTGGATCTCTGGTGTCGGAAGTTGGAGTACTACAATTCTCTTGCGCAGTATCCTTCGAGGTCGAACTAGATAAATAAAGGTTAATTGTGCTTATGATTTGATATAAGGTTATTAGAGCCCATTCTGTTTTGGAACTAGCAGATCTACTAACTCACAAACGTTTCCCCACCCGCTCCTCTGACAACTTCTATCTCGACGAATAACAAGTGGAGTTCAAATGATTAGGCGGAGGTATTGTTCACTCCATGGGGGGGGCTTTTCCATATTCGGGGTGTTCCCCAATTTTTATTTTACTCTTTTATATATAGTGGGAACTCCTAGTATGCGTATGCCAATGCATTGGGCTATGGACCTTCTACCGGATAGAAAGGGTATTTTCTTGGAAGAAGGAAACTCTCTGCCTGAGCTGACAGTGGAGGTGTCGGGATGACAAACCAAGTTGCCTTGCGACAAGAACCCACTCCGGGTTTAACATGGCCCCGGGTGCGGCCAGCACGTGCGTAGCTAGTTTTTTTAATAAAAAAAAGTGCAGGTGTCAGTGGTATGATGGAACGTGCTGAGGAGTTGACTTTGCGGGTTTCTAGAAACGATCGAGGCGGCACAATCAACGACATAAGCATCGTTTGGCCTTAGAGTTCTTAGCGACAATGGTGACCCACGGTAACCAGTATGGACGACGCTTACTCGGAGTTCTCTGGCCTGATGGATACAGTTAGGTCTCGATTCAAGAAGCCTCTCGATATAGGCAACAGGACTACGCTCCCGCTGGAGTTTCTGCGGCAAAATTTACCTCGTTATAAGATAACTCGCGTTGTAAGAAAATTCTTGTTGATCTCAGAGTCGGTTTCTTATGCTGAGACTTAACTGTATTCATTCCGGTCCGTCTGTCATATCTGCTGAGACTATGGCCTGTAGTAGAAGTTAGATAGGTAGCTTAGCGTATGTAAGTCTAACAACACTATGGTATTGAAGGTTCATCATCATTTCTGGTGTCTCTTTCAACTACCCTACCCCACATAAGCTAGCGATTATTGACCTTTTGGGACTTTCGGGGCTCGGGGAGGACTGGTTTCGTTGGAGGTATCCCTTCTTTTTAATAATATTTGCCCCAGCTAATCTTCCACATTCATCCCCTCTACAAACATTTCTCCCGATTAATAGGTTCTGAATAGTTTAGCTCGCGGTTACTTTCTGCCTTTATGTTATGTAGCGGCATTTGGTAGCTGCTTACTCAGCGGCGTCACCTGTAACTTTGCGGTCTTGGTAGTGGTGTAGTAGGGGTGCGCTCTAAATGCTCCCGGGTTTCCGGGGGGCTCGTCATAGCCTAAGGCTGAATACGAGTAATGACCTTATTAAAAAAAATTTAAAAAAAGTTAGAGAAGACATATCTACTGATCTCGAGCGGAGACTCTTCAAGGGCAGCCTCAATATTCCAGGCCCCCACTACCGCACTACGATTCACGAGTACCTTCAGTCATTCAAATATTGCTTGTTATCGTCTGTTGCATGCTACAGGATCTCATCAAACGCATTCGTCACATAATCGTACTCCCCTTTTAGTGTGGTGCCCCCTTTGCTATTCTCTCCGATTGATATTATCTAAGGGTCAACTAGTCTTGCAACAAAATCTCTGTCTTCCAGGGAAAGCAGCCATGAAACAAGCCAAAATACGGAACCAAAAAGTCAAAATCTACAAGGCCTGGGATTCCCGTGTAATCCCCACCAGCTTACGGTACTAGCCAAGCAATCTGGAGCTTAGATATACAGGGATGCCTCGTTTCCTTCAGTCTTTGGTCGTCGATGTCATACATGGGATAAGCACCGATTGGGTATCAGTAGTTTTCTTTTGTTCTTTGGAGCCTTTCTGGTCTTTGTACCTCGATCCGTAGCAGGGGTCTTGGATGCGCTTCCACGTCATAAACTTGATAGTGTGAATGCGAGGGCTGTCCGATTCACTGGAACAAACTAAAAAAGCTCTGTGATTGGCGATTAAGTACTAATGTAGGTCAACTTCATCGAGTTCCTCTCGTGGATTTTCTTTTATTTTTACATATTCATTACTAAAATTCGGTTCCAGTAAGGGAGCCCCGGTGATGCAGACACCCGCGGATTCAGAGTCCTCCATTTCGGCGCATCCAGTCGCGGACCAGGTCACATTTGGTTTATGAAGTCAAACGTCATGTGGCTACACTGCATGGATTTGATCAAAACTGCCGTCCGCAATATATTCGCAAGCAGGTAATTATTGGATAAGAATCGGTTTATATGCTACAGGGAGAAACGCGTGGTAAGTGTGAGAGATTTCAGAAAGGCGGACACTGATAAGGAGCAACTGATCATAAAGGTGGGGTCAAAGGTTCAGAGCCAGTGAAGCAGTAAAATTCATTCACATGAACTATTTTGATGGCCCAAATAAACTAGGAAACAGATACCCCCTGTTCATGACAAGAATTAGTGGCCCGTTTATATGCTTGATTTTTGCCACCCTCTAGCATGCCCTTCTTTTTGAATTAATCCCTTTCGGGATTAGATTCCGTATGAAATTCACTGACTTAGCGCAGGGGAAACCTCCCCAGCCCCCACGAACGCAATCCATTCACCAGGATGGCTCCAAAGTACACCAACCACCCCCCTCTTCCTCTTTCGGAGAAAGCACCGTAATTCTAGCAACACATGTGCGTGACATTGAGACCCCCAAATTGAAGTTTAGACAAGACTTAGAATTGTATTTCAAGAACATCTTATAGCTGATATCTGTGGTGCAAATGTTCCTAACTGGGTCCAGATATAAGCACGGAATAAATTATGAAGATAAAACGAGCCAGAAGTTTCAATGATGGACCGGAAAGATTAGAGACCATCTTAGAGAAAGGCCGAGACTCGAGCGACGCGAGGATCGCACAGGAAAACTTGAACGAGATTATTCCCCCCCCCACGCCTTCTTCCATCTCCATACACCCTCCAGAGTTACACGCTACTCCTCCTTCCCCAGGCGCCTTTCCTCCCTGCCCAAGCCCTTATATCCTCCACCTCAGACTCCCACATCTTTCGCCTCCACCATTTGTCCGCTTCCTCCTTCCTCTCCTGTTCCTTCTTCTCCTTCCTCCTATCCTCTCTCTCCTTATCTTCCTTAGCTTCCTCCAAATCCGCCTGCTTCTTCTTCGCCTTCCTCCTATCCTCTCTCTCCTTATCTTTCTTAGCTTCCTCCAAATCCGCCTGCTTCTTCTTCTCCTTCCTCTTATCCTCTCTCTCCTTATCTTCCTTAGCTTCCTCCAAATCCGCCTGCTTCTTCTTCGCCTTCCTCCTATCCTCTCTCTCCTTATCCTCCTTAGCTTCCTCCTGCTCCCTCCTGTCCTTACGCTCCTTCTCTTCTTTTTCTTCTTCATCCTTAGCTTTCTGCTTCTTTGTTTGGCTCTGCTTTTTTGTGAGCTTCCACCACAGATCCCGCCCACCTACCCAAAAGACCACGAGTAAAGGCCCCAGAGTGCTGCCTGCCGAAGCTACAAACAATTGCCACAGTCGTTCCTTCGGCGTTGGGTCGGATGCTGGTGCTGGGCATGGTGCTGGGCATGGTGCTGGGGCAGGGTAGGGTACTATGAATGGGCAGGGTGGTGGGACTGGGCAGGCTACTCTAGGTGGTGGAGTTGGGCATGGAGGTGGGACCGTAACAGTGAGTCTTTCGGTAACCGTAACTGCAGGGGGACAATTGTTGTCCCCACCCAGGTAGTTTGGTGAGAATTGACAACCGAACTGGTATCTGGGTGCATCAGATTGGTCTCTGAGACTCCCAGATACTTATCAGCTGACGGGTATTAAAGGGCAAGGAATCTCTAGCACAAGGGGCACTGACACATCTTGACCCATGGGACATTTCCCCCGACATGCAGGCCCGCCAACCACATCCCCGACACACAAGAACAAAAGTGTTGAGGCAACTAGGGCAAAGAAGAGCCCTGATGCCATAGTGATGAGGCTATAGTATGCTAGTAGGGGGATGGTAAGTAATGCTGTGGATTTGTTAATGCGTAAATCGAGGAGATCTAGAAGAGAGAAAAATGGAAGGGTGCCCACCTTTCCATCGTAGTGCACCTAGTGCCTGTGGAATGCCTATTTCGGCACCTTCCAAATAGGGCAACTTGACGGATCTGCTCTGGCCTGCTTATCACATTATGTCAGCTTCCGCAACACAATTACAGCCCATATAGTAGCTAGTATCCATGGGGGTATTGTGTTAACAAACAAAACAAATCAACCTTGCAGTCGATCCGCTGACATCTGCATTCCACAAGCCCCAGTCACGAGGTACGAAGGTGGGTAATAATATTTTGTGGCCAGCTGGGTCAAGGAAGGGAGGGCTCACGCGGAAGCAGCTCAGCCTGGGTTGTTTTCCCAGAATGGTCTCCTTGATCCTCGTCGTGGTGTTTTCCATCCAGCTCCTGGTTCGAAATCCGGAATTTTTTGATATGCATTTTCATTCCTTTACTCTTTTGTGGACTTCATGGACGGGCAGCCAGGTAACCCATTCTATATAATCCCCGTATAGATCTTTAGAGTTAAGGTTACTGTGCGAATCTACCTTCAGGTGCTTCCCCGCTTCCAATAAGCCAGAAAGCTAAATAGTGTTAACTTTTCAAGGTGCGATACATAATAACAGGTGTCGGCAACTGCGTCTCGTGGCTCCGCCGCCTAGGTTATAATGGAAGGTATCTAATCGCGCCATGGCTTAGTCTCGTTCTACGAAGGTCTTGATCAACAATGGCTTGTAGTAGATGTTGTTCACTATTAGGTAAAGTGAGATCGGTAACCTACGAACCTGTACAATGAATGGTGTAGTTCTACCCTCTGTGGTATGGTATAGCACCTGGATACTACGAGGTGGGGACTGTAGTCTAGGTGGCACAACACCCTTCCGAACTTAGCTTCTTATACACCCTGAGCTCAGCTTACATCGTGCTACCTCCACTGGAACCGAATATGAGTCATGAATATGTAAAAAAACTAAGGAATATGAGCCCAGCCTACAGGAGTAGGCCTTTAGGTATATATTCATGACTAACAAAACTAGTCTGGCACTAAATTGAGTAAAATAAGTAGCAACATAGGTAGTTACGGTAAAAAAGCACACATGGAGCCAGGGTGCTCCAACAATACCCCCATTCCTGTTTTCCTCACATCTTGTATGGTGTCTGCCATGGGTCTTTGGAAGGGAATTCGGTGCACCACAAAGGCCTTTGTGTCAACATACTCCCAACCAACTGCCTTTGTGCGCTTATTATATTGGGTAGGTTGGGGTCTACCCACCTACCAGTTGTTTCCGTTTTTTTGTGATTGGGTGGGTCACCAGGGTCACCTCTTCCATATCTTTCTCATAATTGGAGAGATTCTCGTAAGGAGAGAACCTTGCAATCCCAGGGGTACGTGCAAGAAGGTGTGTGATGATCAGGAGTGGTGCGAGGCGTTATATCATTTTGTCCGATAAAACTCTTGTACATATATCCTTTCCTAAGGCGGGCAGAGACTGGCCCTGAGATTCGGATAATCTGATCCCCTCAAGGGCGAGGATGCAGTCTCTCGTCATGAGCTAGAATAGGTCGCATACGAGTAATGAATGGGTATAAAAAAGAAAGAGAACCTTCCGATGTCTGTGATCTCCACATCCTGCGCTTCTGTCCTTGGCCCTTTCATTTACCTTCCCTAGCTTTGGCCGCTTCTTTGCTATTGCCTCCCCCAGCGCCTCCTTCTTCGGTTCAGTTGTGGTGTCGACCATAGTAGGCGATTCATGTACCCCAACTGCCATCACGTCTGCCTTTTCAGATTAGTTTTGTGTCGGTGCTGACCCTCCTTCATCAGCTTGAACTCCCGTCCAAGTCAGAAAATAACCTCGTCGATCACCTTCGTATCCTCTTCAACCCTCAGCTTTTCTGTCTCTCGAACCTTACACTCTTGAACCTAGGCCCTCCTGTAACCTCACTTCCAGCGCCCCCAAGTGGTTCTTGACTGCCTTATTAACATATCTAGGGCTCTTTCTCTTGAGAAATGAATTGCGTCTGCGAGAAAATTAGACACCCTTTCCAATTCTGCTCCCGATTCCTACTTCCCCCTCCTCTCTTTCCCTAGATAAATCCGCTCTACCAGCTCCAAAAAACTTCACTCTGTTACTCAACTTCACTCTTTCCTTTCTCCCTTCTTCCGGCTCCTGCACGAGACTCAGGAGTTGAATGTGGACCCTAGTCCTACCATCATGCTCACTTTCCTCGTCACTCCCCCCTAAGTTCGCCCACAAGATCCTCAGTTCTTCGTCTGGATTGGATAGGTTGAGAATATTTACCACTATCTTCCATAGGGGCTCCCCGACGTCAAGCAAAGACCCCAGTCATCCACGCGGGCCCAACAAGATACAGACCAGGTGAAATGCGCTGCTGGGTGAAGGAGGACAACAGGGACATTAGGATCCAGGGGATCCGCTGGCTCACCAGAGAACACAGGAGGGCGGGGAAGTCGGCGTGTTCTCCAGTGGTTTATCTCGAAGGGAGGGTCGACCTCAATAGGGGGCTCTGCATGGCAAGGAAAATCTTCCGAACTACCGAGTGAGACTGGGAGAGATAGGAGAGGAGCTGGGGAGGAGGAGAGTTACTTACCTGCACGGAGGAACCGGAGGCGGACAGGAGGGCCGGAGCAGGCGTGGCGGCGGAGGACATATTTACAGATCTCAGGGGTGGGCCGGACATAGAGGGCGAGGCGGCGGTCGACATATTATCAGGGGAGGGCCGGCGTGG
>Ga0307511_10005800_pt1 | contig 12484 bp, 6 predicted proteins | sample 13_EM_MG_FD_200266 | JGI IMG/M metagenome (GOLD analysis project Ga0307511, IMG submission 200266) | Populus trichocarpa ectomycorrhiza microbial communities from riparian zone in the Pacific Northwest, United States - 13_EM | ecosystem: Host-associated > Plants > Roots > Unclassified | place...
TATATATATATATATATATAAATTTTTGGGATATTAAATCTTAAATATTTTTATTTTATTTTTTTGGATTGATTCAAATTAATCTAAGATTCGACTACTTGGCTAGGTCAACTTTCCAGTTAGGTTTCAATATAAATCAACAATTAGCTATGTTATACATATTAAGACTTTATCGCAATATAAATCAAAGGAAACTAATATAAATCCTGTTGTCTTGCATTGGTTAGGCTACTTTAGCTTGGTTAGGCTACTTTAGATTTAGAATAATTGGCTTTGGGTCTTGTGGCAGGGAGACTTGGTTAGGCTGCTTTAGATTTATAACAATGGGCTTTGGGGCGCGGTTTGTTGAAAATAAAAGGAAGATGGTTATGGGCCAGTTTCACAAAGACAGGGTGGATCTTTGGAAAATTTAAAAGCTCTATAGTATGATGTCTTTTTATAAGTCCGGTTATTGTCTGGTAGGAAGCCCTCATTGTGCCTATAGGCTAATTAAGGTGGCCTACCTCGCCTTGCTTGTAGCTTCTGAATCTTATTATAAGTTTTTTCTGATGTTGGATTGATATGAATCAAAAGCATAATTTTATTTTAAGAAACATAATTTTTTATCCTAAAAATATAGAATTAATTTATAAATAACTAGTCTCACATATCTTTTTTATATTATCTATTTGGTATTTGGTATTGTGGTTGATATTGTGGTTGTGGTTTTAAAAAAACAGTTTAATAAAAAGTACTTTTTGTGAGGTTTGTTGTTAATTTTGAAGTGTTTGGTTAAAACTGCGGTTGAAATTATGGTTGAAAAAAAGCAGTTTGTTGTGTTTGGTTAATATGCTTTTTGTATGAGATTTGATTGTAAAACTACTGAAAATGACATTATATATATATAGGCAAAATATTGTTGTTTTAGAAGTATGATTACATAACAAAATGAATAATCATTGTACATTAATAAAAGTTTTTCATTGTCCCATCAAACTATTTGCAATTCCATTTCATACAAAATCTATAAGTGAAGGCCGCTGTGATCCTTGAATTGCGATTATACTCGGAAAAAACCTTATCATCTAGAATGAAATTAGAATTAGAATTATAGAATTGAAATCTAGCTGAGCGAGGTATAATATCAGGTAAAAAGTCATCTAGAATGAAATTAGAATTGCGATTATACTCGGAAAAAACCTTATCATCTTGTGATTGCCTTCTAATATAGTTATATAGTGTCATTGATGCAACTACAATTTAGTTGTGGTTTTTTTAAAAATAAAATTTTAAAAACATGTATTTGATTAAAAATATTATACAATAAATTTTTATATGTAAAATAAATAAAAAAACAGATCTATAAACATGTTTTAGTTTTTACAAAATTAAAGTTTAAATGCAATTACACGTGAATTAAAAAAATAGAAATTTTTTAGGTGGACAGAAACAAAAGTTATGAACTATTGGCAGTGTATACAGCTTTTGGTCAACTAGCAGAAAGAGAAAGGACGGTCCCTTCGGGAATTACTGCCTCCATGCTTATACAAAAAACAACATCATCTCAAGAGGCAACGAACTCTCTCTCTTGTGTTTGTTATGACAGATCGATCCTTGTTCCTTAAGGATCAAGAGAGACACTGAGGTGTGTGACCCACTATAGAAGGATTTTAAGCATGATGGCCCTTGACACACCAGACTACCTGGTCCAACGACCATTGTAACCCTTGAGTGCTTGAGTGTTTGTTCGTCAATCTTCGTCCAGATCAAGTTTAACAGAGGGGAAGGGAACAGAGCTGTTAGCTCGGGCAAAGAAAGTTTTTTGTTACAAGAAAAAAAGTGTCGGTGAGAGGAGACCACGAAGTGAAAAAGAGGTGTGAATTGCTTTTCACAAGCTGAGGTCCAACCTCAGTTTTTCCGTGGAGCTCATGTCAAATAAAAGTGTGGTTCAAGATTACCAAACATCTTAGTTATGTTTTTATCATCAGCTGCAGTGCCAAACGGGTATTTTATATTCACATTAATTGTTTTTTAATTTTTCTATATAGAATAATTATATATAGCTTACATCCACTTGAATACATGAGTTGTTTTTTTAACTTTTTAATATATGATAACTATATTACACTTTATGTCTTATATTTTTTTATAACCTATATTCACATGAATTATTTTAAAATTTTTTGATATAAAATAATTATATTACACTTTATGCCTTATATTTTTTTTTACAATATATATATATATAGTTTAAAAATTTCTCATATGGGATATTAAAATCTCAAACATATTTTTTTTTATCTTCTTGGGTTGATCAAGTTAACTCAAGATCCGACTACTTGGCTAGGTCAACCCTCGAGTTGAGTTTAATAACTATGTTACACATGTTAAGACTTTATCGAAATATAAATCAACAACTAGGAAACCCTTGAGTTGGGTTTAATAACTATGTTAACACATGTTAAAATATTATTCAACAACCACTAAACCCCACACTATGTTATTATTTACTACTTAACTGAAATTGTTAATCTATAATTAGTTAAAATATTTTACTTACGATTTTACAATTCGAGTTTACGATCCGAGTTTATATTATATATTCCGTGTCGTGTCAAAAAAATTTTTTTACAACCTTGCATCAAAGTATTGCTCCTAAATATTATTGGTCGATGCTCTATTAAGACTATACATCAGATGGAGTCCTTAAGACTAATATATATTATGTTCTTTCCTTTACGAAAGGAAGTTATTAATATTATAAATTGATGTATGAGGGATACTTGAAACTAAAATATAGGTACTTATTAGATGACTTATATAATGAACTGACATGTACACGAATTTCATATGGAGAGATCACTTATGTCTATAAAAAAGCTCATGTAATTGTTATGTAAGTGAATGTTATGCTTAATTCTGACTAAACATTGTCATATTCAAGAGTAATATGGAGGAATATATTGAGTATATCATGAACTATATGAATATATTTGAGTAATCAATATAAGATTCATCACTCTAGGTTAATTAGAAAAAAAATGTTTCACATATTCTCAAAAAATATTGATTGTAAAATCCTTGCGTGAGGGGATCGAGATTAAAAAAAAAAATATCAAATCTTATTCAAAGAATCAATTACTATAGTGTTGATAACAATAATGATTTAACAAAGCATACACGCTTTATGCTATAATGTCTAAATTAAAATATTATTGATGAAGGGATAATAATTACATTGAGAAACTAATCACTGGATGATTAAGTTGAACTATATATAAGTTTCCTAATATTTAAGGGATCATGACATGTTATATATTTTTTATTTTATCAATTATTCTTATTATGTTGAGTCTTGTGATATGTGTCATGGTAGGTTATGATGTATGAATTATAACTTTATAAAAAGGTTAATTAATCTTCAATTATTATCAAATATGATTTTTCTAAATGTAAGGTTTGTGTTGAATCAAAATCTATAGAACCTTATTTTCAAATAATTAAAAAAAAATAAACCTCAAGATTTATTTCACTTGGATATCAATGTTTTAAATTTATGCAAACTAAATGTGGAAAAAGGTATTATAGTATTTTATAGATGATTAAATCATATATTGTAATACCTATTTTCTTATAAACAAATATAAGGCTCTTAAAATGTTTAAATATTACAATAATGGAGTTGAAAATCAACTTGATGAAAAAAAAAAGATAATAAAAAAAATGTAAAAGTAGAGAATAAGAAACAACTTTTGGTGAATTTTATTCTCATAACGGTATTATACACTTAACTATTGATCCTTATTCACTTTAATAAAATGGCATTGTGAAATGTCAAAACCAAACATTAAAATAAATGATAAATTTCATGTTGATAAAATTGAGAATATCTTAAAACTTGTGGGGAAAGACAATTCTGATTGGCAATTATATATTTAACAAAGTACCCTATAAAAAGTTAAAGGAGATACCATAAGAATTGTGAAAAAAGAAAAAGACATTCCTACAAATACCTCAAAGTGTGAGGGTGTCTTGCAAGTGTGACAGTGCTTGATCCAAAAAAAGGTCAAGATATGACCTAAAATTTTGGATTATATTTTAATCGGATATGTTTCTAATAGTAGGGCACATCGATTTCTTATATATAAGTCAAGTATTGAGGATATGTATCCTAATACTATAATGAAATTAAGGAATGTTATATTCTTTAAAGATATGTTTCCACTGAATAAAGGATAAGAAAATCATTCATATAAGATAACAATTGAAGCTAGATCAAATAATCATTATCAATCAGTAGATGATGAAGTTGAGTCTAGAAGGAGTAAAAGGGGAAAAAAAACCAAAATATTTTGTCATAATTTTCTAATATACTTATTAGAAAATGAACCTTTGGACATACTCTGAGGTAATATTCTATCCCGAAGATTCGTATTAGAAGGAGATAGTTAATAATAAAATAGAATTTATTATGACTAATAATACATGGAAACTAGTGGATCTTCTAAAAAAAAAAACAAACATTATGTCATAAGTGGATATTTAAAAGGAATATAAAAGCTAATGAAATTATTAACAAATATATAGCAAAACTTGTAGTTAAAGGATTCAACAAACAAAAAGTGTGGAGTATTTTGACCTATAATCACTTGTATCAAGAATAGCTTTTACACGAACATTAATAGTTATTGTAGGTATTAACAAGCCTGAAATACTTTAAATTGATGTAAAAACAATTTTTTTTAAATGGTGACCTTGATAAAAAGATTTATATGGAAAAACTCGAGAGGTTCGTTATTAATGGACAAGAAAATAAAGTTTGAAAGCTTATCAAATCATTAAATGGTTTTAAATACGAACCTAAATAATGACATGGAAATTTTAACAATGTTATATTGTCAAATGAATTAAAAAACAACAAAGTTGATAAATATATTTATGTGAAAAACACATTTAAAGGTTATGCACTATATATATCTATGTGGATGATATATTTATTTTGATAGTAGTGAATACATGATTAAGTCTACTAAAAAAATGTTAACTAATAAGTTTGACATGAAAGACTTGGATATTGCAGATATCATACTAGAAATAAAAATTATTAGAATATCTAATGAATTGGTATTGTCTCAATCTCATATGTTGAGAAAATTCTTGATGAATTTTCCAAATGTGATAATAACATAGTTAAAACATTAATGGATATAATTATGTATATGTATAAAAACAAATGAAAGGAATAAACTAATTGGAATACTCTCGAATAATTAGGAGCTTGATGTACATTATTAATTGCACAAGACATAATATTGCATACTCAGCTAGGAAACTAAGTAGATTTTTCTGTAATCTGAGTATGGATCATTGAGAATAAATAAAAAGGGTACTTAAATAATTCAGGTATACCTTGGACTACTGTTTACACTATATTGGTTACTTGTTAGTACTAGAAGGGTATAATGATGCCAATTATATATCCGACATTAAAGATTTAAAATTCACTAGTGGATATTTCTTCATATTCGATGGAGCAACTAAATCATAAAAATCCTCTAAGCAAATATGTATTACAAGACCCACGATGAAATCAATTTTTTTGCTCATGATAAAAGCTAGATAGGAAGACGAGTGACTTTGGAATTTGTGAGAGGATATTCTAAGTTGGTCAAAACTAATGTCAATAATTTCTATCCACTGTGATACTCAGTTTGTAGGGCACAAATCAATATGTATAATGGTAAATTTAAACATATATATATCATAAAAATAATATCCTTAAACAATTTCTTTCAAATGATATTATTGTCATTGATTATGTAAAGTCAAAGGAAAATATTGTGAATACGCTAACGAAAGGTTTGTTCAAAGAGCCTGTGAATAATTCATCAAAGAAAATGTGCTTAAAGACTTTTAAAATAAAAGAGTTTAATGACAGTAACCCTACCTAGTTGACTGAAGATCTTAAGATCTATATTTAAAGAAAAACTAAATTATATAACATTCTCAGTAGCACTTGAAATTAATTAATTTCTTGTCTTTTTCTATGATAATAATGTTGCTAGTTGTAGTGTGCTCAAGGTGGGTTGTGCTCTTTAATATTTTTATATATTGGTATACCAAACAGAGTATAGTAGAATAGTCTAAATGAAAGAACATCTATATGAGTGAGAAATACAGTCGTTTCTTTGAGAATTTTAAAAAATGCTTAATTCTCTAGCATGGATGAATCTAGAAGTTGTTCAGGGCTAAAATGAACAAAACAATTAAAACCAAAGAAATATCAAGGTAGAAAACTATATGAATACTATTGTATTGATTTACATAAAAAAGCTGAATAGTTCAAGACATTGCAATCATAACTTAGTTGAGTAAATCATATAGTATTTCATTAAGTGATGTTCAAAATCAAAAGCTACTTATCTTAATGTAGTGATCCACCAAATCAACATCTCTCTATGAATTTTCAAGCATTTTATATTGGTAAGATAATTTCCATTCATATTGTTGGAAATTTTATCTTAAAACTTGGTTAATAAGCACATTTGAGGGCAAATTTAAAGTCAGATCCACTTACTTTTGGTGTTAAACTTTTATTAAAATTTATTCTCTAACATAAACTTTTTAATATGGAACATTGATATTAGTAAAATAAATTATGGATAAATGAAAAATTCATCTTAAATAACTCTTAGTTAATATATTTTTGTGAAACTAAAAAACTTTATCCTATATAGGAACGAAACAAGATTTTATTGTTGTTTATATAGTGGAAAGACGAAGAGCTAAAATTGAACCTAACAATCACCTAATATTTTAGAAGGAAGATGACATAAAAAAGTGAGTTTTGGACCTAAACCACGAGTGGCCATGCGAGGCGAGGCTCGGTCTTGGTCTTTAGCTTGGGCTTTAGTTTGGATTTACTATAAAAACAAAATTTTGTATAACAAGAATATTTTTTTTGCCAACGCTTGAGTTTGGTTTTATAATTACTTGACTTATAAAAATTTATTTTCTGCTTTCCTATCCCATGAATAAATAGAATGGATAATTTTTAAACTTGAATAATTTTTGGACAATTTATATTCAAACAAAAATGTTAGGTTTAAATAAAAAAAACTTTCAGATTAATTTCTGGTTTATGGAGGATAATTAAGGTTGTTAATGGTGGAAATGAATTCTAGTAATTACCAAATTAATTCCTTATCAATTTTAGTTTTAAAATCCTCTATAAAAAATGGTTGAAGAAGAGTATTTTAGCACAGAGTTTTTAGAGTTTACACTCTCTTTTACCTCTATTGTTTTAGCATATTCTCTTTTATTTTATTCTTTTTTTTCTCTCTAAATCTTGTGTTTAATTTTAGTCTTTGTAGAGAGATTTTTTAGATATATTTCTTTAAGTTCATGGACTTTGTTTAGAAGTCATCCAAACAAGGTAGTGTTGTTGAAATCGTGAGAGACTTTAATGTCATACCAATTGTTTGCATCAAGTGAGAAGCAATAAATTTTTAAAAACAAAGAATAGATCCTTCACAAAACCAAAGTTTTAGCTTCATAAAATTATAAGAGTTTCAACAAGTAAGTATTTTACATATTTTTAGTTTAAGTTTAATAAATTATGTACTTAGTAAGTATGCTGGGATTTTTGTTTATATCACTTTTGCAAATTTGAATATATGTTTAATATGCATGCTAATATCTAATTTGATATCAATTGCAAGTTTACTTTGAATGATATAAAAATCACATTCTTATAAACTAAACATTTATTAAAAAAAACCTAAAAGGCACAATGAAAAATACTATTCATCATGCTTGTAGCTCCTCTTATAGTTTACTGTGGATTATAGTAATAATTATTTTTTTAGTCATCAAACTTTTTTCTCTTCGATTGCATTATTTTGTTACCAAATTAATGTTCAATTTCTTATGATTTGTTACAAATGGAAACAATTGAAAACCAAATGACCAAAGTGTAAAACATGATAAAAATGCATGGCCATTTAAAATTTGAGTAAAAAGTTCATTTTTATCCTTTTTTTTCACAGTCCCTTTAGTTTTTTGAATTTTATTTTTGATCTAAAACTTCATTTTACTCATTTATAGTTTTTATAGTTTAAGATAAGAGAGAGAAAGTCATTAGAAAATTATGAAGGAGAGAGAAAGTCATTGGTTGATCACATTTTGACAATATGAAAGGTTGTTTTTCGTGTCACCGGGTTTCATTCAATGAGAGGAGTTCTATTGAGGTGATCCCCGCTTTATCTTACCAAAAATAGTAGTTCAGGGTTGAGAGAGAACTTTTTCTAGTTTGATTAAGTTTTTGGAAAAACAATTGTTTGTTTTGAGTTGTTTTATTAGTTTATTGATATGATAATGATGTTTATTAGGTATTTTTAGATGAAATAGGTTGAAAAAAAAAATCCAACCTGATTTTTTTGATCACTTGTCTGGTGGTCAGAAAATAGACAAGTAGGGGACACGTTGTTTGTCTTTATTTTTTTGGCCTCTTTTGTTTTTGCCCTCTAATGTTCACTATTTTTCTTAATTTTAATTAATATCCTTTATACACACTCTTTTTATTAATTTTTTTTTACATATAAATTGATACCCTTTCTCTGTGATTTTTTAAATTGTTTAGTTCATCTTTTTAAAATATGATTTATTTTTTTAATTATTTTGTATGCATATAATGTTTTGGAGAAATTATTTCAATTTATCTTTATTTTTTATTTGATATAGATAAAATGTATTTGCATGATGTGTTTATAAAAATAAAAATCATTTTTTTTTGTAACAAAAAAAACCTCTAAGATAAAAAAAATGAATTAAAAGGAAAAATTAGGGTGAAATATTTGAATAGTTATTTTTTTCTTTAAGATAAAATTTTAGTTTTTTATTTTAGCATTTAATTAACATTAATCAACTCTTTCTCAATTTATGGTTCACATATTTTTAAATTTATTTCATTTAGTATAAATATCTTTATGTTTGCCAATTAAAAATTTTACGATACAATAAAACACACACCTGAAATATTATCATGTTCTTCTACCATGTTTACCCACAACATAGCATTAATAACTTTTTTTTAATATTTATTGATATATATAATTCTTGATTTATTTTATTTTATATATATATCTCGGTTTTTCAATTTATAATTAAAACTTTTTATATAAAAAACCCAGTGAAAACACTTACATATTTATTTTTTTACATTAAAAGTGCAAGCACGGGTAAGTTTACGAATGCTCCCTGGTTTATATTTGGACAACAGGGCGACAACACAAATTTCATCTCGCGTAGGTTCAAGAAGGGAGCCGTTAATTTAAGATAGTCAGTCTCTCGTAGAGGTAGAGATGGGTGAAGAAACAAGCCTCTTAAATACATGGTTTTTCATATCTCATACGCTAAGCTTCTCCATTTCCCTTCTGAGTGCAGTAGCCCTCACCAAGCTCCCAATGGTATTCACAGCCAGCTTCAAATCCTCCAAAGGGTTCCCAGGCGCTACCCTCTTGTACAATTAACTATCAAAAGTCATCTTTTGCACGTACTCATCTGCGCACATCTCTACAAAAGCTTTTCTGGCTGGGTTCGATCTGTAGAAAACTTTCTGCAACACATCCAACACCTTATATGTAGGCCAATATGTCTCGTCCCATTTCTCCAGATATTTCCTCAAGTCACTTTCGTCCACCATCTTCTTTCCATTCTCTGAACCCTCAACCATTGCCTCTGCACACATTCTACCACTCTTTGCTGCAAAATAGATACCCTCACCTGAGCATTTGATTACATACCCAGCTGCATCACCAACTAGTGCTACTCTACCTAATAATCTGCGAGGTCGGGGGTGTTCTGGTATTGGGTGTGCTTCCACTCGTATAATCTTACCACCTAGGATCTTGTCCCTGGCCCTGTTCCTTGTGGCTTCTTGGAATTTTTGGATGTCACCTTTGTGAGTCACCGTTCCAGTTCCAACAGCAACATGGTCGCATTTGGGGAAGACCCACCCGTAGAAGTCTGGCGAGACATCATCACCAACATACATCTCAGCTAAATCCTCATAGTACATCATTTTATCATTGGGAATTTTTATCCTCTCCTGCAAATACAAGGAAAAAAATAACCCGAGAAGACTTTAAGAACATCAACAGAGGAGGAATTGAATATCATCCATGAGTTCAATGCAATAATGTTTGAGAAAAATCCAATCGTGGAAGCATAAATAAAGCATTTTATCTAAGATGTCTATGTACAGAAACAATTGGAAGAATATAGTAATAACTCATCCGGGCAACCATAAAATTAGTTATATGGCAAACAAGAACCAAAATTACTAAGGCAATTCTAAAGCATCCATGGCAGCTATGAAATTCTTTTTTTGTGTGTGTATTCGTCAATTACATTATACCATCAATAACAACTTACTACTGGTACAAAATGCTTGACATATTTAGTTGTATCTTCACAACATAATTGTATGTCAGAGTATCGTTCCTGTATTAGAGAATACTTAAAGGTAAAAGTTTCCATATCACGAAATATAAAAGTTAATATTGAAATTATGACAATCCTCTAACAAAATTCGACGTTGTAGCATATTATTGTTAGTTTGAAGGACCTCTGGTGCGAATTGAGACTAGAAAGTATAGTTTCTGTCATCAAACAAGAACAAGAACAAGAACGACGATATGATGATGGCACCTCCCGTAACAATCAGAATGCAAAGGTTGTGAAATCAAGCATTTTCCACGATTCGATATAAGATTTATGTAACAAATTCAACGCAATTCATTACTGAACTGAAAAGAACTGATCTCATTAAAGTAGTGTAAGAAAATGTTGCCAAAATAAAATAGAGTAGAGTAGTATCAAGCTACTAATGATAAATAGTAGTAATAAGTATACCTGGAAAGCAATAGCGTAGTCGTAATCACCAGCATCAAAAGACTTGGCGACACGCGAATTTGTGTTACGAACCAGGAGACATGATGAAGGCTGGAAGGAGAGCAACAACAGCACTGAAAGAATAACGGTTAGTCTGGTGGAATTCTGTTAGCTGGAAGTTAGAAAAGCAGTTGAATTAGTTAAGGAAGTAGTTAAAGTCAGTAGGCTTGAATATAGTTACAGTCAGTAGAAGAATAAAAACATGTGAGGAAAAATAAGAAAATACAGAAGATCAATCTCATTTCTCTGCTCATTCTCCTCTGCTCTCTCTTGTTTCTGTTCCTTCTCAATTTCTGTTTTCTTTTCTTTCTATTCTTTCTAATCTTGTTAAGCTTAAAGATCAATCTCATTTCTCTGCTCATTCTCCTCTGCTCTCTCTTGTTTCTGTTCCTTCTCAATTTCTGTTCTCTTTTCTTTCTATTCTCTTTTCTTTCTATTCTTTCTGTTTCTATTCTTTCTAATCTAGTTAAGCTCGAAGATCAATCTCATTTCTTTGCTCATTCTCCTCTGCTCTCTCTTGTTTCTGTTCCTTCTCAATTTCTGTTCTCTTTTCTTTCTATTTTTTCTAATCTTGTTAAGCTGAGCTTAACAATTGGTATCAAAGCGAACACTACGAATCCAGTGGTTGTGTAATTCGCTGAGCTATGATGGAAGGTAATCAACTCAAGGCAGTGGACGAACACTGCAAAAAGTTAGAAAATCAACTACAAAACCATCACCAAGAATGGCAGGAATCTATGGCAGAAAATAAAGAACGTTGGCTGGAGCATGGTACAAAGATCGATCAGTTGGTTTTACAGATGGAATCATAAAGCATGATAATTGCATCACTTTATTATAATCAAATTATGTTGAGAAAATGTTTAAAGATCTGAATATTATGATTGCGATCATCTATCTACAACATATGATTCTAAGATGCATTATACCATCATGGACAAAACTAGTTTTATATGCGATTGTCAAGCTTTCAATGCTCGAGCAAGGAGCAAATCATATAACAATTGTTTTCAGGCAATTATTTTCACAATTATAGGAACCGGCTTGGGTTGACCCACCATCTCGGATCTATGAATCAAGTGAAAAAATAAAAATTTATTGCAAAAAAAATATGATTGGATGTTGCTAACTTGTTTTCTAACACTTTTAATTAGAAACTAAAAACCGATGCATGTGTTTAATTAAATAGAGAATCCCATGTGCCCACAAATATTAAAAATAGTTATTAATGTTAATTAAAAATTAAGTCAAAAAAATTAAGAAATAGATGCAAATTAAAATATTTATTGTGTATCATGAGAAGTTCTTCAAAATTATCTTATTTAATTATATGAAAATAAAGTTATTTTTTTTGTAAGAAAAACAATACTTAAAATTTTATTAAAACAAAATAATTTTTCAATTTAATTCATGTTCCTCTTATTAATATATTTTTTCAATAAAAAATATAGCTTTTTAAGGCATGTTGTTTATAAAAAAAAATTAAAAATAATTAGAATAAATAAACAATTAGAAATCAAGAAAAATATATTTCATTAATCGAAACTTCTTC
>Ga0307511_10005801_pt1 | contig 12483 bp, 16 predicted proteins | sample 13_EM_MG_FD_200266 | JGI IMG/M metagenome (GOLD analysis project Ga0307511, IMG submission 200266) | Populus trichocarpa ectomycorrhiza microbial communities from riparian zone in the Pacific Northwest, United States - 13_EM | ecosystem: Host-associated > Plants > Roots > Unclassified | place...
ATTCTCAAATCCAGTCGTTCCCACGTATAATTCAACCAATTTCATTCCAATGTTCATGAAACCTTGGGGAGTTCTTCTTAAGGCCCATCAGATGCTTCCGTAGCTACGGTACAACGCCCTTTCACCTGCGGCATCTAAAAGACCCACACATGGAAATGGTACCGTTTCAGCACTACTATCGCTGTCATAATCCGAGTTGGGTCTAATATGCGGGCTTAGCTTCACAGTACTTAGACCCATATGTGTTCAAGCACTGCGCAAAATTTCAGAGCAATCATGTGAATACCTAATGCACTATGTGTGTTGAAGGTTGATGTGGAAGATTGTATGTGAGACATCGCATCCTAATCTGAATTAGTGTAGGGAGATCTCTTCCTCGACAACCCATGTTGGACTCTATAGGACTATGTAGCTTATGCTGCCATTCTATAAGCGTAAGTTGACTGTTGGATATTTACTGGGGCCGTCATGACTCCAGAGTGCGGTAGTTGTGTTGACCTATGACTACTAACCTCTGCCCTTGTCGCCCATTGCATATTTGTCAGTGTTGGGGTCCCTTCCGTAGGGCCCTGTTCCCATGGTGCCGGATGGTTATGTACTTTGGGTTTTCGTGTGGTGTGGGTTCTGGTTGGGTCGTTGTTCTGGTTGGGCAATTGCAGCGCTGACTACTTGATCTTTCGGACATTGGACGCTTATAAATAGATATATGTATATTTGAGGGGAAATCCCGCTGTCCACCTGAGAGACTTCAGGTAGCGACATATTGGCGGTATTCCAAAGGCCAAATCCCAAGATGGTGAATGCAGCCTTTCCGCCATATTAAATGACTACCTAAAATCGTGACCAAAGGAGTTAGCTTAGGGTTAGCGTGGTTAGCTTAGGGTAGGCTACTTCGCTTGGCTTAGCTTTTTTTTTTTTTTTTTGAGTCTATACGCCTGATCAGCCTAAGGCGTGCCAACCAGACTACCTAAGGCTATGCGGCGGCTTGGCTTAGCTTAACTCCATCATCCTTGGTAAGAAACTAGTCTGGCTCTTAGAAACTAGTAGAGCCTAGAAGTCCGTAGCAAGTACAAACTTACAAACTAATAAGAAACCAGACTAAGGATGAATTCATATTAAGCTATGGAAAAAGGGAATGCCAATTAAACTAGTACCAGCATAAATCAACATGCGCAAACCCAATCCTACATTACAAAACACAAGCATTTTTTAGCAATTTCCGTGAGAACTCTTGCCCTTCACAGATTTAAAGGATTCCTGCCTAACCCCTTATCCGCGCTAACCTTTTGTGCAATCTTCCCAACTACCCTCCAGTACCATTTCTCCCCTATGAACCCGCTGAGAACAGCAAGCATAGCCCAGCCTCCTAGGACAAGTGATAGAATCCCGTTCCCCTCGAGTACGCCCTGCCAATCTCCGCGACTGGTTGAGAAATCCCCGTCCCTCCCTAGTGGACCTGGGCTGCGACCAAACAGTACATTCCATCGTTTAACCGTCTGCTCTACGCTTATCACTACTAGAGTAAAGCCCAACAGCCTTAAAGTCATTACGAGGTATGGAATATTGATAGGGTTACCGAAACCGTATAAAATCTCAAGGTGTCTGCGTGTGTGGCTGAGGATAACGAATTGTAAGTTTGCTTTATACCGAAGCCAACCTCCTACACCGGTTTCTGCATGCTCCATCCCTAGATCGATATGCGGCTCGAGGATGATAGGTGTTCGTGGAGGCATTTCACCATCACGGAAGAGAGGGTGCAAGCTGGCAATAGCTGGTAAGCCGTCAGCAATTTCCACAGCGCCGAAAGTATCCGCCGGTCGAGCAAAGTAGAAATAATGCCTAATCTTGTGTACCCATCGGATTGTGATGAAGCTCCAAACGAGGATACCCATTATAGCCCAGGCGATCATGAAGTTTGCCCAATTGTTACTGTCCAGAAGAACGTTTCTGGATGCAAAGACTGCTCTCCTTCCACAGAGATTTTCCCCATCGTATGCAATTTCCGTTGCTGAGTCGTCATAAACTCGCTGCATGTCGGAATCTCGGTTCCTGGTGATCTGGTACTGACGCATATCCATACCCAAAAAACGATTCTTGGGGACTGAGACCATGATCTGAGTGAAAGCAAGGAAATATACCACCACCGTCTGGACTAAGAAAGTGAAAATCATTGTCCCGGGATTAAGGTTCGTTGCGTGAGTTGGTATGCGCAGAGGGGTTGTACACAGCATGGAAAGCCAGCTCGGAAGAGCAACGAGATATAACTCAAGGGCCACTGGGTGCATGCCAACGAGCGAGTGGTGAGCCTGTTTCAAGTCGTGAAGAAGTTGAATGCAGAGCGTTAAGATCAGGGCACAAAGTGGGGTGGTAATGTTTGCTTGTGATGATGGAGAGAACGAGCGCGCCAGAACAAGTGCCCCGGTAAACACAAACAGACCAGAGCGGACAAATGGGCTCGCCAGGCCATCGACACCGGGGGTATTACACCATCGTTCATTCGAGAGACTAGACTGTAGGAGTGGTGCAGCTTGGAAGACTGGCGGGGCCTTGGGAGCGGCAAAAGCTGATGTGACTAGGGCAACGAAGGCTACCAAGTGAGATATACGGCCTATGGGTGGCGTCGCCATCCGTGAAGAAGTAAGTATTGTCAAAGAACTCGAACTCTCTAAGTTGATAATGGTGCAGAGGGTTGGGATCGGAGTGATTATCTTGCATAGCGATGAAAGACGACCGGGTGGATATTTGGTTTCTCTACCATAGGGCCGCTTAACCGAGTAAGGTTAAGCCGACGTACAACCACTAGACTCGAGCTCATAATGACATCTCACTATAAGGTACTGTCTTACATTGGCATACTTTCTTATAAACAACATATCATCACAGATATGTATATGTACATGTAGTCAAAACGCCTTCCTGTTACCCCTCAAAACCGCCACGCGCCATACAGTTAACTCTCGTTATAAGCATACGGTCGGGACCAGCGGTGACATGCTTATAGAGAATATATGCTTATATCGAGAGAAAATTACACCTGGTTACACATGTACGGGGACCACGAGGTGCATGCTTATAACGAATATATGCTTATATCGGGTATGCTTATAACGAGAGTTGACTGTACCTCCTCTTCATGAACGCTGCCGCTGCCCTCTAGCTCGGTCGCAGCCATAGGGTCATTCGACTCTGGAATTGGCCCAGGGATTGAATTGAATATTCTCGACTATTGATCTCATGATCTTCCGACTCATCGGATGCGATAACACTCTCGCGCACCTGTAACTCTACCCGGTTGCCGCTTTGAAACTCTGTGGCTCAATGCGCTCCCCTTGTTCTTCCTTGATTAGACCCCAAACACCATTGATCTCGCGCGTTTCATAGTGTTTCGGGTCGTCCTTATTTCCTAATCCAGCTATAACCCTTTCTCACTTACATTGCAATTGCAAACCAACGACCGGCAGGCTTACTATTGAGTACTGACGCACTAAAAGTCCGCTTAGTCATTAGTGGATACTTAAAAGAGATATAAGGGGAAGCACGTGATGTATCTAAGAAGGGAAGGTGTGAGTCTTGTGATGAGGAAGGTGGGATGTTATCATTTGAGCATATATAGGCTGCGGCGAGATCGACTAAGTGGGCTCGTGCTATGAATTTTATAATAGCTCATTGTGACTTTGGCACCAGTTATTGCATTTGAACTTAATCCCATGCAGTGTTGCTGGTCTTCTGCGTTTTTCTAATTGATGCATCAACATACAAGCAGGACATACCACACAGGAATTGACCATTAGCCATTCGGAAGCAAGAGTACGGGGTGATTTTGACATATTGTAATTTCCAGATATTCAACTATTCGTGTATTAGACTAGTCATTTGTTCTAGTAATGACACTTTGTTGTAGTCTGGTGAAGTTTGTTGTAATGTGAGTTATATGTTACATAAAGTGTGTACTATGCTTTGCAGACTCTGAATCCCTGTTCACAAGTGAGATGTTGGTAGTACGTGTAGGAGAATATTTGCGTCATCATAGGTACTGAGTTTGTTAGAAATACATTCAAGAAAAATCTATCGCATCACCAGAAATAAAGAGAAGAGAAAGAGCGAACCTGTATTCTATCAGCTTCCTTTGTACATATTCTACAGGTTCAAGGGGGGTGTAAGTAACCCTGAACCTTTAATTGTATCCCCATGGAGATAGCCATGGGGGTATCATTGGGTCTTGGCAGTTCTTTTTCTGCCCAAATTACGCCATATCGGGAGAGATATAAGCTATGCTGGCAAACTCTATTATGCAAATAGTTTTACCTTCCTCTCACGCACTAGACAGTTTGCATTCTTGTCCTACTCTTCTGCTTCAGAGTGAGGGAATGGCTCTTTACATGATAGACCACCGGGGCTGAGTCGCTGGTCCTTTGCCTCACTAGTACCATTGGACCTTCTTAGATAGAAGATGACAATGTAGTCTTCTTTGGCTAACTGCATCACAGAGATATTATGCCTGAAAGAAGATGTTGTGGTGGTTTGAAAGTAAATTCAATTCATGGTGAGGTTGGTGAGGAAGTCGGTAACTAGTTAGACATTCACAAATTTGAATAATTATCACAACAACTTGGGTGAATACATAATATTTCTACTACAAAAACCATGTAATTCCCATTCCTCCTCCCACTCACCAGTGTGAAACTTTTTAACTATCCCAAACCAACCCTTCATAATCACCTCGCAGTGCAACTTTTCCCACCACGACAATCTCACTTCCCCGCCATGTGACACCTGCAATCTAATTCCGCGTCTCCGCAGCTGCAACACTCTCATGATTGTTATCCTCCACTTGCCTCTGTACAGGGTGAGGCCTCGTATTTTTACATTGTAAGTGGTGTGACGAATGGTCTCTATAATGTCAAGCAATATCTGGTTAACAAATTCCCCTGGGCTAGGATGAATATGTGTTGAGGTATTCCCTTCTCGAAACCTCCTCGTTGAAGTTTCTTGCCGGGGCTTAACTGAGCGAGAGGTCTTATGACGGAATGTTGTATGGGTAGTTACTGCTTTTCTGGCGGATTGGACGGTGGGTTGTGTACTGGAGAATTCATCCTCTCCAAGCTAATTCCCCACTCTACCTCGAGAAGCTATATATACATGATGGTCAGCTTGAAATGTGGCAAATGAAAGCCGATGGGTGGAGTATTTCGAGGGATATATACATACTCTGCCAACGTAATAGGGTACCAAGTATCCTTGGTACACAGATTGGAGGCGTATAAACGAAAGGTCAGGTTCCGGATATTTGGAGTTGTGATGGTGTTAATGGGGTATGTAGTGGGGGGAAGATCCAAGTGTTAGATTAGAGGTGATTAGGTGCAATGTAGGAAGTATCTAGTACTTCTATTACAGAAATCATGTAATTGACTGTCGACTGCCTTTGCTTTTGCTTGCTGTCTTCTTCTCTATCGGCTATTCCAGTAGCTATGCATACATGAGCGTCACCTTGAGATTTGGGACATGAAGGTAGTAAGTTCTCCTCATGAACACCCACCCCCATCCAATCAACTCCCTCCCCAACCCCTTCATCTGCAATACCCCCAATCACCTCATAATCTTGGCCCACCTGGACCTCTATTTCCCTCCTTCTTTGGTACGCAGATTGGAAAATATGGTGAGAGTATAGACGAAAGGTGAGGCTCCGGATATTTGTAGTTGTATTGTTGAGCTTGGTGTTCATGGGGTATGTAGGAGGGACGTGCAAGATCCTGGGGTGTTGGGCGGGATGTAGGAAGTATCTAGTACTTCTACTAGAGAAACCATGTAATGGACTGTCGAGTGCTGTCACTTTCTCGGCCAGCAATTCCAGTAGCTATATATTCAGCCTAAGATTGGCAGATGTGAGTGGAGTCGGTTGTGAGGTAGTATGTATATCAACGTAATGAGGTAGCTAGTACTCCTCAATGACATGAACACATTAGCCTAGCCCACGACCCTCCCACCCCTACGCAATGAACTCCTTCCTCCACCCCCTTGCCTCATCGATTCTTACCCTCTTTGCTCCATCCTTGGTATGCAGATTGCTAGATCTGGCGTGACAATAGACGGGAGGTCAGGTTCCAGATATTTGGAGTTGTGGTGCTGAGACTGGAGTTGTGGTGCTGAGACTGGAGTTGTTGGCTTATGTAAGGGGGGTGGGAACGCCAGCTATTCGAGGTGGGTGAGATAGGTGAGATGTCTTGATGGAAATTTTCTTCCGATCGTGGCCATAACGCAGTTGAGTTTTTGTATGAAGGGAGCAAGGCTCAGAGGAGAGTTGGTAACCATCCGCTGCAGTCCGAAAATATTGTTAGCCATGCTAGCAGAATGGGGTCTCCGAGTATTTTACCTCTGTCTGCCAAAATCGCTGCGTCCTGGGACAGATATTACCCATGCCGGCAGAAACCATTTGGGATATTTCTTACCTTAAAGAAGAGGAAGCCTCGGAAAAATGGAGAGAAAAGAGAACTAGTTGGAGAAGACCTGGTACAATGGATATTCTCGTGTGGGATCAACTAAAAATATAGAAGGTGGGAAAGATATAATTTCTTAGTTGATTACTCTTTAGAAATTCGCTGCAACGCATCTTAGCGCAGCTCTCCTACCTCCCCTTTCCCCACTGCCGCTTCCCTACCGACACATTCTCAGCGCGAGTAGTAGAAAACCCACTCCTGCAAGGCAGAGCCATGGTATTGAACCTCCAACGCCCACTTTAAGTATAACTCCCATCTCTCTTATACCTGTACATCTCTGAGGCGGTCGCCCTACCCTAGGAGGGAGCCTGCCGTCCACAACGACCTCTGAACCCAGAGTTGCTCAAGAAGGGGGTTGAGAGTGGAGGTTTGAGAGGGGAGGATCCCTTTGCAAAGAAGTTAGTGCTGTTATCTATTGAAACCTCGACACTAGATGATTTGAGCGACACTGGTTCCAAAAACAAAGTTATATGATTTTCTGGGTGTCAAACCAGATGTCCCAGCTGGATATTAGTCGACCAAGTCTGGTGGATTCTGGTGAGGCACAAGAGTAGTATAAATGTTGACCACAGGCTGTTGGTATCTCGACCATTAGATCCCCAAGGTAGGTACATATTTCCCCTTCGCCCTTCTTCCTCGATAACCTAGCATGAACCCCCAAAATGCACAAACGTGATAAATCAATAGAGTCATCGACTTTAAGAGTACTGTTAGTACTAATTTCCTGCTCATCCCGCTTATCATGCGGCATACCTGCCTCGCATCTGCTTGCAAACCCTCAGCAGGAACTATAGATAGTATCTTCCAATCATTGCCCAAAAAGGTTCCAGCGCTCTCAACAGTCCATGATCGAATCAGGGTGTGTGGTGATTTCAGGTGATAGCCGGGAAAAGGCTAGTGCTGCAGCGGAAGATATGGAAGAACGTGTATACCTGGTAAAACATGCTTTGGTGGAGAATTCACAATTCAACTGTCCAAATGTCCATTTGATGATGTACTGGGCTGACCAAATCTAGGCTTATGATATTTTGCTCCAGCACCAAGCACGACGCGTATCGTCGGAAATTGACAACTTGTTGGCTAAGGGGGGCGCTTTCAAGTGCCTACTAGACATGAGAGACTGCTTCCAATACAGTGGATTGTAACCAAGGAGGGGCAAAAACTAATTACTAATTCTCGAGCCACTCCTGGTTGCTGCTTTCGTTACTATAGCAGAGCAGTTGTTCGGGATAAGGCGAAGGAAGAACCACCGTGCAAACCTAGATAGCGGATTAGTTGCAAGCTTCCAAGAGAGCAAAAACTGTACTCGTAGGCGCATGGAGTATCCGGAGTATCAAAAGATGAGAAATGGGGGGTGGAGAAGCCATGGGTAATTGGAGTGAGGATAAGAGGCGGTGACTTGCTGGTGCATTGCTTGATCCTCTGGGGGCTGCTACCGTAGGCTGATACTGTGCTTGATCAAAGCTTGTGACAAGGGGTAGGTGGAGCGGGTTTGAGGCAGAGATCTTGGGGATTTTCTGAGGCTATGCCCCCCCTCGGAAGCTGGGCTTGATTTCGATCTGGTGTTTGTTGTTTGGAACATCTATGAGAGTTGGTATTCGGAGTGGGTGGTTCTTGGTGAGGAAGGTATGCTCTTGACTTGCCCACCAGACCATCTATGAGTGCATATGTTCGTTCCTGGTTAGCAGGCGCACCGCGGCGGCAGGGACCGACCTAGACGGAGAGACTACATACCCCCTCCCTCCCTTTCGAACTATACGCGACACCTTCAACTCTGTCCACCGCAACGCCTTCAGGCCCCCATCCGTGTGAACTACCCCTCCATAGCCTTACTTCAGGGCACCCGCAACTATCAACTCACTCCTCTATCACCTTCCTGCGCCTACCTTCTTTGTGAATCAGTAATCGGATTCAGGCTACCTAGTTTATGAGGGGCGCTAGGGACTTGCCTCAGTGCCGCATACGCCGCACACATTTTGCCTCGGAGGAGGGATATACAACCCGTGGGAGAGGAGATTGGTGGCTCCCGAGGTTAAGAATGCCGTGGCGGAGAGAGTTGGGATACTGCAATACATGCGTTGACAAGGGTTCGAAATACCACTAAGGCAAACAGAATGCCTGGGGATCGACCTTACGCTTTATTTGCGCCAGGTGAAAGGTATTGGCACTGAGTGGGTGGAGAGATTGATTCTCCCAACGTACAAATTGATTCATCCTAGTCCAACCCCCCAGCCAGGGTGCTCTGCTCTTCTTTTAGTGGATCAGTGCTTATATTGCATCTAGTTTCTGATGGAGGACTTGCCTGCAAGGAGGGTATACGACCCGCGGGAAAGGGATGGGACGGCAACACAACACAATCCGCGGAATTTGCGCTAAATCGCTGCCCTGGGGCGAGCGGGTACCGCGCGAGGATGCATATACAACCCATACAACCCGCGGGGGGGAGATCGGTAGCGCCGGTGGCTGAAGATGCTGTGGGAGAGTCCGGGGAGGGAGTTGAGGTACCGCGGTGGAGGAGTTGAGATACTGGCCAACCAGTGTACGCTTGGAGATCAACCGGTCTCTTCCCCGCCGGCGGTAACCTATTGAGGCTCGCGCGTCTCCTCGTTATCCTGGTCTTTGATCAACATTCCGTAAGCGGCTGGGCGGGTACATCCGAGGTGAGTGAGAGGCGCCCTTCAGTATTGGTCGAGTCTCCGAAGTTTTCAATGCGTAAGCTAATAAGGTTCGGGCGCTAGTTCCGCACGCGCATCCAAAGCTGGCTAATTGGGAGAAACGCACAAAAAACTCCAATAACCGTTCAAAATACACCTTTCTGGAAAAAAACGAGCAACCGGTACTAGAGTTACAATCGCTTGTCCCGCTTCCCCCCAACCTTCTTACCCAACCGTATCCCAACATAGACTAGTGCCTCTAGCACTCTGTATGTGGCTGCACCAGACATATCTAGGACTGCACCAGACACACAACGCACCTCCACACTCCATGGCAAATGGACCTACACGCGATAGCTAGAGCTCGGGGTGTCGGTAAAACAGTGTACGCTTCAAATCTGATGGATTTGGCGGAATAAGTAGCCAAACTAACTCCCACTGGTGACTATGAGTCTCTGCAGAAAAGGCGCTCCTGGTAGCATTGCGGCCACATTTTTAGCTAGGCTTGGGCATCTAGCACCTCGCACCAGACGCTCTGTACGTCACTGCTAGTTAACGCTCGGAAAGTCGGCACAAGAGTGTACGTTTCAAATATGATGAATATGGCGGAATTAGTCGCAGAACTAACTCCGTACTGGTGACGTGTTTTCGATAGTTAAGCTGCGGAAAGCCGCGGAAAGTTGGCAGCTTTGAAAAATGATGAATATGGCGGCAGAACTAACTCCGCACTGGTGACGTATTTTCGATAGTTAAGCTGCGGAAAGTCGGCACCGTTGAAATATGATGAATATGGCGGACTTAGTCGCAGAACTAACTCCCCACTTACCATTTCTAAACGGGCTGTACATGCCTGCACCAGACACACAACACATTTCTAAGTAGGCCATACTCCATGAAGGCTGTGTCCGAGCTACCTATATATTCTCCGTCTGCATGCCTCCTATCTATATCCTCTACAACATCCTATATAGGGGACATTCTTTCTCACACTCCCCTACGTTGCATTATCTACCACTCAAGCCCATCCAAGATTGAAGCAACACAACCGACCAAAGATTGTGCCGACCGAGCGTCCGTCCAGATCTTCTAATCTGTGTACCAAGGATATTTGGTATCTTATCACATTGATTATTACCCCGAGGTATGTACAGGTCCCCGGAATACTCCACCTTTAACTGCTTTCATTGGCCAAACGTCAAGCTGACCGTGAGCATTCACAGGAGTTAATCGGTATAATCAATGCCGTTAAACAATTGATTATTACCCCGAGGTATGTACAAGTCCCCGGAATACTCCACCTATATCTGCTTTCATGGGCCAAGCATCAAGCTGACCCTGAGCATTCACAGCAGTCAATCGGTATAATCAATGCCGGTAAATAAGGGCCAGCCATATGGTGCCACACGGAGTGAACCACGAAGTGGTTTCCTGAGGAATTACTCCTCGATCTGCAAAAACAACGCGATTCCCGAGGAATCCGTCCGTAGTGGCAGAAGGAAGAGTATACGCCAGCGGGCATACTATTCGGGTTTCGGGGAATCCGTAGTAGCAGAAGGAGTGCGGGCAACTGGAACGACCTGCCAGGAGGCCCAATCCCATACGAAGATTGGGCCTAATGAATGTAAGTGGGGAAAATGCGAGGACCCCGTGGTGGTAGGAGTGTTTTGTAGTCCTGGTAGCGTTGGAGAATGGGAAAGTAGTTCAAGGATGAACTTACTGACTTAACCGCGACCTAGACCTACAAGGAGGTGGCAGATGGGCGTTAGTTGTCACGGCGCACGAGATCAGTCGATACGGGAGTTGAGTATGCACGAGTGTTCTTTAGGTTTGAGAGGCAGCTGTTCACGGGTCTATTCTATTGGCTATTTGGAAGAGCGGTTGCTCTATATAACCCTCCTGTATTTCCATACTCTCCTGCCCTCCTCACGCAACGTCTTGTATATACTTTTCGTATACAATGTCCCTTTTGTCATAGTGATAGGCGCTCCCTGACGCCACCCACAGTCCAAGTCCATAGGTGTCCTGTTACATCAGTGAACAAACCCATTCTCGTGGCTAGAGCCTCAAAAAAACAAGATTGAGGCATATTCGTTCTTACCTACAGATGACTGCCTCATCAGTTCACTGCGCTACAGTATCTCCTTGTTCGAGGTCCCAAGTGATTGTATGACAGCGCTTCTGTACTCAGCTTATGTAACTTGTAATTGTATTGAGAGTCGTGAGACTCGGAATTGTCCTAACCCATTCCAACCGAACCACCCAGGCATGAACCCCACACATCCCGAGCGCTTTCCACCACGTCTATGCGTCCAACATACAGAAAAAAACACAGAAAATAAAATAAATGAAAAGGTAAAACAAACATGTCGATATAGATAAACCATATCCCCCATAGCGTAACGCTAGCTATCCTTATCTTTTCCCTTCTCGCCACCACTCGAATCGGCGTCATGTTGGGCCTTGGAGGAGGACTGTGCCTCCGCAAGTTCCTTCTCTCTAGCCTTTAGGTGATAAACAACTGTTAGCTCGTGGAATACCTCCTCAGGCTCACAAGACAACTCTTACCTTCCTGTATTCCCACTTTTCAGTCCGAATCCTACGTACTTCAGACTCTGACTTCTCCAGGATTTCCTCTGATTCCTTCGCATTCTTCCGCTGTATATCATATAGACGTTGGATTGTAAATGCGGGTCCCCTGCGGATGGGCATCGTAGCCCCGGTGAGAAGCAATTCTCTCTCCGTGAGGTTTCGAACCTCTTCGCGGGTGAATTGGTACCTATTCGCGGCTTTTACTACAAGATCGTGCTCGGTAGGAAGCGATTTCACTAGTGCTTGCATTGCTTGGGATTTCGCTTGCATTGTTGGGGATTTCGGGAAACTAGACTTCTGCTTGTGGGTACAGTCTGGTGAAGAAAGTGGAGGCACAAGGGGAGCCAACGAGAATATATTGGCGGTGAACAGTGATGCAATCGTAGTATCGATTTGTGACCAACTGGATATCTACCAACCAGACTAGGTACCCACCGCGCCGCCGACGTAGTTCCAGGCTAGGCCTTGTGTAGCTTGGGGTCGTGAAACGGAATAGTAATAGAAATAGCATGCCCATACAAACACTAGCTTACCACTTGATTTCAATGAAATCGAGCGCACGAAGCCCATACAAATATGAGTTTACTGCTTGATTTCAATTAAATAAAGCGCCTGGAGCCATGAATTCAGGTGAAAAAAATCCAATTTTCGGCGCAAAAAAACGGGGCCGTTTGTACAGTGCGGTTGTGCCAAGCAGGCTAATTTAGTATGGTCACCTGCGCTGCAAACTATTATAGGGCCTGAAT
>Ga0307511_10005802_pt1 | contig 12482 bp, 11 predicted proteins | sample 13_EM_MG_FD_200266 | JGI IMG/M metagenome (GOLD analysis project Ga0307511, IMG submission 200266) | Populus trichocarpa ectomycorrhiza microbial communities from riparian zone in the Pacific Northwest, United States - 13_EM | ecosystem: Host-associated > Plants > Roots > Unclassified | place...
GCAGAACGTCTTGACGAGGGGAAGCAAACCAAGCCTGTGCATATGCCTAACCGGGTTCGGCCACCTATACTTTCGGCCAAGGGCGTTGCCGATGAAGAGGTTGTAGTGGAGGTGAGGGACGGCGGTGATATACCAGGAGAAACATGTTAAGGTGCACGCGCGGAGACTGGGTGTGTGATAGGTGAGACAGGCGATGATCATTCCAACGATCTCCATGGGAAGTCTGGCGGCTGGGGACCTGGGTGTCGTAGGAGCCTCAGGAGGAGCACCCCCGGAGCGCATCTTCTGGATTGCAGTATGACTTCGATACCAAACTCGTTTGACGAAGAGTTCGATCACTGTAGGGGTGGTCATGATCAAAGAGTAATGGGAAGTAAGTAGTGCGACTACATGATAACGAAGATGTGGGGGTCTTCTTCGGTGGCATCGTGTTGCTGCTTCAGGGGTGGATTATTGCTTTAGGAGGTTGAGTTGAAAGGAGGCCATCGTGGGAAAACTTGGCCAGGGTTCGGGGTAAGTACTCGGACCGGGCGGTTTGTGCTACCATAGACGATGTACCCCAAAAGAATATCAACACGAGCGAGCGAGCAACGGGATCTTCAACCGCGGATCATACACCACGAACGCGTGGGAAGTTCAATTAAGCCAGCCAATTTTGGACCGAGTCAACACATCCAACATCGCGCGCCCACCTGCCCCCGCACTCATCTCTGCTCTTTCTGCATCCCCCTCATTCTCAACCAAGTCTACCACCTGTACGCAAAAAACCCTTGGTCAACGTTGTCTTCGCCTTCGTCATCACCATCGCCATCGTTACGTTTGTTGAAGTTAGTAACCCGCCCTTCCTCCCCTTGTTTTAACCTTGACTGACGCCGCCGTCTAACTTGTCAGTAACTGCCACCATGTCCTCCAGAGTCGATATCTTTATCAACGATAGAGGCAAGCCGGCGAACATCCCGAAATATGAGACGATCATCACGCAGTGTTTCGACCTGGGTCCCCGCCAGGTTACCGATTAACGTCAGCGGTGTCCGAATCACTCTCAACAAGAAGTCTGATAATGAGGTCAGCAACATCTGGGTCAAGTTTGGGCCCAGTATAACCATGGTCGAAGCCGAGACGCAGCGCTTTGTCGCACACTACCTTGAAGACAACGACATCCCTACTGTGCGTGCCCCTCGTGTTTACCTTGCCTTCACGTGGTGTGGCTTCGGTTACATCGTCACCGAGTATATCGACGGGCAAATATGCGGCGACTCCGATATTCCCCTCGTCGCTGCCGCTGTACAATCCCTCATCACCATCCAGAACTCCACCTCAACGCCTGGACCCGTCGGTGGAGGCCTGATCGAGCACCCCTTTTTTGTCGATCGGACGTCCTCCATCTGGTGCGAATCCGTCGAGGAGCTACAAGATCATATGAATAGTGTAAGTGTTCCCCTTTGTCTTTGCCCCTTTCGTACCCTGGCTGCTCTCCAGATGGTAACTCTTACACAGATTTTACGCGTCACGGGAAGGAGCAGCCGTGTTAATTTCGAGCCTGAGCTCGCCAGTCATGGCCTGCGCCTCTGCGTGTCTGACCTGATGCTTGTCAACTTCATGAGGGATGGAGAGAATAGGATCGTGGCCGTGGATTTTGGTGGCTGCTCCTTCCTGCCGCCCTCCTTCTTCGGCTTTGCACTAAATCACACCGGTCCTTCAAGTCTCAAACAGCCCATCGCCAGGGTACTCATGTATCCACCATCTACAGCGGTTGCAGCAATGGTGAGCGCCTCCTGCGCACTGGCCCAAATTTCTAGTAACAATATCGGTGAGAAGATCTCTCTCACTTTTTCTTCCCTCTCGCCCCCTTACAAGAAAACCGAGTTCAATGTACTGCACAGGTCTTCTAACGGAGCTCCGATCAAGGCTTCCTCAGTAAACGGGACGCACAAGTCGACCCCCGGTTAGCAGGACTGTGTCCTCACTTCTCGTCGCTTATGTACGCGCTGTTGCAACTTGTCGATTCTCCCGAGGGACGCGGGCCAAGGGAAGTCTGGTGGCCGAGGACCTGGGTGTCGTAGGATCTCAGGAGGAGCACCCCCGGAACGCATCCTCTGGATTTTGGCCTGACTTCAACACCCTCGTTTGAAGATTAGTTCAATCACTGGAGGGATGGTCACAGTTGAAGAATGATGGGAAGTAGGGGGTGCGAATACCTGATAAGATGATGTGGGACTCCAGTCTTCTTCTGCAGCATCGTGTTGCTATTTCGAGGATGAATCATTGCTTCATTGCTCCAGGGGGTAGAGTTCAGAGAAGGCCATCGTGGGAAAACTCGACCAGACTTTGGCGTAGTAATCGGACCTGGTGGCTCACGTTACCACTGCCACCGCTCTCCGGTCGGGTCGTTTACAGCCAGTTCAACGCCCGGCTATTTAGCTGGTGCACCGCGGGACCCGTAGTCTCTAGGGTCGGAGCTGTTGTGGACATGTATTTGCGTACCTCCCATGGAGGGTGTGCGAGGTTCGGTCAGGTGGTCTGTAAATGTGCACGTCCCCTTCCCATGACCATACACAGTTACAAGGCGCCGTGGCTCCATTTTATCGTGGTGAGTGCCACAGTGGTCCACTTTGTGGTTGGCACGGAGATTTCTACTTCAGAAGGGTTATCATCGCCCTTGTCCAATGAGCCAACTAGGCCGAGCGCCATGGTAAAGCCTCCGGAGCTTATCTTATACAATTGAACCGTCATTCAGGGCGGCTACCGAGACTCTGGAGCCTCGTTCGTCATACCTGTTGTATCTCTCTCCTGCGTGATGAGGGAAGCATTCAAGAACCGATACCTACCAATACAGGTCCCAGTTATCTTTCCGGACCCGCAGGTCTACCAAAACCCCTTCACGGATCAAGGCGTTGCTGTGCTGAATGGGCTCAATCACGTCTGCTTTACTCCCATCCAAACCTTTTATTACGTACGTAATCAACACGCGCCGAAGACTGTGCAACTGACAACTTGCATAGGTCATCCTCTTATGCATACGACAGTGGCCTGTGCTTCAAAGTGAACACAGCCTTTCCGCTCCGATCTGCACCGTACCAGATCGAGTAGGTTTGCTCAGACCATTGGGCTACATTGGTAGCGTTCCGGGCAAAGTGTCAAATCGAAATCCAGACAGCTGTCAAAAAACCAGGGCTATTGGGTTTACCCGCGCAAAGGGCTATGCCTGGTGGGTGGGATCACGAACCTGGAGGACCACTCATAAACAGGGATTCACGGGTGCCTTTCTACCCTCTACCCTTCAGTGTTCGTCCCTCCAGGCTACCCCATGCCTCGAAAGCGTCAACCAGCATGGTCCATGTACAAGGAGTGAGTTTTTGAATCTTTCGTTCACATATCGTAGCCCCTCCTGACGCTCAAGGTTTACTTTCACAGTCAAATGGACATTCTCTGCAACGGTGATGCCCTCTGGTAACGCATCATTTCCCTGATTGTTGCGGATGATGTCTGCAAATCTGAAAATCTACAACCTCCAGGGAACCCGCCCCTACAAACGGTGTACGGACCAGTATCGGAGACGTGGGGTTTACGCGCAACGGGCATTTTCATTTGTTGTTCTCCGCTGCTCGCCCTTTGGGGGAACGGCAGCGAGGAGTGGACGTTCCCATGACGTTCGAGGAATTGACCGTTGGAACACCGGTATTCAGCCAGCCCCGAAAGCCTGGCTGCCTCCATACCGATGCTGTTCGAGAGGTAGGGGCTGGCCTTGGTACCACTGTATCTGTTGTCGGGTGCGTTCTGTTCATCGTGCCACCCACCACTGATTTCAAAAACGTACAACCCAGGGCCCTGGAACCTGGCGCACATCTCTCGTTCGAGCTCACTGGAATTTGCGGTGCGGCGCTAGCAACAAAGTATCTAACATATAGGGAAGATTCTATATTGGAAACTGCATTTGAGGAGTACACGAAGCGCCACTACGACTCTTGGGTTACGTTTGCTCGCGACAAGTTGTATGGGAACAACGTTCAGCCCGTTCTCGTGTACGGCTTCGATATGACCAGGGACTTTGCAATGGTGGCGTACTCGAACGAGGGAACTTCCCTTGAATCTGAATTGACTGTTGCCGTTCCAATGGTCGCCTCTGCTTCTGCTGCCTTTTGGGGGTCATGGCATACGAGATGCTCGCCACATACTAACTTCGGGCCACAACAATGCAGCCCCCCTTCACCCGAACACGCCGCAGACCCCCCGGTACACCCCCAAAGCGCCCCCAAGGAATTCAACCAATGTGTGTTTATCCGGTATTACACGATGCGCTCGAAAAAATGGAAGTTTCCTAAGGTGATCCGAGCTGGCGCGGGACCACATGATCTCGGCTCAGGGGATAACGGAGGAAATACCTTTCCAGAGCTGGCGGCCCAGTCCGATGTCGAACCCTCATCAAGTAGTGACGAAGACTTCGGAGGAGAGAGGGGTCCTGGGTCTGGGCCATCCGGTGTCGTCCGTAACACACCATATGTATGGTTCTCGTCATGTCTTTTCATTCCCGCCCTGACTTTCCCCTCAGGATGAGGAGTATGATGGCTGGAGTTCCGTTGCGAACTACATATTCCAGGTATTCCCCCGCCACATGTCACTGCCAGACCACTCAACACGCTTAATGGAAGAACTCTAATGCTGTCTCCGCGCTGATGCGTCATGGAGATTTGGTGGGGATTCACATGGTAAGACGAATAATCGTAGTGGATTCTGAACACTCATTTCAGAGTAGTCAAGGGGTATGGACAATGTGCCCGCATCATTGGCCAAGCATAGACCACGCATTGAGGTGGACAAGAATGGAGGTCAGTAGCACCCCCTCCTATAATAGGACGTTTAGGGTCTTACCCCCAGCAGTGGGGAGGATAGTCCATCAGGGAATTCGACAGCCGGGAGTACCAGCCCTCGTTCTTCCGCCACCCCAGACCCTGTCCCAACAACGCTTTCGACCCCAACATCCGCCCCCTGTCCCTTCTCATGCTGTATTCGAACCTCCTGCAGGGGGTAGAACGTATGTAAACTGTGGCCGTGTTTCCCCCCTTATCGCACCCGCGACCATGATCCCAGTCTTTGTTGGATCTGGCGGAGGTCCTCGTCAATTCGCTCATGACTATTTCCGAGGTCCACTTATTCAAACGCCTGAGCTAGTATCCCCCCCCACTCACGAAACCATCGACCCCTTGTTCTTAATGGGAGGTTACCAACCCTTCCCCCAACACGACCGGTTCCCAATCTCCGCGTACACACCCGGAGATAACTACTACCAACGGCTGGCCCCTACCCCTTCTACCTCCACTGAGGTTTGGATGGGGTATTCAGATGAGGCTTCAACGTTGGGGTTTACTAGTCCCGCCAGTCTAACGGAGGGCAACATGGTGAGTACTCTGAGTTGAGGTGTGATTAAGTTGTTCTGACAGAGACCCCCAAGGGTTCCGCCTATGTTTCGTTTATGGAGTCCTGTGTGTGCGGTTGCGATGGCGGTGCCTGCATTCCACAGCGCGAATATGATAGACCAAAGACCGATCCTCTTCCCCAGCACGAGCTGCAAGAGATTATATCGTTCAGTGTGGGCGGAAAGTGCGGTTATCCACTAGTAGACGCACTGAAGAAGCAATACATCGGCCTCGACGGAAGAGATGACAAGATGTTCGTCGATTGCAAATCCTCCATCTCCATTAGACTTGAGGTACGTTCATCTGCGCCTACAGGATCCAATAACAGTCTTGAATAAAGTTTGCAGTGGCTACCGTATGAGAAATGGACAAGGCAGGTCAGTGACAACCCCGCGTTTCACCGCATGGGCATTACTGAGTTCTATAGATTCGAACGTTGCCTTGGCGGAAGGACCAGAATCACATTACTCGTGCAAAGCTCGCTACTGAGGTGGCGAAGAGGATGAATGCCTTCCTTACGGTAACGTCTAGCATGACTTTCGTGGTGGCGTGCTGAACTTAGGATTAATCAGGAAATGCAAGGAAAGGAAGCAGACCCGTCTTACCGAGAGTATCGCATCCAGCCTGGAATCATCGACCTCAACCACCTAGAACTCGTTGCCCTCAAGAGAGTCTCCAAATCTTCATGGATGCCGCACTTCCGCTTGATTAAACCATCCCAGTCACGGCCGTCGGTAGGACCGTCGAAAGCTGGGCACTAAACCTATTCCACCGGACCCGCAGCCCTCTAAATGGAACGTCGTGGCAAGTGGTGCCACTTTTGCAGCCCGTCAGTTTGTATACACGTAGAATTTTTCAAACCGGCCGAATTGCAGTGCACGATTTATTACCCTCATCACCTGGTAACAAGATTATGCTCGGTCGACAAACGAGGCGGACGAACAACGGTAGCTGAAACGCGGTGGGTTGACGGGTTAGGGGTGCATCGTTCAGGGTGGGTGGTGGGAGAAGCGGGGGAGCGCAACACGGAATCGGCGGGAGATGGGACTGTTGTCTCAATGGGGGGCCCCGTTGTCCAGGGCGCTTGGGCCAAAACAGCAAACATAACCCACAGATCTAGAGCGCCAATGGAGAGTCAATAACAATGGCGAGTCGGGCGTCCAAACAACGTAAACTCTCAGCCCAATACCTGTAATCCTGCTCGCCATGATTACTACATTTTCGTACTATTTAAGTTACCGGTCTTCGATCGATTAGATAACGAACCCTTCCGGAATACCACCAAACCGTCGTCCCTTCCGTTGCTCGCCCGTTCCTCAGTGCCCGCTCTCGTGATCAGCGGGAGAGTTCGTCGTCGTCGCACTTGGAGAATTAATTATCTAATGGACCCTTCGGACTTTGCCACTGGCAGTACCATTTCCTCTGATTGCTTCCAATGTTCGTCCCACCGTGCATCACTGGGGTTTATAACTCACCATCGTGGTGCTCGCAGGTTCAAACATTGTCCCCATAAAGGTGGACGTTCCAACGCGTGGTGACCCTGCGAAATTCATGAGTCTTGTTGGTGTCTGGGATTCCAGCTATACTAGATCCGTCCCCCCACACAATAATAACCCGCGGCCCGGCGTACACGGCCTGTGGGGTGACCCGCCTCTGTTTGGTGCGCTCAGATCGTATCATACAGACCCCTCTCAGGGGCTATCTTCAAGAAACCGGCATGTGTGGATTTCCTCCGGAACGTTCTCCGCGATTCATTCGGTCTGTTCGCGCAAGCGCGAATGATACTAGCAGGAGACTGGGAAGGGTGCTTGATCTTTTCAGGACGTGGACGTGTGGTGTAGGACTGGCCATGGCTGTGCAATGTCCAACTGTTCAGTAGTTACAGCCGCTGGCCATGTCCTCTACAGGAAAGTCAGAAAGATTGGACATGTCGAACAGTGAGTCAGAATCGTAAAGCGGGCTGTGTATGGACACGCCCAAACGGGACAGCCCCTAGCTTCACAACCGAGCCATTGATCTACCTCCATGTTGCGGGCGCCCGCAGTCTGAACCTCAGAAACGAAGTTGGACGAATCCCAATGAATCAAAGCGAGTCCCCCTGCCCAACGCATATGTCTCGTCATGTTTCACTCCGTCTCGTCGAAGCACAGTCTACTGGAGTGTCCGTCGACGATATGGATGGATCGCACTAAAGCACCTGCAGGCAATAACCACGCTAACGCTATTCGGCTATGCGGACCCCGGCCAACCCCGCTTGACTGAGCGTCATCCCGTGTTCGAACTTATCAAGTCAACTCCTGGATATCCTTGCCACATATCCTTAAGCCACAATCGTCTCCCTCACACCGGCGCCGTAATCGTGACCGGATAACACTCTCCACCGGACCACCCGGAACTACTCCCCAGTGGTCCAAGTGTTCCAAGACTCAGAGTCGGATGGCCGTCTCTCCCCCACAACAGGACCCCCAATCACTCATTGTGTGTGGAAATCGCGGACTTCCCCCACAACACAATCCGCCTTCAGATTTCCCCCACGCATCCCAAGACGGTTATCGCCAACGTCCATCCCCTTCCCCTTCCGGTTCCGCTGAGATTCGAATGGGTTATCCAGGGCACGAGGATTTAGCACCGCCGTCCAGCCCGACCAACTCGGTAGTGGGCAACAGAGTGAGCGCTCATAAATGTTAAAGTGACATTGTACTGTGGTAATGGAAATATTCAAGGATGTCACGGACTCTACGCTCATGAACTCCTGTGTGTGCGGTTGTAGTGGCGGTGCCTGCATTCCGCAGCGCGAGTATGAGAGGCAAAGGACCCATCCTCTTTCCCCACACGATCTACAAGAAACGATAGTGTTCAGCGTGAACGGAAAATGCGGTTATCCTCCTGTAGATGCACTGAGGAAGCAGTATCGTGGCCTGGACGGGAGAGATGACAAGATGTTCGTCAATTTCAAGTCCTCCATCTCCCTTAGGCTTGAGGTACGTCCACCTGCACCAACGTGGTCCAATTGTAGACTTGATTCCCGTTTGCAGTGGCTCCCGTATCGGAAGTGGACAAGGCAGGTCGGTGCTGAAGCGCTGACTCCCTCATTTCGTTGCGCGAACGTTAACGATTCCAAAGATTCGAACGTTGACCTGGCGGAAGGACCAGGATTACATTGACCGTGCAAAGCTCGCTACAGAAGTGGCGAAGAGAATGAAATTCTTCTTCGAGGTAACGCTTAGCACCTGACTTGAGTAGCGGTATGCTGAACCTTGGACTGAATCAGGAGATGCAAGGAAAGGCGCCTGACCCGTCGCACATGGAGTATCGTGTCCAACCTGGAATCATTGATGTTGACCACTTGGAACTCGTTGCCCTCAAGAGAGTCTCCAAATCCTCGTGGATGCCACACTTCCGTCTGATTACCCCACCCCGGCCAGCATGATATCTCCCACCGCCACCGCCCCCCATGGCACACCTTATTTTAAACGCGATCACACAAATCAGGAGGGCTATCGATAGCCGGGTTCAACGCCCAGGCCCCCGAGCTCACGGTTTTCTGGAGCACTCGTCATGGCCACTGCTATAGTACTCCACTCTCTTTATATGCGCACGGAGCTTCACACGGGTCAATTTGTAACATGCGATGGGTCCAAATTTCTTATCACCTATGACAATGAAGTGTATTATTCTTGGAAGTTGGACGCATCAGACAACTTATGAGACGACAGATAGAGAAACAGCAGCCGAGATACGGTGGGTCAACCAATTGAGTATGCGTCGTTCAAGGTGGATATCATGGATGGGGGCAGGAACGAGTGCGACGGGAGATCAGCGTCTGTCGGGGGTGAGGGCGATGAAGGTCTGGTGCATTCCCAAAGGGATACCACGCTGTGCACGGTGCGGTCGGGGAGGAGTGAAGTACAACCTGCTGAGCATCAAATAAAATTTGATAACAGTTTTCCAATGCGACAACAACCCTCCCATGTCTCTCTTGGGTGACCGCTCTCGCAAACGGTTCCCTCGGACTTTGCCCCACATGCCCCTTCTTTTGATCGCCAGTTGCCGCTGCCATGTACGTCGGCTAGATTTTGTCCGTTACTCGGAGTGATGTCACCGCATCCTCTTCACGAATGTGTACGCTCCAATGCGTAATGACTCTGTAAGCCTCGCGAATTTCTTGTGTGTCATCTGAAATCCCAGTCGCAAAAGGTGGGCAGCTGCCCTACGACAACATGTGATCCCCCTCACTCCCGGCAAACCAACGTACGCAAACTTCCTTTGGGATAGCGCCACACGTTCCCCAGGGTGACTCTGTCTGTCCGCACGAGTACGATACTGGGGGCAGGAGTTTCGGAAGGCGGTTCGGGATTTTTGAAATGGGATACGTGGTAGGAGGGGGAACTTTACAGGATGATGGCAGAGGCAAACCATCCAGTCATTCTGATCACTGACCTCGTTCTCTCCAGGTTATGCGTGGTATAGTTGTCGACTCAGAACCCTGAATCCAGATCGCAAATGGGCTGTGTTGAGAGCGCGCCCGATGGTACACAAAGGTTAGATCAGGTTGTGAGGGCAGATTGGTTCCCAGTTGCAACTGTCCGAAGTATAAGTTTCAGAGAAATCCGATCGACGGAACTACCAGACTTGAATACCATCCTGCGTTCGGACTTCCAGGCACCCACACATAAGCCACGGTCACATCCCCCTGCATCAGAAACACTGAAAATCTGCTTTTTCGTGCTTGGTCAGTCATCCAGCTACACCAACTAGGGTTACCATGATTCTTTTACGTGCTTTACTCCACAACAGGCATACAGATTGTTATACTAATCAGCTTGGAGGTTTTTTTCTGAAGAAAAATGTCCACCTCAGTGGGCGCTCAAGCAGGAAGAGTGGGAAAAGCATGTGCAGTTTTCCTAATGCTCTCTCCGCATCCGAAACCGTGATCCAAGACCCTGTTGCACCCGAGGACGTTCCCTACCTGTCCACCTAGAGCTATCCTTGCGGCCCAACCATTCCAGGAGCTAGACAACCATCCCCCCGCAACAGAACCAACAATACCTCATTGTTTGTGTACAGATACTACAACCTTCTCTCGTGGCACAACTCGTCTTCACTTCCCCCACACATGTCTGAAGGCAGCCATCACCAGTGCCCGTCTCCTCCTCCTTCCATTTCTGCTGGGGTTTCAATGGATAATGACTTTATATGGAATGTTCTCAAGGAGCATATCAACTGTATAGCACCGGCCCTTGGTCAGGTGAGTGACATTGTGTTGTTTTCAAATGCACTGACCAACCAATTCCCACTGGCACAGACGCAACCTTCGCAAAATAATGGCGTATGCATACCTCAAAGGAGGTATGAAAAGGGAGCAGACCGGAATTTGCTAACCAACCAGAACCTAGTGTTATTCGCCTGGGAAGATGGCTTGTATATTCCAGTAGCTGCAGCTTTGAAGGGGAAGTATACTGGGTTAGTTTGCTGTGATCTTCTGATGTTAAGCAAGGCTGGTTTCACCATTACCCTACAATTTGAGGTGAATGGATCTCACCGTCCTTGGTGAGACACAGGCACTCACCAGCTGCATAGTGGCCAGGGTATCCACCCCATGATTTCCAGGTGAGTTGACTGACATGATATAACCAGTGTGAGACTAAACCCAAGAACCTTAGTTACGAACTTGTGATTGGTGTAAGCCCCCCAAAAAGATCAGCCTGTCAAAACTTGCCACAGAGGTGGCTAAGCTTGTCAAGCGTTTCATCGATGTTTGTCTCCATTCTCTATGGGGCTGAATTGTGTGCTTATCAATTGATCCCTGCAGATAATGCAAGAAAAAACCATCACTCCCGAAAATGCCATGTGGAAAGTTGGATCAGATTCGATCCAAGTTAAAGACTTGCGCCTTGCTGCACTTGAGCAAGTCTCCACTGGAAGTTGGTAATCTCGACTATTTTACTGGCCCTCTTCACAACTCTGCCTGTCTAACATTGATCCAAGATTTAGGCAACCGTCCCTCCTCCATAATAAAAGAGCTACCAATCCCCAGTCAGTGCAGGGAAACCACGATCTTCTCACGCACAATTATCAACCCTTGCTTCTTCCATCTCCCACTCCCTCTAACCCCACTAAAGCCCACCCAAGTGACAAGGTGCAAGTGCCTGACCCCATCAGTCGCACAACAGGCAACCTGGTGGGCCCTCTCAAATTTTACAGCTTTATCCTGCTGTGTTCATGGGAATTTTCCAGGATACTGCCTATATTATGCTTGTGGACTCCTGTATATGTGGCTGTGGTGGTGGCGCCTGTATTCCACAGCACAGATGTAATGAAGGGTTTGATACACACTCTCATCACAACCTGCAAGAGATAATTCTGTTCACCATGAATGGAAAGTGCAGCTATCCTCTTGTAGATGCACTGAAGAAGCAGTACATCAACCTAGATGGCGGAGGTGACAAAATGTTCGTTGATTGCAAATCCTACATCTCCCTAAGACTTGAGGTGCACTCCCTCGTGCATAACACTATCCGATGACAGTATTGAATCCTGTTTGCAGTTGCTACCGTATGAGAAGTGGACAGGGCAGGTTGGTGCTGACCCATGCATTTCACCACTGTCGAGTTCAAAGGTTTAGAGTGTACTTTGATAAGCTTTCTCTATACCAATGGTTCGCTTGGTGTTCACACTAGGTGTACACTAGCAGGCTGGTTGGGTGTCTGGTTGTGTGAACTGGACAACCAACTCCACAGGTTGTAGCGGGTTTTCGTACTTTCCGGCCCTTGACCTGTTGAGTTTGCTGAGGGATAGTGTAGTACTTCCTTCAGTAGTGTTTGAGGGTGTAGTAATCCTTGGGAACAACACTGGTTGTGTCTTGTTGTGTGGGTTTACCTTTACCTGACTTGAGGAATGGAGGGGAGTGTGGGGAATGGAGATGATCAAGGTTCCTGATCTACACTTGATGATCAAGAATGGAAGTGATGCACAGGTATGTGGCTTGTGCTGATGGACTGATGGGATGTGTGCCTGGAAGGCTGTGTTGCACTTATACTGGTTGGGGATGTGCACTGGTGGTGGAAG
>Ga0307511_10005803_pt1 | contig 12481 bp, 11 predicted proteins | sample 13_EM_MG_FD_200266 | JGI IMG/M metagenome (GOLD analysis project Ga0307511, IMG submission 200266) | Populus trichocarpa ectomycorrhiza microbial communities from riparian zone in the Pacific Northwest, United States - 13_EM | ecosystem: Host-associated > Plants > Roots > Unclassified | place...
CCCACTCCACGGAGGTTCACCGGATGCTCAGTCTTGGCAAGTTCACGTCACGTCGTAGGCTCACCACCGCCCTCACCGTCCTCGGCCTGCTCGCCACCGGCGCCGTCGCCCAGGCCGCCACCGTCACGCCCGCCGCCGCGGCCACCACGCACCGCGTGCTGTTCGACGACGGGCACGCCGAGGAAGCCGGCAACGCCGACTGGATCATCTCCACCAGCAAGCCGGACCCGCTGTCCCAGGACTCCTCTCCCTCCTCCGACAAGGACTGGACCGGAGCCCTCTCCTCGTGGGGCATCGCGCTGCAGAAGACCGGTGACTACAGCCTCAAGACCGCTACCAGCGCGCTGACTTACGGGGGTTCGTCGGCCAACGACCTCTCGAACTTCGACACGCTGGTCCTCCCCGAGCCCAACATCAAGTTCACTACGGCTGAGAAAACCGCCATCATGAACTTCGTGAAGGCCGGTGGCGGGCTGTTCATGATCTCCGACCACACCGGGTCCGACCGCAACAACGACGGGTACGACGCGGTCCAGATCCTCAACGACCTGATGACGAACAACAGCGTTGATTCCACTGACCCGTTCGGGTTCTCCATCGACTCGCTGAACATCAGCTCCGGCTACCCGGCCGCCATCAGCGACAGCAGCAACCCGGTGCTGCACGGCTCCTTCGGTACCGTCACCAAGAGCCTCATCGCCAACGGTACGACCGCCACGATCAAGCCCGCCGACAACTCCGCCGCCAAGGGGCTGCTGTACCGCAGCGGTTACTCCGGCAACACCGGCGCCTTCTTCGCGACCAGCACCTTCGGGAGCGGCAAGGTCGCTTTCTGGGGCGACAGTTCGCCGGTCGACGACGGCACCGGACAGTCCGGCAACACGCTCTACGACGGCTGGAACGACACCGGCGCCACCAATGCCGCCCTCGCTCTCAACGCCACCGAGTGGCTCTCCTCTTGAGCCACCAGTACTGAGTGAGTAAGTGGGTACGGTCCCGGGGAATCGCCCTGGAGCCGTACCCACTCATACCCCTCAGCCTCCGATGTCGGACCTGACGGCCGCCTCGACGAGGTCCGCCGCATCGGCCGGCCGGATCGTCCCCGCCGCGACCGCAGCCGCCGTACGGGTGGCCCACTGCCTGACGAACTCCGCGTGCGTGGGGTACAGCGCGGCAAGTCTGGCGCTGGTGAAGGGAGTTGTCGTGCCGAAGAGGAAGCAGAACTGGGCCGATCCGGTCTGGCCCAGGCCCGACAGCGCGGCGACCGGCGCGTCCACGGCGGGGGTTCGGATGCCGCCGGTGGCGTTGCCGTTGGCGTCCAGGACGAACGCGGGTGTGCCGTCGCTGCCTGTGGTCACCTGGAGTTGAGGGGTCTTGGCCGGTGGGATCCCGGTCAGGACCCAGCTGCGCAGGGCGTGTTGGGCGGCGTCCATGACGTAGTGCGCCGGGCCGGTGTTGATCGGGGCGGCGCAGGAGAAGCCGGGGGTGCCGGTCGGCGGGTCGAGCATGGCGTCCAACTCCCCCGCAGCCACCGCCCCGTCACCCGTGTCCGCGGCGCCGACGTTCGCGACGTAGTCGTCGGCGTGCGCGGTGCCGGCCACCTCCCAGAACCGCAGGCGTGTGGTGTCCGGTTGACGGGCCGTCAGGTATCCCAGGAGCATCAGGTCGGTCTCGGTCTGCACGGTGAGCACCGGGACGTCCGTGTCGGTACGGAACTGGACGACCGACGGGGTGGGTACGTCGGCCTGCGGTGCCTGCGAGAGGGCCGCGGCGAATCCGGCCCTGCTGTGGACGAGGAATCCGTCGTACGCGTGCGCCAGGGGCTGGACCGCGTCGATGTACGTCGTGAGGCGGAACGCCGACTGGGACTCGCCCTCGGCCAGCACCGCGCGCGGGTGGAGGCCGCCGAGGATCGTGGCCGCGGAGTCCCGTACGGCCTGTCCGGCCTGGGAGAAGATGTCGTAGGAGTAGCTGTCGCCCGGATGGGACAGAGACGCGTAACGGACCGGGTCGGCGGCCTTGGTGGCGGCCACGCCGGTCGCCTGGGCGGAGACGCCGATCCAGGCGTAGCCCTCGCGGATCAGTTCGTTGTGGGTGTAGATCCACTCCGGGGACACGTCCAGGCCTGCGGAGACGTTGAGCCACTCCACCACGACCGTCCCGTTGAAACGGGCCGGGTTCAATGGCCTGTTCATGACAAGCCTAGTTGTGTACGGCGCGGTGCTCGCCGGTGTCACGTCCCAGCGGCCGTCCGAGCCCAGCGGTACGGCCGAGGTGTAGGAGCTGGCCGTGCCGGAGAGGAAGAACTCCGACTGTGTGTATCCCACGCTCGCGAGGTCGAATGTCGTGCCTTGCAGTACGACGGCACCCTTGCCGCCCGTGACGGGGCCGGTGACCTGCGGTCCAACTCCGGTCGCCGCTTGGGACGTTGCCCCTAAGGATCCCAGGAGCAGGCAGGCTGTTGTCACTACGGCAAGCACCGCACGTCGGCGGCTTCGGATCGGTGGCCTCTGTCTGGTGTTCATGGCTGGTGCCTCCTTGTGGTTGATGTGTCGGGTTCCGGTAGCCCGGCCCGCAGCTGTGCGAGCGCGTCGGCCGTCAGCTCGGCGAGGTCCAGGCGGCCGTCGCTCTCAAGCCACATGAAGACCGCCAGCCGCAGGGCGTTCGCCGCCACGACACCGGTCAGCCGCGGGTACAGATCGCTGCTCGCGTCCGTCCCGGTGCGCTCGGCGACGACCGCGGTGAGCTGCTCGCCGAGCCGTTCGAAGATCGCGAGCTGCGAGCCCAGCAAGGCCTTGCTCGCCATCACCATCCGTACCTTGACGGCCAGTTGCTCCAACTGCTCCGGCGGCAGGAACGCCGAGAACGTGAGTGCGTGCCGCAGCGACGCCCACAGCGGTTCGCCGGGCGGGCGGGCGCGCAGGCCGTCGGCGATGTAGCCCATGCCGTCGACCAGCTCGGCCACGATCGCCTCCTCCTTGCCGGAGAAGTAGTTGCGGAAGGTGCGCGGTGACACGTCCGCGGCCTCGGCTATCGCGTCGGCGGTGACGTTCTCCACCCCGCGCTCCAGCGCCAGCCGCATCGCCGCGCTCGCCAACGCGGTGCGCGTCTGCGCCTTCTTGCGCTCCCGTAGACCCGTCGGACCCGTCTCTGCCGCCACGCCCCGGACCGTACTCCGACTTGCCGGAAGGGAAAAGATGCCGGGACGGCAAGTTTTCGCCGAACCGGGTCGGCCAGGTACGCGAGGAGGATGACGTACGCCGTCACCGCGTGTCCCAGGGTGAGGAGGAGGCCGCACAGGACCGGGGCGAGCCGTCCGCTCCGGGGTGCTGCCTCTCCGGCGCGGACGGGAGTGGTCGCTGCGGGGCCTCCTTGGCGTCGTCCCGCCTTCAGTCGGCGGCCGCGACCTTACGGGACAGCGCACCTCCCGATACGGCGGGTCCCACCGCCGTATCCAACTCCGTTGCCCCACGCCCCCGTTGGCGGACAACCAGCATCCAGCCGACCGCCACCACCGCCCCCACCCCAAGCACCGTCAGCATCCCCGCCGTATGCGACCCCGCACTGTCCGCCGCCCTCGCCACCGGGTTGGGCAGACCGAGGCGGTCCACCAGCCAGCCGACAGCCGCCGTGGCCGTGATCAACGCGCCGCCCACCCGCAGCGCGGGCTGCGCCCGCAACCTCGCGAGGACCAGCAGCGACGGCAACGCCAGGCAGACCAGCAGGAGTTGGACCAGTTCGATGCCGAGGTTGAAGGCGAGGAGGCTGCTTGCCAACTGGCCTGTGGAAAGGTGCATTTCGGCTAGGACGAAGGAGAACGCCATGCCGTGGCCGAGGCCGAAGACGCCCGCCACGAGTGCTTCCTTGCCGGGGAACAGCGGGCGGATCGCGTGGACCGCGCCCACGAGGATGCTCGCCGCGATGAACGCCTCGACCGGTCGGCCGGGGATCTGGAGACGGGTCAGGGCGGAGGCGGCCAGCGCGACCGAGTGGCCGACGGTGAACGCGAGGGTGATGCGGCCGATGCGTGTGAGCGCGGTGCGGGGGCCTGCCAGACCGCCGTTCCAGCGGCCCCCGGCTGCCAACAGCGGTGCCGGCAGCAGCAGGATGAGCAGGAACAGGAGGTGGTCGGTGCCGGTGAGGATGTGGTTGGCGCCGAGTTGGAGCATGGCCACGAAGCCACGCCACGCGCTGCCCTTGCCCAGGTCGACCGTCAGCGGCGGGACCTTCATGTGGCGGATGTCCAGGCGGATGGTGCCCACCTGCGTGGCGCCGTCACCGGTGACCCGCCCGGCCGCCCAGTCCTGACGTACCGTCACCAGCGTGATGTGGGTTACCACTTGGTGCACGATCACGTCGTAGTCGAAGGTGAAGTGCCGTACGTCGGCGCCCGGTGGCGGGGTGAGTACCGCCTTCGCGACCAGCTCGCGGTAGGGGCCGGTGGAGGTCTGCTCGGTGCGGCTGAGGCTCAGGGCGCCGATCGTGACCTGCCACGCCTCGCCCTTGAGGGTGGTCGGGTGGATGTGGGCGGCGAGGTACGTGCGGATCGCCTTCGACTTGGCGGGAAGGGCCGTCGACTTGACGGTGCTGAGGTCGATGCCGCTTGCCGTCGCGAAGTCGCCCACCGGCAGGGCCAGTCGGGCGGTGACGGAGTCCTTGTACACGTCGAGCTGGACCACCGAGTGCGGCATCGGGTGCGCGGCGGCCGGCGACGCTCCGAGCAGGAGCGCCGCCGGTACCGCGATCGCGATCCCGGCCACCAGGCGAAGCGCTGTGGTCAGCCAAGTTCGCGGTCGGGTCATGAGAAGGTGAACTCGCTGCCGTAGTCGCGGGTGTGGTCGCGGTACACGGTGTGGTAGTGGACCTTGCCCTGGAAGACGAGGCCGTTCTGGCAGACGAACTCGATCCACACGCCGGGGCCGTCGATGCGCACGTAGTCGCCCTGGGTGTCGAGGGCGGTGCCGCCGGAGTAGCCGACATAGGTCTCGTTCAGCTCATGCGCGTACGTCTTCATGAGCTTCTTCGCGGTGGCGTCGTCCACGTTGGCGATCCAGGGGTGGATGGCCTTCAGGACCAGCTGCTGCTGCTTGGGCGACAGCGTGCTGACCTTGATGCCTTCCTTGGTCGCCGGGAACTGGCCGTCCTCACCCGGGCCGAGGAGTACGTCGCTGAACGACTCGGACAGCTTGGCCGTGGCCAGTTGCTCCGTGCTCAGGCTGCCGGTCAGCGCGAGCATGCCGTTGCGCTGCGCCTCCAGGGGCGAGTACGTGGTGCCGTCGTCGGCCGTCCAGCTGCTGGGCTCGACCCCGACGAAGAACGGGCTGGCGCCTGCCACCTTCCCCTTCTTGTAGGTCTGGTTCACGGCGAGGTGGTGGCCGCCGAAGTGCAGCTGCCAGGTGCCGGTCACCGAGGGGGTGCCGAGGAACGCGAGGAAGTAGACGCCGCTGCCGTAGCCGCCCATTCCGCCGCCTCCGGTGCCGCCGGACGGCGGGGTGCCGGTCGGGACGTCGGTCGGGGCGTCGGTGGCCGTCGAACTCGCGGACGGGTCGGCCGTGGCGGACGGGTCCGCGGAGGCCGTGCTCGACGCGGTGTCCGACGGCGCCGGACCCGCGGAGCTGGTGGCCTGTGCGGCGTTGAGCACGTCGTCGGCCTTGAGGATCTGCGTGATCTGGTCGTACCCGGTGCCCTTGCCGGTGCCCGTGGCCAGCTTCACCACCTTCATGGCGGCGGCCAGTTGAGTGTCCGTCAGGGAGCCGAGCTGGATGCCGGGGCGGCAGGTCGAGCCGCAGGGAAGGTTCGACCACGCGGTCGCGTTCGCCTGCGAGAAGTCCAGCAGGACCTCCGCCTGCTGGTCGGCGTCCAGCGTGTTCAGGAACTCGTTGGCCGCGCTGACCACGGCGCCGACGCCGATGGCCTTCTTGTCGACCGGGCGCTTGACGCCCGCCGCCGATTTACCGGTCTGTGTGTCCGTCGAGGCATTCGCCACGGCGAAACCGCCGCCGACCAGCACAACTGCCGTAACGGCTCCGGCTATGCCGCGCCAGGCCCGTCTAGTGCGTACCAGACGGGTTCTGTCTCTGCTCACGAACGACTCCTTCGATTCCAGCAATTCCAGGGATTCCGCTCGTCAGCGGAGCGCCGACCGGCCGTTCGCGCGATTGCTGACAACATTATCGACGTTCTTACCGAAATCTCAATGGAACGTCATGTGGATAAAATAAGTTTCAGGTTCCACAGTAATGCGGCCCGAATTCAGAGAATTCACTTAAGTATTTGACAGGCTATGCTTGTCGCCCGAATAGGATTTCGTGCTACCGGAGAGGCACATCATGGCCAAGGTCCCGAGCATTCCCAGCGCGGTGGTCGCCGCGGGCGGGCTCGTAGGCGGGTACGGCGTGGCCCGCTGGACGAAGAAGCGTCAACTGGGCGGGGCCGTACTGGCTGTTGCCGGGGCAGCCGCCGCGCAGCAGTGGCGGCGGCAGGCCGGCGGAAAGGCGGCCGGGGCACTCACGGTCGCCTACGTCGCCGCGTTCGCCGGGTCCCACCCGCTGGCCAGGAAGGTCGGCGCCTGGCCCGCGGTCCTCGGTGTCGCGGGCGCCGTCGCCCTCGCGTCCTGGGCGGTGGCGGACCGGCCCGCCTGAGCCGGCCCGCCGCCGTCGTCATACCGTCAATTGTCGTCAGACGTAGAGGAGTTCGGCCTGCCACTGGTCCTGCGGCTGCCGGTGCAGGTCCAGGTAGGCCGCGGCCAGGTTCTCGGGAGAGAAGCGCGGGTCGTCACCACCGATGTAGCCACCGATCGTCACGGTCGTCACATGGACGCCGGAGCCCTGCTGCTGCTTGTGGAGGGACTGGACGTACGACCGCAGCGCCGCCTTGCCCACCGACAGGGACGTGTAGTCGGGCGAGGGGTCCAGAGCCAGACCGCCACCGGTGAACAGCAGGCTCCCCCGGCCGTCGCGCAGCAGCGGAAGGACCGTCCGGGCCGCGACGACTGCTCCCGTGACGTTGACCGCGAAGGAGTGGGCGAACTCCCCTGCGTCCAGCTCATCGGGCGCGTCAGGGTTGATCAGGGCCGCGTTGTACACGACCACTTCCGGCGCCCCGCTTTCGTCCACGGCACGCGTGAGCGCGGCCGCCAGGCCCTCGGGATCGGCCGCGTCCACGGCGTAGGCGCGCGCCGTACGGCCCTCGGCGGTCAGCGCGGACGCGTACTTGTCCAGGCGCGCGGCGTCCCGCCCGAACAACGCCACAGTGTGCCCGTCCGCGGCGAACGCCTCCGCGAGAGCCAGGCCGAGGCCCGGTCCGACTCCGATGACAAGCGCGGATCCCTTGGTCATGATCGCTACTCCCTCTACCGAGTGGTGACATCCCGACGGGACAGCCAACAGCTCGGGGAACGACCTTGTTCCGCCTGCGTACGGCGCCTCACTGCCGGCGGGCGCGGAGCAGGCCGTCGGCCGGGTCGTCCCGGCGGGGCCTGAAGCGGCGTCCCACCGCCGTCGCGACCAGTGCTCCCGCCGCGATCACCAGCGTCGCGAAGGCCCACTCCAGCGGCTGTTCCGACTCGAACGACACGTACATCAGCACCGCGGGCGGCACCGCCACCAGCAGCAACGGCCAGGCCAGATCGTCCCGGTGACCGAAATAGCCCGCCAGGAGCAGCAGGACCACGACCAGCACCAACCCACCGCCGCCGGGCACACCGTCGTCCGACACGGGTACCGGTCCCGACGGGACGTGAACGAGGATGACGTACGCCGCCGTCGCGACCCCGGCACCGAGCACGCGGGTCAGCCAGCGTTCCGGCCAGGGGCGCGTCCGCAGGGGCCTCAGCAGCTTCTCGGTCATACGTACGAGGGTTCCCCGGTGCGGCGGGACGCAACAGAGTACGCGTACTCAGATCCGGCGAACTCGGGTTCGGCAACCGCGAATCCGGCAACGTCGGAGGTCCTTCGGCTCCTACACCCCCACCACCCGCGACACCGTGTAGATCAGCAGTCCCGCCAACGACCCCACCACCGTGCCGTTGATCCGGATGAACTGCAGGTCGCGGCCGATGTTCGCCTCGATCTTGCGGGTCGTGTGTTCCGCGTCCCAGCCGGCCACCGTGTCCGTGATGAGTGAAGTGATCTCCTTGCGGTACGTCGTCACGACGTACACCGCCGCGCCCTCGACCCAGCCGTCGACCTTCGCCTGGAGCTTCGGTTCGACCGCCATGCGCGCGCCGAGCGACAGCAGGGACGCCCGCACCCGCAGCCGTAGCTCACTGCGTTCGTCCTCGGCGGCCGACACGATCATCGAGCGTACGGACGTCCAGGCGCTGGCGATCAGGTCCTGGACCTCGCCGCGGCCGAGGACCTCGCCCTTGAGGCGTTCAACCCGCGCGCGGGTGTCCGTGTCCGACTGGAGGTCGGCGGCGAAGTCGCCGAGGAAGCGGTCCAGGGCGCCGCGGGCCGGGTGGGAGGGCATGTCGCGCATCTCGGTGACGAAGCGGAGCAGCTCCTTGTAGACGCGCTCGCCGATCCGCTTGTCGACGAACCTCGGGGTCCAGCCGGGCGCGCCGCCTTCCACGGCGTCCATGACCTGCTCGTCGTGCAGGACCAGCCAGTCGTGCGCGCGGGTGACGATCAGGTCGACGACCCGCTTGTGACCGCCGTCGGCGACGATCTTCTCCAGCATCTTGCCGATGCCGGGGGCGATCTCCTGGGCGTCGGCGCGGCGGGTGATCGCCTCGCCGACCACCGCCTGGACGTCGGAGTCCCGGAGGACCGTGAGGGCTCCGCGGAGGGCGGCCGACAGTTCCGCCGTCACCCGGTCGGCGTGGTCCGGTACGGCCAGCCAGGCGCCGAGTCTGCTGCCGATGCCGACGGCGCGCAGCCGCTGTCGTACGACCTCCTCGGAGAGGAAGTTCTCGCCGACGAACTCGCCCAGGGAGACGCCCAGTTGGTCCTTCTTGGTGGGGATGATCGCCGTGTGCGGGATGGGCAGGCCGAGCGGGTGGCGGAAGAGCGCGGTGACCGCGAACCAGTCGGCCATCGCGCCCACCATGCCGGCCTCGGCCGCCGCGGCGACATAGCCCGCCCAGGGGCCCGCGCCCGAGTTCGACGCCCACTTGGCGAGGACATACACGACGGCGACGAAGAACAGCAGGGCCAGCGCCGTCAGCTTCATCCGGCGTACGCCGCGCTGCTTCTCCTCGTCGGCCGCGCTGAACGTGGTCATCGTGCGGCGGGACGACGACCCGTCGCTCTCAGCGCCCACTTCCGTACGTTCCGTACGTTCCATCCGCTCCACCCGTTCGCCGGTACCGTGCATATTGTCCCTTCCTGACCGACTCCCGGAACGGAACAGGAGTTCCCACTGTCACCCGAAAGGGCAAAATGGCAGGGCCCTGCCACTCACCCGAGGAGATCCGCACCGCGTGACCGAGCGACCCGCCGGGGACGAGGGGGTGTCCCCCACCAAGCATCGTGCCCTGCTGTCCGCGATCATCACCCTGGTCGTGGTCCTTTCCGTCGGCATCTACGCCGGTGTCTCCGCCGGCGACGGCAGCGCCGGCGACTCCCCCGCCGGAGGCCGCGGCCGGCACAACTCCGCCGACCCCGCCTCGGCCGGCACCTGGGTCGGCGCCTGGTCCGCCGCCCCGGTCGGCGGCGAGCCCGGCACCGAGCCGGCGGGCATGGCGGGCCGCTCGGTGCGCAACGTCGTCCACACGAGCGCCGCCGGGACGAGCGCCCGGATCACCCTCTCCAACCTCTACGGCCAGTCCCCGCTGACCGTCACCCACGCCTCGATCGCCCTCGCCGCCGACCACGACAGCTCCGCCGCCGCCCCCGACACCATGCGCCGCCTGACCTTCGGCGGCGCCACCTCCGTCACCGTCCCGGCCGGGCAGCAGGTGCTGAGCGACGCCGTCCGCCTCCAAGTCCCGCAGGGCGCCGACGTGTTGGTCACCACCTACGCCCCCGCCGAGTCCGGCCCGGTCACCATCCACCCGTACGCCCGGCAGATCTCCTACATAGCCGACGGCGACCGTGTCGAGAACCCGAGCGCCACGCCGTACACCCAACGGACCTCGGTGTGGCGCTACTTGACCGCGCTGGACGTGCTGAGCCACGACGCGAACGGCACGGTCGTCGCGTTCGGCGACTCGATAACCGACGGCTCCACCTCGAGCGTGAGCGCCAACCGCCGCTGGCCGGACGCCTTTTCGCAGCGGCTGCGCGCGGCGGTGGCGGCCGGGCAGCAGGACGTGCCGCGCTACAGCGTCGTCAACGCGGGCATCAGCGGCAACCAGATACTCGCCAGCCATCCGGGCCGGCCCGCCGAGAACCAGAGCGGCCTGACCCGCTTCGCACGCGATGTGCTCGGCCGGCCGAACGTCAAGGTCGTCGTCCTCGACCTCGGCGTCAACGACACCCTGCACGGCGCCGACGCCGACCGGATCCTGGCCGGCCTGCGCACCCTGGTCCGCGAGGCCCACGCCCACGGCATCAAGGTCGTCGGCGCGACCCTGACCCCCTTCGGCGGCTACCCGCGGTACACGGCGGCCCGGGACGCCGTACGGCAGCGGGTCAACGCGGAGATCAGGAGCGGCACGGTGTACGACGCCGTCGTCGACTTCGACAAGGCGCTGCGCGACCCGTACGACCCGCGCAGGTACGCCTCCGAGTACGACTCGGGCGACCATCTCCACCCCGGCGACCGGGGCTACCGCAGGATGGCCGACACCATCGACCTGACGGACCTGAAGGGCGCGGTCCCCGCCCGGTTGTGAGCCGCCCCGCGGATCGACCCTCAGTCCCAGTCGCGGTGCCTGCGCTCCCGCCGCTCCCGGTGCCGCTCGCGCCGCTCCTCGTGCCGTTCCCGCCGTTCCTCGTGCCGGCGGCGCATCGCCTCGCGGTGCTCCTCCATGGCCTCGCGGTGGGCGTCGTGCAGGCCGCCGGACAGGGCGTCGCGGTGGGAGCCGTAGAGCTCCTTCGTCGAGGAACCGCCCTCCAGTTTCTGCCGGCGCCGCTCCTCCTTGAGCCGCTGGCGCTCGGCCCGGGGGAGCTTGCGTTCCACGCCGACCCCGCCCCAGAAGGCGAAGCCCGTGACGATCACGCGCGGGGCGCCCGGCTCGCCCGGCACGCCCTCCTGGCTGTGGTCGAAGCCGCCCATGATGCCGATGCCGCGCACGACCACCTCGACGCCCGGCGGCACGATGATCTGCGCACCGCCCATGATCGCGATGCAGTTGATCTCGACCTCGCGGTCCGCGAAGTTCGCCTCGCGCAGGTCGATCTCACCGCCGCCCCAGAAGGCGACGGCGGTGAAGCGCTTGGGGACCGTCCAGCGTCCCTTGCGCTGGAATCCGGACATGATGGCCACGGCAGCGCTCGATGACCCTTCGCCGCCGACGATCCGCGAGGCCCAACTCCCGCTCTCCACCGGCTCCTTGACCATGTTCACCGGCGGCGGGGCGACCCCGGGGGCCGGCAGGTCGGCCGTGATGGGCGTCAGTTCGCCGTACGTCCGCGCCTTGTACGTGGCCTCCAGACGCTCCTCGAACTCCTCCATGTCGAGCCGGCCCTCGGCGACGGCGTCGCGCAGGACCTCGGCGACTCGCTCACGGTCGGCGTCGGATGCGCGGAGCTCCGGGACTGCGTCGTCGGTCATACAGGGCAGCCTACGAGACCGGTCGACGGAGGGCTACGAGACCGCTCGACGGAGGGCTACGGGGGACTACGACAACGCCTTCTCCGCCTGCTCGGCATACATCTTGGCGATCACCGCCTCGATGTCCGGTTCCCGCACCGACAGGTCCACCATCGGGTACTCCGCCGCGATCCGCGCCACCAGCGGAGCCGCCGACGCCGAGGCCGGGAACGTCAGCCACTGCCGCGGGCCCTCCACCTTCACCGTCCGCGCGTCCGGCACCTCGATCGGCGGCAACTCCCGCTCCAGGTCCACCACGAGGGTCCGCTCGCTCTCCCCCGCCTCGTGCAACCCGGTGAGCGGGCCGTCGTACATCAGACGGCCGTGGTCGATGACCATCACCCGCGAGCACAACTGCTCGATGTCCTGGAGGTCATGGGTGGTGAGCAGGACCGTGGTGCCGCGCTCGGCGTTCAACTCCCGCAGGAACTCCCGCACTTTGGCCTTGGAGATGACGTCCAGGCCGATGGTCGGCTCGTCGAGGTAGAGCACCTCGGGGTCGTGCAGCAGGGCCGCCGCGATGTCGCCGCGCATCCGCTGGCCGAGCGAGAGCTGACGTACGGGGACGTCCAACAGGGCGCCCAGTTCGAGGAGTTCGACACAGCGGTCGAGGTTCTCGGCGTAACGGGCGTCCGGGATGCGGTACATGCGGTGCATTAGCTTGTACGAGTCGATCAGCGGGAGGTCCCACCACAGGGTCGTACGCTGCCCGAACACCACGCCGATGCGGTGCGCGAGCCGGGTGCGCTCGCGGGACGGGTCGATGCCGGCCACCCGCAGCCGG
>Ga0307511_10005804_pt1 | contig 12481 bp, 9 predicted proteins | sample 13_EM_MG_FD_200266 | JGI IMG/M metagenome (GOLD analysis project Ga0307511, IMG submission 200266) | Populus trichocarpa ectomycorrhiza microbial communities from riparian zone in the Pacific Northwest, United States - 13_EM | ecosystem: Host-associated > Plants > Roots > Unclassified | place...
GACTACCACTACTACCATGGCCACTACTAGCAGCGATAGGCTCCCCATAGGTCCCCTCTATAAGCTCTGTTAATATAGACACAAGCCGTTCGCTGTGTATAGAACTATGCGTACTGCAAACTGTGATATATATGATTACGCCTTCCAAGCTACGCAAATCAGGCCCCTCGGTGTAGAATTTGAGCCATTTCGAAAGCCTCAATATACCTATATCTGCGGCACTGCAATCTTGAGGCCTTAGTGGTATTTGAAGCTCAGCATGTTCCAGAGCCTCTGAAACCTTAAATTCTTTGGTCAACCTGCAACTCTCTCGATTTGCAGCCTGCCTCAGCCTCAAAGGCCTCAGCAGCTATGATACATATAACTCTTTTGCACTCAGTATATGCTATATAGAGAGTCTTTGAGGTCCTTGATCTGCTTCTGTGACCGAGGCTCCACCTCCGCCCCATTGCTAGGCCCTTTGAGGGTCGGGAGTTTGGATAGATTTTACCACCACCTACGTTGAGGTTAATCCATTTTGAGAGCTCAATTCAGCTATAATGTCAAGCGCGAGCTGGGCTTTAAACGGTACACATGCATACATGCATACAGCTACTATTGGTGCTGATATTAGTAGGTGTGTTAGTAGGTGTTGGCGCTGTGCTGGTTCTACTTCCAGTGGTAACACGCAGACCCCCTTGAGGCCTCTGAACTCCCCTCACGGCCTCTCCGACTCTCTCAACCCCTCTCAAGGCCTCTCAACCCTACTTAACGTTGTTGCAAATGTCTTGATATACCTCTAATTCGCAAGAAATTGTCCATATGTCTCTCAAAATCTTCAAAAAATCAGCGGGGGTTGTAGAATCTACCCAAACTCCTAGGCCCTCAAAGGGAGCAATGGGGCGGAAGTGCTGTTTTTGTGTATATACAGTCCTATTTGTGATGCAGCCTGGAGGTGGCTTTCATGCCCTCTAGCTCCGCAGCGCTGTCAATGGTTGGCCTCAATCAACCGATTCAAGAAAATCCGAGGGAGCCCCTGTTGTATGCCACCTGTAGATTGCGCTGAGGCTCATGAACTTCGACCTCAGGATTTGCAAATTCGGCAGGTGTTGCAATTGAGCCACGGTCCACACCGTTCAGTAGTACCATGGCCAACCTAGTAATGATTATGCAGACCGGGGGAGACCTTCAAATATTGGTATCAGTATTGCTGTTTGCTAAAGTCTTGGGTACTACAGTACCTACATATGTATACCCACCAAAGACTATATCCAGCACCTCTCAGGTATCCACCCCTGCTTCTGGGCAGGCTTTGTCAGCTAAGGTGTTTTTTTCTTTGAGGGCGTTACTGTAGCGAGTGCCATGTGATGGACTATCAAACACTTCCTTCTCATTAGAGCCTTACAAATTACAACCATGGCTAGGCGAATCAACTTGATAAGACCTTCTCATCTCCTCTGGCAGTTGCTTGTGGTCCCTCCATTCTCCTAAGAGCTAGTTTTTTTTTGCTTATTTTTGATTCTCTTTCTACATGTACGCCGCCCAATAATATATTGGATATAAGAATCTGGGCTGGTGAAATGCACAGTGAGATCTTCAGTTGGATCAGCCCAATGATCGAGAGTTCACAGCCTTGCGTTTCGATTCTGACCAAATTTATAGACCCATACCTACGGAGGTCCGCACCAAAAGTCTTTCCCGCCTTCCTATTTGGGAAGAGTGCATATGTAAAGATATACAGGTATAAACTTGGCATATGCAAAACCTATGCAGCGCATCGGTCCGGCATTCTTTACAACTACAGCGGGTTAAAGTGGTGGATAGTGCCAATGCTATTCACATTAGCTATGTAATGATGGGTTATACTGTTGCTATAGACCATGCCCTGCCCTGAACTACTTATTTGGGTGTGGAACGTCTGAATTGCTCTCCATAATTTGTCTTGCATACCATTCCAAGGGTACTATAGTAGCAATGCATATGGAAGATCTATACGTTTATCTCCCGCATATGCCAAGTTTTGGCCTACATATACCCGCATATGCACCATTCCCAAATAGGAAGGCGGAAAAGACTTTTGGTGCGGATCATCCCTCACTGGTACTATACCACTTTTAGCTTAAGCTAGCCCGCCCAACCCCTGACGTGGACTTCCAAACTTTTATCTGATCAGGGTGTTTGAAGTCGCATCAGTGTTGAGATGGTTACACCCAGTAGGTTCGGACAGTCTTGATTGGACCGAGATATGAAAAGGCAGCACCTTATACTCTGGGTGGTTGTGATCCCGCTACGAGTACCCATGTGTTCTGCGGGCATCGGCCGCCCGCGGGTGGCATACCCTCTATGCCGGTCGCAGGCAATTAATATAATTACTTAATTTGGTAAATGTCAATCGAACAAAACACTCTGCTACACTCAAAATTCCCTACGAAATTATCCTATCCACATCACGTACCTTTCCTTTTAGTCCGAGGGAGACGGCAGACATAGAATAAGAGGAGAATTCCAGGAAAATTACCTCAGGTCCTTCGCGTGAAGAACATGCTGATGACGGTAGTAACAACTGATCATCTTCACCTCTTATGAGGTATGGAATGGAGAGGAGGATGCTGAATTCATTGCTATTGTGGAAACCTACAACGTTTCCTATGCAATAGGCATTTGAAATTAATTTCTTATCCACAGGGGGTTTGACGAGGTTCTTATACATGAGGGCCTTATGGCTCGGCAATCACCTTGTGCTGAATATTAATGCGCTGTACATCTTATGGTACGATTTCTTTTTACATTAGGAAAATCCCTACTGTTTCCTACATATTGGATTCGGGTAAGGCGCAAGGCACTACATCCTTAATCGCAGGTGCTTTCTTGAATGCGGATTTCTACGGATTTCTACGGTACCTTCGATTCCACAATTTTAAACCAAATCAAAGCAGGTCCTAGACTTATGCAACGGTTAGATGCTGTTTTATAGTATCGTAGACAGGCGGATCAGGACCAAATGGCACGCTTTAAGAGATGTTATGTCTTTAAAGTTGTGATATTTTTCTTCCTTTTTTTTTTAATACTCAGATACTCATATGCGGTCCTGATGGCATGATGAGCCAAACCAAGTCTGGCGTATCTAACCTTTATCCAACTAAAGATCTCTCACCAGCTACCGACCTTATAGGCCTGGAGAATGACATTCCAGAAACTCCGACTGCTAGGCAAACCACAATTACATTAGCTAATGTTGCTCGCCAGGCATCTACAACTACTCGTGTTTCTTCCCGATGCTGTAAGAATGATTAAATTTATTGAATGCGAAAGCATCAACGGATCATGTCGGTGGTAACCCTTAGTTCTAACTGTTAGAGGAGAAATTGACTTGGAAATATATCGATCTATTGCAGAGCCCAGCTAGGTATACCCTTATTAATTCTTTTTTATATTTTGTAAATCAGTACTCGTAAAGCTTTATCAATTCAAGTACGTTATACGCATCGAGGAATTATTTAAATCGCCCGTGAGCGGCACAGTGGGTATGCCGCCCGCGGGGCCGATGCCCGCGAGCGGCCCAGCACATGTGCATATTAGTTAGATTACCGATACAGTACTAGTAGTGATTGTGATTGGCTTTTGGATTATTTTATTTATCTCATTAATATTAGCCAACACAAACATTTTGCGGAGTCGCTAGAAATATTACCTCGTATCCCGGCATTATTGAAGGACGATTGTTCAAGCAATTATTTCTTATGGCCCCATGCTAGAGAGCTCTGACATTGCACTTTTCTCTGAATAGGACTACCGGTACAGTCTGGCCGATAGTTATATAACTTATATAGTCTTATCGGCTCGCACCCTCAGCCTGCTATTCCCTCGACAAGCTCATCCTGCTATTCGCTCTGCAGTCTCATCCTACTGCTCGATCCCCAATCTCATCAACTGCCCCCTCACCTCAACATCAAATACATTCTGCTTGCATTCTATCACTTACCCTCTCGAAAATCTCACTCGTAGCACCCAAAGCACTTTAGCCACATAATTTGTGGTCCTAGTTTTTCCGATGCAAAGGCAAATCCTTCGCCCGGCACTTGGTCAAACATCCAGGCTGGGTACGCTGTACGATGCGCGAACGGATAGCTTCTTGCCAACCTGCATCCTCAATTCAGATGCCCCCCCCTCTGTCGTCAAACGAACGAGGAAGACAACCACCGAATTCGACTTCTCCGAGGGTGACTCCCCGAAGGACCGGTTCAATAAGATGGGCCTCAACACTGACCTCCAGGCGAGCTATCTAAGCGGCTTCGTGAATGTGGAAGGTTCCGGGCGCTATCTCAACAAAATCCAGAATACTACTACTGGAGTCGTGGAAGTATCTATGTATCACCGGGTCACGGTGATGAATGAGAGCTTGCAATGGAGGAGGAGTGAGGTTGCGGATTTGCTCGCCTCGAGCAACATTGATGATGGCTTTGCTACGCATATTGTGGTTGGTATCACCTGGGGAGCCCATTCGATTGTGACAGCGAAGTTCCAGAGCGACTATGAGAGGAGAGCGGAGATCACCACGCAGTTGAAAGACAAATTGGCTTTGTTGGCGAAGAGATTGTCAGGGGAGGAAACCGATACCAACGATAACAGGGAGGATTCAGAAAACCCCGCTCAAAATTTCGAGGTTCATGTTGACAGCGATGTGTTGCCTGCCAGTGACATGATGCCTACAACATTCGACAGTGCTTACAGGTTTCTCAAGGAGGTTCCACAGTACATCTCTAAGGACAACCAGGGCAATGGAAAACCGGTGATGTATGCCCTAATGGCTTTGGAAACCCTAGCATTCTTTCATGATGAAAATATCGTGGCTTCCACCCCTTTTGTGCAACTCAGTGAGGATATGCTGGAAAAATTTGTCAACCTGTTCGCTTACCCCTCTGCTATTCAACTTGTACTTTCAGCCTACAACACACGTATCAATGAGCATCAACGCTGTATTGCGGCAGGACATATCAAGGAAATAGAGGACCTTAAGAAGGCATTCGCTGGGCGGAAGGCGGGACTCCGGTCACAGTTTGCGACGACATTGCGGGATGCTCGGGCTGGTCAGAAAGGACCAGATATCCTCCAGGTGTTGCTACAAGATTGCAGCAAGGAACTGTCCCTAGAGCCGGATTTTGGAGTTATGGAAAAGTATACTGATAAGATGAATTTCTTTGACTTGATTATTAGGAAGGGGGTAGAATATGTTGGCTACTCTAGCGGCGGTGAAGCCGACACACCCAAGTCGCCTAAATATCACGAGAGCTATACTTTCCGCTTCAACTGGGAGTCACAGTATGAGGACTCCGCATTAGGCGAAAATATTGATATACTACTGGAGCTTCTTGGGGAAGATGGAACAATCGCATCTCCAAAGGCACATATTATAGTGAATGATTGTGGTGCTACTGGTGAAAGAGTGGACCAACCCTGCATATCTCACGAACGTAGTGGGGAAATAATTACGAAGAACCTGGTTGAAAAGCTGAGAGAGCGTGGAGACAAGAGCTTTATGCAGTATGACATGGCTAACTTTGAGAATGGATGGCACAAAAGGCCGAAAAAGATGAGAAAGGTCACACTGGCATGCCCTGGTAAACCCTGCAGCAATAACTTGCATGACTGGATTTGCTACGAATGCCAGGCTCCAATTTCGTTTGACTACGTTAAGCGTTTCCTATATTGCAATTGTGGTCGAGGATTCTACAGCCACTGGACCTTTCAATGCCATGACCGCAAGCATGGTGGGGAATGGTTCAAGTACGAGGAGGACTCAACACTACTCAAGGCACTTAATGCACTGGAGCCCCTTAAAGACCTGAATATCCTCCTGTTGGGGGAGACGGGTGTTGGCAAGTCCACATTCATTAATGCATTTGTCAACTACCTTACATACGACACACTCGATGATGCAATGAAAGCAAAAGAATTAGATTGCATCATTCCATTTTCATTTGCCACTCAGGTAGTAGATAAAGATGACCCACGCCACCCATTTGTCACAAGAATGGTTTGTGTTCTACCCCCCAGCTCAAGGATTTCCATACTAATAACGGACAGGTGAAAGCTGGAGTTAGCAAAAATGAACAAGACGGGGCGAAAGGAGAATCGGCAACACAAAGAACAGTGGTTCACACCGTTCAAATTGGAAGTCAGGTTATCCGATTATTTGATACGCCTGGGATTGGGGATACAAGGGGAGCAATGCAGGATACAGAGAATATGGCAGATATCTTGTCCGCACTTTCGAACTATGACAAGCTCCATGGCATTCTTATCCTCTTAAAGCCCAACAATGCACGTCTCACAATAATGTTCCGATTCTGCATCAAAGAGCTCTTAACACACCTTCATCGCGATGCTGCTCGGAACATGGTCTTTGGTTTCACTAACACCCGTGCATCGAATTATAAGCCTGGGGATACGTTTGAGCCGCTCAAGAAAGAGCTGACCTGCAATAAGGAAGTCCAAATTAGCCTCCTTGAAGACACTGTCTACTGCTTTGACTCTGAAAGCTTTCGGTACCTTGCTGCCTATCATGCGGGCATTGATCTTGAAAACCAAGAAGACTACAACCGAAGTTGGGAGAGGTCCGCACATGAGTCTCACAGGTTGTTAACATACTTCGCAAAGTTAACGCCGCACCAAGTGCAAGACACAGTCAGCTTAAACGAGACCCGGCACCTGGCCGCAGAGCTTACAAAGCCCATGGCAGAAATTATGCAGGCGATGAACGACACCATTAAGGTGAACGAAAACCAGATCAAATCTCTCCGCAAGGACAAGCTGAACGCCTTGGACCTGAAACAGCAGCTCCATGTGACAATTAGAACCCTCCAAGCTCATAAACTCGACCATCCACGGACGGTCTGTGCTCATGCCAGCTGTATTGAGTATCAAGATGACGGCACCGACCCGAACAAGAAAAACTTAAAGGTTGTGTACAAAACTCTCTGTCATGATCCTTGCAACATTGACAATGTGCCAGCAGAAGCAACAGGAAATTGGGGGCTTTGGTGGTGTTCTGCTTTCACCTGGTTTTCCGGCTGTAAGATATGCACACACTCATTCCGAGATCACTTGCACCAGTTGTATGAGCTGAAGCCTGTGCAGAGAGTGGTCATCAACACGGATATCGAACGCAAGCTAGGTACCGCTACCTCTGAGATGGAGGTGAAGGAAATTGCCATTGCTGAGAAGGAGAAATTTATTGCTGAGATCAAAGCCGAATACGAGCAGATTGAGGGCGCCGTCATTAGGTTCACGCTTTTCTTGAAAATGAATTCAATAACTGCTTATAATGACGCGACCCTAGAGTATCTTGGTTTCATGATTAAGGAGGAAAAAGGCAAGGCTCATGTGGATGGGGATTACTCCAAACTTGAAGAGCTACAGCACTATCGCGACAAATATCAAGAGCGGGTCCAGACCCTCACTGAAAGAATGGAAAATGGCCAGCAGGGCTCCGAGTTGCTGAGTGCGCAAGAAGTGCAGGATCTAGTTAAGCACCTTTATAACTTGCCCCACTATGGCTCGTATCTAAGCGAAATCATATCCGTCCTCCGGGAAGCTCACGGCGATACTTTCCGGGAGGAGTCACACCCTATACATGTCAATGCTAGGGTGTTCGGGGGAGGGGGCACGTCGTCAGCCACGGAGGACACGAAGACCCCGAAGGTCACGATGCTCACGATGCTCACGAGTATTAAGAACTTCACGAAAGAAAGTGTTAATCGTTTCCTGGGGTGAAATGGGGGACGCGCTCTGGCATCAATATGATTATTCTCAGGGCATTGGGGGGGTACTGCTTAGCTTTCTTTGGTTTTAGCTGGATACTGTGATTGTACTGCAATTTAGGTTTGAGGAATCAGCTGCTACCGGTGCGTGTTTGAGGCTTGAGGGCTATCCCTTTGCCTTCCTAGTCTGATGGAACCCGTTTCTGTATCTTTGCCGTTAGTTTATGAATTGGAATTTGTGGTTTCGCCGTGTTTTTAACGTTTTCATTGGGTCAATTACTCTAGTGTTCTTTCCTAGTGAGAAAAAGTCCGGACAGAGTTCTATTCTACAAAATCAGCGTCGTTATAGGGCAATATGTGATTATTGGGGTCATCTTGACTTATGTAGTTACGCAAGAATTTTGCAGAGTCCCTTGGGCTATTTCATCTCAAAGTACGTTTCAATTAAGGGGAAAACTAGTTTCACAACTAGCGTTTGTCTCTCGACGTTACTCAATACCCGAGGCCTAACTGAGACACCCCATTTAGGTGAACACAGGCAGACTAGAACACAGGCTAGGTAGGTTAATACGTGAGGTGACTACTGATAATAAGAAATAGAGTTGCGTGTCATCCCTTCCTCGCCCTATTCTCATCGATCATAGAGGAACTAGGAAATGATGAGATGCCACCGTGGATAAAGTGGAGTGGTGATGCAAGTATGAGTAGAGCAATAATCTATGATGCTATACTCTTCTCTCTAGAAGAGAGAAAGCCAGATCTCCCGAGAGTTTAATACATCAGTCCCTAGCTCCAAACTCTCCTTCCTGACTATACCTAGCATCGCACTAGAGGAACATGTTCCTTCAGATCATACTGTGTCACCTCCATCTCCTCCACGTTTTCGTCTCCCTCCCCTCCTTCTCCACGTTTCTATTGTAACTCCGCTGACCCTTTTCGCCAAAGCACACATGGAAACCTAAATCGTCAACCTTGAAAGCAGGTGGAACAAATTGTCGCTGAAAGGGGATTCGAGATGCAGATGACATCGTAGTGGCAATCAAAAGAAAATTGTACCTCAATTGGATGTCTATTCTCTTATTGGCCTCACCATCAAAGCCAAATACGACAAACATACTAAAGATGCAGTGGAGCTCGATCCTGAGGAAAATCTGAAGAGAGCTCTCGAGCGAGGGGAGACAGGAATCCTCGGCTGAGTCTTCCACCAAGAAGCGTCGGTTCTTCATCTTCCTTCCACCTAGTAAGTGGAACCCACCCCATTTTAGCTACGCGTATTTGCGGATTCTACGCTGACTTTGCTAGTCTCTCCCGAAAGGCAGCTGCACGTAGTATCGAAAGAGCAGATTATCCTCTGGAATCAGATGGAAGCTGTAATAGTCTAATGGCTATCTCAAGCCACAGGTTGGAGAGGATCCATAGCTATTTGGACGCCTCATGCAGCCCTATGTACACGGGCAAGACTACACTCGGTCGGGCATTGCGAAACTATTTCCTTGGCTTGAAATACCGGGCCCTATACATTACCTTGGCTGGTATGAGTGGATCGACGGCGTGCTGTGATCAACAATTGTTTCGGGGTTACTGGAAGCAAAGGGTTTGTTGTACCTGGGATGAGACCATTGGATGGGTGTTAGAAATAGGTGCTCTTCACTATGAAGTCAAGCTCGTTGGCTGAGTGAAGGGATGATATTTTCAATGATTATATGCATGTGCTAACTAAGGGAAGGTATTTCCCGACATAAAGGAGAAAACAGCATCCCGCGATATCCCAGAATCGACCAATCAATTCCATCTTTCATTTTCCATGAATTCGATCCATTCACCCTTGCTACTAGCCCAATTCTCCGTCATCGGCTACAAGATTATCCTATTCCAACAATGCACAGAGCCTACCTACATCCCCACCAACGAGGCACAACTCATCTACAATGATTGTGCGCCATTCTTTTGGGGTAGTTTGAAAGAACATTTGTCAAACCCCCGGAAGTAATCATAACCTCCGAGTGTTAATGCTAGCCCCGAGTGTTAATGCTAGCCCCGAGTGTTAATGCTAGCCCCGAGTGTTAATGCTAGCCGCGTATGATCCAACCATCAGTTTGCTAACGACTCCGATTCAATTCACAAACGCTCTCGGACTAGATGCTCTCCGTTTGACGTCAGACGAGTCTCAACAAGTTTGATGAACTTCAGGAATGGAATCAGTTACGTACTCAGCTTTCAGTAGAGGAATTGAAGGCACGACAGTACCTAGTCTCATCAAGCTTCCGAGGGGCGTTGCAATCCACCCGTGCTTTTATTTTAGATGGAAGTTTGAAACCCAACAGTCAAACAGTCTTAGTTTATTCGCAATGCCTTCCTTATATGCCATTCTAAATCTATCTGTCATGGTGATTGGGCCCTCGAAACCAGCTGCGAAAACTTTTTTTAAATCTGGCCCTTTTAGTTTAGGTCAATGATCAACTACATTATACCGCTCCGATTATGCGGATCTCATTGGGTCTGCATCTATATACCAAGAAGGGTCATTCAGCACAGTTTGTGCGCAACAAATTTCGAAGAATTGATCTTGAGAACAGTTGAGCGTATGAGACCGCCTGCCCTGAAAAACACACTTGGCCATGGAACAGATTATCTTCTGGAGGGAACTTTGCAGTTTGAATCGTATCGTGCGGCTATGACTGCTGCTCCAAGGGATGCGGTATTTTGAGGAGGAAGATCTGGAGTATCCTGCGCTGAACATATACAGCTTGACATTGGATTTTAAAGAGCCTCAATGCGTTTCTTCTCACCATTTAAAGTAGGTCATCCTGTAGCTCATCGATATGCTGTACCGGTAACCGTTTCTCAATACCACCGAATGGGCCCTTGTTGCTGGGGGAAGCGGTGAGGTTGGCTGTTGGCTGTTGGCTGCTGCAGGGTGGTGAATTTGTATTGATAATGTTACCAAATCCGGCAGTGGCTACCCTGTTTGGTTTGGTACGCTAACATTTTGGGGGTTGGTTTGGGGGGGGGGGGCTATTCGTGCTGCGCCAGACCACTTCTGCGGTACCTTAGACACAGGCCAAGTACCATTGGGTATTTACATATGTAACTTGCTAACCCGGGTTACAGCCATTATGCTTCCTCCCCCGCCCGCATCGCTTCGTTGCTGCGACCTAGGTACCGGGTATTTTTTGCTCCCCACCAGGTGCGTACGTGTGTTGGTTTATCAAAACATAAATCACCACTGTGCGTCTTTGGCTCCGAGGTTGCTTTCCATTGATGGTGCCCCACCGGTTACCGCCCCCACTCTACTTGCTGGTACTATGCTACTTTTAGCTTAAAGCCAGCCTGCGCAACCCCAGTCCGCAGCGTCATCGCGTCGGCTCCCACCCCCGACAAGCCGTTACATTGGTACATTCGTACATACTGGCACTTATGTACCCCGCGCGCATGTGGGTGTGCTGCTAACATATGTATGTACCTCTACAGTGCAGGAGTACAGGACAGTCAGTACCTGCAATCCAGGGTACCGCTGCCGGGTGCGAATGCGGCTTAAATGTCGGATTTGGGCAAGGGCGCAGCAGTGGAGGGCGTAAACGAATCTAAATTAATAATAACCTTGCAGCGGGAAAACAAGCGTGTGCTACTTGAAGGCGGAGATCTCGATTTGCCGCCGTACATACGTAATCCAGTCTGGCTGTGCCCTGGTTGGTGTTCGACACATAACGGTCACCAAAGAACAAAGTAACGACAAGCATACAACAGATCGCGCGGCAGACACATCATCGCATCGGAGACCGAAAGCCGCGTATACTACATCAAACAAAAGGCTTTATATACGGCGATACATTACATTACATTACATGTGCAGGTACTAACCTTGGTTACTACCATCGTGACCTGCCTCGGAACAAGAACTTCATCCAGCTTCATTGCTCTGCTGAGCCGCCCCAACACCAGGCGATACCTTCCGCGTTACCACTCCCAACCATATCAATCTACCCACTTACTATACTCGCCCCCATCAAGAGACCCCCGACATTGCAACCGGCAGCGACCATACCTTACAACACGACTGAATTCGAATCCAAAGGCGAATCTACAATCAAGACCTCAACAGCAGCACCAACCATGGCGATACCGTATCAGAGGCAGCAGGTGCAGGGAGAGGGGGAAGGAGAGGGAAGCCAGCAGGCAGAGCAGCAGCAGTACCAAGAGGGATCAATACACCAAGATACCCCTTCCGCGGGACCCGGTTTAGCACCGCCGACCAGCACAGTATCAGCACCAAGCTATAGCCCTACATCACCCCCACGTCGGCCACTACCACCACCACCTCAGATGCCTCCTACACCGATATCCGCCACCCCAGTACCGCCCGAAAAAGGCCCCCAAGACGAAAACCTCCCCGTCCTCGTCACCGAGGAAGAGGAGGATCTACCCCCACCAGCATATACCCCCATCGACCCAAACACGTCGGAGGTATTCTCTGACGGTCGTGGTGTTTCCCCGCAAAGTAGCCCCCATGGTGGTGGATCGGTGTCTGGTGGATATCCTCCGGAGAAAGGTGCTACTGGTTGGAGAGAGGATAGGCAGGAGGATGCAGCAGAGTGGTATGGGCACGAGTTGGAGGGGAGCGTAGTTCCTCAGCACGCAAGTGGGGGTAGGGTAATGGAGTTGCCGGGGGATGATGGGTTAGGGTTGGGGGACCAGAGGGCGTCGAGGGCGTCCGTGTCAGGTATGTAGATTCATACTGGTGT
>Ga0307511_10005805_pt1 | contig 12480 bp, 6 predicted proteins | sample 13_EM_MG_FD_200266 | JGI IMG/M metagenome (GOLD analysis project Ga0307511, IMG submission 200266) | Populus trichocarpa ectomycorrhiza microbial communities from riparian zone in the Pacific Northwest, United States - 13_EM | ecosystem: Host-associated > Plants > Roots > Unclassified | place...
ATATGTTTACTCGCAGTAAATATTATAAAATTAGAAAACCTTGAATTTAAAAACACTCCATAGAAAATTCTAATGAATCCAAGATATATGCCTCATTTCAAGGTTACAATAATATAGTTTTTTTTTATCATTAATGTTATGTATAAATTATTAGGGTATTTTTATTCAATTATTTGAAAACTAATGTTTCTTGTTTTTCATACAAAAATGTGTATGAATAATTGATGGCACACATGTGTGTGCTTGTGTATATTAGAAAATCAAATTTCATTTATGGATAGAAAGATGTACAAACATTAAACATAAAGTTTATATGTAGTTTTGACATGTAATTCACATTTGTCTAGGTAGGAGATAAGAAGACAATGCATATGACATGCATTTGTTTTAAAGGCAATTGACAATCCTAATATAAAATTTCTAAAACCACTGGAAGGTAATTATATGAGAAAATTGTAATGTTATTTTATAAGAAAAATTTAATGTTATTTTAAATATTGTTATGGATAATCTTTCATTGTAAAATATCTTGCAAATTCATTAATTGTTATCATAAGGAAATACTATTCGATAAATGTTGGATATCCAAATGAATATGGATATTTAAGCCTATATAAAAATGAGAGATATTACTTGCTAGATTTTTGATATTGAGGAAAACTATAAGGTCAGAAAGAAGTATTTAATCATGCACACTTATCACTACGCAATGTGATGAAATGTACCTTTAGAATGTGGAAAAAGAGTTGGAGATTTTGCAAACGATGCTCATGTATCTTTACAAAACATAAGTTCATATTTTAGTGGCATCACTGACACTACATAACTACATTAGAAGAAAATTGCAGAAAGATGTGGCTTTTAAAGAATTTAATTGTCATCCTCATTTTGTTCCCGATGCTTTTTTTTTAACAAATATTGTTCCACGTTTGTAAAGTCATGGATACTAGAGGCCTTTTCAAATGGATTATGTTCATGATGGGATCACTACTAGTTTAATTGGTCAATAAAAGTAAGAGCTTAATGTCATGTTGTTGTATTTATAATGCATTAATAATCGCATACACAATAATCTAATTTCAAACTATAAAATTACTACATGTCTTTTTTAGTCATTTTATTTTCAACAACAATTTTAATTAAACACCTTTAAACTATTTTGTATTTAACAACAATTTCAATCATAATTTTAACCAAACACATATTTTAATTCAACTAGCAGCAACAATAAATGATTTTTTAAAATCTATTTTTATCAAATCACACCTACAAAAATTACCACAATGCCAAACACACACTTAGCTGTAAACATGTAGCTATTACTTCGGGATAATTTAGGACCATCAACACTTAATGAAACTATTCCCAATTGTTAATGTTGTTTGGTGAAGTAAAAAATATACTAGAAAGTTAGTTGTAAAGAAAGTCAAAAATTTAACGCTAAAATGAAGGGAAAACTCCATCCTAGGTGAAGGGAGGAGATAAAAGATTTTTGTGTGTTGGATGCGAAATTTATACTTTATCCTTCCTTAATTTACGAGATGAATATAACTTTATCCCTTTATTCTATCTAAACTTATCAAGCAGTCCTTATACTATATATAAAAAAAATTAAGTCTTCGACTAGTATTGACCACCATATATGGCTGTAAGGAAGTTTACTCTAATGCATGTTGAAGGAAATTACTTTCCGCCTTGAATTAACTATAACTAAAACTTATTAGTGTTTTACTGTAGTGCGGGCTACTGTGCATTATGAGTAATGTGAGTGCTTTCACTGTGGATTGTATTGTTCTGCATTGTAGCGACCTTGTGAGTGCTTTCACTATGGACTGTGAGTGCTTTCACTGTGGACTACACTGTTCGGTGGGGGCATGTGTGAGGCTGTAGCTAACAGGCGTCAGGCTGAAGGCGCACCTACTGGGGCTGCAGCCACCTGGTGCTCAGTCTGTCCGGCCTTAAGTGCTTGGGCTGCCTGCTTGTGTGTAGGGCAGACCAAGCGCACACGTGGCGCTTGGGCTAGCTGCCATTGTGCTGGGCATACCAAGCTCACAAGTGGCGCTTTGGCAGGCTTGCGGTGGCGTGAGCCAGGCCAGCGCCTGTCCAAGGGGAATGGGTTCGACGTCAGGACTCATGCTTAATGGGTCTTGCGTGAGGACCCAATTCTATTGGGTCCTTCATCAAGACCCCAGGTTCCTAGGTCATAGGATTCAAAATATAATTATTTGTATTGTAGATATTAGTATATTTATTATAATTAATATATTATTATTTGTTTTAAAAATATTATTATTTTTATGATAATGAATAAAATAATTAAGAAATTTGAAAGAAAATATTATTATTAATATTAAAACATATTATTATTTATATTATAAATATTTATGATATTTGATAATTAATATATTATTATTTGTTTTAGAAATATTATTAGTTTTTATTGTAATTAATAAAATAATAAATAAATTTAAAAGAAAATATTATTTTTAATATTGAAAACATATTATTATTTATATTATAAATTTTATGATATTTTTCATAAAAATGTTTCACTGTTGCGCAAGCTATTGTGCATAGTGAGTGCTTTCACTGTGGACTACACTGTTTGGTCTGGACTCAATGTTGGACCTGGACGCATCCACGGCCAACCCCATGTTTAGCCTGGACGCGACCGCGTCCGACTCCATGTTGGACCTGGACACGTCCACGCCCGACCCCACGTTGGGCTGGATGCAACCGTGTTCGACTCCATGTTGCACTTGGATGCGTCCCCGCACGACCCCACGTGGGGTCTGGACGTGACCGCGTCCCACTCCATGTTGGTCGTGGACGCGTCCACGCCCAACCCCACGTTGTAAATATTATTATTTTTATTATAACATTGGGTTGGGCGTGAACCCTAATAATTTATGTTATAAATATTCTTCGGCTTTCTTAATATAATAATGTGCATTATAAATATTATTATTTTTCTTATAAGTCAAAGTGTTCATATCAAAAGTATTATTATTTGTGTTATAAATATTATTATTTTTATTATAACTCAAAGTATTGATATAAAAAATATTATATAATTATTTATGTGATAAATATTATTATTTTTATTATTATTTTAAATATTCATATAAAAAATAGTATTATTTGTGATATAAATATTATTATTTTTATTATATTTAATAGTATGAATATTAAAAATATTATCATTTGTTTTAGAAATATTATTATTATTATTATATTTAATAGTATGAATATTAAAAATATTATCATTTGTTTTAGAAATATTATTATTTTTATTATAATTAATAAAATTGAAATAAAATATTAGTATTAATATTGAAAACATATTATTATTTATGTTATAATGTTTATGATATTTTTTATAAAAATAAAAAGTGAGCCCGCGGCGTAGTATTATTAAAAATATTCAACAATTCTAAGTATTAATATAAAAAATATTATAATTTGCGTTGTGAATATTACTATTTTTCTTATAATACAAAGTATTCATATAAAAAATATTATTATTATTCTTATAATTCAACATATTCATATCAAAGATATTATTATTTGTGTTATAATGTTATTATTTTTATAATAATTGAAAGTTTGAATATAAAAAAATATTGTAGAAACTTTGGCCAGGCAAGTTTCATATTATTATTAATATTATTAATATTATTATTTGTATTCTAGATGTTACTATCTTTATTGTAATTAAATGTATTAATATTAAGCATAGAAGAAAATTGAAAAACAAATATTATTATCATCAAAGAAAAACCATACGCTTTTTAAAAAATAATTAGGCCCCAAACGCCAGGCTGAAGGCATGCCCCTCGAGTTGCAAACACCTGACACTGGCCAAGTAAAGCGTGTTTGGCCCAACGCCAGGTGGCCAGCCTTGGGCACCAGCTGGCCCTATCCTTTGGTGCTAGAGGCTGACCTGCGCTCCTGACTACATCCCGGGGCAAGCGGGTTGCAACCTTGCTAGCCTTGGGTTCGACCTGGGCAGGACCTAAAATGGCCTTAGGTCGGGCCGGGGCACGACCCAAAATGGCATTGGGTCCTACCGGGAACGTCGTCCTTTTATAGATGTGGCTTTCATGTATGAAGCCTGGGGAGGAGAATTTGTTGGTGTCTGTTATTCACGGCTTGCCTTTTCTTTTCTTTAAAGGTCATTTGCTGCCTGTAGACTTTCTTTTCTAGAGGTGTCTCTTTTGTATATGGGTTGTGGACAAGTCATCATAATGCATTAAATGCATATTGACTGTACATAGGCTGGGTGTTTTTATGATGGGTTACCATTCAGTTAGTGAATGACGTTTTGGTTAACTTTCCAGTTCGTTTTCTTTTAGTTTTCTTTTTGTTGTTCTGTTATGAATTAACTATAATTGTGTTTTGTGTGCTCTATGGTTTCATTATCTTTGGCGTGTGGTTTTCCCATGCATTCGTATTTTGGCGTCTGCTAACATAATTTTGTTTTTTTTCATTGTTTTTGGTGTGTAATGTTCCCATGCAATTTTTTTTTAACTTTGTCCTTTTTGGTTATTGGTTGAGGATTGTTGTGCAGGGCTTCTCCTTCCCTCAACTCTTTAGCTAAGTGTCCTTCCTATTAGTTAACTTTTAACAGGTGTTTTTAGTTGCGTTTTACTTCAACATCATAGATAAGTAATGTTGTGCATTCGTTTTTTTTTTTTTTTTATGCATGTGATGGATCAATTTTTTGCATTTCAGTGAGCCTTTAGTTGATAAGTTTTTTTTCCTTCAAATAAAGAATAATTCGTGAATTGTGATGTGTTGCATATAGTTGGTAGCTGAATTATCACTTTCATTTGGATTGAATATAATTAGTGGCTGAATTCGTTTACTACAGAGATTTGATGGAAAAAAAATATTGCTTTGGTATCACCTGCAATAAATTCCGGTCACATTCTTTATTATTATGTTTGCATATAATATAATTAGTAGCTGAATTGGTTTCCAACAAGATTTTAGTGAGAGAACAAAATGTTCATTTGTTACCACCTCTATTTGTTACAACAAATACCACTTTCTTTATTATTGTATTTGCTTCTTTCCATTGTAATTAACAACTCTCAATTTTGCGGTAGAGTGAACACATTTTTCATAATTGTTTGCTTGCGATTTTCATTATCGCATGTGTTTTTGCTGACTTTCTAAGTTTCCCCATTTGTTGTAGACCTGTTGTTCCAATTGTTGTTGAACTATCTCCACGTTGCAGGAAACTGAAACACCATTTTCTTCCTGTCTCACTCAAGCTACAGGTGCACTTTTATTTCCAAAGTTGGCCTGCTTTTTGCATGTTTTCTTTATCATTGTATCTTTCTTTTCCATTATATGCTCAATTGTTTTCCAAATCAATTTGAATTTTATAATGTGTTCATGTTTTCTCTATTTCAAAATTAAGTAACACCATACTTTTAAATATTGTCAGGAATTCATGATGCTAACTTATGTTAACAACAAATCAAGTTCCTCTCATAACAACGATGTCGGTCGAAGACTATGAAGGATCAAGCATTTATTGTACCAAGTGTTATATAACACAAATCTAGATTAATCATTTAACAAGCAAGGTATTAAGAATTAGTAAGATAAACAGATAAGACATATTAATAACAAACTTTCTTGGATATAAACATTGAAGTTCACGTTGAGTTTATATTATACATATTCTAACACCATTAGTGAAACTTTTTCACCTTAACAAATTAAACTTAGCTACACATTATGAAGAAGAGAAACATAAATAAATACGATAAGAACATAGTTATGATATAAGTTAACTAAGAGTAGTAAAGGAAATGAAAAGCATAAATAAGAGATTAACAAAAATAAAACATGAAATAAAACTTGAACATTACAAAGGAGAAAGCAAGAAAATGATCTTGATTTGAAAACCAAGATGCCTAAATGTATGGCAAATGCCTCCCTTTATAGGCTAAAAAGAACTATTCATTTTGTAATTAACTATTGAATTAGTGGCCAACTATTGACTTAGTGGACTTGGTGGTATAGGTATGGATTTGTTTTCTGGATAAAATGGCGTTGTTCCAATCCGAATTTGGCAAAGTGGTCTTCATGAATGTTATAGGAATTTGTCTTAGCTTTCCACCAAAAAAGAATGAGCTCATTTGGACTTCTAGAACCTGAGATATGGACTAAACAGTGTCTGGGTTGCACGACAGATTTGGACGTCTATTTTGATGCTAAGATTTGGACTCCAAAACGGCAGAATTGAGTCTTTGACTCTTCATGAATGTTTTAGGCCTATGTCTTAGCTTTCTAGCCATATAAACCAGACTGAAATCCAAGATCTACAGCTTCAGATATGACCTAATGACTGAATAGTGTTACAGTTTGAATTGAACTAGCATCTCTTCTCTAAGCTCAGCCCTTCCTTTGTCATTTCACTTTCAATAGTTGTCACATCAATGAATCATTTGAATTATGAGATATGCCTGCATAAAATGAGTATTTACCATAAATTAAAGCTATCTTATATTATCAGACTTGTTATTATAAAACATGCTTAAGTTAGGGAATTTAATGATACTAAAAGTACAATATGATGATATAAAGCCTTAATAACAATACACTTTTAAATACTAATCATTACTGATCCAGAAGTTTTGTTCAATAAATTATGCTGCTCAATGTATGATGATATTATCACCCGTTTTAAGTCCAACTTTGCCATGCCTAATCTTAAATTATTCGATGTTGAGCTTAAAAACTATGTTTTATATGAGCTTTAGCTTCTATTCAATGTTGTTGCCTCATCTCTTGAGAAACACAAGCTTCCAATGCCTGATGGGCATTTATTGTCAGAAATAAGGAATAAACTTTTGAGAAAAAAACTTAGCTACGATATTGCAGATCTTATATGTCAGCATTCATCAGCTTTCCCACAACTCAATCAATGTCAACTAAATGTTTATAATTGTGTTCTTAAATCTGTCCTTGAAAAAAGACAAGAACTAATTTTTGTTCAAGGCCATTGAGGGATGGGGAAAACGTTTTTTTGGCATATAATAATTAATCGGTTGAGATCAGAAGGTTTGATTGTCCTTGTTGTCGCATCATCAGGTATTGCATTGCTTTTACTCCCTAGTGGTCGCACAGCTCATTCAAGATTTAAAAATCCCCCTTACTGTTTCTAATACTTCATCAAGCGAGATTAAAAAAAAAATTAGACCTTGCACGGCTTCTAGAAATGAGAGGTCTCATTGTGTGGGATGAGGCTCCAATGAATAATCGATGTTGCTTTGAGGCATTGGACCGCCCACTTCGTGAGGTCCTAACAAATGGTAACGAGCCCAATGATAAACCATTTGGTGGGAAATCAATTTTGTTAGGAGGAGATTTCTGACAGATTTTACCTATTTTTCTCGAAGGAATAAAGGAAGACATTGTTCATACATCTCTTTGTAGCTCTGTTGAGAACATGAGGCTATCATCCAATGGACTTTCAAATGGTCAAAAGAAAGAACTTGTTATTTTTGCCAACTGGATTCTTGCAATCGGTGATGGAACTCATCAAGATATTTTGTTCCCTAATGATTATGATGCATCCATGATTGAAATACCACAAAATCTTCTGCTTGAAGCTAGATCCGACCCTATATTAGCAATTGTCTCAGCTATGTATCCCTCTATTCGTGACATCAATATTGATCCATGCTATTTTAGAGAGAGCAATTATAACTCCAAGAAATATTATAGTTTTTGAAATCAACAATTGTATCTTTAACATGTTACCAGGAATGAAGCGAGTTTACCTAAGTACTGATATTACGAGCTAGAGCATATCGTGTTTGGATTGCTAAATTTAATGGCAAGCCTAGCATCTTTAATTGTGTTTTTGTTGATAACCAGGTAAAATTTATCATGAAAACATAACTATTGACAAAGCTTATTTTCTATATATTGAAATGTTTGGATAATATATCTCCACTCATTTCTAAATATTTTCTTTGGCCTAACAATTTACCATTTTTTTACTTGACCAAGGACAGTTCTTTGCTCCCAGAATTCCCTATAAAAAAACAAGTTTCGTTTCCTTTTTGATTCGTTACTCTAGACTATACTATAGTTAAATTCACTCCTATACCAAGAATTGTTTATTCAATTCCTTGGCAAAACGTTTCTACTATTGAAATTGTAAGAAAGTATAACATAACGAATGATCATGTAAAAACAACGTATTTTTAGTAGTGAATGCTTTTTGTGTAGAAATATTATCAAAATTATGTACAATAGTCATCTTCTTTTACAAGCACTGATCTGAAAAATATGAATGTTGTGCCAATACCAATCCTCTTCCATATATTTCATATCTATATATAATTAACAATCATCTTTGTTCTGTGCATGTTTAAAAAACCAGATAAACCCTTTGCATTGCAGTTGCTTTATATAATCCATAGAAAGTTTTACACTTTCACATATTTCATTACTTGACATGATTTAATAGAAGAGTTTTAGAAGTTTTATAATCCTTTCACTATTAACTACACGGAACCAAATAACCTTGGCAGGACCCAAAATAGTCTTGGGTCCTGGCTTGGGCAAGACCCAAATACCCTTGGGTCCTGATGATGCTGAACTCAAAATCCTTGGGTCTTGTAATACCTCTCTTTCAAGGTAAAAAAAAATCCTTTTTAAATAATTTACAAAATCTTAATACATATTGCATTAAAAATTCTAAACCTTATTGCATATTGCATTCAAAATTTTAATCCATTTAGTTGTTGACATGGTGAACAATTTTATTTTATTTTCATTCTAACATTAAACTTCTCTTTATATAGGGTGGGGCTATTCAAGGTTTAGCTAAAGCAAGGGATCTCCCAACATTTACAGCAACAATTATTGAAAGAAATCACTATGAGATCAAAAAATTCTATACTTATGAAAACAGAGCAATAAACACAGTTACTGTCCATGATACTGTAATTGATCTCAAATCTAACACAAAAATTACAGCCATTGAAGCTATTCAGCCTTATGTTCCTAGATAGTACTTTAATTTTATTGACTATGCACTTATGACCAAGTCAAAAGGTTCCAGAGTTCTTACAAGTTTGCCATCTACTTCATTCATTTAACCTATTACAAAACATTTGTATTATTCAATTCAATTTGACAAGATCACATAAAAATATTAATTTCTATTTTTTAGGATGTCCTTGGAAGACTTAAAGCATTGCAGCCACTCGAACAAGTTATGGTTCGTAGACAAATGCTTGAAAATAAGAGAGAATTCATGCTTGAGAACATACTGTGAGTTCAAAGATTAAATGCAATTACTTTACTTTTATCAAACTTATTGATCAAATTTGTTTTGTATTTTCTTTCCAAATGGTGAGGAGCTTCAGATAACTCTTTAAGGGTGATAGTGCCCGAGACTTTAATGAGCTCTCTCTTCGCAACCTACAATCTCCAGTCATCATTGCATTTGTTAGATTTCGTGTCACAAAATTTAAGGGTAATTTTAACTACCATTTAATTATTTTTCTTAAAAAACAATATTTCAGATTTTTGTTCTTAGTCTAATCCAAGTAATTCCCCTTTCATTTTATTAAAAAAAAAACTATTTTCTTCACAAGGAAAACCAAATCTTAACGGTATAACTGCCTCTCTTTGGTACTTCAATCCAGACATACTAGAATGCTTAGCATATAATTATTTGTAAGTTATCTGAGCATCAACCATCTCTTTTATGTCTTGCCATTACTAAAAAAATTTCTAACTAATTATTTTTTCACCATCTTTTACATCTATTCTGCATTCAGCTTTGCACAACTACCTGTTGAAATCCAACAACTCCCCTCATCCTCAAATGTTCTTTTATCAATGGAGGAACAAATCAAAGAAAATAGGAGAACAATACATGAGATTCTTTGCATGAATCCTTATGAGCACAAGATTATTTTTTTTTCACCTTCTATTATTAACTTTGATAACATGCTTTAGCTTCTTCATATAATTAGTTTTTCAATTTCATTTTACCAAACCCTCTAACATATATTTCCTTTGTGTTACCAGCACTTGAGATTCACATGTCAAGCTTTGATTGTTGACTTTGATTTTTCTAATGACTGGTGGTATACAAGTTGTCCAAAATGCAACAAAAAACATAGTGGCGGCAAAAACAATTACTCATGCATGGATCATGATGCTATCAACTCTCATCCAGTTCCATGGTAACTCATCTAATTTCTCAACTAAGACAATATTAAGCTGTTAAATAAAAAAAACACAAACAATTCATGTTCCTCAGATACATTATCATACACTCCTTATTAATGAACATGTCATCAATTTTATATCATAGGTTCCTCTTAGAATGCATTGTTATTGATGGAGAAGATGTCGCTAATTTCTTTCTATTTGGAAAAACAACTGAGAACGTTTTTGGATCAACAGCCCACCATTATATCTATGATAAAAAAATTATTGATCCCTTAGTTATTCCGCCTACCATGACAGCAAAGTTAAACAAGGGCATGATTTTTCAACTTCGTTTAAGAGCTTTTAAATCCACCACCAACATATGTGAAATTATCATAATTAATATATTTGATGACACCACCAATAACAGCATCCATCCTCTAGAAACACCACCTATAGAAGCTAAATCCTCTACTACATCTAAGACATCTACTCCATTAAGCTCTACAAAACAAGTTCCTATAGATCCATGTACTCCACAAAATATTGTCATACAACTCAAGATTGTTCCTAATTCCTTGGAGACACCACCCCAGAACATATCGCCAACCAACGAAACAAGCCTGAACTGTGGAGCACGACGTGCACTTGATTTTGAAACTGCAGCACAGCAACTTAGACAAGTTTACCTTTCCCCACACACTTCCTTTATAAAAACATTTTGTCCTTAACACATGTTAAATTAGATGTTTCATAACCTATGGTTCTTCCACCATTCATCTTTTTAACTCATTGATTAAAATAGTCATGAAGATGAGCATAACAGCGCAATTGAAGCTCAAGGAAGTCTAGAGAGCATAGCTACATTTGATCGCTCACTTCCACCTCTGAAAAGACAACGAACAACATCCTCATCACCCTTGATTTTTAACCTCAAATTCTTTCATTGCTTCCTATTATTATTTGTAATACTATGCCTGCAACGTTTTACTCTTTTTTGAATTACATATCATTTTCATATATGATTGTTTCCTTGGTGGACACCATGAGACTTGAAATCAATAGAACTTTAAATAAAGTTTTATAATGGCTACATAAATTGTACATAAGATAATGTTAAAAAAAATTAAACAAGCCTGATTTTTATTTTCTTGCCTCATCCACACATTTTACTTCATGTAATTCATAAATATTGATAGAATTTTCAACATTCAATTCCATCTACAACAAAGAACAAAAAAAACCAAAAATATTTTTGTGGAGACTATTTAACATGTAACTAAAGCATCAAATTATAGCAAACTTTTTTTCTTTTATTGTACAAATTATTATTCCATGTGATTTTATATTACCCATGCTAACTGCACACACATTTCACACATCTTTTTTTTTACGTTATTTCTTTCATTATCTTTCCATCACAGGAGAACTAGCAATTTCTTTACTAATGACTTGGATTTGGATTTCTGCAACAAGAAGATGACTGCTACCTCTGTAATTTTGATGTGCTTTAAGTGCCCAACAATCTAGCAACTTATTTACACTTTTGCTTTTGTTTATAACTTTATCTATATTATTAGACCCTTAATACTAGACTTACCTGCAATACTCTTTTGTTATTACCTATCAATCTCTTCTTTTCCATGGATGTTATTTTCGTTCTAGCAAAAAATATTACACCTCCATGCTTTGTCGCCTTCCACGTACCCTAGACTTGGTCCCCTGCCAAGTCCAGGTACACTAGACTTGACTTAGAATAATTTTCTAATAATATAATTATTTTATCAAATTACACTTAATTTTACATTTACTTTCATTTACAAATTACATACAAAGTATAAGAAAGTTTGACCCCTCCCTTTAAATTTTTTTGTTTATATTTTGAATTTTGATGACTTTTATTGAATTTAAATGCATCTCGCAACTCTAAACAATTGGAGGAAGTGCCATTTCCATTTTTGTATCTAAGTTCAAGAGATGAGAGAATTAAAAATACCTACCAGAAAGACTAATCTAATCTATGATAAATTTCAAAAAACTATTATTGATGATTTCATTTGAAGAGTAAAATTAAAAATATTAATTATTATTATTATTATTATTATTATTATTATTATTATTATTGGTAAATTAAAAAAACCAATATTATTACTATCAAATAAAAACCATAAATATTTAAAAAAAAAGATTAAAAAAATATAAGAACTTAAGTAGACAAGTTAAATATTATTATTAAATTTTAAAAAAAAACATTATACCCCATGTTTGACCTGGATGCGTCCA
>Ga0307511_10005806_pt1 | contig 12479 bp, 13 predicted proteins | sample 13_EM_MG_FD_200266 | JGI IMG/M metagenome (GOLD analysis project Ga0307511, IMG submission 200266) | Populus trichocarpa ectomycorrhiza microbial communities from riparian zone in the Pacific Northwest, United States - 13_EM | ecosystem: Host-associated > Plants > Roots > Unclassified | place...
AACACGCTAGGCTTACTCATTCTCTGGGTCCAGAGACCAACCATATGTGGCGTATCTGAAGTCCATGCTGGGGGTAAGAGGGTGTCAAGGGCAGAAGCGAAGCCCTGCACGATGCTATATCCCGTGACAGAGGCAGTCATCATGCCAAGCGTCGAAGATGCAAGGGCCAAAGTGGATAAATGCCCTATGACTACGACGGATGCAAGAATGAAGGAGTACTCGAATATATGCGTGCTGTCACAAAGAGAAGCGAGTGAATGGAGTATTTAAATGGTGGCATGTCTGCGACGCACCCAAACACCGGGAGGGAGTAACGCACGAGGATGCCAAGTTCTTCGCGAAATATGGATGCTGAGGGTGTTGGCTCGTTGACCTGGGCAATGCAGACATTCTCGTCGACGGTTTCGTGAATGCAAGGAATGGGAGGGTCCTGGCGGAGGAGAGGGGTGCGCTCAGAGACACTTGCCACGCTACCTTTTTGTCTGATAGGGATTCCGCGTGGATGGGAAGACTCTGGCTCTTCGTTGTGAACGTCTGGGAAGGGACGAGAGTCCTCATTGAAGTGGGAGAGGATGGCATAGTCGTGGGGGAGCGACTGTGGTGTCGAGTGCTGGAGCGATGACATGGCTGGTCAGACAGAGTCTCTGCGACTGATCACACGAGCAGCATCCGGCCCAAGTACTCAAGAAAAAACTGACTCATCAATCAGCTAATTGTATGTATTTGGTGGATCCACATTGTCGCCGTTCAACATGGTGGCGACGAATTGTTCTTCGGTGTTAGAAACGTTCAACGTGGTGGGTCTGACGCTGGTCCTGCTCATAAGTCTGAATGGGCAAGTAACTCATACCCACGTTCGCTCTACGCCCTTCGTCCATGGGTCTAATTTTTGCCAGTGTCCAGACAGTCTAACAGCGCAATGACGCCGATCCAGCCTGAAAATTTCCTGATACAAAAGCAGGATCCCACTCAGCGAGACGCGAACCATCCCAGCTTTGCGCAATCTGTTTCCCTTCCTTCGAGGGTGACATTCGACCTATGTAGACTGATTTCGAGGATATGATCATGGTGGTTACGGAACAGGAACTTTCCAAACTTTGATAGTACATACTAAATACCATCCCAGGGACAGTCCATTTCCCAGGGTTGCTTCCGGAAGGAAGGCTATCGATAATCGAGTCCGAATCCAGGCCAAATCAACGACAAGAACAGAACGATTCGATGTAAGTACATACGTGGGCAATAGTCTTGAATGCAAGATACATTCTTCATTTCAGGAGTGCATATTGACGGCGACCAGCAGTACTACTCAATGAACCAGTCAGAGATAGAAATAGCCACCGGTGATTACAAGGCGGCGTTGGTTGTCCATTTGAGGGAAGAAATTCGGAGTTCAATATACAGAGGTGACCTTTAACCACGGAGCATTTAACCATACCAACGAGGCCAGAAAAGAAAATAGAGGGGGACGCACTATACTGTCAGAGTCAAGCTGCTGTCAAAATGGAGAGAAAGATAATGATGTGGGTGCAGGTATCAAAGATTGCTCAATCTTCCTACATATCCCCGTCTACGGATACGACAACGACTTGCATAATAGGTCGTCGATCTTCCTCGCCCGAAGAGAACTTCTCGTTCATTTGCGATTGAACCGGGTATCTGTACTTCAATTTATTGCTGGCGTTATATATCCTCACTTGTCATAGATTTCTCAACAGACTCTTCCCTGCAGCTCTTCTGCTTCTGGTCCCCATGCGCTCGCCTGATTCCCTTACTTTCTCGGGTCCCTCCGGCGCTTGCACGAACCCGAACCACACGGAGATTGCGGAAGAGGCAGCCAGTAGTCCAATGCAGAGCCGCGTGTAATGAAACCCGAAGGTAAGGAAAACGTCAAAAAGGGGTGTCCAGGGAATCAATGGACTGCGTGCACACTGCGAGCAAGCCAGGTATGTGACGAGATAACCGAAAGAAGATATGGCAGTGACAAAGACGATTGGAATGTCTACCATCAGATTCAACTGTCCAATTACCAATTGTATTCACTCCCGCCCTAAGGACATCACTCTCAATGGAATTGTTCCCATCAAGCTTCCAACGGAGAGCAGTCAAAGGCAGGACAAACGTTACAAGCGAGACAATTGAACAGACCAGCTTATTTTATGCGAAATACGAGGACGGGCAGATGGACATATCACGGTCGGACCCGTCAGGTAAGAGGGATGAACGCGGGTAACGAAATCAAAAGGGTTCCCAAGGGAGAATCAGTCACCCGTCGCCACGGTTCCGATCTAACTGGTTGGCCAAGAAGCCAAATATAACCACTGGCGCCAATGGACTCAAAGCATACTATTTCCTGCTATGGCCAAAGACGCCATCCAAAAGGTGTGTCCCACCAGGATCCGTACTAGATGCGAGTTACACGACACCGAAAAGTGCCATCGCTATTTGTGCTCTTGTTGTTAAAAGACAAGCTACGATTTCAGAAACGCGAATCTTCTGAGGGCGTATTGATAGCCCACCAAATAACCAAGCAGTGGGAAATGCATCGGGGGTTGCAACTCCGACCTCGAACAGCGCTCCTGGGACCGGATGTACTCTGGAGATAGGGATTTGGGAATAGCGAAGTAGGGGACAACGGACAGGCGTTGTGATGGAGTCCGGTTGGAGTGCAAAGAACAAGTAGCAACGACCCAAAGGTTTGTGTTTGTAGTAATTGCACAGTTCAGACTAACGGTCTGGGAAGTAAGCCCACCACTGCGCTAACAAAGTGAACAGGGGCAGCACAAATTGGGACCATTATTGAGAACTTAGGAATAGAGACAATCGAAGGGTTGTCTAATTAGACCTAAAGGTTGTCTCTCACAACAAGTATGACAGTTGTAGATACTATGACTCCATTTGCATGAGTGCTTGGGCCCTTCATTTGGTGGGTTTACTTCATCAAGATATTCACAGATGGTTATGTGTGGATCCTTCCTCTTTGTCTATCTTTGTGCGCCCACCTCTTCTTCCTTGACCCTCGCTCTTGCCTTCTTAACCTCGACTTCCCAATCAGCCCGCACAACTGCGATCCACACCGACACGATGGCAGAAAACAACAGACCAGCCGACAATCCGATCCAGAGACTGGAAAGGTGGAAGCCAAAGTGGGAGGTGAAAAGGAGACCCAGCGGGAGACCGAGAACATAATATCCACTGCACGATAAATGTGAAACCAAGCAACACAAGACAATGATTGGGCAGCATGAAGAGTTGGAGACGGACGGAGAGTGGACACGAGTGTCAGCGTCACTCTACGTTGAGCACCAAACAAGGGTTACCCACCTCAAATTGAATAACGTACCCGCCATCTGCATTCCTCTAGCCCGAAGGACTCCAGCTGCAAGGGTATTTATTGCATCCAGCACAAGGGAAAGAGCAGTGAGCGGTATCACGGCATATACGAGTGAGACGACGTCGGGGTCATCGTTAAATAGGTAAGTCCATTTTGAGCGGGATATGAGGAGAGTCGTGCTAGATGGTCAGCGTGGAGGGAGAACGAAAAATAGTAAAGCAATGATTGGGGACGAAAAGGCCACCAGGTAAGGAAACCGATTTAGAGGGATTAAACTTGGAGCACATACCACCAAGTACATCCAATAATCGCGCCAAGGGCAATCGAGACTTGGGCGCCAACTTTAGCCCGACGGGCCTTGCCCTCACCAAGAAGGTGACCAATACTATCGGTTCATTGTGGGAAATAAATCAGTTGGACCATGGAACAACCAGGTTGAAACCAGAATGCAGAGCACTAACCGGACAGATGTAGCAACGCTCATCGCAAACGGCGCTTGATATGCAAGCGAGACAGTGACAAGGAGCGTAGACTGTGCAGCCAGCGTGACGGAACCCAGCCTGCACAACAAATAATCAATTAAATCCCATCTCCTACACAGTGTGCAGATAACAAATGCTCACAAGCCTGCAATAACTAGATATCCATGCAGTCCATGAGCCTCACCATATGGAGTCGAAGACTACTACTTACAAGCTGTTAATTCCCATGTCCACCATTCTGACGCGATTTGGCCTAATATGTTAAAGAAATCAATCAGCATTCCTGGCTTTAATAGACCCGGAATTCAGGGGATACACATACCAATTCCTGCGATACCCAATCGGCCAAGTAAACCCCAACCCTGCCATATGCCGCGTCCGATAGGGATCCAGGCTGTACGCGGGACAAGGAAGTATCCGTATAAGATCAGTGCGAGTGCCACCAGGTTGAAGGAGAGCGCGGACGCGATCGGTGCTCCTCGGAAGGACATCCCCAACGGATACACTGGTGTGATGAGACAAACAACACGACTTCGGTTACGCAAATCTTCGACTAGTCAATCACATACCAAAAAACCAGTTGAGAAACGCGTTAAATGGCGCAACGATCAGGGTGATCCTTGCTGGGACTGCGAAGAGTCCTTGGGACTGGAAGTACCGTCTAGCGATGGATACGCGTCGGTACGGGATGCTGATGAGGCGCGAACGACGTACTTAATTATGCAGTTGAAACTATACGCAGGAAGACCCCATGCTGCATATTTGAGAAAGACGCCAGCGAGGTGGGCCACCTCGGGCTCCTGCTTGAGAAGCAGGAGAATTGGTTCGATATTGAACCACAAGGTGAGAATCGGCTTGGAGGCAGGTTAGTTTAGCCCATTTTGGGTAGATAAGAGGAACGATAATTTACAATAAGGCCGATTACAGTCATGATGACTGTTGATGGAATAGGTGAGCATAGGCATAGAAAACAGTGAAGTGATGTAAGACTGACCTGTCCTCTGAGTCCACAGACCGACCATGTGGGGAGTATCCGATGTCCAAGCTGGGGGCAAGAGGGTATCCAGAGTGGAAGCAAACCCCTGTACAATGGCATATCCAGTGACAGAGGCAGTCATCATGCCAAGTGTCCCAGCAGCGAGGGCAACTGTGGACAGATGCCCTATGCAAATGACGGACGCAAGGTTGAAACTGTGCTCAGCGAGATATGTGCTAAGTAAATGAATAAGCCTTCAGTAGATATTAGATATTTCTGTGCGTACGCAAAAACTGAAAGGGAGTATCGTGTGAGAACGTTCAGCTCCTCGCAGAACATCTGAGTTGAGGGTATCCGCTCGCTGAACTGTTCACTGCAGATACTGTCATCAGAAATTTGGTGTATACGAGGGATGGGAGGGTCATGCCCGATAAGTGGGGTGTGCTCAGAGATATCTGCCATGTTGGTAACGGGTCTGATTGGAATGCCATGGGGAGGGGATAGTTCATTATCGTCATTGGCTTGAATGCTGGGCGCACAGTCTCGGCAATGACAAGTACGGTCATTTTGAGAGTGGGCAAGGATGGCATAGTCATGAGGACGTGACTGCGATGTCGAGCGTTGGTGTGACATCCTCACCATGGGCTGAAACCAACCCAGAACAGAGATTGCTCTATGTACTAAAACTTCCTGGGTGGCCCAGCTTAGAAAGGCCGCCCAGATCTGCAACACATAGCCGAACAGAAGTTCCCGTTTGGTAAGTAAGTAAACTTTGTCGTAAACTTCGTCTCCATCATGATGTAATTTGTCAGAGTGCTTCCTAAGTATTCAAAAAATCAGCAAGTTCAGAACCCATCGGAGTTGGACTGAGCGCTAGGGGCCATCATGATCCAAAAGTAGTGTCGGGTATCTTGAACACTGCTTGAATTACATCGATATGGCCATCAGTATTTAGGTCGAACTTTCTTCAATACTTACAGTTAGCAGCAATGTTTGAGTCCCCTATCGTCGCGATCGCATGTGGCATGTAGGTTTAACGCATTCCCTCCCCTCGCTGTACCGACCTGAGAGCTGTTCATGGCCCCTGTTGTCATCATACTTAAATTGGATACTTCAGTCTTAGTAGTGGATAGACTGCCATCGCAATGAGACAAAGCAATGCAGGTTTGGTAATGAATATTCAGCATAGGGGTCAACAATGCACCAAGGTGGCAATCAAGAAAAGCACTGAATTCAAGGATGCAACAACAGCAGTGATTCTCACTGGGATGAAAAGGTCCTTGAAATTGCAAATACCACCTGATAGTATTGGTATGGGACCCTGATAAAATGCTGAAGAAAGAATGCCTGGATGCATAGTTGATACTTATCCTGGAAGGGAGGCCCAATGTGCGGGAAGCGAGGTGAGCCACCTGCGTCCTATTTATGTGAGCCCGAAAGGATGAGTTCAGCTTTGAACATTGTCAATGATTGTCAGAACAATATCAAAAGGATGGGCTCGGCCCGGGGAATCATTGGCACAGCATGCTGAATGGGAAATATAACTTACGGTACCGGTAAAAGCAGTCATTACGACTGTATTTCATGTAATTGACGACTGGTGAAGTGGGAGTGGGCAAGTTATGAGGAGCCTGGGGAGATGCACTGAGACCGAGAGAGAGAGAAAGTTTGCTCGCTAGATTGCGCATGACTGACATTGCCACCAATGATGAAAGGACCGGCTGGAGGAGTGCACGCTCTTGTTGTACACTGAAATATTTTCCATCCCATCTGCGCGTCTGGTAAGGATCATCGTCGCTGGACGGGAAGGAACATCGATGTTCGACAACACCCACTGTTTCACGTCAGCACTGACATATAACTTCTTCACTCATCCGCCGAACTCTCGGCAACTCTCTCACTACAGTCTGGCTTAGGAGACTATCGAGTGCTCGTGACTAGAAACTGCTCATCTCTGGGTCGATTTCTACGTACTCGTCGAATTGCGAACCTACGGCCCCATAACCAATCCATCCTTGATCGGTCGATCTTATATATAAGCGTCACTCCTGTCCTCCAAAGCCCTAATATTCCTCTACGAAGAGCCTATCTCCCAGCTTACATATTAGGGAGGGTATCCAAACTCCATCCTACTGGTATGCCGCCAAACAATGCCCTTTTGATCTTTTTGATCCTGTTTCCAGCGACTGCCAAAATGAGCTACGAGGAGCGTACGATGTGAACGCCTCAAGTGCCCGAGTCAAGTTCACCGTCGATTCGCAGTCATATAAATAAGTTAAGGTTGGTCGCAGGGCGTAGCGCCATCATTTATTGGCTACATTCCAAAATTAAAGAGGAAACATGTGAGCATTGTCTATTGTATGCAACTTGCTGCAATGCACAGGGGAATCGATATCAATCCAAAGAATCCAAAGTCGTATCCCTTTGGCGAGGAGGTACTTTGGGTCGCGCGGGGTGTCAAATGTTGTCATCCTTAGGCGCCCCTAGTCCCAAAGCAGAAAGATTGCGTTATCTTATCAACTGCACTTAGTCACTTTCGTCTTGCGCCGACGGCGACGGAACTCAATTCTGGGACAACGAGGCGCAGCGCTGTGGGATCCGAATAGGGTGTCATAAATGAATCTGCAGTCATCCGTCTCAACCCCACATTTGTCTTTACTACTAACCATCACTGCGTAAAAACCGTAACCATGATCGATACACTGCATGTAAGTGTTTCATAGCAGTTCGACCACCGAATTGATACAACCACTACTAGCTCAACGGTTCCATTGTTCCACCCACCGCGGCAGCGGCCGTGTCCACCATCGATTTCGGAGTCAAGTACACCCCTTCGACTGTCTGCACAGGTACTCTCCGCAAGAAATCCCGCCAACTCGAAGATCTTGGTGTCAAGTTCGTTCGTGTCTATTGGGTCGACCTTTGCAATCAGGGGGGCTGTCAGATACTGACCGTCTCCCACTTCAACAAACTCCTCGAATCATCCCGTCCTGGCGTCACTGTCCCCAAGGCCATGTTTGGCTTCGTTCTCACGAGGCTGGCAGAGGGGTTCTCCGCAGAGGGAGAATACCTCGTGGCAGTGGATCTCTCAAGCCTCAGGCTGTGTGGGTATACACCCGGACATGCGTCTGTGTTTGGGTTTTTCGAGGAGAAGGCGTCTATTGGGGGACGGCTTGATGTACCCCTGTGTCCTAGGACAAACTTAAAGCGGATCTTGAAGTACTTAGAGTGGTGCATTGTGTCAGCCAGTATGTGTGCTGATGATGTAATACGGATAGATATGCAGAGCAGGAACTCAACATACAATTCCTCGTCGGCTTCGAGACAGAGTTCATACTCCTCAAATCGACCAACCCCATCGATACCGTGAACAATCATGTGTGGTGCAGTCCCGCCGCACTCGGAACGGGCACAATAGAGCTCACTATACTCGAGGAGATCGCAGAAGCACTTGTCAAATCTGGCATTGAGCTTCAGATGTTCCATTCTGAATCAGCCCCTGGGCAGGTTGGTTCTTTCCGAGTTTTGTAGTTACAGGCTCACTTCGGACGATGCCTTACTGACTCTGGCTCGTCTCTTGCCCGTGCAGTACGAGGTTGTCACAGGCCCTCTCCCCCCCCTCGAGGCAGCCGATGCACTGGTGCACACACGAGAGACAATTTACAATATCGCGAGAAAACACGGCTTACGTGCGACACTCGCCCCCAGACTGCACATTGACGGTATGTCCTCCGTGATTAATATATCCCTCTTCTCATACGCATAGGGGTACTCAAACCATTCCAGGGGGAAACGGTGCCCATACTCACATCTCTGTACATCCCACCACAGGGTCCCCCCTACCCTCACAAAGCTACCCCTCCTTGCTTACAACACACGAATACCACTTCCTAGCTGGACTCATGACGCACATCTCCTCCGTTATCGCATTCACACTCCCACTCCCCCAGTCCTATGCGCGAATGCAGGACGGCATCTGGTCTGGCGGGACATGGGTCTGCTGGGGTATCGACCACCGGGAGGCGCCTGTGCGGCTCGCGAACCCTAGTTCACCGCACTCGCGCAACCTTGAAATCAGGTCGGTTGATGGTACTGCGAACCCATATTTTGTGCTCTCAGGTCTGCTGAGTGCTGGTATTATTGGTATCAGGGATAGGCTTGCGTTAGAGATGGAGCGTTGTGGGGAGCTGGCGGCGGCTAAGATGAGTGAGGCAGAGCGGGCTGAGAAAGGGATTACGAAGCAGCTTCCGTTGAATGTGGAGAGTGCGAGGAGGTGTTTGTTAGAGGATCGTAAGATTGGAGAGTTTATCGGGGAGGATGTAGTGAAGAAGTTTGTTGTTGTGAACAAGGTGAGCCACTGACCGATGGTTGTTGGTCGTTCACTGGGCTGAGTCGTAATTGTTTTGTAGACGCTGGAGAGATTTATGCAACCGGGGGATGAGGAGGAAGCTGTGACTATTGCTCGGCTTGTAGAGACATATTGATACTTGCATCTTAGGCTCTTACTATGACATTGTCCATTTTGTCCGGCTTGTAGGAATATATTGATATATTTTTGAATGTGCTGGGACTATGTTGTCAGATCTTGCAAGCTCCTCCACACAAATAGAACTCCCTAACTTTTACCAGTAACAACATAATATCCACTCATCTACTCCTCCACGACCATTCAGCTCGGTCCCCTGTAATTTTAGTATTCCACAGTAAGTAACAACCAGTCCAAATGGTCCGCGTTTGCGAAGAGTCACCATGACACAATGTTGTAAATTGTCTCCCGTCTGTACAGGAGTCATCGCATGCCTTGGGCAAGGCGTCGCGCCTAAAGTTGCATCCATAGACCCATGGGAAACCAACTTGTGCAGACTGTCTGGGGGGGAGGATTACTTAAATGAAATTGACAAATGAGAATGAGGATTTCCTTGATACCGAGATACTAGTATTGTAACATTGGATCAGTTATTGTGTACTATGTAGTTGGATTATTATCGCGGAAGGCCTGGAGTTGCAGGGTTCCTAGTACTAGTCCTACATGGGGTCAAAGAATCCAGATACCATCATGCTAATAATCTCACATGCACTTGAAATGAAATGATCGGTTGCTCAACTGTTTCAGCTAAACCAAACGGGGGACTTCTTTTGCAGATCGGGCCCGAAGTTCAACACCGTTTACTGAGAACCCATTATTTCCGTTGTGTCCGAGCTACATAACTGATACAAGAAAACAGGTGTTCAATGCAGTGTGATGACAGACGGACACACCTTAGTATCATTACGATCAATGGCAACATGATGTTGAAGAGTCTAACTTGGACAAGTTGGTCTAACGTAGTGTGGTGCCAGATTGGCGCACAGCTTGTCGGGGAGCCGAGGATAGGCTGCTTCAAGTTGCATTGACCAAAATTGCCGTAGGTTTTTCCTCTCTACCGTGATCCACTTCGCCATGTCGAACCAGCTGTCGACGTCGCAGTCGGTCCCTCAGAGTGGTGGTTTCCGGTCCCATTCTCATGAGTATGATCGTCATCGTACCGACTCTGTCGTTCCCGGCGGCGCCAACGGTGATTCCTGCCATCCAAGAGATAGCGCGTTAAATATCTCAGAGCACACTCCACTTCTCCAGTCGGACCCTCCCGACCCCCTCGTCCACGAAACCATCGACGACAGTGGCGACCTTGCGCGTTCTAGCGAACAGATACCATCAACTCAGATGTTCCGTCAAGAATTGCGTATCCTTATAGGTTATTCCATCCCCGTTTTTGCGTACGTTTCCTCATATACATCCGATATCTTACCTACTCTTCCTATGACAGCGCACAAATCTTCGAGCATTCCTTTCTCCTCGCGTCCGTTATATGCATCGGGCATCTGTCCACCGTTGCCCTTGCTGCTGCGACGCTTGGCATGATGACCGCCTCCGTCACAGGATATAGCATCGTGCGAGGCTTCGCTTCCGTTCTCGACACTCTCTTGCCTCCGGCGTGGACATCGGATTCTCCACACATGGTCGGTCTTTGGACGCAGAGAGTAGGTAAGCCTTATGTTCCCTGCTTCCATCTTACCTGGCCTCAATAATTTTAGTTCTCATGACCCCATTTGGCCTCTTTGTGAGTCACAGTTTCTTTCATGCATCCAACATACACCGAATTGACCATCCCCCAAGCCCATCCTTGCTATATGGTTCAACGCCGAACCTATTTTCCTCTTCCTCAAGCAGGACCCCGAGGTAGCCCACCTCGCCGCTGTCTACCTCAAATATGCATCATTGGGCCTTCCGGCATATAGCATTATCGGTATCTCCAGGTACGCTTTTTGCTATAGCTTCATTACCCCATAGTTACATGTATCTGTCGGCAGGCGGTACTTCCACTGCCAAGGGCTCTTTGATGTCCCGGCAAGAATCACCGTATTTATTGCACCCCTCAATGCCTTCCTCAACTGGTACTTCGGTGCGCTATCGACCCCTTCTCCGCAAGAACTCATGTTACTGAAAATGTGTCATTTGTCTTATGGTACATGATGACAGTGTATCCGCTGGGACTCTCCTTCCGAGGAGCACCGATTGCGACCTCACTTTCCTTCAACCTTATGTTGCTTGCATCTATCCTATACGCTTATTACTTTGTCCCGCGTACGGCCTGGACCCCAATCGGAAGCGGCGTGTGGCAAAGGTGGGGTTTACTTGCCCGACTGGGCATAGCAGGAATTGGTGAGTCCGCCCCTGTGTTGATAGACTCGTCCTGGGAATGCTATCTGTTCTGAATAATATACCAGTTCAGACTGCATCGGCATGGTGGTCGTGGGAATTGATAGGATGTAAGTCGCAATCTTCGGCACCCTATGGCAAAGCTGACAAATTTCTAGTGGCTGCCAGCTTGTAAGTATCCATTAGCTTGTGCATGACATGATAGATGGTCAGGCGAAATCATCATGTTAATTTTATTAGTCTCGGTCCAGTTTCACTTGCAGCACAGTCTGTACTCCTCTTATCTGCAACGTTTACCTTCCAGGCACCGTTTGCGTTAGGTGCGGCTACATCTGTCAGGTGAGTTGTTTCTTTGTTTGGTTCCTATTCCAAGCCCCCTGGTCTATTTCCACACTCACGATGCAAAAATAGGATCGGAAATCTTCTTGGAGAGGGTAAAGCTCGTCGGGCTGGGGCTGTTGCCCGTGCTTCTATGGCTATTGCCGTAGCTGTGGGATGTATTTGGAGGTATGTTCCTCCTGCTTACTCACATGATCTCGCCTAAAATCATCTCCTTTCTCATTTCGGTCCCCTCTGCCGTGGTGATTGAATCTAGCACCATGTTCCTCGTATTCCGCACAAAGTGGGCATACCTGTTCAATGACGACCCTGAGGTTGTCTCGGTTGTAGCGTCTGTCCTACCTATTACTGCTGTATACCAGATTTTCGATGGAACCAATAATGTTGGCGGTGGCGTCCTTAGAGCGAGGGGTATGCAAGCGATAGGTGCATGGTTGAATTTGAGGTAGGTTAATTGTCTTTGACGGGACCGAGGCTGATTAATGTTTTGGTTTTCTCACTGCAATTCCTCACTGCGCCTGCTGGTACCGTCTTTCGGTGCTCGGTCTTTCTCTTCCCCGAGCAGTGCATATTATATCCTTGGTATCCCGATCGGTATTCTTGTTGCATTCCACTTCGACTTCCAACTCGCCGGGCTCTGGATTGGGC
>Ga0307511_10005807_pt1 | contig 12478 bp, 11 predicted proteins | sample 13_EM_MG_FD_200266 | JGI IMG/M metagenome (GOLD analysis project Ga0307511, IMG submission 200266) | Populus trichocarpa ectomycorrhiza microbial communities from riparian zone in the Pacific Northwest, United States - 13_EM | ecosystem: Host-associated > Plants > Roots > Unclassified | place...
CACGATCACCCTGACGAAAGAATCATGGAATGTACCGGCTACCTATGGGTTCGGGTCGGAGGAGCTTGTTCCGCTGCGCGCCGGAGAGCCGATGGCTTGGCGCGTTGCGCAATGAGGGAATGTGAATGAGCGACGCTGATTTGACGGCGCAGACGCCGCCAGTGGTTGCAATCGAACCCGCAGCATCTGGGACCGGACCGGCGATAACGATCGGCGCGCCACCGACCGCAGCACCGTTACCAACCACCGCGGCACCGGCCGTGTTGCCCAATGGCCTGATGGCGCGGCGCTTCCGCGGCTTCCTACCGGTTGTCATCGACGTTGAAACCGGCGGCTTTCATTCCGCCACAGATGCGCTACTCGAGATCGCCGCCGTACTCATCGACATAGAGCCCGACGGGACGTTGAAGCGTGGTGCGACTCACAGTTATCACGTCAAACCGTTCGAGGGCGCCCGACTAGATCCAGCCGCACTATCTATTACGGGGATCGATCCGTTTCATCCGCTGCGGCCAGCTCTGCCCGAGAAGGACGCACTGGGCCGCGTGTTCCGCGAAATCCGCCACGCAATACATGCCCACAACTGTAGACGTGCAATTCTTGTTGGTCACAACGCCGCATTTGATCTTGGTTTTCTTAACGCGGCAGTCGTTCGAGCAGAGGTGAAACGCAATCCTTTTCACCCCTTCTCCTGCTTCGACACCGCGACGTTGGCGGGTGCAGCGTTGGGTCAGACAGTCCTGGCGAAGGCCCTTGCGGTGGCGGGGATCCAATGGGACCCGAGCAGCGCGCATTCAGCGTCATATGACGCCGAGCGAACCGCCGATATCTTTTGCCTCATCTGCAATCGGCTGCAGGGCAGCTTTCGCGACGCGCAGGATCGCGCACGCTCGATGGGGTGGTTCAATGGAACGCCAGCAGCGGAGGCGGCGGCCGATGAGCCGCCGCTGTAGACAGGGAGGGGCGCTAAGCGGCGACAGCGCCCGCTTGCGACAGCAACTTCTTCAGCTCCCCGTTTTTATACATCTCCAGAGCGATATCACACCCACCGACCAGCTCGCCGTTTACATAAAGCTGCGGGTACGTGGGCCAGTTCGAGTAGCGCTTGAGAGCTTCGCGCATCTCCGGCTCCTCGAAAATATTGATGTGCTTGAAGTCGGCGCCCACGGCACGCAGGGCCGCGACGGTCTGTGCCGAGAATCCGCACTGGGGAAAATCGGGAGTGCCCTTCATGAACAGCACGACGGGGCTCGAGCTAAGCTCTGACTTGATCTTCTCAACGACGTCCATCTTAAACTCCTGCAAAACTATTCGGGCTGCGCGAGCTCGCGTGTTCGGCGCCGGATCTGCAGCTGCGTGATCAGCTGCCATTGTTCCGCGGCGCTCATCGACATCCAGCGCCCAATTTCCTCACCTGTGCGCAAGCATCCGGCACAAAACCCCTGCGAGTCCAGTGTACAGACCTTGGTACAGGGCGAAAGGGGTCGCTCCGGGCTCATCAGGTCAGGCATCGGGATCTCTAAAGGGGTAGGCGCCGGACAGCGGCCCACTACGCATCAGCGCCGCAAATAATGGCATACTGTCCAGCCCAAGAACAAAAACCACTTGGGCACCATAACGTCTGCATTGGAAAGGGAGCCGCCATGAATCCGCTCACGTCCATCACTGGCGCTATCGTCACTGGCGTAATCCTCGCCCTCCTCATCGCTTTCGGCATAGAGATGGGGACTGTCGGAATTCACTTCAACGAGCTCAGCCTCGCCCGCTGGCTGCATATTCTCTCCGGGATCATGTGGATCGGCCTTCTGTACTACTTCAATGTCGTGCAAGTGCCAGGTCTTGCGGTCGCCGCAGCGGACAAGGGCGGCCCGGGAGGTGCCGGAGTCAGCAAGTACATTGCTCCCCGTGCCCTGCTCTGGTTTCGCTGGGCAGCGGTCGCCACCTGGCTGACCGGCTTCTGGTACCTCTCATACGCGCACCAGTTCATGAACGCCTTGACCCTTGGTCATGGCGGCAAGGACCTCTACGGACTGGTCATCGGGGCCGGCATGTGGATCGGCTCCATCATGCTGTTCAACGTCTGGGTCCTGATCTGGCCCAATCAGCAGAAGATCCTCGGCCTGGTCGCTGCCACCGACGAGCAGAAGGCCAAGGCCCGGAAGGTGGCACTCATGGCCTCGCGAACCAACTTCGCGCTGTCGGTGCCCCTGATCCTTTGCATGGGATCGGCGACACACGGGCTGCCGTTCTAAGTCGCGGCGCCCACCGCGGAGCGGGCAGGTACTCGCCAAGCGTATCCGGGAACGCGCTACTCGCACAGCGGCAAGTACTTCACGAGGCGCGTCGGCGCTACGACATACCGAATGTGACGACATGCACGTCGGAACATCGGTATGCCGTAGCACCGACGTGGGCGTGCTAGCGCGACAACAGCAGGCCATGACGACACTCGCTCCGGGCAGTAGCCGCCCGGGCGCTGGCCGCGCGCTCCACTGCCGGTTCCGCGGACAGGCCCCGCTGCGCTACGCTACCCGCATGCCACCTCTTCCCTCCAATCTGCCCCAGCAAGTAGCCACCGCCCTCGCCGAGGACGTCGGCTCTGGCGACATCACCGCCGAGCTGGTCCCCGCGACCCAACACGTCACCGGCAGGGTAATCACCCGCGAGCAAGCCATCCTCTGCGGCCGCGCATGGGTGACCGAAACATTCCGGCAACTCGACCCCACCGTCCTCGTCACCTGGCACGCAGGCGATGGTGACCGCATCACCCCGAACCAAACGCTCTTCGAGATATCCGGCCTCGCCCGACCCGTCCTTACCGGCGAGCGTACCGCCCTCAACTTCCTGCAGCTTCTCTCGGCCACCGCGACAGCCGCGCGCCGCTACGTAGATGCAATCGCCGGAACTGATTGCGCGATCCTTGATACACGCAAGACGCTGCCAGGATTGAGGACGGCGCAGAAATACGCGGTCTTGCAGGGCGGTGCACAAAACCACCGGATCGGTCTGTTCGACCAGGTGCTCATCAAGGAAAACCACATCGCCGCCGCCGGCTCGCTGTCCGCGGCGATCGCGGCCGGCCGCCGCGCCGCGGGCAGCCGAAAAGTGGAAGTGGAAGTGGAGACGCTGGCGGAGTTTGAAGAAGCGCTGCAGGCCCGCCCTGACATCATTCTGCTCGATGAATTCAGCCTGTCGGACATGAAAACCGCCGTGGACATCAACCGCTCGAAAGGCCGCCCGGTCAAGATCGAAGCATCGGGAAGCGTGACGCTGGAAACCGTCCGCTCAGTTGCGGAAACAGGCGTGGACTACATCTCGATCGGTGGGATAACGAAGCACGTCAGGGCGGTAGACCTGTCGATGCGTCTCGAGTTTCAGGCAACTGCCGACTTCAACACCCGCTGAGGCTGCGCCACCCCGTAACCCTGTGCGTAATCCACGCCCAGGCTGGTGAGCATCTGGATGATCTCGGCGTTCTCCGCAAACTCTGCAATCGTCTGCTTGCCCGTAAGATGCCCGATCTCGTTGATTGACCGCACCATCTCGCGATCAATGGGGTCACGCAGTATCTCGCGAACGAAACTTCCGTCGATCTTGAGGAAGTCCACCGGGAAGTGTTTGAGGTACCCGAACGAAGACAGGCCCGTCCCGAAGTCATCGAGCGCGAACTTGCACCCGAGCTCCTTGAGGGACTGAATGAAACGGTTGGCCTGCGAGAAGCTGGCGACCGCGGCCGTCTCCGTGATCTCGAAGCAGATTTTCCTGGCATCCAGGCCACTGCGATGGAACTGATCGATGACAAACGGCAGGAACTTGTCATCACCCAGGCTCTGGCCCGAGAGGTTGATGGAACACATCAACAGCTTCTCGCGCTCATCAGCTTCCGAAACGAGCCAGCGCAACGCATTCTCGATTACCCACCGGTCGATCGCCGGGGTAATTCCGTAGCGCTCGGCGGCGGCAATGAAATCGTTCGGTGCGACAATCCGGCCGCTCTCGTCTTTGAGCCGCAACAACAGTTCGTAGTGCGCACCCGTCTCGACACGCTGCAGAGGCATAATAGCCATCCGATACAGCTCGAATCGCCCCTCTTCGAGAGCGGCATTGATACGCGCTGCCCACTGCATCTCGCGACGCCGGCGCATGAGCTCAATGTCGTTCTCTGCAAAACTATGTACGCGGTTACGTCCACCCTCTTTCGCCGCCTGACATGCACTGTCGGCCGCTGAAAGGATCGAGGCAACGTCCTCGTTGTCCGCCGTGATGGGTACTACGCCGATGCTTGCGCCGAGTCGAAACACCCGGTCTTCCCACGTAAACCGAAAGTTCCGCACGCCCTCGCGCAAAGTCTCGGCCGTACGCATAGCCTCATCGAGCGAGCAGCTCTCCAGAAGAATGCCGAACTCGTCCCCACCAAGCCGCGACAACGTATCCCGCCACCGCACTTTGGATTTGAGCAACGCGCCAACCTGCCCCAGCAGAGCATCACCCGCGCTGTGACCGCAGGTGTCATTGACGATTTTGAACTGGTCGATGTCGAGGTAACACAGTGCGTATGAAGCCTCGCGGGCCTTCGCACTCTTGAGCGCACGTTCCAGCCTGCTCTCAAACTCGCGCCGGTTGACCAGTCCCGTCAGCAAGTCATGGCTAGCGTGGTACGACAGACGCCTGTTCAGCTCGCGCGATTCGCTGACATCGTGGAACACCAGTACGCCACCGGCCACATGCCCCGCACCATCGCGGATGGGCGCCGCTGTGCTCTCGACGTAAAGCTCATTGCCATCCCGCCGAATGAGGAGCATCGGGCGAACCGACTTGATCGGCCTGATACGCCGAATCGCCACGCTCAAAGGATTCTCGAGCGGCTCGCACGTCTCTTCGTGGAATGCGCGGAAGATCTCTTCGACGGGTCGGCCCATCGCATCCTCCAGTCGCCATCCGGTGAGCTCTTCCGCCACGGGATTGATGTAGTCAATCGTCGAATGAGCATCCGTCGTGATGACCCCGTCACCGATTGACTGCAGGGTGATCTGTGCGCTCTCTTTCTCGCGGAAGAGCGCTTCTTCGTAAATCTTGCGCTCGGTAATATCGAGCTCAACGCCGACGAGCCTGAGCAGTCGTCCGTGCTTGTCGACCCGTGCCGTGGCACGGCTGCTGACCCACCGCCACTCACCATTCCGGTGGCGCATGCGATGGGTGCTTTCGAACGTAGGCGTCTTGCCCGCTACGTGGTCACGGATAGCCGCCTGAACCCTCGACAGATCGTCCGGGTGAACGAGACTTCGCCAGTCGGGTGACTCGCGCATGTCGTCGTCCGCGTACCCCAGCATCGCTTTCCAGCGCGGCGAGAAATAGACCTCGTTGTTCTCGACGTCGAAGTCCCACAGGCCATCATTCATCGAGGACTGCGAGAGGTTCGTGCGCTCCTCGAGCTTCGCCAAACGTGCTTCGATCCGAATCCGCTCGAGCCCCGTCGCGAGACTCGTACCTATCAGCTTCATCAGAAGCTGCAAGTTCACGTCCCAAGCGCCGCGCGGCATCGTATGCGCCAAGCCGAGGAAGGCTGCGGGCTTTCCCTGCACACGCAAGCTCACCAGCAGCGCTGATCCGATCTGTAGATCCGCAAATTTCTGCGCCTCAACCGTCTGCTCACGCCGCGGAGTGCTGGTGTCGCGCAGCTCCGAGAGACGCAGGTGATCGAGCCGGGACTTCAGCCACGGAAAAGACTCGATGCTGACTTCACGCAGCCCTTCCGGTCGCGATTGCGCGAAAGCACTACGAGCGAGCTGCACGTCTTCGATGACGAGCGTGTCCGTGCGAAAGCTAGCCAGGAATGCGCAATCGGTGGCCGTCGCTTCGCGAAGAAGCTCGAGGTTGCGCCGGATGATGTCGTCGATCTGATCGCGCCGCATGTTCTGAAAATCGACGGCGATTTTCGTACAAGCGACATCGAGCCCGAGAACTGGACGAGGTGCGCGCCCCGTCCACGCGTCTGCCGATAAAATGTCGGAAGCCGTGAACTCCGCAGGCTTATCCGGCGGCAGAGACGACATTGAAAGGGAGTCCTCCCGAATAGTCGAACGCAGCGTAACCGACTCTTCCCCCGGGCGATGTGACGCCGTTGGGGTTAGGGTAGGCACGGGGCGGTTTTCTAACTAGTTGCGCACGATTCTCGCATACTAATGGAGGAACACAAGCTAACTTGCTGTTCAATCACAAGATTAGGACTTGACAGAATGCCCTTCGGGCATTTCAGCACTCCGAATCAAATCGAGCCAGGCTGCAATGACCGACTCCACCGTAATTCCGAGAATGTTCTGGACCCCATCGACGGTGCCCGTCACCGCGACAGCCGGAGTCGTGGCGCCTCCGGGTCTGTATAGAGTGGCAGGTATGTTTCCGAACAATGCCACCGTGGGGCATCCGAGAGCCGCAGCGGCATGGGCCGGACCTGTGTCCACAGAGATCATGCTATGTGCACGCTCCAGTACCGGCAGCAACGTTCGAATCGGGAAGTCGTCGGCGACATTGTGAACATCCGTCGCTGCGGACGAAGCCATGATGTCCGCATTGAACCTGTGCTCCTTTGGAGTACCCGAGAGCAGAACGGCGTGGTCGGGGCGAAGGTCGCGTACTGAACTGATGACCCGGCCCCAACGCGCCTCGGGCCAGTACTTGTCCAAGCCCTCGCGCGAACGCAGTCCCCTGCGCGCCATGTGCCTGCTGCCTGGATGGACGACAATAAATGGCCGCCCAGTAAGACCACGGCGGGCCAACCATTTATCCGCCTCCGCGCGATCGGTGGCGCTGAGGATAATCTGCGCCGCCCGAGAGACTGCAGGATGGGGAGCGGGCAGCCGTCCGGCGAACGCCGGCGGGGTCACATTGGCCAGCCGGATAAAGCGATCCGCAAACCCTTCTTCGGGCCGGAACTTGAACCAGCGGGAATCGCAGATGTACCCGTCTGGAATCCCGCCGCGGTTGAGCAGGTCCTTCCCCAGGTTCATATCGCAGAACCACGTCGGCCCTGCCCCCCGCTCCCGCAGCCAGGCAACGAGCCGCCGCTGCTCGAGACTCATCCAATAGGGCGTGCGCCGGCTTCGAATGAGAAACAATCGCCCCAGCGATGGCTGACCCTCGAGCAGCGGCTGCGTCCAAGGGCCGGAGGAAATCAAATCGACCGGCTTGCCAAAGCGAGCGTGCAGCTGACGCAACAGGATCGTGAGCAACACGATGTCGCCGAAAGCACCGAAGCGCATCACGAGGGGTGGCATCTTCACCGCGGCATCAAGCGCACCTTCATCCATCGATACGACCGTCCATCAACGCGATTTCCCCTGCAGCCCGGAAGCTGCGAGCTGATACAACTTCTTGAGATCGACCTCCATGTCAGCTTGCAGCTGCGCCATCGCTGCCGCATCCGTGACCCGCGGTACGTAGTGCGGCGCACCGATTGCAATGACGATTCGCGAAAACGGCACTGGGATTACAAACTTGTCCCACTTCACCAGCCACGCGCGCGAGGCGGCGTAGGCCATTGGCAACATCGGGCGGCCCGACATTTGCGCCAGCAGAATGGCGCCCGGCTTGAATTTGAATCGCGGTCCACGCGGGCCATCGGGTGTAATGACCGGCGACAGTTGGTCCTTCACGAGCGCCTGATAGTAATCGCGCAACGAGCGGGCCCCGGTGTGACTCGACGAGCCACGAATGACCCCGCCGCCCAACCGCCGCACCATCATCGCCCCGAGATCGCCATCCACCGACGGACTGATCAGCCACCCAACCGTGAGGCCGCGCGAACGTTGGTCCAGCAGGTAGCGGGCACAAAACAGCTGGTGCTGATGCCAATAACATGGAATCACCGAAGGCGCTTTGGCCAGCGCGGCATCGAGATTCTCGGCGCCCACCACTTGCACGACCCTGCAGGTCCGTAGCCATGACCGGATGATGGCAAGCCCTAAGGGAACCGCCAGCCGGTACAGCCAACGGCGCGCTGGCGTCATGCGGCGGCTCGATCGCGTTGTCTTGCGGTAGAAGCTATTACGCAGGCCGTCGTCCGGCCCCGGATCGGTCATAGGGGTTCCGAGTAAGCTAGAATTACGGTTTTGCTCATCGCCACCTGCATGACCGCTACCGAGTCCGAGTCAAAACATCCGCCCGAGGCTGAGCTTCAGTTCGACATCGGCTCCACGGACGACTCCCTGGAGCGCATGACGGAGCTGTTCGCGCGGCTCGGCGACACCTACCGGGTGTTTGCGCCGGGTCGCAAATCGCACACGTACGTCATTCACCATCCCGATGACGTCAAGCGTGTGCTCGTCTCCAATCACCGCAACTATACCAAGGGCGTCGGTCTCGACCGCGTCAAGATTCTCCTGGGCAAGGGAATCATGACCAGCGAAGGGGAGCTGTGGCGGCGGCAACGATACATGATGCAGCCGTTTTTTCATCGGCGCGTGGTAACGGAGTTTGCCCGGACCCTGGATGCCGTGAACGAGCGCTTCATCGAGCGATGGGACGATCACGCTGCCCGCGGCGAGCCGCTCAACGTCACCGAGGAAATGAGCGAGCTGACGCTCGATATCGTGCTGCGTTCCATCTTCGGCAAGGACTTGGAGCAACTCGCCGCGGCGTTCGCCGTCGTGACGAAGGAGCCGGCGCGCGATTTGCAGTTCGCCTTCAAATTCCGGTCCCTCACGAAGCTCGTGGCCGCCATCATTCAACGGCGCCGCGCTGGGCAGGAAGAGCATTTCGACTTCGTCGGAATGCTCATGAGCGCCCGCGACAAGGAGACCGGCGATCCCATGGGGGAGCGCGAGCTCATCGATGAGATCATGACCCTGGTGGTCGCAGGACACGAGACCACGGCGAGCGGCCTCAATTGGACCTGGTACCTCATTTCCCAGTACCCCGAAGTGGAATCCCGGCTGCACGCCGAGATCGACGCCTCCCCGGTACTGTCCGCGCCGAGTCTCGAACAGATGGAAGCCCTCGCCTACACCCGCCAGGTCATCGACGAAGCACTGCGGTTGTACCCACCGGGCTGGCTGTTGTCGCGCCGCGCAGTCGAGGCAGATGTATTGGGCGGCTACAATATTCCGGCAGGCAGCAACGTCTTGTTACCTTTGTATCTGTTGCACAGACATCCGCGCTTCTGGAAGGATCCGGACGTTTTCTGGCCCGAGCGATTCGCGCCCGAGCACGAGGCAGAGCGCCCACGTTTCGCTTACATGCCGTTCGCGGCCGGGCCACGCCACTGCATAGGCGAGACGCTCGCGTTGTACGAGATGCTGATGCACCTGTACAAAATGGTCCGCCGCTACCGGCTGGTCTACGTACCCGACAAGCCCCTGGAACTCGAAGCGCAGATCAACCTGCGCACCCGTCATCCACTGCACATGAGGCTGGAACGCCGCTGATGTTGAAAGCTACGACACTGACCGAACTGATCGAAGGCAACCGCAATGTTCCGCGGAGCATCACGTACCTCGAAGGCGAGAACGACTCCCGCGAGGTTACGTTTGGCGAGTTGTACGAGCGTGCGACAGGCATCCTGTACCACCTGCAGCGCATCGGCGCCCGCCGCGGCGACAAACTGATTCTGCTGCTCGCGAACAACGAACAGTTCATTGACGCCTTCTGGGCCGCCATCCTCGGCGGGATCATTCCCGTCCCAGTCGCGCCCGGCATCAGTGACGAGCATCGCCACAAACTCCTGCGCATCGCGCGAAAGCTCGGCAACCCCTACATCTACTCGGAGCGCAAGACACTCGACCGCATCGGCACGTTCGCCGGCCAGGTTGGAGAGTCGGAGACCTTCGCGAGCCTCCGCTCGCGAGCATTCCTCATTGATGACCTGGATGACATCTCGCGCCCGGGCAAGCCCCACAAGGCACAGCCCGACGACGTTGCATTCATCCAGTTCTCCTCAGGCTCCACGAGCGAGCCCAAAGGTGTCGTACTGACTCACGGCAACATCATCGCAAACGCCCGAGGTGCGCTCGAGGCGGCCAGATTCACCGAGAACGATGTCAGCCTGTCATGGATGCCGCTCACCCATGACATGGGTCTCATCGGCTTTCATATCATCATGTTTTCAGCCCGGATCCACACGTACTTGATGCCGACTGAGTTGTTTGTCCGGCGGCCTCTGCTGTGGTTGTCGCTGGCGACCCGGATTCGAGCGACCATCCTGTGCTCGCCGAACTTCGGCTACAGGCATTACCTGAAAGTCCTCGGCGACCGTCCGATCGACGGGCTGGATCTTGCGTCCGTGCGGCTCATCTTCAACGGCGCAGAACCGATTTCGGTGCCATTGTGCAACGAGTTTCTGGACCGGCTCGAGCCTGCGAAACTCAAGCGCATGGCCATGTTCCCCGTGTACGGGCTGGCCGAGGCATCGCTGGCCGTCAGTTTCCCGCCACTGGGCTCTCCACTTCAAACACTGTCACTCAACCGTCACCGCATGAACGTCGGCGACCCGGTCGAGCGGGTGCCCAATTCGGACAGGGATGCGATCGAAGTCGTCTCGGAGGGCAAAGCCATTCCGCACAGTCTCGTACGGATTGCGGGAGATGACGATCAGCCGTTGCCCGAGGGACGTATCGGTCATGTACACATCTCTGGAGCCAACGTCACCCGCGGCTATTACGAGAATTCTGAAGCCAACACCGCCGCCTTCGCCGCCGACCGTTGGCTGAAGACCGGCGACCTGGGCGTGATACTCGACGGCGACCTGTACATCACCGGCCGCGCCAAGGAAATTATCTTCGTCAACGGCGTGAACTACTACCCGCACGATCTCGAAGCGATTGCGCAGCGTGCCCAGGGGCTGGATCTCGGCAAGGTGGTCGCAGCGGGAGCCCGGCCCCCCGGCGCGCAGACCGAGCAACTGGTTGTGTTTGTGCTTCATCGCGGCGGCGTGGAGGAATTCCTGCCCATCGCAACCGAAGTGTCACGTCTCATCAACGAGCAGGCCGGCCTCGAAGTGGCGGATGTCATCCCGGTCAAGCGCATTCCGAAGACCACCAGCGGCAAGATCCAACGGCATCTGTTGGAGGAGAGTTACGAAGCGGGCGAATTCACAGCCGAGCTCGAGGCGTTGAACGCTTTGCGCGCCGCCCGGCGCGGCCCGCAATCCACCTCGCTCAGCCAGATCGAGGACAACCTGCGGGTCATCTGCGAGGCGGCCCTGCCCGGCAAGCGAGTTGACGCACAGGACAATTTGTTCGAAATCGGCGCCAGTTCCCTGAAGCTCATCGAGATCCACGAGCACATCGACCGGCAGTATCCGGGCCTGGTGGACCTCACCGAATTGTTCGATTTCCCCACCATCGCGGAGCTCGCCCGGCACCTGGAAGACAAGCTCGCGGCCTGAGGGTATTATCCGGCACCATGCACGCCAATCCGACCGAGCAACGCTTGTCCGAGTGCGGCATCCGCCCGACAGCTCAGCGGGTCCAGATCGCCCTGCTGTTGCTTGCGGCTCCCCAGCACCTCTCGGCCGAGCAGATCCTGGCCAGCCTGCGTTCCACGGGCGCCCGGGTGTCCAAGGCAACTGTCTACAACACGCTCAACTTGTTTGCGGCACGCGGGCTGATCCGCCAACTGTCCGTGGACGGCTCGCGGGCGTGGTTTGATTCGAACGTCGATGCGCACTACCACTTCCACGATGTGGCCAGCGGCGCCCTGATCGACGTGCCCGTTCCCGAGGTTGAGTTCAGCAAGCTGCCGGCGCCGCCTCCGGGCACCGAAGTGGCCGGCATCGACCTCGTCATCCGCCTGCGCAAGAAGTCATAACTTTGCTCGAAGCCATTGAGATCGAAACCGGACGCAAGCCGACCGGGGCTGTCATCTGGCTGCACGGGCTCGGTGCGGATGGCCATGATTTCGCGCCGATTGTCCCGCAGCTGGTGGGCCCGGATGAGCGGCCCCTGCGCTTCGTATTTCCGCATGCGCCCGTCAGGCCCGTGACCGTCAACGGCGGCATGCCGATGCGCGCCTGGTACGACATCCTCGGTTTCGACCGCGGAATCCCGCAGGATACCGACGGGATCCGGGCCTCGGCCGCGGAAGTCGCCGAGCTGATCCACCGCGAGAATCAGCGCGGCATTGCCACCAATCGCATCGTTCTCGGCGGCTTTTCCCAGGGCGGCGCAATTTCGCTCTACGCCGGCCCCCGCTACCCGGAAAAGCTGGCCGGCATCATGGGCTTGTCCTGCTACATGCTGCTGGAAGACCTGCTGCCGGCAGAGCGCACGCGGGTGAACTACCAGACGCCCGTCTTCCTGGCCCATGGCACCCAGGACCCCCTCGTCGATGTGCGCCGCGGAACCGAAGCCAGGCAATTACTGGAAGCCGGCGGCTACCCCGTCGAATGGCACGCCTACCCCATGCCCCATTCGGTCTGCCCGCAGGAAATCGATGACATCGGCGCCTGGCTGCGCAAGGTGCTCTGAGCCGGTGACGAGCCCGC
>Ga0307511_10005808_pt1 | contig 12477 bp, 11 predicted proteins | sample 13_EM_MG_FD_200266 | JGI IMG/M metagenome (GOLD analysis project Ga0307511, IMG submission 200266) | Populus trichocarpa ectomycorrhiza microbial communities from riparian zone in the Pacific Northwest, United States - 13_EM | ecosystem: Host-associated > Plants > Roots > Unclassified | place...
ACCTCCATAGCCCCTAACACCGTCAGATCGACTTTCCCGGCCCTGATCATTCCAAAACTCTCGGCACTGTCGAAAAAAGCCCCCCCCGGCACAACAGTAACTGTTTCCTTGCCGGCGTTGATCAGATCGGCGTCAATTTCAGCTTCAGTAGGGTAAGGGCCGATTCCCAACATACCATTTTCGGACTGTAACATGATAGAAATGCCGGAAGGTATGTAATTGGCAACCAGGGTTGGGATCCCAATGCCAAGGTTAATGTACATCCCATCTCTCAATTCCTGCGCAATCCGTTTGGCGATTCCGAATTTATCCAATGCCATAAGCTGCTGTTGATTTTATGAAATGACGGCCCGGACGATCCGGGCCTTGAATTAAAATTAGGGACGTCTGAGACCGTCATCCTTAATTCTATACCGTTCTGGCCCCTTCAAGACTCACCGTCCTGCGTTCTATCCGCTTCTGGTAGTCACTCCCCTGAAAGATCCGGTGAACATAGATACCGGGAACATGTATCTGATCAGGGTCCAGGTCTCCGGGCTGCACCAGTTGCTCTACTTCCGCAATAGTGATATTCCCGGCTTTTGCCATCGACGTAGAGAAATTACGGGTAGTCTTCCGAAAGACAAGATTACCGAAAGTATCCCCTTTCCACGCTTTTACGATGGCAAAATCGGCATGAAGTGCATGTTCCATCAGGTAAACTTTTCCCCCGAACTCCCTTAGTTCCTTGCCCTGGGCTATTTCCGTACCAACACCGGCGGGCGTATAAAAGGCGGGAATGCCCATGGCGGCCATTTGTATACGGGTGGCTAATGTGCCCTGGGGGATCAGGTCCACTTCCAGTTCGCCATTTAATAATTGCCTTTCAAATTCCTGATTTTCTCCTACATAGGAACTGATCATTTTTTTTATCTGGCGGGTCTTCAGTAGAAGGCCCAGGCCAAAATCGTCTACTCCGGCATTATTGGAGATACAGGTGAGGTTCTTCACCCCTTTGCCGGTCAAAGCAGAGATACAATTTTCAGGAATTCCACATAATCCGAAGCCGCCCAGCATAATAACGGCTCCATCCTGAATATCATGAATTGCTTCATCAGCGCAACCTACGATCTTTTTCATCTGGCAAGAATTTATGACCTAAAAATACGATTAAGAACGGTATCGATCATTATTTTGGCTGCTTTCCCCTGGTAGTATCGGTCCCGGGAGATTTATGGGTAGCTCCAGGATGGGGGGGCGTCGTTCCAATTGACCTGGGGATCATTACAGGCTGCTTAGGGATCGTTTTAATCTGCCTGAGTGGCATTACAGGCGGTTTTGAGGGCCCGGGGATCGGCGTTGTTACAGGCGCCGTAACCGGAGGTTTTGGAGTCAGGGCAGGCCTGCTGTAGCTTTCCGCCCGCTGCCGGTTACCCCGGGTCACAAGACTATCGAATACGCTTCTGGTCAGGTCGGGATGCTCCTGGTAGTATTGAAAACTTTTACGGAATTCCTCCCGGGAGATCTTATGCAACCGGAATACTTCTTCGTAGAGCTTTTGCGTCTCCGTCTTTACATTGATCCGGGCGGAATCCTTTACCAGGTAAAGGGAAGAATATTGATCCGCCTGGACCATATCCCAAAGGATCTTTTCCATTTTTTCGCGGGGTATAATACCTGAGGGGACATTATCCTTATCCGAACACCCCGCCACTAGCAGCATTGCCAAAAGACCGGCGACTATCCTCATTGCAGGTCTTGTTTATATTTATTAATATTAGAAATATCAAGTCTGGTGAGCAGTTCCAGCGCACGGCTCTTTTCATCAGGAGCTGATTTCTGGAATATCTTCGACAGTTCGCCCGACTTACCCTGGAAAAAGAATTGCATGATCATTGTATTGGGAGTCTCAGCATTAACAGTATTCAACATGTTCAAGGTGTTCAAAATAGCTGACCTGCCTTCTGCTTCCTTATCATACATCTGGTCCAGGCCCGAACGGTAATAGCTATAATAGGCGTCATGGATAAGAGTGTATTTGCTATTGGTAAGGTTCTCGATCAGCCAATACCGGTTGCGGACACCGTCAAACGCTTTCCAGCCTGTGATATCCCGGCTATCCGGCGCATTATTGACAATATTCAACGCTTTCTGGTAATAAGGATCTCCGCCCCTTAAAGCATAAGAATCAAAATTAAGTCCCAGGATAAGATACACATAATAGGCAAATTCCGCCGTCAGGTTGGCAGCAAAGGGTTCCGTTCCCTGGACTCTGTTCTCATTGAAGTCCAGCGGCTGATATTCCACATAACGAAAACCAAAGGATGCATCTTCAAAATTGATCAGGGGGCTTCGGTAGGAAGAATTATAGACAGGCCGTCCCGCCTGTACGGTGAGGCTGGCCTGGAAAGTGTTATTATCCCCTGACGAACTGATATTCAACAAAAAATTGCAGACGATCTTTTCATTATTCTGAAAGCTCTCGTTCGACCATTTCCGGTTATTCAGGAAGTCATGCAAAGCCGATTGCAAAGTCTGGAAGATCTTATGGTCCACCGTGGAAGGTATCCTGTTTGCCATTACAGTCACATTCGCCTGTAATTCCTGGGCCTGCAGATAAGGCACTGCCGTACCCAAAAGCAACATCAATAAAAGATAGTTCTTACGCATACAACAGTTTTACAGCTTTATCAACGATATCCCGGGCCACTTCTTCCTTGGGCTTTCTTTCATAAGCCAGTTCCTGACCATCACTACCGAAAATGGTGATCTTATTGGTATCATATCCAAAACCGGCGCCGGCATCGTTCAGGGAATTCAGGACGATCAGGTCGGCATTCTTCGTCTTTAATTTATCCAGGGCATATTCCCTTTCTCCCGTGCTCTCCAGCGCAAATCCAACCAGAACCTGCCCTTTTTTCTTTTGCTGCCCCAGCGTCTTCAGGATATCTTTTGTTCTTGTCAATTCCAATACCAGGGTATCACTATTTTTTTTAATCTTTTCTTTGGATCGAACAACAGGGGTATAATCGGCTACCGCAGCCGACATAATGGCTATATCAGCCTGGGAGAATTTTTCCAGGCAGGCATTGTACATTTCGGCCGCTGATACGACCCGATGAACGCTCACTCCGGGATAATTGGCCTCCTGGGAAGAGGGTCCCAGGACGAGATCGACCTGCGCTCCTCTGTCTGCCAGTTCTTTTGCAATAGATATGCCCATTTTACCAGAAGAATGGTTTCCGATAAACCGGACAGGATCCAGCGCTTCATACGTAGGTCCGGCAGTTACCAGCGCCTTTTTCCCTGTCAGGTCCCGGACCGGACCGGCAGTCCCCGACATCTTCTTTTCGGCCAGATTTCCGCCTGCGCCGGAAAAAATATGCTGCCGGAGATAGGAAAGGATGCTCTCTGGCTCCGCCATTCTTCCATCCCCATAAAGACCACTGGCTAATTCTCCCTTTTCGACCGGTATGATCCTGTTCCCAAACTGGCTCAGGCGCTCCAGATTGGCTTTAGTAGACGGATGCTGCCACATATCCTCATCCATAGCGGGAGCTACAACTATAGGACAGGTGGCTGATAAATAAGTGGCCAGCAAGAGATTATCGCAGAGCCCCTGGGCCATTTTGGCCAGGGTGTTACAGCTTAGAGGAGCGACCAGCATCACATCGGCCCAGCGGCCCAATTCAACATGATTGGCCCAGGTGCCCTCTTCAAAAAGGTCCGTCAGAACAGGGTGCCTGGAAAGAGTGGCCAGCGATAAAGGAGTGACAAAATCCCGGGCCGCAGGAGTGAGGATGACTTTAACAGACGCGCCTTCTTTTATTAATAACCTTACCAGTAACAAGGACTTATAAGCGGCAATGCTGCCTGTTACTCCCAGCAAAATTTTTTTTCCCTGGAACATGAGAACAAAATTAGGTCATTAAAAAAGGCGCCGTAGGCGCCATCGGCCGAAGGCCATATCATAAAATAATTTTCTTTCTCACCTGCCTCTATTTGAACAGATCGTCATCATTTTTACGATAATAGATCTTGTCGTCCATGAACTCCTGCGTAGCCAGTAATGCCGGGTTAGGCATTCTTTCATACGCTTTGGAGATCTCGATCTGCTCTTTATTCTCATGAATTTCTTCCAGGCTGTCGGTATGGCTGGCGAATTCTTCTAATTTATTATGTAATTCCTCCTTAAGGGAGATATTGATCTGGTTAGCCCTTTTTGCAATGATGGCAATAGATTCATACAGATTACCTGTCTTCGCCTTAATGTCAGTAAGGTTTTTCGTTTCCACTACGTTCGTAGTGTTTGCGTTAACTTGTCTTCTTAACCTGCTCATTTTTTACCAATTTAATATTAGTTTGAGATAAATTCAGATACTCCTGCACACTCTTCGTCAATTTGCTATCGGGAAAACGATCTACGAACTCATTGCATTGTGTAACGACCTGTCCAAAACGGTCTTCTTTTTTTTCTTCCACACTTACCAGCGCATATTGATAATAAGCCCTGATAATCAAAAACTTATAAACATCGCTCTTCTCTGAGTCCGGATAGCTGTTCATCAGGCTGTTACAGGCAACCCCGGCAGCCTTGAAATAACCAAGATTAAAATATAGTTCTGCGCTTGCATAATCTTTTAGCTCCAGCTTGGCCCTGCATTTATCAATTATTTCCGAAGCTTCCTTTATCTTGGGGGAGCCGGGATGCGTATTGATAAAGGCCTGCATAAACCCGATGGTCTTGGTGGTATTGGTCTGATCCAGCTCTACCTTGGGAGACTGTCTGTAAAAAGTATAGGCCCTCATATAATCCATCTCCTCTGCTTTTGTACTATTCGGGAATACTTCTACAAAACCTTTGAAAAGATTCTCAGCATTCGCATAATCTTTCAGATAATAAGCGCAGTATGCGAATTTGTAGTAAATGTCCTCAAAATGCTCACTTCCTTTAAATACCCGGAACAACTCCTCGAATAACTGCTGGGCATGATTATAATCTTTATCGGCATAATACTTATCCGCCATACGCAGCTTATAATCATAATCATTGCTTTTCAGGACTTTTGAAAAGGGAGAACAAGCGCTAAGCGTAACAATTCCAATAAGAAATACTGTAAGTAGTCGCATAAAGACCTGCAAAATTAAGGTTTTAAACACAAATTAGTGACAATAAAAACACGAATTAACACTAATAATCGCTTATTAGTGTCAATTCGTGCTACAAATTCGTGTTAATTTGAGTTTATTTCTTCCTCAGATTGGGATGAGGGGCCGGTACTGTGTTCGGGCCTTCTTCCCCGGTGCCGTCTTTCAGGTCCACCGTATTTTCTTCGCCACCACTCTGTCCGTAGCGGAAGATAAATCTGTCGGCGCTAATTCCTTCTTTCTCAACCAGATAGTTGATTACTGCGTTTACACGATCCCAGCTTAACTGCTGAGCGGCCTTGCTGGATTCGCCGTAACCGATAACAGCTATTTTGCAACTGGGGCTATTCCGCAGTTTCTCAGCCGTGCTGGCCAGTAATGCCTGCGCATCTTTGGACAGGGTGACCGATCTGCCTTTGAACGTAATGCTGGGCAGGTCGCCGACATTACATTTGCTTCTGCTGCCTACGCCATTGGAATCAATATAGGCTTTGAGGTCCTTACAGCACTGAGGATCCGGGCATTTACCGACACCGTCTGCATCCACAGGCTGGCACTGAGTGGGGGTAATGAGTTCCTTGTCCTTACAATCCGGTACGCCATCACCATCCGTATCCCGGCTTACGCCATGAGAATCGACGGGGCATCCTTTGGGTGTATTGGGCTCCAGGTCAAACTGATCGGTAACACCGTCGCCGTCTGCATCATCCAGTACGGGTTTGGGCAGTTTCATGTGACGGGGGGCGTTGATCTCGTTGTAGGCATAATCCAGGGGATTGAGCCACCAAAGAGGTTCAACAGCATGTTTGCCGATATTGTAGTTGAGACCGAGAGACAGGAAATTATAGGAATCGGCAGATCTTGTCTGTGCAATGCTATTAACCGCAGTTGGAGTATAGTTATTCTGCCATTGCTGACCATCCAGCAGGTCCGTAGTAGTGAACGTGAATTTATCTTCCAGGGCCAGGTTGAACCGGTTGTTCAGCTTGAACTGGAAACCGATACCAGCAACACCGACAACTGTTAAAGGAGCGCCACCCAAAGTTGCATTGGTAGACCCTCTTTCAGCCATCGTGGACCAGGAACCCGTCAGCTTGTCCTTCAGCGCTTTGCGGATGTCTTTACGATGTTTATAGTCTAAGTTCGGGAATTGGGTTATAACGTCGGCATATCCTGCGGCATAGTTGGTGCCAGTAGCGTCGACAGCCTTATAGAAAGTGCTGTACGTCATAGCTCCTAACCCTCCGAAAAGATACGCGTTCCATCCGGTCTTGGCTTTGTGGAAGTTAATATTATTGAGCGTGAACACACCTTGCAGCGTAAGCTCATGAACAGTGGACCTGTAATTATAAAAAATAGGCTCACCGCCAGGATATACGGCGTTCAAAACGGGGTTCTTACCGTATGACTGAGAGTACTGGTAATTCAATCCTCTCAACCGGATCCAGTCATACTCTGCCCGTAACGAAAAGACATAACCCAGCGCTTTTCTCAGGTGAACGCCGAATCCCCCTGTAGGCCCCCAGTTGTGCACATCGGTAAAGCCGGCAGTATAACCGCCTTTAATCCCGAGTTCCCATTCATTCCGGGGCTTGGCAGGGAAGGGATATGCATTATTCAGGAATTCATTGTGTTGGGCGAGTCGTTTGGTAGGAATAAGAGAGGAGTCCCGCACATCATAACTGCTACCCACCTGGGCTTGCGAGTATGATAGAAACAGGCAGAGTAACCCAATTAAAAGAGTCAATTTTTTACTTGCCATAACTGAAGTTTATGTGAATGAATGAATTAAACCTGAGAAGAATATGCTGCAAAAATAGAGATTGGTGAGCAAAAACCAAATTTTTTTAACAATACGTATAAAATAAAAATTGTATTGAGCATACCGTTAGACATCAGAAATTTAAAATTAGATGCTTTGGGAAGAAAATATTCTCAAAGTAGTAATATTGTCGTTCAGTTCATTCTCTGCATGACACCAGCCGGAATGCGGAGCATCACCGGATCACTTAAAAAAGGCATTGATTCCGGGATAATGCGGGTTGCATGAGACAATTGAACAGATCTATAATACCGAATGACACGAGCCGAAGGCGACTGCATTTGACCGATCAAAGAGACGAAATGAACAAATGAAAATAGCACAAGCAATATTACGTGAGGAATTGGTCGTTTTTGAAAAGAGATTCAAAGAGGCCGTAAAGAGCCAGGTGCCCTTACTTGACAGGATCATGCGATTCATTGTCAACAGGAAGGGCAAGCAACTGCGGCCTATGTTCGTATTGCTCTCCGCCAAGCTCTGCGGGCCTATCAACGAATCGGCCTACCGGGCAGCCTCCCTCGTAGAACTACTACACACCGCCACCCTGGTGCATGACGATGTCGTCGACGAATCCCTGGAAAGGAGAGGCTTTTTCTCTACCTATGCCTTATGGAAGACCAAGATCTCCGTATTGGTCGGGGACTACCTCTTATCGAAAGGATTATTGCTTTCATTAGATCATAATGATTTCAGGATATTACAGCTTCTATCAGACGCAGTACGTAAAATGAGTGAGGGAGAGTTGCTTCAAATGGAAAAATCCAGGTCGCTCAACCTGAGCGAAGACGTTTATTTTGAAATTATCCGCAACAAAACAGCCTCCCTTCTTGCCTCTTCCTGCGCAGCAGGAGCTTTCGCATCTTCCAATGATGAGATACTCGCCGAGAAACTACGCCAGTTTGGAGAGAAAGTTGGGATCGCCTTCCAGATCAAAGACGATCTGTTCGATTACGGGAGCGAGGCGATCGGCAAACCTACAGGCAATGATATAAAAGACAAGAAACTGACCCTGCCCCTTATTTATGCTTTAAATACCCTTGATAAGCCCACTCGCAGAGAACTGATCTATATTATTAAGAATCAGAATAAAGATCCTGAAAAAGTAAAATATGTCATCAGGAAAGTGACCGGGGCCGGTGGTATTGAATACGCCACTCAAAGAATGAATGCCTATCGGGATGAGGCTTTGACCATCCTTCATGAATTTGAAGATAACGATGTACGTAAGGGCCTGGAAGAATTGGTAAGGTATACCACTGACAGAAAATATTAAGTTCCACTTACCGGAAGGGTAATAAGTAACTATGCAAAAACGCTGGAATATATTACAGGCAGATCCTGCCAGGGTAGCTGTTTTGCAGGCAGCATTAAATATCAGTCCGGTGATCTGCCGCATACTGGTGCAACGGGGGATAGAGACGTTTGACCAGGCAAAAGATTTTTTCCGCCCGCAGATAACGGAACTGCATGACCCCTGGCTGATGAAAGATATGGATAAAGCCGTCTCGCGGATCCGGCAAGCCTTTGATAAGCAGGAAAAAATACTTATTTACGGAGATTATGATGTAGATGGGACAACAGCAGTAGCCTGCCTTTTTCAGTTTTTTCAAAAATGTTATGCTCCGGATCTGATTGATTTTTATATCCCCCACCGGTACCGGGAAGGATATGGCATATCCAGTCAGGGGATCGATTTCGCCAGGGAAAAAGGCTTCTCCCTGGTCATTTCACTGGATTGCGGTATCAAATCAACAGACCTTATCGCTTATGCGTTATCGCTGGGAATAGATTTTATCGTATGCGATCATCACCTGCCGGATGCCCAATTGCCGCCTGCCGTCGCTATCTTGAACCCCAAACAAGTTGACTGCCCTTACCCTTATAAGGAATTATGCGGCTGTGGAGTTGGGTTCAAGCTGATCACGGCCCTGGCCGAAAGCCTGGACTTAAGTAAGGACGAACCTTTCCGCTATCTTGACCTCGTAGCGACAGCCATTGCAGCCGACATCGTGCCGATGGACGGAGAGAACCGGATCCTTGCTTATTACGGCCTTAAAAAGGTAAATGAGAACCCAAATGATGGGATCAGGGCCCTGATCCAGCTGAGCGGTCTCCAAAAAGAACTGCAGGCTACCAACCTGGTCTTCATGATCGCTCCGCGGGTGAATGCAGCAGGACGAATGGACGACGCCCGGAAAGTGGTCCAGATGTTCATCGCTGCTAATCCTACTGAAGCCATGACGTACGCCAGTCTCTTACATGCTGACAATACCGATCGCAAAGAGGCGGATAACAACATGACAGAAGAGGCATTGTCCATCCTGGAAAAAGATGCCAGCCACGTGAACAGGAAGTCCACTTTTTTATACCAGCCCCATTGGCATAAAGGGGTGGTAGGGATCGTAGCATCCCGTCTCATCGAAAAATATTATCGCCCTACCGTTGTATTGGCCAGGAGCGGAGAACTGATAGCCGGTAGCGCGAGGAGCGTCAGCGGCTTTAATCTCTATGAGGCAATACATGCCTGCCGGGAACATTTAGTAGGTTATGGTGGACATTTTGCCGCAGCAGGGGTCACCCTGTTGCCCGACCAGGTAGCGGCATTCGGCCTGAAGTTTGAAGAGATCGTCGCCTCCATGATCAGCCCCAGGTCCCTGATGCCCGAGATCACCATCGATGCAGAACTTTCGTTTGCGGCCATTAAAGGATCTTTTTACAACGTACTAAGCCAGATGCAGCCCTTTGGTCCGGGAAATGCACAACCGGTATTTATTGCCCGCAGTGTGGTTGACAGAGGCTATTCAAGGATCGTTAAGGAACAACATATCCGGTTCTCCCTCTACCAGGATGGGATCCCGATGGACGGGATCGGCTTTGGATTAGCGCATAAATTTCCCCTTTTTAACACAAAGGAGCCGCTGGATGTGGTATTTACCCTGGAGGAAAATGAATGGAACAACCAAAAAAACCTGCAGCTAAAAGTAATTGACTTTGAATTAAGCAAAAATGGGGACCTGTAAGATCCCCATTCTGTCAATTTCTTCCGTAACAGTTCATCGCTAGGCCTCTAATATTATTTTTCCTGTCCGCTCTCCTGCCATTAGTTCAACGCTCCGGTCAATAAAGCTCGTGAGGCTGCCCCCCTTTAACAATCCCTGGGACAGCAGGGCCAGATCAGCCAGGTTATGGACTAATTTCTCCTGCTTGGCCTTATTGTCCTCTTTCAGTACCGCCTGAAAGATGGGATGATTCCCATTCACCGTCAGTGTCACCTCATCGGGCATATTCGCATAAAAGCTTCCCATCGGACCGCTCATAGCAGCCATATCTTTCATACGGCGCATAAATTCCGGGCGGGTAGCAATGACAGGCGGGGCTTCCGGACTCAGGCCTTTTATCTCCACGGTCACATGCAATTCCGGAACCTGGCGGCTAAACAGATCTTTCAAAAAGGTTGCCTCTTCTTCGTTGAGTACGCTGCCCGTTCCTTCAGCCTTGTCTATCAGGTTGTCCGCAATATCCGCATCCACCCGGGTGAAATGAACATCCTGCCATTTGGATTCCATCTGGTTGATGAAAGAAGCATCTATGATCGTCTCCAGTTTGACGATAGTATACCCTTTTGCCAGGGCCTGCTGAATATAGCTATCCTGCTGCACCGGGCTGGTCGTATACAGGATGACCAGCTTGCCCTCTTTATTCTTCTGCACAGCTTCCGTTGCCGTTCTGTATTCCTCCAGCGTATAAAATTTGCCCCCTTTCACATCTTCCATGATATGGAAGCGGCTGGCTCTCTCCATGAATTTATCATCGGTCATCATTCCATACTTCACGAACAGTCCCAGACTTTCCCACTTCTCTTCAAATTCCTTTCTTTCGCTGTTGAATATCTCTTCCAGCTTATCCGCCACTTTTTTAGTAATGTGATTGCCGATCTTTTTCACATTCGGATCGCCCTGTAAATAACTTCTGCTCACGTTCAACGGTATATCCGGGCTGTCTATGACGCCGTGCAGCAGCATGAGGAACTCGGGAACGATGTCCTTTACCTCATCGGTGACAAAGACCTGGTTGCTGTACAACTGGATCTTATCCTTCTGGATCTCATAACTCTGTTTGATCTTCGGGAAATAAAGGATTCCTGTCAGGTTGAAAGGATAATCCACATTCAGGTGGATCCAGAAGAGAGGAGGCTCGCTAAAAGGATACAGTTCTTTGTAAAAGTCCTGGTAATCCTGAGTCGTCAGCTCGCTGGGCTTCTTTGCCCAGGCAGGATTAGGGTTATTGACCTGCTGTCCTTCGAAAGAGATGGGCACAGGAAGGAAACGGCAGAATTTTTTCAGGATAGTACGGATACGTTCCGCATTTAGGAATTCACTGCTTTCTTCGTTTATGTATAGAACGATATCGGTACCCCGTTCTTCCTTAACCGCCTCTTCCAATGAATATTCCGGGCTTCCGTCACATTCCCATTTTACGGCTTTTTGCCCTTCCCGGTAACTTTTTGTGAAAACTTCCACTTTTTCGCTCACCATGAAAGAAGAGTAGAACCCCAGCCCGAAATGACCGAGGATATTTGCTTCGTTCTGCCCCTTGTACTTGTTCAGGAACTCTTCCGCACCGCTAAAAGCCACCTGGTTGAGGAATTTATCGACTTCCTCTTCGGTCATACCGATGCCTTTATCCGAGATCGTAATGGTCTTCTTCTCTGTATCAAGCCGGATCTCGATGCCCAGATCCCCCAATTCCCCCTTGGCCTCGCCCAGGGAAGAAAGGGTCTTCAGCTTCTGGGTAGCGTCTACCGCATTACTTACCAGCTCCCGGATGAAGATATCATGATCGCTATATAAAAATTTCTTAATGATGGGAAAGATGTTCTCTGTCTGTACCCGAATACTTCCTTTTTGCATAGCTGAATATTTTTAAAGTAGTTTAATGGCAAAAAGCTGTCAACAAACCAAGTGCCATTTAGCGGTAACTGACACACTGTCAAGCAGTATTCATCTTTCAAACCGGACAGCCAGCACATGCCTATTCCACTATATTTCATAATTGTTTGATTATAAATAAATTATATATTTTTATTCCGTTTATTCAATTTTTCAACTGCCGCTTCGATTTCCCACGGGATCCCTTGACCCGATTCCCCGGGTTCCAGGCCCCCCTTCCGGTTCATCCCCTTCCGGTTCATCCCTTTCCGGCCTCTTTCTTCTTCGCAAACTTTATCTGCCAGGACATTGCCTTTTGCCGCAAATGCATTACCTTTGCAACCCATTTGAATTTTTTAATTTTTAAAACCAAAAACAGGGATCATGAACAATTATGAATTGATGGTGATTTTTACCCCTGTGCTATCTGAGGAGGACTATAAAGCCGCCCAGAAAAAATACACTGCCTTCATCAAAGATAATGGAGGAGAAGTGGTGCACGAAAATCCCTGGGGTCTGAAATCACTGGCGTATCCAATCCAGAAGAAAACCACAGGCTTGTACTGGGTTCTGGAGTACAATGCGCTATCCGACTTCAAT
>Ga0307511_10005809_pt1 | contig 12474 bp, 10 predicted proteins | sample 13_EM_MG_FD_200266 | JGI IMG/M metagenome (GOLD analysis project Ga0307511, IMG submission 200266) | Populus trichocarpa ectomycorrhiza microbial communities from riparian zone in the Pacific Northwest, United States - 13_EM | ecosystem: Host-associated > Plants > Roots > Unclassified | place...
TGCCTCTCTTATCTAGGCCGGAGTCTCATTTGCGTTCGATCAGCGCCGCTGAAGCGGTATCCTCACACTGGCGATCTTGGTCCAGCCACCGTCCCTTCTCAAGGTACTTGATCTCGATTGGCGGAGAAGACAGGTTACTCAATCAGTTCTTTGTTCCAGTCCCAACAGACAGAGGTTACGGAGCCACTAACCCTCTCGGCCCGGTCCCTACCCAGGATGTCTCCAACCCGACCATCCCTAACGGTCCAAAACCCCATACGTCCATTCCCAACGGTCACGGCCCCCCCGCATCCAACCCCAGTGGACCTGAACCTGCTACACCCGTTCCCAACGGACCTGGACCCGCTACACCTGTCCCCAACGGTCCCAAACCCGCTACACCTGTTCCTAATGGTCCCGGGCCAGCTTCGTCTATCCCTAATGGCCCGGGACCCGCTTCACCTATTCCCAATGATCCTGGGCATGTTCCGAATGGTCCCAGACCTACCACTTCCATCCCCAATGGTCCTCTTCCCACAAGCGATCCAAACGTCCCGTCGGGTCCGAATCTTACAAAGGGCTCTAACTATGCGGTCATCCCCAATGGTCATGGTCCCCCCGCATCTAACCCTAACGGGCCCGAACCCGCTACACCCGTCCCCAATGGCCCCGGTCCAACCTCGCCTATCCCCAATGGTCCCGGGCCCGCCACATCCGGCGGATGCGACGAAACGGTTCCTAATGGCCCTTTCCCCACGAACGATCCAACTATCCCTTCAGACCCAGTCCCTACCAAGCGCGCCAACTATGTAGCCATCCCCGACGGTCATAAACCCCCCACCTCCATCCCCAACGGTCCTGAACCTGCTATACCAGTTCCAAATGGCCCCGGACCCGCTACGCCTGTTCCAAACGGTCCTAAACCCACTTTTCCCGCCCCCGACGGTCCCAAGCCCACCCCCTCCATTCCCAGCGGCCCTGGACCCGCTGCGTCCATTCCGAAGGGTCCCGGACCCCGCTACATCCGACGGATGCGTTGAACGCACCTTTGATGGTCCCGTTTCCACTGATCTGTACTGATTATATGGGGGGTGTTTGCGTTTTGTGTCGCGCCGCATACTTTGACCTTGGACTCTTTCTGTCTGTTGATATCTAACTATAGCACTCTCATTCGTACGATCTTCTACCCCATTAGACACTCGTTTACCTAACCCTACTCAAACCCGTCGCGGACACTCGTGATTCGGAAAACGAAAACGATTAAATTACGTTTCAACCGGCACCGCAATTCAAGCACGAAGTTTCCACAGAGCGCGGCTGCATCCCACATGCGGTCGAGAGCAACTTAAATGACATACGGGCCGGCCCGGGCGTCGATTCATTCCACATGTACGACGCTACTTCCGGTCTCCCGACGTAATGAGTCCATGACGACGACTCCCTTTATGTTCGCTGGTGGCGCATTTAGCCGGGCCGAACCAGACCCGACCAGACCTGTAGCTGTACGAGAGAACGCTGGAATTTCACACACTGAGGAGAGCTGGAGGCCCGCAGGCTGACCTGTTGGGATCTGTTGGGAATATGCCACGGAATAAATGGCCGAAAACCACCGGACAAAGGCTCCAGCGGAACTCGCGTAACATGTATCATCTGTCCCGTCTCCGCGACCCCGCGGCTGACAAAACCCACTGGGGATACTAAGTGCGGAATCTGTCGGTCACCAAGCCCTTTCTAAAATATCTCCGCTTCAGAGTCCAAATGCGACCTAGCTTCAAGAGTTTCGCATCGTACACCATCTCGTAGTAGACTGGTAGGGCTCTGCTTTGGGTTCGGTTGAACTAATTCTCACGATAGCACCACTTCCGGACCTGATTCTCTCGATCGCGCGATGGTCCTATCTCCAGGCCTAGTTCGGCCATGGTGAACTGTCATGTGGATGTTCAGAAGATATGAAAAATGATAACGATGCCCATAGGTTTCCGACATTTCATCAGGAGGAGTTTTGCAAGGCCACCCGGCCAGCGACATTGGGAGATCAGTCGTGTTGCCTCGCTGATGTCAGCACCTCGTCCGCACTCCGCACACTCCTTGATGAACCTGTCTTATAGAGCTGGAATCTTTGAACGGGCCGACCGGACCGAGGCCACTGATGTGGGTACCCGCTAAGTACGTCAGCAGAGGGGTACTTTCCAAGAGTGCTTACTTTTGAAGTTAAACCGGGTTTGAACGCTCAGGGCCCCTGAACATCAGGGGAAAGGTTACCTGGGTGCGAGCAAGCTCGGGTTACACCCACCTGCTCATCATGCCAGCATTGCCAAAATGGAAGCGCTCACTGGTTCCATCATATGAGGCGGTCCGAATCACTACAGCAGCTCCCATACAAGAACCTGAGCCGATACCGTTCTTTCCTCCCCTTGCAATGCAACAATCCGTGTGGGATTCCATCGCGAGTGGGAATTTCATCGATGCGAAGATCTTCGCATTCTCTCGACGCTCTGGCAAACCTGGGAGGGTGGACACACCGAAGGCCCTTTTCGTCAATACTCACGTCCTTGCAACGGCGTGTAGTTACTTCGAGTCCAGTACGTCCCCACCCCCCTATTTCCCATGCATCCGGTAACAGCTCCCACAGCGTTCGGTTTCTCCGACGGTATTCAAACTCACATGAACTCGGGACCGCCTGCGGGTATCGAACCTTTCTTTGACCTGGAAGAGTGTGATTCGGACAGCGATTTTGACGACCCCGTCGAGGGGGATCCTGCAGAACTTTGGCCGCGAACCTCTCCCGACGCCCCTAAACCACCACAAAAGCCAATCAAAACATACGTTGTCAAGTACACGGCATACAAAACGTAGGTTGTCGAGTCGAATAAACCCCACGAATCGCTAACGATCAAGATGCAGCTTACGCGCGATCGTTTGGTATATTTACTCGGGAGAGATTTATTTCTCCGGTGAAAACCCAAGGATCCCCGGTGCCTCCGCCAAATCTGTGTATCGGTTTGCGCATGAGGTTTGCACCAAATCCCAATGTAATCCTGACTTCCCTATCTAAATTCGTAGTAGCACAGAATGGATCACCTTAAGGCATTGGCATCCGAGAGAATCGTGGCTTTCATCGATCAGCTGTCGCCTTCCGAGTTTGTCGAGGAAGCGTGCAGCGTTTCCACCTCCCGGTGCGGCCCACCTATGAAAATCGTTGTCTAGTTCCTAACATATGCTATTTACTAGATATCCGCCATTGAACAGTATCTTCATTAAGCGGCTTCCGCAAGTTCTATCCAGAGACACAGGAGCGAAACACACTTTTCAGAAGAAGCTGTCTGCCTACTTCCGCGGGGAGCTCCCACACTGCAAGGAAGTTATCACGTCCACCCTCCTGTGTCTCCTGGATGAATCCACCATCCGCAACGTTTGTACTGAAGTGCAGGACTCCTACAATTATATCGTGAGGGTCCGTTGCTCCTGGCCGACCAGGACCAGAGATGCGTTGCGGGTGTCGTTGGAAAATGGCGTCTTTGATGACTTTCCTATTACCCCCGGCCCAGCAGAAACAACGCAGCCAGTATACATTTCTGCGGCGGTCACGGATGAGGGAGTTTGTTCGTCGTTCTGGCGATGTGCGTTCTTCATTCTCGCGCAAGCTCGCGATCGTTGACGATTCCTCAAAGCTTCGTTCCCGCAGATCGCCGCCCGCAATTTGGACCTTTCTCCTTCAACGTTGGTGACAAGTCTTTGCACACATTCCATTCCTTCTCACATAAACCAGTTGGCAGGCTTTTGCGTACTACACGTATACTGGCTGCATCACTTTTAAGCCACTTGGATCGGACAACGTTGATCCACCCATTCCGTGGGGCCCCTCGGATACTTGGTTCCGAGGATACCCATGTTCAATGAAGGAGACGCTTAATCTGGCTCGCAAGGTCTAAAGTTATTTCGTACCTTCCCAATACATGTTAACCCAATCAGAGCAGTTCACGTACGCTGGGCTGGTGGACCTTGTTTCCATGGAAATGGTGGCGAGCATGTTGACCATTCCGTTGGAGACCGTATTTAAGGAAACGTTTTCTAGTCCGCCGCTGTATGTCTTTTTCCTTGTGGAGATCCATCACGTCGCTAAGAATTGGAATAGTCCACCCAAAGTCATCGACCAAGGCCTGGAGATCATATGCGGTCCGTCAGCCCGCAAGAACGTCCGTATCCAATCCCAGTTGCGGAAAAGACTTGTAGAGGCCGCCTCTGGGTCGAAGTCGGAAATCGCTTCAGTGTTTTTAATGTACCTCGACAAACTCCTCTAGCTTCAGCCGTTTAGAGGTACCTAGCCCTACGGGTGCTTCAGATCAGCTTCCAGAATTATTCGGAGGTTATATTCATGTATCGATAAACAGACGTGCTCCAGCGCATGGAAGGCCCTTGATGTCCCAAGAAACTACTTTTCACTCAGCGGCCCGCACGTGGAACGCTCTAAGGACACAAAAAATGGCGAAGGACCCGAAACTCCACGTGAACCTTCTGAACCAGGTGACGTGTCCTAAATCCAATATGAGAACCAGTGTTACAAAGTGGACGTTAAAGATATCACCTGCAGAAGCGTGGAAGTTTCCGCCATACCACCTCCGCTTGGTCCTGGTGTTGGGAGGTCATCGTATTTCACGTAATCGTCCATGTCGCTTGCAGTTTCTTCCAACCCCGTTGGATCCGGAACGTGCGAGGATTCGATCCGAGAACGTAGGTCCCCGAACGATCCCATCGGGAGGAACTGCATCGTACCCTCGTTCAACGCATTGAGAATCTGAGTGTTCTGCGCGGCAGATAGGGTGGACGGGTTTTGCATTGGAATGTCGACAGGCCATCCAACGAGCCGCACACCGTACGTTTCTAGGTTGCCTTGGTTTTTCCACCGCATCTCCGCCGTTCGCACTCCGCTTGCCTTGCTAAACAAATGATAAGTGAGCGGAGAGATCAAACGGATTGATGGGTGGCGACAGACCGTAGAGCGGCCCTGACCGCAGCGTACACCTCGGATTTCAACAGAGAGGCAGGCGTCTTCTTTGATTTCGATACCGCAGGAGCAGGGGCGGGTGATATACGAGCAGTGGACATTCGTGGATCGCAGTTCCTCCTGCAATGTTCTTTGAATGCCAATGCACCAGGAGCGCCACCACCTCTCAGACCTCGCCAGAACTCTCGACCGGTAGTCGTGCCACCGAGGAAGCCGTCGTCAGAGGGATCAAAAGGGTCGACGGCCAGAACAAAAGACTGAACGGATAGTGTCGTCGCTAGCGTCTCCAATGTCTGAGAAATAGAACCTAAAGCACTCTGGATTCTCTCCCGTCTGGTGCTTGATTCGGCAGAACCAAGGAGATACTTTTGCTGAGATTCTGCAACATAATGTTTGATCTAAAGTCCCTCAGAACTCAGGCCGCCTATGCGTAGCTGTAGAAGTTGAGTTCCAGTACGAACTTGTTCAAGGGGCCGCTGTTCTCTGATCGCGAACAGCTTCATCGCGTCGAGCAGTGTGGTATCAATGAACGCGTCGAGTCGCTCGAGGAAGAAGACGTCTTTTTCGTTCGCGATGCTCTGGCTGGATGTCATGCGGAACACCGTCGTGTGAATTAAGCAAGGTGGTGGTGTAAGTGCAAGTCGCGCCACAGCCAGGCTGGATCGAGAACGGTCATAACCTGCGCTTGACCGTCATCTCTTTACGATCGCCATGTTTTCTTCCCTCTGGTCGTGAGTGAGGGTCTCCCCACGCTGTATGCGGTCTCTCACGTCGATTTCCAGAGCACCAGTCGACCCAACAGCGCAGAACTTCTTCCCTGTCTCATCCCGCTATGCCGACTCAGACCTGCTCGGCCCACTCGAGCCCAAGGACACGGAGTGGACATGTCCCGGAGGATTTGCGGTAGAGACGCAGATCTTTTATTGCTTCACTGAGAACGGGACAAGTGTCATGTTGCAGGTTATTTATTCATCAGTCGGGTGAGCCCCTCCCGATAATTGATGCCCCGTCATCAAACGCTTATCCGCCCGCATGGACAGACTTTGGCCCACCACTCAACTAGTGACCAGGATTTACGATCCGAATACCAAGGAGTCGACCTGGAGATCGATCAACGTTACAAATTTCTACCCCGGCGAAGACAAACGCTCCAGCAAATCGGACGAGTTCACCATCTCCCACAAATCTACCCCTGGGGCGGAGTTCGAGGAGACTTATTCCATCATGGGACGATTCGGCACCGACTTGCAGATCTCGCTAGACATCAAGCGACCCGCCACTATCCCAGGTTTCAAGATTGGTAAAGGCCCGAAGGGAGGTTTCTCCTACTTCGGACCCGATGTCGAGAAACCCGAGGGATATGTCGTTCACCGGTTCTGGCCAAGATTCCAGTCCTCCGGAATGATCATCAACAACGGCCAGGCAACCCCGTTCGCTGGTCCTGGAATGTTCGTCCATGCAATCCAGGGGATGCGACCAAACCTCGTGGCTGCCAGCTGGAACTTTGCTCACTTCCAGAGCGATGAACATAACGGCGTCTCCGCTGTCCAGATGGAACTCACCACCATCGACGCTTACGGAAAGAAAGGTGCCGGATCTGGAAAGGTGGTCGTGAACGTTGGCTCGTTGGTCATCGGAGGGAAACTGGCCGCGGTTACTGCAGAGACGAAATGGCCGGGAGAGCTCGTTGCGGATAATCAGCCCGTGCACTCCCGGGCAGTCCACCATGACAAACACTTGGACGATTTTACGGGATACGAAGTCCCGTCGACTATCAGCTATCAATGGGCTGGACCATCTGTGGCCCCAGGGGTCGAGGGGAAGTTAAGTGCTGATCTGTCGATCTCAGTCGGCCAGCCGGGCAAGGAAATCGGGTTGATTGAGAAGGTTGACGTTATGGCCGAAATACCTGGATTCGTCAAGGCTGTCGTCAGCTACGTGGCTGGAACCAAGCCGTACATCTACCAGGTGAGTTTCCTATCCTCCTTCCTCCATTCTACACCTGCTCATGGTCCTTTCCAGTGGCTTAACCCCGCAACTTTGAAGATTACCGGACCAGATGCGTTGGTCCCAGGGCTTTCTGGTGGACTAGAAGTGAAAGGCCATCTGTACAATGAAGCTACCTTCATCTCTTGATTTTTCTCCCTCCCGATTTCATACCTCAGCATTTTGTAACAATTCACGATTTACACGATGATGCCACGACATCGACTTGACTCGAGGGGACTGTCCGGTTCCGCAGCCGTATTAGGCGCGGCATGATTAAGCACAGGCGCTTCAATATGGGATGGTGTCTACGCACCCCTCGCTTGGCATCCGCGTCTCCCCACCGCTGACCATCCCTTCCCGGTATCCAAAGTCCCCAGGACTCCCAGTTTCCTCGACATTTTCCTATATATGATGTACGATGTTGCGTAGGCTTACGCATCCACAAACAACTAGACAATTCGCACGTTCCTTCCACAACCCACAACTCCACCGACTAGGACACCAGCCATGGCCGAACCGTCCCCATCGTCCCGTTGTCTTTGGGGTCACGCGATTGCCCGACCAGTGGGGATATCGGGGTTCCGTCGGCATTCACAACACCCCTTGGGGCGGGCGCGTAGCGGGATTCCACTCGACTAGGAGGAATGAGGGGTTGCCTCTCGTGCCATTTTTCGCGGCTATCCTCAAGGTGCGTTGATCTCGTATGACGAGCGTTTGCGGGCATTGACCTAGTATTCGTAGGCGTCCACTTCCATCGAGCTCGCTCGAACCGCGAGCAGGGTAGCACTATCACTCGCCCCTTTGCTCCTCCTCAAGAACCGCAAATCGAGAAAATGGCTCCAGAAGGACTTGCCAGGGATGGAAGAGAAGCGGCCAGTGATTCTACAGAGAATCAGAACGAGGACGATCCTCTTCCACCTGATGCTCTTGACCCCTGTTCTCCTCTTTTGGGCGACGATCGTTGCAAGTTTGGAGCGGACACCTCTAACTGGGCGGTGCGTCTTTCGTTGCGTTCGGTATGCCCACCGAGTTTACTTACACGATTCGGCGTTTTCGATAGGTGGAGACTTATCCTGTTATCCCCGGAAGAAGAGGATCAAATAGCCGCCCAGCTTGCTGGTCAGGGTTGGTACCAGGCGGTCGCTGAAATCTTAACGAGCCAAACAGAGGACGGGAAGATGCCTACTACAATCCCAGCCACCGACTGGCGGTACCAATGGGTACAAAGCACCCTCCGACGCCTGGAATCCATCATCCCCGTCCTTCAAGACGAAACGAAGCTCAATCCCTCATGGCTGGAGACCGGCCCCGACGATGTTCAACTCCCACCCCCCGCAGAGTACCCTCTGCGACCGAGACCTCGCGCCTCCGAGTATCTCAAGATGTTCTCTGATATGACCTGTGGAAAAATGCCGAAGCACACCCCCGACCACGCTCCTCATTCCATCGCCGGACCTCCCTACTCCCTCCTTCTCGTCGATAACCCTTGTGCTTCCAATGCTTTCTCCTATGGTTTCGGACCGAATGGAGGAGCAGGTGTCGTCGTCTACAGCGCGTTCATAGACGAAATCCTGAACGACCCGTCGCTTGCCCCAAGCACGGTGTCACGAAACCAATCGGAGGAAACGTCTTGGTGGTCATACCTCTTCGGTTCCATCCTCAACACAAATCACAATCAGCATCCCGTACCTTCCCCCGAACAAACAAACCGACTCGCCGTCCTCCTCGCTCACGAACTCTCTCATCTTATCCTCTCCCACCACCTCGAATCGCTGACCTCCAGCTCGATCGTTCTCCCAGGGCTCCTCTCAATCCTCACCGATCTCGTACGCACGCTGATGTTCCCAGTTACGATGCTTTTTGGGCCCTTCGTCAACGATGCAGTGGCCAACATGGGCAAGATCGGATCCGGCGAGGTCACAAAACTCTCGGTTCTTTGCACGACCAGGGTCCAAGAACTCGAAGCTGACGTAGTGTCGACGAGAATCCTCGCGTATTCGGGCTTTGATCCTCATTCCACCATCGGGTTCTGGGAAAGTAGAACTCCCACGGTCTATGGAGACATCTCTGAATGTGCAACATGGAAAGAGGATTCGGGCAACGCACACAACGTCGAAGGCGATAAGCTATCATATAGCAGCACCTTCTCCTTGTTCGGTTCTACCCATCCATTAAACGACACACGGGTTGGGGCTTTAACGAAGGAGCTCCTCAGGTGGTCCGCAGAGAAGGAGGAGGCCCTCGCTCGGCTGCAAGCGGAGGACCAACCGGTGAAGCAATAGATGGGGTTCTATCTTTCAGTGGTATAGAGGTGTTTCGGTCGCCCTGCTCTCAACGTTTTCTTTTTTTCAGGCTTTGATTTGTCCTGCAGGCTCACATGTTTTCCAGAGGGTGGTACTTCGTTTTTCCTGGTTGTTTCCCCTTGTTTGTGGTTGCGTAAGTTACATACATCATGTGTACTATCAGTAATTCCAGACAGTTGTTACATATATTATATATAACATCCCAACAATACCCATTTTTCCAGGGGAGTTCTAACGCACGTGGAGTCCTCGGTGGGCTGTGAAACTGGTAACCTGCTATGCCCTTAATGTTCGACCTATTGTTAGACCGAGCTTGCGCCGAAGATTTATCGACGTTCCCAACGGGTCAGGTAGTAGGCAGAAAGTTTCAGCGTCTATTGAGTCCCACCTTCGAGAGGACATAAGTGACAAAATGGTAGTACAGAAACGTAGTAATACGCAGTGGCTTCATCCTCAAAGAAACTGAATAGGGCGAGGATCTGCGTTCCGGGTATCAAAGAGCATGCATCAAACAGTCGATCTTCTACGAGGTGGGGGGATGTGCGAACACCCTCAAAGGTACTTGTCAACCAACTTCAACACGAAACGACGGAGAATAGCACGACGAGTAGTGACGACTTTGCCTTGGTTATCAAGAGGAGTGACACTGGCAAAGTCGGTAACTTTCCCAAAGGCAGCGTTGAAGGCGTCAGCTTGTTTACCCGTCTTGGGCGGAGCATTTCCAGCGGCGGTCCGAGCTTGAGCGCAGGTAGCGCGAGCGGTAGCGTCGGCTCCACACTTGTTCACGAGCTGGTCGCAGACGAACTGACCGATGATGTCGAAGTTCTGAGCGGAACCGTGGTTGTAGCTCACTAAGTCCCACGTCGATAACGTTAGAAAGGGCTCGTAGGAGGGCAGGGGAAGGGTCGGACTTACCCAAATCAACCGGCCGGAAGGAAGTTTCACGGCGATTATCGAAGCCAGCCCCGAATTCGATCTCAGGGACGCTGCAAGATCCAAAGTTGCCAATGGTTCCGTTGTTTCCACCGTTATTACCGCTGTTGTTGTTGTTGTTGTTGTTGTTGTTACCGCCATCCACCGGAATGCAAGAACCATTATTGCCGTTGTTTCCGCCGGTGTTGCCCCCGTGGTTGCCATTATTTCCTCCGTCGGTGCTGTTGTTCCCGTTGCCGTTGCCGTTATTGACGTTCCCAGAGACGATGCGACCCTGATCATCGAAGACTGGATCGTCAGCGAAGTTGGTGGTGATACCAAAGACCGCATTGAAAGCGTCGGCTTGAATACCGGTCTTGACAGGGGTAGCATTGGAAGCGGCGGTTATGGCATTCGCACAGGTGTTACGAGCAGTAGCGTCAGCCTTGCAAGTGTTCACGAGTTGGTCGCACATGGAACGGGTGATGACAGCGATGTTTTGAGCCGAACCATGGGTGTACGATTCTAACATCCGCGAACTCAGCATTCATGATATATGGTGGTGGATGGAGACGATCCGATAGACTCACTTTGGTCAACAGGTTTGAAAGACGTCTCCTTCCTGCCATCGAAACCTTGACCGAACTCGATCTGGGGGACCGTACAAGAACCGAAGTTTCCAATGTTTCCGGTATCGGTGCCATTATTGTTGCCAGTGCCACCGTTAACATTGTTGCCACCATCGTCGTTACCACCGTGATCCATGTGGGTGTTATTGGCAGGAGGGTTGAGAACACCGGCATTGACGGGGTTTGTACCGTTGGCCGGAGGATTAGCACCGCTACCGTTGGTACCAAATGGGAAGGTATTCGGCTGAGATCCAAGCGTGACAGTAGCCGACGTAGCGGGGTCGAAGAACAGGTTCGGATCGTTGGCAGCGTCCTGAGCCTGAACGAGACCATCAAGCTCACTGTTCGCCGGAGCCTTCTGGCAAAAGACGGAATTTCGGAGCCTCGGCGGATTCGTGGTGAAGTCTGGAGGGGTGTTCTTCTCAGCCTGGCGATACTTCACGGCTGCGGCGATCATCTTCTTCTGAGTATCAGCATCGAATTGGCGGGAAGTGTCTGTAGTGTCGAATGAGCCTTCCCACCGCATGTAAGTAGCGAAGGCAAACCCGTACTGATGATCTTATCAGCCATGTCCTGCTGCGAACACTCGGGCTGGGCAGCCAATAGGGGAGTGACCTATGTAACAAACCCGTCAGTCATCCGATCCTCGATCGACAAAGTGGAACCCCAAGCGGGTGGAGAATCCAATGAAGAGATGAGGTGGTGACTTACGGCCTCGCCTGCCAAAGTGTCACAAGTTCCGCCTCCGCAAGCAGCAGCGATCTCCTTTAACACGGGAGGTTGCTCTTGACTGAACCTACGAGCATAAATGGCCCGCCCGTCGCGCTCGAGAAGCCAAATCCTAGCCTCGACGCTACTGAGCAACGAAGCGGCTTGGATGATGGAAATAAGGAGAGCACATTTTGCGATCATGTTTTCGGAAGGAAGGAGATGGGTGAGTAAATGGAGGTGGGTTTGTCGAAGGAGAGTGGGGTAGGGGTCGAGTTGTTTGAAGCTGAGGGACAGAGAATCGGGACCCGGAACGAATCGGTACTACCGAGGGCCTTTGTGACGAAGGGTTCGGGGGGGACTGGAAAGTGATTGGAAGGGGACACCAGGTCAAGGACTGAAAAATCGGCTGAAACTTTCCTGCGTCGTGCAACGACGATGTGAATGACACCTCAACAGAGGGGGTAAACGGGGAAGAGAAAGGAGAGAGAGAGAGAGAGAGAGAGAAGAAAAGAAAAGAAAAGAAAGGGCACTTTTAAAAGTGGGAAAGAGAATAAGCACCCACTCCTGGTCTTTATAAGTATTCAATCCCCTCGAGGTCACCATACCGGAGATTAAGCGATAACAATGGGCTTCCACGTTAGGCGCGCCCAATACATACACATGACAAGGGGACCTGATGAATATCCCCTTTTCTTCTTCTTTTGGGACGCCGCACCCACGCAAGCAGGTGAGTAAGTAGAGCAGGCAACCAGGGCAGGTCATCGATCTGTCCCAAGTCGGCAGTGGTCAGCGTGATGGCAATGGAAAGATCGATTAGACGTTACACGTCCCGCCTGACCAGGGGCGCATCAGCCGTCAGTTTACAACAACCGTTGATCCACTACCACGATTGGTTTGTCGCCAACCCGTCACCCAAAACACGTTAGCCACGGCGACGAGGTTGACC
>Ga0307511_10005811_pt1 | contig 12474 bp, 13 predicted proteins | sample 13_EM_MG_FD_200266 | JGI IMG/M metagenome (GOLD analysis project Ga0307511, IMG submission 200266) | Populus trichocarpa ectomycorrhiza microbial communities from riparian zone in the Pacific Northwest, United States - 13_EM | ecosystem: Host-associated > Plants > Roots > Unclassified | place...
AGGGAGGGTGAGGATTAATGAGTATGCTTTAGGGGCTGTGGAGGGGATAGGGGGCGACCGCTATTAATGTAATGAAAGAGAGGATAAGCATATGTATATACCCATCAAATACTATAAGCGGGCTTCAGCTGATTCCTGGGAGCGGTGCCTAATAGCGGTGGGTTTAGTGCGTCAGAATCAAGATCCGCTGGGGCCTGGGGTCTCAACTTTTTGGTATTCCACTGAACCTCAATTATCCGGTGTAATTCCGGGCTAGAGTACGGTGGAATATCTAGTGCCCGTGGCCCAAAGGGTAAATTGTGGAAAGAGGATGTGTTCGTTGATTGGTTTCGCACCCAAGCTCATTGCAGTACATAATCCTCATGCTTTATAATGAGCTCCGAGGGACTTGAAAACCTACGTCTCTTTCGTCTTCAAAATCCCCATGTCAATTCTCAGAAGGGCGAGCAACTGGAGGCACTATTATATCGAGAAAAGCGGGGCATTGAGGATCTACAGGGTATGACTCCAAGGGCACAACTTCAACCTACCATCACCAGGTTTTTTAAGGCTAGCTCGGACATTTCCTAGATTTTGTATATATCTCGCTCAATTAGAAATCTCGCGTTATAAGCAACTCCTGTGCCGGTCCCAGCAGGTTGCTTATAACGTGACTTCACTGTAGTCCGCCATGCCTCAACTGCATAGTCCAGCCAAAGTGTATACGCAATTATTAGAGGCACCTTGGGTACACCCCAAGTTTTATGAATGTCTGGTAATTACCTTGACCTTACTGGAGCCTGTCTGCTCTGTATGTAGGGGTCCATGGCAGATAGATTGGTTCATGCAGTTAAGTTAGGTGACGGAGTCTTTGGTTGGATCATCTGAGTTGAAGGCAGCTGAAACAAGATTGGGATATCTCACACGACTTCAAGCTATTCATAGAAGCCTTCTGTGGTCTCAGAGAACCTCACATCGATTAAAGTCAGCATAGTAGTTGTTAGAACATCCTAGCAGTGCTAGGGGAGCCCAACCCTCCCCGGCTACATAGCACCGGTGCCCTCTAGCATTTCTAGGGGACTTTAGTTAATATTATGGGATTATAGACAGCCCCGGCTATGTGATATCCAGCTTACAGAATGGCAGACATAGTACTATAGAATGCGGTGAGGATGGGATCTACCTACGCTAAGCCAGATTAGGATATGATGTCTCACATACAATCTAGTCTGGTTGGCACGACCGCTCCTATGATACAATCTTCCGCATCAACCTTGAATATAAATAGTGCAATGGGTAGGGGCCTGATCGCTCTGAAACTTCGCACAGTCCTTGAACATATATAGATCTAAGTACTGTGAAGCTAAGCCCGCATATTAGACCCAATTAGGATTATGACAGCGATAGTAGTGCTGAAACGGTACTATTTGCTCGTGTAGTTCTTTCAGATGCAGCAGGTGTTAGGGCGTTCTGGTGGAACTACGACCGCATCTGAGGGGCCTTAAGAAGAACTCCCCAAAGTTTCACGATATTGGAATGAAATTGGTTGATTTGAGAATGCCAAGCATGTGATCCGCATCCCCGTCTTGATTCGCATCCCCATCATCAACAGTATCTGTACCACACTGAATGCCAGATACTCTTCCGTCTCTGATACCACACAACGGATGATTCACCCCACTGTTGGATTGCACCACGAAGCAATTGTTCTGATAGTCACATCTCGTCCGTTTTTCGATTGCTGTAACACCAATGTAAGTATCGTTGAACCTCACAGTAAACCATGGTACTAAACTACGTGCAACTGCTTAATTAGCACGAGATTGGAGATTATCTATCTGCACACAATGGGTTGAGATATGGCAACATTGGGAACTGAAGCACCTATTTCGTCACTTGATAAATGACTAGTGTTCCAGCTGATAACAAAAGGATAGCATTTCTCGTCATATACATTGTATCAATAGGAGTATACGAGTACTTACCGATTACCAAAAAAGAGAAAAGGATAGCATTTGCGGCGGCATACACTTTTGCCAGGCCACAGGACTTTTGTGGACCCGGGAGATACCTGTGACAACATATTTCAGCAAAAAAATGTCTGTAGCATATGAATACGGAAAGCAAATAATGTACTCATGCGCACGCACAACTTAGTTCATAATTTGACAGGAAGGTTTGATAGATAGAAAGGAAAACAAAGCATGAGTCCTCAAGGGGCCTATGTAGATTGTCTCATGCTCATAACTTCTACTGCTAACCATTGTCTAGTCGATTACGGAGCGCTCAGTCTTTATAACTAAATATCAGGCACAGGCGTACTTATTCTGCTATTCGAGATATATTTCAGCTCTTACTATCGGCTCAAATTCCAATTCTACTAATAAGTACTAAGTAGGTACAGGCCGTTACTTCCCGATGAAGCTCCAGCTATACTCTAGTTCCTTTCCCCCCTTTCCCCCCTTTCCCCTTATCCTATTTACCCTTTCTATCTTGAGCTTGCTTCTGGGCCTTGCAGCTCACGCACTCCCGATTGGGTAGATGCCAGGTATGGTGCGTTGGGCATTGAACCATGTGGCCCTGCCCAATACAACGGGAAGAAAACGACTTGTGACAGTGTCCACTATGTTTCACCGTTAGTTGTGCAAATTACATATCAAGATCATAATAGCGACTTACCAATGATGACCCCCCATGCCGATATACCTTCACCAGAGAGAACTAGTATGTTGGGCAGTTGGATTTCACTTGATCAGTTGGTCGCCTGCTAGTTGAGCAATACGTACGAGATGCCCTAAAGGTTGGTGTAACAGTTACCGCTGTACATCCAAAAGTCAGTTCCGATTGTTGAATGGGGGCACAAACGTCGAATTCATACCTAGATGGTCTGCCTAGCTCTCTTACTGAGCACGATAACTTTAGGCCATGGGCAGACGTCGTTTAAAGCAGATTCTTCCATCCAAACCCCAGAGGATGCAGGGATGGTTAAAACCGCACGACCCCCGCAATTTCCCGAGGAATATGCAGAGGCTGGAGGCCAGGGCCATAACCCCGCTTCCTTCAGCCGGCTGATTAGTGGAATATAGTATGTTGATCGCAGCAGCTAGCATTTCCTGCTTGCAATCTGAATGCACCTTATCTATGTAGACAGGGGTCAAAACATATCCAAAATTTACCAATGATCCGCACATCGTATTCGTAATTTAATAAACCAGAAGGCCACATTAGCTCTACATGTGCGGAATCAACCTGATTGTATTGGGCAGTTCATCAACAATTGGCTGCTTGCAATAGCAATAGCAATGGCGAATAGGCAGTGTATGGTAATTCATGGAACACCAAACTGTTATCAGGAATATACTAGACTCAGTGGTAATTGAAATATGAAACAATAGTAGCCCCCGCAACTAGATAGGCAGATCAATAGGAGATTAAGTGTCATGGTATGAAAATAAATGCATGACTCGGCTTTGAAGCTATTTCAGAACTTACTCTATCCATAATTATGTTCTAGAATTTGTTTTTTCTGTTAGCTATATCCCTCCTGCGAAAAATGCCAACCAAAATTAATGGTTGCACTCATGCATATCGGTTGACCTTTGTCGACGTAGCACATTATTATCTCATAGTAGGATCATTGGTTGCCTTGATTCCAGGCTCTACAGGACGAGACCACCAGGAGACATAACCTAGTCTCAAAATTTCCTTTCGTGTCAAACGTAATTCAAACGTAATTCGCACGGTGGGTGCATATGCACGAGTGAATGTTCATCACCAATACCTCACCCAAACATCCAGACAAAGACATCCAGACGACCACTAGGCTGAGCAACATGAAAACCTTGCTGCCATTTTATTGACCAAGCCAACACATGAGATGCATTGTGGTTTATGGTAGGGCTTTGTATGGCCAACTTGTCGTCTTGTGCTACAGAGATACACCTTGATTGCCATACCAAGATCGCAGCGAGAAAATCCAGCTCCAGTCAAGACCCTAGAGCCTGCGTCTTATCCCAATTTCAATATAATTGACCTTTAGGAAGTTATACTCCGAGCGCAGGTTTTTCTTGAAGAGCTAAATGGCCTTTCGGATGTTGGTGGTCGTTCAATAATTACCATTATATCCTCAAAACTCCTCACCTACCATACCTCTTATTGAACCGCACTCTACGTGTCTCCCATAGTCGTGAGCTGGAAATGTAACCTTCGGCATAAACAATAGAAATTCAGCGATAAGAGAATATGTACGTCATGCTGGCAAGACACCTATTCAGAGATACGCAATCAAACAGTGTATCACGAGGCACATGAGCCAGCATAACAAAGTCTTGGACATGGATTATTGATGGGGGAGGCATAAACTTGTGATATTCACAGAGCAATCGGGCGATCAGAGACAATGAACGTCATCCTTGCAAGATACCTAAGTATAAATAGGTGCATCAGAGTATTATGAGACACATGAGCCAGCATATATAAGATTGTTGCCTTCGGGAGATCTAGAGTTCTGCACATGCTAATTATTATACTTCTTGATAGAACATGGATAATAGCTGATCTGAAATCAAATATGTTTTTTATTTTATTTTAAAAGTCATTTATTCAACGCATACGGCTTAAGGCCACGGCCCCGACCGCCAAGGAAATCTATCTGTGTTGTAAAGTCTTTCCCTCCTTCAGATTTAGTAAAACGGGCTTGGCGACGTATATACAGGAATATAATTGGAATATGCAGCGACATTCAGGCATATTCTTGGCATAATTAGAGTCATGTAGGCATATACTTGGCATATGCGTGGCCAGTGGCATGCCTTATATGCAACGTTGTTCGTAACAATTACGGCATTCCACACTCAAATAAGCTATGTAGGGCATTATATGAGTAACAGCAAAGGTTCAATGCATCACCACATATCTGATATCAACAGCACTGTCATTACCTACTACGTTAACCCCGCCCTGATTCGTTTACTGCTAGCTGGGGGGCTATGCATATGCCAAGTCTATGCATACCGCTTGGTGGCAAAATTTCTCGTACCCTGCATAAAGAGGTCGAGCATGCAGCGAATGTCTTACTCCTCCGCCCATACAAAATTAAGGCCGATGAGACATATATGCAGCGTTTAGGCCACCCTATGCAGCAGGGGTACGAGATATTTTGCCACCAAGCTGTATACCAAGCCTATGCCGGTTTTCCAAAATTGGAAGGCGGAAAAGACTTTTGTTCCGCACCTCCGTAAACTGTATACAATCAGTAAGTAGGAATAGTGCATTATCACAAATCACCAGGACATTGAAAGACTGCTATAGGCATATAAACTTGTTTTTAGAAACTTCCAAAAGCCGCCCGCAAATTCACAAGGTGAGTATAATTATGCAGGGGGCGCTTTAGGCTGTGCTTACTACTCGTGCCATGTCCTACACTAGCTATATCTGCCCGTTCAAAGCTTTTCACCATGCATTCCCTTTTCCCAATCCGCTTATTCTTGCCCTGATATTTATTGCACACCTTCATATTGCTTGAGCGTGAGGACCTTCTTCGGTATGTAATGTTGTCCTTCATATTGCCCTAGAGGCAGGCCCTCTTTCTCCCGTATTTTCTCGCACATGAGGCAAAGTGTTGGGTAGCGCGACCCGGGGCTTCTGGTGATCATAGCCCGAATATATCCTCAAGGAACTAATTCTGTCAATAAGTTTCCTGTAGCTGAAAAGTGGTGGGGTTCCATTATTTGGAGACCGCCTTGCACACGGTGGAAGACGATCTCGGTGTTAGAAATCCTCCTGCCTTGCAACATCTAACCATACAACCATACATGGACAACCGACATAACCTATAATCATAACCCGGTTAGCTAGCCCATCATCTCGGGTGCAGGATTGTCCAACATTCATTGCTTTGGCAAAATCGTGGTTTTTTAAGAGTTTTGGTGTGGGCTGAAGGAGGGGTGTCGTAGTAGAGTAACCAGGTTCTCTGCACAGGAAGATGCATACTTTTTACAAAGTGCTGATATTCAGCATGGGGACTGTGACGCAATATGATTAGCACATGGAACTGGGACACGGATTCCTTCCATTTACATTACATTGTATTGATAATACAACCCACCCCTAACAACGGCTGCAAGTTATTCATTGTACAGTCGAACCTGTCTTACTGCATAATATCCGTCAAGACACTTTTGATGCAGTAAGACTGGTTTATGCGGTACAACCAGAAATGAGAAAAACAGCTGACATTGGGCTAGATACATGAGACATCCGACTAAATACATGATACCCCGACTAGGTACACCCTTCTCCATCGACCTTAGTCCGCTCTAACCCACTTCACAAGGTGTGATTGGTGTGATTGCTGCTTGCATTTGATGTTGAGGTCTGATATTAGAGTAGCCCCAGTGAACCTATGTACTGTACATAATCGGTTAGATCGGTGCAGTTGACCCCAACCACAACTGCAGGGGATAGCGCAGAGGGCAGCTAGCCCAACTACATGTAGATAGATCAGCGCAGCAGGCGCCCACGCGCAGCTAGCGCAAATACCGGAGGGCGCAGTCATTTGCGAGCCAAGCCCGTTTTACCAAATCGGAAGGAGGAAAAGACTACCTCCGTTAGTTGCCAACCAGACTATACCTAGGTAGTGCAATTTCGATTTTGCCCCACTTCCAAGCCAGGTGCCAAGGAACTCCAAAAACTACATAGGTAACATTTTAGACTACCGCTAGGTTCAACCTCTCCCATCACACATCCACCTGCCGATACCCCAACATATCCCAAAGTCGAGAAGCATCCATGGCTCAAAGTCTCTGGGAAGAGGAAGATTCGGGTTGTGGGAACGACCAGGGGAGAGACCAGGGAGAGAAAGAGCAGCAGGATACCGAGGAGGTGGATGACAGCTTTCGCCCTCTGCTTTCACACCTTCGACTCGAACAGCTTCCTGAGCTTGCCATTTCTCTCAAGACTGCCCTGCTCGGAGTTGACTCCAGTACCGGTAGCCCTCTAACCTGCACTGTCAATCCACAACCCCTGACTGGTGCCTACAACATCCTGTATCGTGCTAGTTTCTCCGACAGTACAACATGGATCTTCAAGATCCCTTGCATTGGGTATTTGCCGGAATGGTCGGAAGTGAGCGCAAGAAAGCTCCGATCGGAGGCGAATACGATGACTTTTATTAGGAAACATACGACAATCCCAGTACCAGAGGTGTACGCCTTCGATCCTCGACTCGGTAACGTGATTAACGCTCCATATATTGCGATGGAGTGCATTGATGGCATTAATATGTCTAAGAAATGGTATGGCACAGGAGATGGAGACGAGCAGTGGAGTGAAGAGCAGTTGGAAGAGCGAAGAGTTGGATGGCTTAAAGCAGTAGCCGGATTCCTCTTTGAACTGGGGAAATTTGGATTTGACAAATGTGGGATGTTGGATTTCAAGGACAACGGAAATGGCCCCATTGGCATTAGCCCTCTCAGTGTCTCTGACATGGGAGCAGAAAAGCAGCTACAAGAATGCTCGGTTGGCCTAGTGCCCCCAAAATTCTGTGAAATCGGCCCATTCCTGGATACCAAGTCCTATCTGCTCGGGCTTCTCGATTTGCACCCTTCCGGTAGTCCCACCATGGGCCTGCAAAGGATTATCCGACAACTCATCAACTGGATCCCCGAGTCCATCGCTAACGCTCAACTCAGATCAGATGGCCACCGGTTTGTTCTGTGTCACCCTGACTTCGGCTTACAGAATATCATGGTTTCAAACGACGGTGATTGTCGTATTTTGAGCATTATCGATTGGGATGGTGTTGCAACCTCCCCTCTGTGCCTCGGGAATGAGAGATATCCACATTGGCTCACCCGTGATTGGGACCCATTAATGTACCAATACGACCCCGAGAACCCCGAGAACAATCAGCTAGAGAACTCGCCTGAGGACCTCCAGCGCTACCGGGAGATATATGCTACGCATATGCAGAGATTGGTGGGTTGCGAACGAGAGGCATTTACTAGGTTTTCGCACATTTATGAATCGTTGGAGATTGCGGCGGGGAATATATATGCATTTGCTGGCATTGTTGATTTACTATGTCGGAAGTGTATTGAGGCCTCTAGACAGGAGGGATTAGAGGAAGAAGATGATGATATTTTCGTGTATGATGTGATGGAAGCGTTTGCAGAAGACCCACCTGCACCAGCCGTGGTGGTGAATCGACTAAGGGAGGGATACTTGAAGCTTTGCGGGCAGGGGGCGTAATGCAGTGCGAGTTTATGTAAGTAACTACTACATACAATCATTGAGCAGGGCATTGAAGTTAAGTTTACAGTTTTGCGGAACAGAGTCGTCGCCTACAAGTATTGTCTCTACTCAAGGAGGAACATGAAATGTGGATGAACGGAGCTTTGGCCCCTACAGCCACTAATATGTACCTAGGGCTATTAAGAAGTGAGGGCGCTTCAGAGGAACTCGTAATCTATTTGCCTAATGTTATGGCTGATGCTTTGTATATTTTTCCTCTCCTTCTAATTATACGCTTGACCGGCTCTGCGATATTTCCGATTAGCTTGAGACTTAGTGACTAATGTAGTCACTCCAAAGAACCAACGTTGTTTTGTTGGCCATTGTCCACCTATATTTTTCATCAACAAATACCCTTTTTCTTTTTTTTTTTGAATCTATACGCCTGATCAGCCTAAGGCTATGCAGCGGCCTCGTTCCCCCCCCTTGAAGGTTCGGTACACTCACGGGACAACGAGCTACATAAGCGTCCAGCCTCCCGAGCCTAAGAAAGCAATATGTCCGAAATAACCCCTCTTCCGCCGCCACGCCCTCTACCGGCCCTTCCCCGGATGTATATATCGCAACCTCCGCCGCCACGCCCCTTTTCTCGGCCCTCCTGGAAAAAGCTACAAACAAACCAACAGAACCGCAGCAAATGAATCAACGCAAATCGATATTAGAGAAAAAAGTCTCCACCAAATCGACCGCCTCCCCGTCTTTCACCCTCTTCTTCCACCTCTTTCTGTCGTCCATGTCCTCCCACGTCCCCCATCTCTGTCCTATCTGTTCTCCATGCGTACAGGCCAAGGCTACGTGCTTGCCTGTCTCGGTATATCTTCCACATATCCGGCATTCAGGGTCTTCTGCTTGCTTGTCCGATCTTGTGTCTCCAGGCTTGTAGGTTGCCTTCTCCAGTTCGACATTGGACGTACATGTCTCTTGCCTTTCTGTTCCACTTGATCACCCTCCCCATCCCCGCTCTCTTCACTCTTCTTCCCTCTCCCCTCTTCTTCTCTCACGCCTTATGTCTCGAATTTCTATGCCTGTATAATTCCCCTTGCCTTCGCAAAGTGAAATGATATCTGGTAGGCTTGATTCATAGAAGATTGGCTAACCACATCCAGGATTAGGAAAATGAGCGCCACGCCATGCCCTCAGGCTATGTTATTGTGCCCCTGCGAAACCACGGCTGCCAAATTCCTGGAAATCGTAATCTTAGAAGTAACCTCTTAAAACACGGAGCCGAGCAAGCCCTCTCAGCCGTAAGATTGAGCCTCTATTTTAATTGCGATTGACAGGTGGGAAGCTCGTAGAATTTGATTACTTTCGGGGATCTGTTTGGTCAACATGCAACTTCTCGGTAGTCGTGGATTGGAGAGTTCTCCACATCTACTCAATGCGGTCGAGGAGATTGATTTGCCAGCCGTAATCAATGCCATTTACTATACCTTCAAAAATCTCCGACTATATTCGAGTTATGGCGAGGTATCAAAATTTTAGATACTCCGTGTGAAATCGGAGGCGTGGCAAACGCATTTATTGACTATTGGGACCGTTCGACGAATAAAATAGGTACGGTATCTACGTACCAAGTCCCGTCTAATGGGCGCTATCTGCTGTAGAGTATATTTGTCTAAACTTAGGGAAGGATAGGGAGAAGAATTGCACCACGGTACCTCGACACCATGACCTCGTCGCCCCCCACCTCCACTAGCAGGCCAGCCCCCACACCCTCGACCTTTTTATTTTATTTTGATAATTCATTACTGGTATGCTGACTATCCGCGGCGCATCCCCACGGGTACCGTAAGCCTGGGCGATTACTCGACGGCTCCTTGCCCCGCATCTCCAAATACCTCCCTATGGAAAAACTGTACACGGCGCAAAGAAAAGGAGACAGAGTTTAATCAAGCTGCAAGGCCTCCGCCACTACTCTACACCAATCCTGACCTCCATAGACCTCACCTAGTTCTCTCCCTCCCCGGTCTGCTGCTCTAAGATATGTCTGTTACTATGTAGGTAAGGCTCTGCACTGCTTGGTTGTCCCTTAACTTTACCCGGTTGTTAATTCATCTGCCCCAGCGGGACCCCCATAAATCCTCAGGCCTACCCCACCTCTCCCTCCCAACAATTGCGACAGACATTTTCAGACCCCCCCCCGCACTACATATCTCACCAATGGCTTCAGCTGAGCCTCCCCCCATACCACCCCCGGAGGGCTACAAACGCCGAAATCGCCAGTGTACGGTGCCAAATGCAGTCGGAAAGCTTGTGTCACGCTTATGGCGCTCTGGGGTCTGGAAAGATCACAACAGGGTTAGGCAAGGGGGGAGTTCTGGAGAGAGGCTGCAACTGTTTTTTCGAGCTTCGTGAAGGGTGTCCAGTGAGACTAAGGTAGAGTGGCTTATGTGGGTAGGGTCGTGAAACCTAGTGAGGAAGTAAGGTCGGGGTGTGGGGAGTGGTTAGGGAGTGGATATCTTGGATTTGCTGAGTTTTAGATTCTGTTCAACTAGTAGTGAAGTTTTATTGCACTGTTCATATTCTCATGTTTTGCAGTGGAGGGTCTGTCTACTGGTGGTCTACGGGGTGGGTGGTCTCGCTCTTTCTCTGTTGCGGCGACAATACAAGTACTTACTAGTAATCTCGGCGCACTTAAGTAGCAGCTATCCTGCCAAACTCAGTAGTGCATTCCTAATTGGGTTACCCAAATCCAGACTAGTCCACACCGTAGCGCTAGCAAATTGTAAGCAAGAGAGAACGCAGATAGTTGTGGAGGATGTGATTGTACGGAAGAGACAGGCAGTCGTGCTTGCATTGGGGGCGAAGGTGGGGCAGCTAGGTTAAAATGGAAAGGAAAAGAGCGGGGATAGTTGACCTAGCGGAAACGCACTTTTCCAAGTACTAGGAGTGACGGAGATATATACTCTCTTTCCTATGTCGATTTCCGTTGTCATTTTATAGGCTCGGGAGGCAGGGTATATGATCCCGTTGTTCTGAGGATATATATAGGGACTCGCCGCTAGGGTCAAATGAAAAAAATTATCTAGAGTCAACAACCAAATTTGCTTGGAATTCTGTTATAGGAGATAGTTGATATTAGTGCACAACACAACAACCAGAACACTGAAATGAAGTTGAACACAGAGCTTGCCATAAGCACCATTCAGCATAAAGTGCGCTCTCACAGTCTCAGTGCTACAAGTACCCCCTACAAAGAAAGACCAGTGAGGTGAGGGGTACGCCAGTAGCAATACTGCACAAGTGCCCAAAGACTAGGCAATGGTTAACTGGCTATCTTAAGGCCTTGTGCATCTTTGGCTCACCTTTTCCACTCACCGATTTACGCACCATTTTACCCGCACAGTCGGAACCCGAATACTCACTGAAAGTGAGCACAACACTCACTTTCAGTGAAGGGAATGTCAGTCATTTGGTGAATACACTAGTATAAGCATGAGTGGCTGAAGATGTGTATGCCCTTTCGCACTCACTAGAACTAACGCACTACATCGCTCAGCGAATGGCAATGGTAGGTTAGATAGTGAGCTATGCAGTGAGTTCCCAGTTACTCACTGTGTGTCCCATGGTGAGATTGCCTACAAGTAAAATGCTGGTAGATATCCCCCTCCTCCCAGCCTAAGATTCCCTCCTGGTCTCAAAGGAAGGCCATAGGCTCTACAGTAGCCCTGAAGGATGCCCGCTTCATGCGGAATAACGGCAGGAAAGCATTCCTGGTTTTCTAGAACATCATGATCATCCAGCGCTCCCCTTCCAAGAAACCATATACGTAGGCTCTGCATCTCGATTTTTCAGTGCGGTAATTACGCAGACGTCATCTACCTCTATCATTCCCATGAAGTCGGCTTTGAGCAAAGTTTGTCTTGAAGGAGACATACTAGTAATCCACTATTCCTAACCGGTTCGTGGCTACCATTCTACGCTGATTGCCCCGAGTCAGCAGTTAAATAAAGTAAGTTCTGTCTGGTTGTGAAACGGGCAGCACAGGCGGCATACCCACTGTGCTGGTCACGGGCAATTTAACTATTACTCAATCTAGTATATAACGCGTTCTGACCCATTCATCAATGGGCCCAGCCTACCCATCAATATGACGGCCACAATAATATTCTAATATTAATTATCTCATATATTCGGAACTATTGAGAATTACGGGACTATGGAGCACTACGGATAAATGGAAAAATATAAGATATAAATACA
>Ga0307511_10005812_pt1 | contig 12472 bp, 11 predicted proteins | sample 13_EM_MG_FD_200266 | JGI IMG/M metagenome (GOLD analysis project Ga0307511, IMG submission 200266) | Populus trichocarpa ectomycorrhiza microbial communities from riparian zone in the Pacific Northwest, United States - 13_EM | ecosystem: Host-associated > Plants > Roots > Unclassified | place...
CCGTTTCCTCTTCTTCGCACCGCTCAACCACCCCCCCCCCCACTAACCCCCAAACTACCAACACTCCCGCCCCATCACCACCCAGAATACTAAGCCCGTCCTCGAAGCAGTGCTGGCTTCGTTCACACTCGTTATTACTGTTCCAGGAGCCTGCTAGGGCTTGGGATTTTGAGACGCTAACGACTTGTAAAATCAACGATTTCCCCGACGTGTTTTTGTTGCAGCTGTTTCCATTTTCACGACGGTGAATGGATCCGCGACATATGCATTCTTCACGGGGCGGGGGAGGATCAGGAGGCATGCCCGGGATGCAGGGAATGGGGATGCCACCAGGTGGCCCAGGAAATGGTCCTCCTCACCATCATCTATCACATCAACCTCCGCATCACCATGGCCCTCCCCCGGCGTCTGGGCCACATTATGATGAGAGAGACCGCATGTCTGGGCCCGTTGGACGGATACACAGACCGTCACCGCCATCAAGCGATCCATACTATGGCCATCACCACCAGCAACAACAGCCTCACCATTCTCACCAGCAGCACCATCAACAGCAATTACAGCATCACCAACAGCATCCTCAGCCTCCTCACCACGCCCAGCATTCTCATCAGCCACCTCTGCATCATGCTCCTCATCCAGCACACGGAATACAACAGCCAACGCGACAGTACAAAGAACACTCTAGATCACCAGAGTCTGAACGAATGCCCTCATCCTACAGAGCACCACCACAGCAGAGAAATGGTAAGTCAGCCATATTGTTTTGTCTACCCCGTTCCGTTTTCTTGTCGTCCTCCGGAAATTAGGTTTATATTTCCATTGCCTTTAATTGTGTTTTCCTTGCTATTGCACGTCACCTGAAGCCTTTCTTAGCTTGGGCACGTTGCATTGCGGGGGGAGGTGATTGTGGATTTATTACGCTACGATAACTTTGTGAGGGATTAATTCTTCGCAAGTGGCTCTCGGTAGCCCCTAACTTTATGTTACCCCGGACTAGGCTACTTACTCTGTGTTAAATGTTTTCTTTGCCGGGCCTTGACGACTATGGTTTCAACCAGACTATATAGTTTCGCTCAGGAAAGAGCTTTAATGCAATCTTGGTTAACCGAGTCGTGAAAAAAAACTAACACTCTAAACTTGTGTTTGACAGATTCCTTAACTCCCCTGAGTATCACAAGCCGCCCGCCAGTTGGTCCACCGCCCTCAATGTACTCAATGCCGCGCTCCAGCACACCGGATCAGCAGCATACACCCTCGAGAGCACCATCGCTAACGGGGTCTCCTGCTGTCTATCGTGGTGAGTGACCTTGCTTTGGGTGCCAATTGACTCTGTGCGTGTGACGACCAGTGGGCTAATCAGGGTTGTTCTGGAATAACAAGGCCCCCATCACCCACCTCCACCACCGCCGCCACCACCACCTTCTCATACTCCTCACCACCCGCACCCACCACACCACCAAATGGGTCCCGAGTCAATGATGAATCCGCCACCACCTCATCATCGCGGCATGCCTCCTCCAAGCTCTCCCCATCACACAAGCACGCAGATACAACAACAGCCACCTCTACCTCAGCATCAGAGTCAACAGCAGCATCCACAGCAAGGACGACAGCCACCGCCTCCACCTAGTCACCCGAGCCAATCTGCACCTTACCCAGGTGGCCGGGATCTCCCGTCTCTCAACAATGCCCCATCACAACCACAACCACCACCTCCACCACCACCACCACCACGCCAAAATAGTGGCATGAGCATATCCGCAATGCTGGATGGCCCAGCTCATCCAACCCAGACTGCTCCTCCTAAACCACCGCCATCCCAACCTACCTCCGACTATAACTCAAGCAAGAGGTCATACACACCTGATTATCCTCATCAAAATGTGGATAGGAGTCGCAATGCCAGTATAGCTAGCAGCCCTGGCATTATGAACAACCAGCATCAAGGGTATGGTCCTCCAGGAGGAAAGGGACGAGCCACCCCTGACCATGGTTATCGTCCTCACATGCCCCATGGTCCTCCCGGGATTATAGCAAACCACCCTCACGGAGTCCCACCTCGCCCTGTTTCACAGCCATTAGCCCCGACAACACCACATTCCCTTTCTTCTGTGCTCCACCAACATCAGGACGAGGGGCCTCATCGTGGCCATGCACGCTCAGCTTCGTACCATGACCGCGAGACTAATCGGGAAAGAGAACGAGAGCGTGATCGTGAACGTGAACGGGAGATGGTACAAAGGGAGAGGTATGAACATGAAATGCGAGAGCGAGAGATAAGGGAGCTTAGGGAAAGGGAGCATAGAGAAAGAGAGCTTAGGGAAAGGGACAGGAACATGCAGAGGGAAAGAGAAATGCGGGAAAGGGAGCAAAGGGAACGTGAAATGAGGGAAGAGGAGCAGGTGCGGATGCAAGAGGTGAGAGAGAGGGAGATACAAGAGAGGGAGAGGCGTGAGAGGGAGATGAGAGAGAGGGATATGCAGGAGAGGGAGAGACGTGAGAGGGAGAGGCGTGAGAGGGAGATGAGAGAGAGGGAGATGAGAGAGAGGGAGATGCTAGAGAGGGAGAGGCGTGAGAGGGAAATGAGAGAGCGGGAAAGGCAGGAAATAGAGAGGGAAAGAGAAGCGGGAGCGAGACGGGAGCGAGAAAGGGAGAGGATTGCAAATAATCATATGGATCCATCATCTCCTCACGCTGGCCACCACCCACATCAACTTGGCCCTCCAGTCTACCACTCACATCCACTGACAAGTACCTCCAATCACCCGTCGGTGGCCTCCGCTACGCCACCTGCACCCCATGGCCCACCACATACTCCAATGGCCACTCTCCCCCCGCAGCAATCATTGAATCCTAATAATCATGGGCCGCCCAACCCTCCCCCGCAAACCTCATCATCATACCAATCTTTCGGATACACGACCGCAATGCCACCATCTCCCTTTGCCCTGCCCCCTCCACCTCCTGGAGAGGGTCATGATCGTAGGAGACAAGGGTACGCAGATAATCAACATGGCAGGGCGGAAGAGCTGTTACTCAGTAAACAAATGAATGAGAGGAAATCGGCAGCGCAAATTGTGGCCCAGGCACAGATTGACCGGAAGAATCCCTTGCTGACAATGAGTGGCTACGAAATTAGCCGAATGGAAGAGGCAATGAGTGGGCAGCCGGTGTCAAAGAGGGGAATGATGGAGAAGGAAGAGAAAGAAGAGAGCATTGTAGGGGGTCGGGGACGGACCAAAGAGAAAATCGAGAAAGAAAGGGAGGCCGAGGAGGAAGGCCCCCTATCGACGGTTGGTATGAATACAGGGAAGAAGCGGAGACATCATCATGTCCATCACCACCATCCACATCAGTGCGTACATCTTGCCTTAGTTGGCTTATACTTGATTGTGTATTTTTGCTAATTATATCGTGTGTCTAGCCATCATGTTCACCATCACATGCATGATAATGATGAGCGCTTCTACCTTGATGGTGGTCCACTCCATTCACAAGCCCAATCTATTGCCCAAACTGGAAATAAACGCGCTATGACCCCTGTGCCTCATCATCACCACCCACCTCGGCACCACTCTCCGGCTCCTCAACCTCCCACAAAGCGCCCAAAACTCATCATAAATTCCACACCAGTGGTTGCCTCTGTTGCCAATCTGCCTCGATGTCACCTCGGCTCGATGGTCTACAACCCTTCTAGCAATAGTATTGCCTCGAATAAGGGATATTCAACGACTCATAGCATGCTACCCCGCTTTGAAGGGAGAGAGAATTGTATCTTTCAAGTCAGGATCCCAAGGAGATATCTATATGAGAGGGAGAGGGCAGAGGTTTGTAAGAGAAGGTGCCTCTGGGGATCGGACGTGTATACGGATGATAGTGATGTGCTTGCAGTGTTGGTACATCTGGGGAAAATACCACCAGTTCTGCCTGATGGGATTGAGCCAGAATTGGTTTTGACGGCTCAGCCGGGGGTGATGGAGGACAAGGACAGAGAGATTGGAAGAAAGGGAAATAGGGCGGCTGGAAAGGGCAAGGGCGTGGTGAACGGGTCAAGCATTGCCATCCCAGCTACGACCTCGACAGATAGGATTAATGGTGCCCTCCCTGTTGGTACCAAGTCCACACCTAGTGGCTACCTCAATATCAACAAAGATATTATCGTTGATATCCTCATTCTACCTCCTCTTGAGAAATACTCTAGCACAGTTCGCAATGCAATTAAGTCTCGATCCTGGACCAAGCAACATGACGGCATGAGTTACATGGTCCATGAGGTCAAGACTGCGGAACCTGGTGAAGCTGAGGGTAGAGGAAAGAGTATGAGAAAGCAGAGATTGAATGAGCGAGAACATATTAGAAAGTGGGGTACCCTACCAGGCAGGGAGGGTGAGGGAGGATTGAGGACGCTGGTTGGGAGGGAGGCGAAGGTTGGCGCTTGAATCTGAAGTTGTAAGAATTGTTTCGTTATTTTTTATTTCATAACGATGGTTTTATTGCTATTATAGCCATTCCAGTTTCGTTGCATATTTGGCGGTTAGCGTTGTTCACCATTTTTATGACGACCTGTTTGTTATTCATTCGTCCTTATATTTCTCGGGTTTCAGTATTGACGCTTGTGGGTGGATAATTGAAATGTTTTACAGAGAAAAGTTCATTTCTTTCAATAGCTCATTCATTTTTGATTTGGGAGGTCTGATTGGCTTTTACCCGTTCGGAGAGGAATTGTATCCTTGGCTTTAACCTAATCGACATCAATCATCGTGGTATTTTCAAAAGGCAGCGCCCTTTGTTATGAATGAGGAAATGGAAGACCTCTTCATTTGCTCTTCTAGACTTTTCTGAGCTATGTAGTTCAAACTTTATGACCTTACTTTCGTCTCCCCTCTCCTTTACAGCTTGGTGCGGGTAGCACTGGCGGAACGACAGCATTGACGAATTGTTTGTGCATTACCATGGGGCTGAGCAGGGGGGGTATATTTCACTTTGGGGTGCTAGGAATTTCACGGGATTGCGATGTACTTGTCCCTCAGTTGAATGCCAGTGAGGGAGGAAACTGGGGATGACAATAAGAGAATACATATAATTGGGATAGGGTGGAATCGGGAGGGGGAGGGGGAGGGGAATTGTGGATGCTTGTAAACATACTCCGATTGATGGCGATAGTAGTGCTTGTACGTGTATATGTTTTGCTAGGATTAGTTTACTGTGTAATTACTTGTCTCGAGAGAACTGACTTGTGGTTTGAAACATTAAGTATGTTGTAGTACATTGGGCTGGAAATTCATCTCATTCTCTTGATAGGCCCGCAGATACCTTCTTCTTATACTTGTGTACAACCAAGCTACAAGAGTACAAAGTAGCCATGTGGTAGTTGGTACCTTGTAGTTACCATCATTTATTATATTACATTCTGCTCTGGAACGGTGTGATGGTTTCTTGATACTTTGACAAATTTTAGTGCTCCGTTGATTCTTCATTACCCTGAATTCGCACCCCTAAGCTAAAGCTTTGCCAAGATTTCAACTTTTTTTGGCATCATGTCCCACTCCTAACAAAATATCGAGTTGTACACCCCGCGATATCTACACCTGCTCCCACAAAAATATTTAAGCCGATCCGCAAGAGCACTCAGAACCTAGTCAAAACCATCGAGAGCCACATACCAGAGCTTATTCACGCATACAATCATGGTGGCTGCAGGGCACCACCACAGGTCGACGACCAAGTCCAGTCATAAGCCTTTCAAATCGAGATATGCGACTAAGGGATCATTGAAAGCTAAGGCCAAAGGTATGAGAATCGGACCCTACTGATGGCCTACAGTCTGCATACAATACTGAAACACTGCAGGTAAAACCGAGGAAACATCTACTCGAAAGACCCCCCACCAGCAGGTCCTCTCCAAGCTCGAGCGCCGCAACAAAGCCCGCCAAATTGCTGCCAATAAACACCGGGACGTGCTCCGCGCCGGAAAAATTTTCGATGGCCGCCGTGGCGCAGCTAGGATTATTTCTATTATCCCACTTTGCGCTGATGGCGATGCCGCAGATGCAGTTCAGAGGCTCAATGGATCCCTAGATATCGCTGTCGATGTTCCCACCAGCGGGGTGATCACCGTAGGTATTGAACGATTCAAGCAGAAGGTACAATATGTCATTCCGCCACGACTGGACTTCCTCGCAGTCCTCGATGCATGCAAATTAGCAGACTTTGTGATATTCATACTATCTGCAAAAGAAGAGGTGGACACGCATGGAGAGTCACTTTTGAGGGCGATTGAGTCCCAGGGAGTGTCGAACGTGGTTACTGTAGTGCAGCATTTGGATACCGTGGAGCCAGCAAAGAGGAGGCCGGATGTGAAGAAGAGCTTGTTGAGCTTCATTAGTCATTTCTTTCCGACGGCGGAGAAGGTGCATAGCTTGGATGCTATGCAGGAGGCACAGAATGTTATTAGGAGTTTGTGCACACAGAATCCCAAGGGAATACGGTGGAGGGATGCGAGGAGTTATTTGTTGGCGGAGGAGGTGAGGTGGGATGAGGCGGAGGGGTTGGTCGTGGCGGGGACGGTGAGAGGGAAGGGGCTGAAGGCGGATAGGTTGGTGCATATTGCCGGGTATGGGGATTTTCAAATTGAAAAGATTTGCGCCTGGGCGCAAGAGGAGAAGCTTGCAAAGTTAGCGGATGATATGGCGATGGATACTGATGCACCTTCGACTGAACTGGAGGTGCTTGAGGTACCTACAGTGGCACAAGACGACCTTGCTGAGCTTGCTCCTGAGGAGGAGGTTATGCGGGATGCGGAAATGGATGACAACATGTCTACTACTACAACCGTACACACCACGAACCCACAAAGCGTTCTCCTGGACAACCACTACTACTTTGAGGAGAAGGAGGACGAGAGATATACGCGCCCACGGCGGTTACCGAAGGGAACCTCAAACTACCAAGCAGCGTGGATATTGGACAGCGATTTTGAGGAGTCGGATATGGAAGACGTGGAGGAGGATGAAGATGGAGATGTGGGTATGAGAGGCGAGGATAGTGATGGTGAAGAGGAGGCTAGGCCAGAGGACGGGGAAGAGGGTCTGGCGGGAGAGAGCAGGAGCATGTATGCACCAACAGAGTTTGGTGATGATGCAAAGAGTGAGATGTTCTTGGATCCTTCCCCAGAGCAGGAGGCCGAGCAGATTCAGGCTTTCCGTAGCCGCCAAAAGGATGCTGCGGAGGACTTTGAGTTTCCGGATGAGATTGAGCTTCACCCTAATGTGCTTGCAAGGGAGCGGCTTGCACGATACCGCGGGCTCAAGTCTTTGCGGTCGTCAAAGTGGGAGACAGCACCTGATCTTCCCCATCAGCCAGCTATTTGGGATCGTCTTGCACAGATTCAAAATTATGCGGCTACTCGTACGAAGGTGCTCAATGAGGCTTTGGTTGGTGGTGTTGCTGCAGGTACTAGGGTTTTGATTTACATCCGTAATGGCCCCCGAGGGCTAGTAGAGCAGAAGCCAAACGTGGTAGCGGTTTATTCGCTTCTCCGCCATGAGCACAAGAAGGCGATGGTGCACTTCTCAGTCATGCCAACCATCTCTGGCACCACCAGCGCCAATGGAGAGGACAGCGACGAAGAAGATGATGCTAACTCTCTTACTACTAACCCTGTCAAATCGAAGGACCCCCTTATCATCCAGTGCGGCCCACGGCGTATGCTCATCAACCCACTCTTCTCTTCCTCCTCTGCCCCATCAAAGAACGATGTATACAAGTTTGAGAAATACCTCCACCCGGCACGAACAAGTGTTGCGACCGTCATCGCCCCGCTCACCTTTGGCAGCGTTCCAGTATTATACTTCCGCCCCCCAGCCGAAGGCTCTACAAACCCCACTATGCAATTGCTTGCAACTGGCACATCTCTGCCGGCAACACCGAGGATTATCGCGAAGAGAATTGTGCTCACGGGCCATCCATACAAGATTCACAAGAGGCTAGTCACGGTTAGATTCATGTTCTTTAATAAAGAGGATGTCAATTACTTCAGGCCGGTGCAGTTGTATACGAAGAGGGGGAGGTCTGGCTATATCAAGGAGAGCTTGGGAACGCATGGGTGGTTTAAGGCGACGTTTGATGGGGGGATTGGGGCGATGGATGCGGTGGCGATGAGCTTGTACAAGAGGGTGTGGCCTCGGGAGGCGGCACCGCTTAAAGCATAGAAGAGGGCAGAGAGGCAATAGGGATATCAATATATTGGCTGGGGGGATATTGGGGAGCGGGGATGGATTGGTTCTGTGTTTGGGGAAAAGGAGGCGCTCTATCTGATTATTTTCCTTGGTCTTTTTTCTTTTCGTGATTTTTTTCACATTGCTGGCGGATTTTAGGATTCCTTGGTTTATGATGGTCTACTGGGTAGTTATGTCTGATCTGGAAATAAAAAGTCGATGGATTTCGGCTGCGTACTCTTTTTCTCCAATTTCCTATATACTTACTTACCCTGATTTGGGCCACGTGACCAGCCGAGCGTCGCTGCCAAGATTTGCAACCTTCCAGCCCACAACTCCAGAATTATTATTTTTCCCGCTGTGCATTTCGAAGCAGCTGTGGTGCCCTGCAATCGATCGCAGTTTCAATTGATGCCGCCTCGAGCTCCGTGAAGGATCGCACTTACCACGAGAATCAAAGGCATATCTGCATTTATCAAGCCTGCAGTTCCCAAGACTATAACTTCCGGCTGAGCTTCCTCACATTCTGACAAAGATGTCCGCGCTCGAGGCAAAACTCTCCAAAATTCGGAATCCGAACCAACAAAACCAGAAGCAGGTGCGCCTCAACCTGCCTGCCCCCTCGCCTCACAAGGTAGATGCTAACTTTTCTTTAGGTCACCGTCGTCCTCTCTGCCGTTGAAGATATCCTCCGCGAGCAAGGCTCCACTGAATTCGCCTCCACCGCCTACTTCGCCGCCCTCCTCTCCCTTCTCCCCCAATCCATCTCTCAAACCGATATAGTCGACGCCGGGCTTGCCTACTCCGTCGTCTACCTCCTCGACCTCGTCACTCCATACTGCCCCGCCCCACTACTGCGATCAAAATTCACACAGATCCTAGTACACCTTGCGCCTACACTCACCAATCCCGAGGCTGAAGCACCACTGCTACGAGCGGCTATTGGGTGTCTTGAGTCGCTACTCATTGCACAAGATGGCCCTGCATGGGCAGTACCGCAAAAGGACATTGGGCCAAGGAGGGCATTAGCAGGGCTATTGAATCTGGGAGTAGATGATAGGCCGAAAGTGCGTAAGCGGGCACAGGAGGCAGTTACGAGTGTGTTGAAGGCTGCACCACCAAGTCCATCCTTGGATCACCCCGCGTCGGAGATGTGCGCGGTTGCGGTATTGGGGTCTGTGGTGGATTTGGCGAGGAAGGCTACGGGGGGACAACATGATCCTAGACTGATACATGCTATCCAACTGATGCATGCTGTTGCTGCCGCGGGAGGGTGGCCGAGTGCGAAGATTGAGGGGTTGGTGGAGGTGTTGTTGAATATTAGTAGGAGTAGTAATGAGTTTTTGACGATGGCAGCGTTTAATGTCTTTGAGGCGATTTTTGAGAGTGTAATGGATGAGGTTACAAGTGCAAAGTTGCCGAGGATAATTGAGGTTAGTTAAGGCTTGATCACTTTATGAATAACATGACATGGTATGCTAATGCATTGGTGTAATAGGCGATCTCAGAACTCCGCCCCTCCCAAACCGACTCCCAGCTCCTCCCTCCTTGGCTCGCAGTCATCTCCCGAGGCTACGGCGTCTATGCCGCAGTCTCCCCCGGCACCGTATTTGCCCTCCTCCCCGACCTCTACGCACAAATCAGCACCTTCCTCGAATCCCCAGCCCACAACATCCGTACCTCCTCCTCCCAATGCCTAATCTCGCTCATTGCAAACTGTATCCCAGAAGAACTAGTTCTCTCAAAGGATTCCTCCCCAGAGCTCCACAAGATTGCTCAAGCAACAACAAACCTCCTTTCTGTCAGATACCAATCTGCCTGGCCTGAGGTTTTCGAAACAATTATTGCTCTGCTTGATAAGCTGCGGTGGAAGGCACATCCAGTTATGGACGATATAGTCCGCATTGTGGGGGATCTCCGCGCCAATGAGGGATTCCAGGGGAAGAAAGAAGCGGATGTCGTCCTTGGACATGTAGTTTCTGCTATTGGCCCACCAGCAGTCCTATCTATCCTCCCTCTCAACATAATGCACCAGAAACAGGGACAAACAGGCCGTGCCTGGATGCTTCCTATTCTCAGGGACTACACTGCAAACACACATCTCGCTCATTTCCTATCAGAAATGGTTCCCCTCAGCGAGTTTATGTTTCAGCGGATCCTTGACAATAGCGATGGGGAGAAAACCATGGAGACGAAGATCTACGAGACGATTATCCAGCAGGTGTGGAGTATCTTGCCGGGGTACTGTACCGCCCCACTCGACCTCATTGAGACCTTCGACCAGTCCTTTGCGGAGCTATTAGCGAATGTTCTGTATAAGCAGACCGAGCTGAGGGCGGATATATGTAAAGCACTGCAGATGCTTGTTGAGTCTAACCAGGCGATTATTGCGGTAGAGGTCGACGAGGAGAGTGGAGAGGAGGATTTACTCATACAGCAGAGGATTACGAAGGGCCAGGCAAGGAAGAATATTGCACTGCTAGCGTCTTTTACACCGAATTTACTAGCTGTGCTGTTTAATGTCTATAGCCAGACGCTGCCACAATATAGGGGGTATATACTCAAGTGTATTAATGCATATCTGAGTATTGCCCCGCCTGAAGAGTTAGTGGGGACGTTTGCAAAGGTCACGACGATGTTGGAGGGGAGTTTGGCGGATTCAGTGGCACCGACGCAGGCAGAGAGGGAGAAGAAGAAAAAAGCCGTGGGGGGGGAGAGTATGCCTCCTATTGCGCATACGTTGATGGATTTGGTTATTACTATCTCGCCACATTTGCCGACACAGAGTTATACCCAGCTTTTATCTATCTTTACGGTTGTCATCAACAAAAAGGATGACCCACAGCTGCAGAAGAAGGCGTATAAAGTCATTTCTCGCATGGCGGAGAGTGAGAGTGGGAAGCGGGTACTGAAGGCGAGAATCGCAGATTTACAAAAGGTATTACTTGAGAGTGCGGAGACTGCTACGGCGCCGACAAGGAGGGATAGGTTGGAGGCTGTGGCGTGCTTGGTCGAATTTCTGGATGGAAGCGATTTGAGCTTTATCCCGTCCGTCCTGAGCGAGGTTGTCATGGGTGCGAAAGAAGTAAACGAGCGTGCGAGGACCGCAGCGTTCGACCTTTTAGTCTCGATGGGTGACAAGATGAAGGCAGGTGGGACTGTCGTCAACTCCCAGATCCCTGGTATGCCAGCAGATGCACCAAGCGTAAATGCCACGTTGGAGGAGTACTTCACCATGGTCTCCGCCGGCCTTGCAGGGTCAACGCCGCATATGGTTTCTGCGTCAATCACCGCTCTCACGCGCATCTTGTTCCAGTATAAAGACGAGCTTAACCCGGAGTTGGTCGAGGAGATGGTCACTACTATGGATCTATTCCTGACAAGCAAGAATCGGGAGATTGTGAGAAGTGTGTTGGGGTTTGTCAAGGTCTGCATTATTAGCTTGGATAGGGGGATGATGGCGAAGAAGCTCCCTACGTTGATTCCAAACTTGATGGTGTGGAGTCACGAGCATAAAGCGCATTTTAGAGCGAAGGTTAAACATATGATTGAGAGGGCGATTAGGAGGTTTGGGTATGACCAGGTGGAGAAATATGTTCCGGAGGAGGATAAGAAGCTTGTTATCAACATCCGCAAGACTCGGGATAGGAAGAAGCGGAAATCCAATGCAGAAGGCGGTGCCGACGACGAGAAGGAACCCACTAGTCGGAAACGGCAGAGCCAGTTCGCATCTGAATTCGAGGAGGCGATATATGGCAGCGAGAGCGAAGCCTCAGATCCCGGCTCTGACGGCGATGAGGAAATTAGCGGTCACGGCCAGCGCGGTGGGAAAGGAGCAGGGAAGGGTGGCAAGCAATACATCATGGAAGACTCCGACGAGCCACTCGATCTCCTCGATAAACGCTCCCTCGCGCACATTAGCTCCACAAAACCACTCAAGCCCCGGGTAGCCCTCGCTAATAAACTCAAGTCCCAGCCAAGAACAAATGACTCTGGAAAGCTCATCATCCGGGAAGGAGATTCTGGTGATGATGGGGGTGAGGATGAGGAGGAGGATGTGGACATGGGTGAAGGTGGAAATGAGGATATTGGCGCGGCGGTGAGTGCCTATGTCCAGGCGATTACGAGTAAGCATGCAGTGCAGAGGGGTCAGAGGAATAGGATTAAGTTTAAGAGAGGGGGCAAGGGGGATGAAGATGAGGAGATGGAGGTGGATGAGAAGCTAGGGGAGGGGAAGGGGGGGGTGGGGGCAA
>Ga0307511_10005813_pt1 | contig 12470 bp, 14 predicted proteins | sample 13_EM_MG_FD_200266 | JGI IMG/M metagenome (GOLD analysis project Ga0307511, IMG submission 200266) | Populus trichocarpa ectomycorrhiza microbial communities from riparian zone in the Pacific Northwest, United States - 13_EM | ecosystem: Host-associated > Plants > Roots > Unclassified | place...
CTATGCAATGCCAAGGGGATATGTGAAATTGAAACAATACCCCACTGGACTGAACCCACATTTACTGGACAGAATGAATCCTTCCAATACAACAAGGCAAGCATCTTTGAGCTCTATGCATAACCCATGGAATCTAACAAATTGCTAGTATTCACAAGGTTTGCCCTTTCCTAAACCCAAAAGTGCTCCCTGAACACCTGTACAGTTGCAAAGCGACTTCCATGTACTATTCCAATTCCTGAAGGGGTGCTTGAGCATCCAGGAGACCACTGCCATTCAACTGACCCCAATGTGTCCCATTTCTGTGAGACCCAGTAGGTACCTCCTGGTTAAACTTGCATGTGGGCTGACCAGCTTCTAGTTGTGAGAACTGTGGATATTATTGTACCCTTCCAAGAGGTATGCATATAATAGCATCCAAACAGTTGTGTCAACACCTTGTAACACTCCCAAAAGGTCATCCACAGAGGGAACATGAAACTGGTCATGGCTCAATGTCAAGGACAAAATGGCTAGTTGAGGAGCAAGAGGGTGGCACCTTCAAAGTCAATGGACATGAGTTCACAACCAATGATGATGGTGCTCCAATGATGTGCAACTTCTACTGTGCAGACCTTGGAAGGCATGTCCATGTTGACTATTGTCATTCTTGGAGTTCTGTGTCTTGCAGTAGAGAAGGGATTCAACATATTTCAACAAAAGCTCAGCCTAACCCAGAGAGGGCCAAGGACTGGATTACCCATGACCTTCACTGGTAACGAATGGGTGTGTTACCTGAGTTCCCTCTCATATTTTTATTGACATTATGGCAGGCTTCAAAGGCACGTCACCATGATGAAGATTCTGTGTAATTAACAGAATCTACAGATCCATACTCCAAGGACAATCAGGCCAAGTTTTCCAAGTGGTGGGCAGTACCTCCCTATCCCCAATCCGGAAACTAACTGGCACATAATAGCGATCATATGTGTGGCGGTAAACCCTTTCCCTCCAGCTCACAATGTCACGAATGAATCATGTCCCGTAGGCCCGGAACACCAAGCAACTGCGACGAACCCAGCGCAGCCATCCTTTTGCACTTTACCCATGTTTCATCCCCCCGCATCGACAGATCAAGCTGCAGGGTTAGGTTACGTTTCCAACGATGGGCATGTGTTCATGTGTAGAAACCCGATGGTTTTCAAGTTGAGGCAGGCCTTTCATGTGTACGTTTCGGGGTACATTACATCTCGATTCTTGAAATCTCTAACAAAGTAATAGTATCTTTGCAATTGATAGGTACGCCGGCCCTTTCTACAAAGCGGTGTGGGTGCTAACCTGCAGTAGGTCCGACTCGATGGGCTCGACAGATCTCCGGCCTCTCCAGAATACTCCGTCGACCACAAAGATCAGTCAACACAACAACAACCGACTTGGTTCTGTGTATTCATCCCTCCACGGGTTCTGGGTCTCTCGCCAGGCAACTCTCAACGCTGTGGGGCAAAATGTAGCCGTTCCTCGCAGAGACGCGTACAGCGTGATCTTGTTCCAGAGCTCAGCCACCACATGCATCTCAAACGATTTTACTGGGTCTCCAGACGATCTCTTGGGTGGCATTGTGTCGTATCGAGCAGGGGGTGGGTGCAATTATACGGGGGCTCTCATTGCAGCACAGTCGCTCATGGTTCAGCACTGGAGTGATGAGAGGTACGCGATTGCTCAGGCTGTCAGTTGCTCTAGACTACGACTGACATTTCAAAGGTCTCCTGTTCTCATTTTCCTCTCCGATGGTGAGTGCTCCGTGTCGGATGCCACTGTTCGTTCGGTGTGCCGCGCAGCTATCGACCGCGGGTGAGCCCTAATGTTTCTTCGAGACACTCGGTTTAACCCCGTACAGGAAACCTCTTTCGTTCCACACGGTGTCTTTTGGGCCCCGTAACGAGACGTTGCGTCGCATGGCTCAGATTGCCAGGGAGGTAGAGGCGACCGCTCCCAGAGACCCATTGCTCCCTCCAGATACGCACACCGAATCCTCCTATTCGACTGCACTCGATTCCGTACGTTTCGATCACGTCATTCACGCGCCGAGGCTAACTTTAAATAGGTTCGACTGGCGGAGACTTTCTTGGGACTGGCTGATTCGTTGCAGAAGGCGGCTGGGTCCTCACAGAATGCAGCTGACTCCTTGCGGAGGACAAGGGGAGCTTTGATACGTTGAGACAGATGGTATTCCCGTGTTCTGTGTCGTGTTCTTGAAGATGTACGATATCGATCGTGGTGACGAGAATGTTTTGTAACGAGAATCGAGAAATAAGAGTGGGCTTTGTTACATTGTAGGACGGCCTCGACCACGAAGGGCGCGATGTTACGCAGGTTTCCAACCAGGCGTGATCCCATTTTTCGACGGACTGCGGTGATAGGTAAGTGTGTTGGTTCTGCTGACAGACTCGGAAGGGAAGCAAACCTAAACAGAGGCCGAGGCCTACTCAAACGCAAACACGGAACGCTAGGGGGTCAGAAGGTAAGGTACGGGACCTTTCCGATTATTTGTGACCTCCCCCCGACACGCCTCTGCTTGCGTCAAGTCATAGACAGGGTAGCCCATGGATGTCTCGATGTACAACACGTCCGTCTCGCAACCTACCTGAAGGGTCAAATTGAGCAGTACGCGCCCAGTGGACATCATTCACACCAACGGGAACCCATACGCCGGACGGTCGTACACATAGAACCAGGCGAGCCCGCCCACCAACACGACACCCTATTCATTGATTCAATTGGATAGCCGTTTCCGGCTGAACGATGACTATCGTTTTTTCTCTCAAACCGACAGCGTGACCGTCGTTCCAGTTGTGGGTGGAGATCCCCCTTGCACAACTCGAATAAATTACACTCGACTAGTAAGGATAAGGAGCACGGGAGATTCTAATGGCAGCGATGGGAAGGTGGGATTGTGTATGGGAATCAACAGTCAGAAGGAAAAGAGGTATAAATACGGGAACCCTCGGTAGAATCGGATAGATAGATATAGATCGTGTTAAAACTGGAACGGGGGGCCGGGCATAACGGAAATCAGTACCCAAATATTTGGGCCTTGTGACGGAAGCATCGAGCATCAGGTATCAGGGGACAAACCACGGGGAACCAGGGGAACAGCAGGGGCATAATCACGACGCGTCTTCTCTCAGCCCACATTATTTGGTAGACGAGGGAGCGGGAAAGTCGAAATGGACCCCGTATCTCCCCGAAGGGCTCAAAAACGCGCCCATCCCCTTGTGAACCTCAACTTGGAAATCATCATAGGGGGTATCTTCACCATCGATCGAGAGGGTGCCAGTATCGCGGGTCTTGACACGATATGCGTGGGTTTTGAACATATGTTGCTATAGAGGAGAGGTAGAATAGGAGAGAGGGGGGATCATTCGGGATGACGATAGAAAAAAAGGGATAGGAGAAATTGGTCAGGGTTGGCCCGCTCGATTCGAGGAACGTCACTGGCTCACCGTTTTGGACCAATACTGACCGCCACGAGGAGCTATGTCCATCTGACCCACCAAAGCTGTTGTGGGGGCCATCTCTTGGATCGCAACGTCGATCAAGCCGTCATTCGGCTGGGCCAATGGCCACTGGAGTAGATCCCTTGTAGAAGGTGAGGACAAGGAAGCGAGACGCATACAATAAGAGCGGACAGAGACACGCACTGGCCGACGTATGGCATCAACCCGCCATAGAAGTACAAAGCTGGCACATCGAAATCCTCCCACCCATCGGTATCTGTCTCGGAATGTTTCAAGGGCGGGAGTTTCTCAGACGGATCTAAATCATCCCAACACGTCGTCCCATCTTCAGCCTGTTTACGCCAAGCGGATTGGTATGTCTCGTTCATCTTGTGCTTGTCCCGCTCCGAGACCTTGAGGGATATATTTATCGGACAGGGACGTTGCCAGATAGCTACAAGATGGGAAGGGTGTGAAATGGACAGCTAACATTGTGGACAAGGCGGATTAACGAACCACCACGAAGGAATCCATAGATGAAGCGCGTGTCGCCCATCCATCGCAGATGCTCTGTCTTGATGTCCAAATCCGCCATGAGACCCAAGGACACGGATAGATATGAGATTACTCGTCGACCACTTTGAGTAACCGAGCAAAGGTCCGAACGCATGTATTTTCCCTTGATCGCGTTCAGAGCTGCCAGTGCTGGATCGAGTCCGTCCTAAACGAGACGAAACTGCGTTAACATCTTTCACCAATGGTAAGGTCTTGCACACGACGTGCAATCGGCGGTTACCTTGAGTCCCAACAAACTGATGGAACACCCGTTACCAGAACCCGTTGGTATGGGAGCGAGGGGGATGGCAAATGCTGCTCGGGGGTTCTCGTGTTCTGCAAATCCGTTGAAAATTTCGTGGCCGAGACCATCGCCAGAGAGTGTAACGATCGCGTCGTAGTCCAATGGTATCTCCTTCGCGAGCTCCTTCGCGTGCCCCTGGTGTGTGGTAACTGCGGATGGTAGGGATAGTCAGAACGCTTCTATCGGTATTTCTGGCAGACTGACAGGTTACGTCCAGGGTGCATTTGCCGTAGTCGAGGATGGGTTTGACAATACTATTGAAAAGCTTCACGCTCCTACCCTATAATTTTTTGAGTGTTATGAGTAAGTTGCGCGTTAGAACTTGAAGCTTGAGATCCGGCTCCGGATGGACCGCCGTGCATTCGGAACGGAGACGTGACGAATACCTCACCTTGCCGGAGAATGGATTCACAAACACCTTTAACCTCCTGTTCCGCTTGACGTCTGTTGTAGGCCAAGTTAATTCTTACTCCCAGGGACTCGGTATCGGGATCGCACCTTTATACGCAACGTTCAACAAGTCTTCCACCCATTCTGCTGCTTCAGCTCCCGTGTTCCCCTGCAACCGAGCCCTGATACACACCGTCCGCGTCTTCCCCTTCTTCTCAACAAACGATACAGTCAGCGTGTCTTCCGAGAGTTCAGCCCAGATGACGTGATAAACTGTCGTGGCATGTTTTTGTTTTCCTGGGCGCAACTCCGTGTCAGCGCGAGAAACACGAAATTCGAACGTGTAACAGACCGGTTCCGTCGGGTTTTGTAGAAGTGACGATGAAGGAAACGTCGGAGAATGTGAGAGTGAGAAGTTCGGAACCTTGTCGGACGGTCAACGTGCGTTTGGCGTTCGGTTCCATTTCTGGTATGAGCGGAGTGTAAGAAGAGCCAAAGTCGAAGCAACCGCAGGCCGCGTCGTGCGCGCCGTCTGTCATCGTGGACTCGGATTCAGAGGGAGAGACCAGCGTCTGAGTCGGCCAGTCCTGGTCTGGTCAGCTGCGGTCATCGGACACCGGAAGCAAATTCTGCCAAGTCCGGCCGCGACCCCGAGGCCGCTTTCACATCCGCCCACCGCAAAGCTCACTTTGACTCAAGAATCCCTCGCCAAATCCTCGAGATTGACAGAGTTACACGAAAACACAAGCCAGCTCACCACATTCTCGTTCAGGTGGCGTTGTAAAACATTCGGACAGCCTCTCAGTCCGCTCGCGGTCCGTAATCCTTGCTCAAATTCCTTCCTCCTGAGTCCGTACAATCCAGAAACCATGTCTACGAGTGGGGGATGATTCTAACGATACATCGTGGGCACCATGTTGGGTCGTGGCCTGTCCTCGGCGTCCTGAACCCGCATGTTCCGTGCTCAGCCGACGACAACGACCGGTTCTCGGATCTGCACACCTGCGTCCTCCGACAAATCTCGCAGATTTGTGCATCCGCGTTGTAACTCGGGAACTTTGAATTTCCTTCATCCAAAAGATTGCTGACGGTCGTCTCTTCGACCACACTCGCGCATTCCCATTTCCACATTCGAATTTAGCGACCTAATCGTTCTGGCACTCGTGTGTCCGGGCACCTCGAGTCCTGAAACTTCTTCGACGAGCCAATGTCGCGATTTAAGGAGGTGGAGGCCACCAACTGGAAGTGTGGTTCGCTTAACACGACTCTCGAGCTGAACGTTGATAGAGGTAGCGGCCATGAAGGGAGTTTTCGACGTTTCCGCGGCGATCAATGACACTCCCATTCCGGGCCGTTGCGAATTGAAACGTACAGGGCGTTTGAACGTTTGGCGCTCTAACACCATGGTATTAGCTGGATCGTCTCCAGGGACGACGGAGTCACTCGGCGAGCCGTCGATACCTCTCCCATGTATCATGTACTTCGAAAGATCTTCAAAACCAAACGGTGATACTGGGTACACGCATAACTTTAGATATACATAGTGGAATACCATCCTATAACGAGCGCGTGAACCGGGGAAGGTGTACATAAGCTGGCGGCGATGAGGACACACAACGCAACCAGTCTCCGATGGCCACAAACCGAAGGGATGTAGTGGGCGTTACTAACAATATGAGAAGAGGGAAGGTGTAGTGAGACGCGCACGGTCGACAAACTTTATCGAAGTCCATTTGCAGATGTAGGGGAGCGTGAATGGGCTGTGGTTCCAGAAGCGATGCTATACACAGGGGAGGAAGTATACGCATAATGTTGCGCGAGATGCTATACATTTGCGCCCAAGTTAGCGTAGGGAAGCATATAACAATTGGATAGGACGTACGAGTAATCGCCTTGAACCCTTCTCCAGTCTCCTGTGCTGATATTCCATCTCCTGAATGAGCCCCCCCCTGAGATTCAGGTTGTGCTGCTCGAGGTATCCAACCCCCCGAACCAACTGCCAAGAATGTGGTTTAGCCGTTAGAGAAGATACTTCCGGTAATTACCCATCGAAATTCCCATTCAACGGTTGACAGGAACAAACGTAGGCTCCCACCCATTATAATATCCAGGAGACAGCGAGTTTCCTCGATAGGACGAGAAGAGGGAAGATAGTGTGAGATATACAGTGGATAACGTGAGGGTTGATATACATGTACGGGTGGGGTGTCCATGGGGGGGGGGGTCCGGACGCGAGGTTATAGACATAGGAGAGGGAGCGCGCACATGAATGTTGCGCGGGATCCTTCGCTTTTCAGCAGGAGCGGCGTGACTATTGATGGAGACCTACGGATAACCCTCTCAGTATCTACCTCCAGCAACATCTCCCTGAGCCTTCGGTACTGATATTCCATTAGTTGAAAATCGTACTCCCTCAGGTTATGGTTTCGTTGCTGGAGGTATTCTAACCCCCGATCCAACTCCCCAAGAATGTGGTCCAGTCTTTGGATGAGATCCACCCAGTGGCGGTCCATCCCAGTTCCGCCGAAGTCCCACCGTAGCGAGGCGCACATCTGGTTGAAGCCTTCGTTCCAGATAGCATCCCACTCGGACCAGGCGATGAGTAGGTATGACTTTAGAACTTCAACGTCTTCGAGCTTCCGGACCGCCTTGACTACATGAAAGTACGTTCCATAGTAGCGTCCCGCACAGACCGGTGGGAGTGAAGGGCGCTTCGTCAACCATGCCCAAAGGTCTGCCGTGATGTATGGCAATAGCTTCCTCCGAGATGCGACCTGCAACAGTGTGTCGATCACACTCCGAGCGACCTCTTCAGTACACGGAACTAAAGAAGTTGCTGCGGCCCAGTGTTGGACCAAATCCTTCCTGTCGGTTAACAGGTACCAGGGAATGTGGGGCGATACGAGTACGATAGCCCTCGGGCTTGCCTCGGAGAGCAACGTACCGGCGAACCGGTCGATGCGATGCCATGTGAAATACATCATCCCCGAGGCCCAGGCGGCACCTAGGAAAGTGCCGAGAATCGCCGGCTCCCCATCCCGCTCCCGCCAGACAGCATAGGGGAGAAGTGCAGTGACCGCCTTGCACTTGGAGCGAAGTTCATCCGGATCTCCAGTCTCGGCCATTGTTTTAATTTTCCAAGCTACCATGCCCGAAACTTCCACCACTCGCACGCTAACCGAGGGTCAGAGCGACATTCACCTATCAGATGTAAACGTACTTCTCGTCCGGTGTCATCCTTCCAGCATTTGGTGTATCACAACCCAAATCGATCGCGATAATTGACAGACAGTCGGCGATGACAGATGTCGGAGGTGGAGGATTGAGCGAGAGGGAGTGGAGGGCGAACCGGAGGATCAAACGGGGAACCTTCACTTGCTGTGTCCGTTGGTATTCGGACCGGGCGAGCTTCACGAGGTTGTGGGCTACTATGACGTGTTCATGGGGAGAGGGCTTGTAGTCACCCCACCGGAAGGATTGGCGTTCCCAGCGTTGAATGAGCAAACAGCCTGCGGCATTCATGGTGTGGTAAGCCCGGTGGTAATGGAGGCCGTCCTGGGGTGGGAAAACCTTGAGGTAGCGCTGGCGCACGTCTACAAGGACGCTCGAGGTCGGATTCGTGACCAACAGGTGGGACACGGTATTGAAGAAACATAGGGCAGACACCATTGCAAGCTCCTCCAACCCTTGTATAATCACTACCCCGTGGTTTTTGACACCGCCCATTATGCAGCTGACAAACACGTCGAAGCAATCCGCAACAAGGACGGGGTCGAAATCGGCAAGGGGCATCACCGTCGCAAGGTGTTTTAAGGCCGACAAGTGGACGGCTTTGTCTGAGGACGTCTGGATCATCCACGAAATGCATCGTAAGTCCAGTACGGTCATTTGCTCGTCCGATCCCTGTCCCGCAACTGGGGATGCGCCATTCCACTTGCTGTGTGCCCTGTGACCGAGGGAGACCAACGGCGCGAGTATTGCGGAGCCGAGACGGTAGAGGCCAACGGGGAGAGCAGCCAGTGGCCGTATCATCATTCTTCCAAGGTGATAGGCGTCGATGACAAGTGCTCGAGGGATTTCGAGCAGCATGTCTTTCAAGAATGGCTTGATCTCGCCCCCAGACCACCAGGGGTAGTACCATTGAACATTCATTGCGACGGTCTTCACGGCTTTGGACTTCTCAAAGGCTTCTCTGAAGGCCGAAGCAACGACCGACGAAGTTGAACGGAGTATCCTCCGGGCCTTTGGCCGTAGGTAGCGAAGGGCCTGGGATCCGGGTGTCTGGTACGGGCAACTCTCGGAGACCGCACCAGCAGTGACGATGAACAGGTAGAAGAGGACTCCAGACGTTGTAGCGCCAACGATGACCGTTCCAACTGTGGTATCGACCTCCCAGAGGTAACGAGAAAGGGCACAACCGAGAAGCAACAGCGCTGCCTGCAGCATTAATGGCAACAGCTCCATCACATGGTCGAAGTACCACGCGACGATGCCGTCAAGCTTGCGCTGTCGGTTCTGACTGCGTTCGATGGCAGTCCCTCGCATGTCGGTAGATGCGTATCGGTTCAACCATTGTTTACCAAGCATCGCGAGGAAGGCGGAGAAGAGCGAGGTCGCGAGGCTCGTGAACAGGATGGCTTGAACGTGGACTATGGTGCGGGGAGGACCAGTCCATTGTGGTATGGTGGGAGTGTCATCGCCGAAGGCGGTGCTGTCCATCTTGTGGAGAATAACACGGAGGAGAGCGGCCGTTTCGTCGTTCGGGTTCGGCTGGAGGTGGGAATGGACCTCTATTATGAACGCAGAGGTGATCGCGGAGAACAAACCAGCCTATTGCTCTCGTGAGCAGGCGTTCATCGGAGCTTTATGCGAAACTCACGAATATCAGAGTCGTGTTTAGATCCTCGTCGTACTTCTTCATAAATTCCTCGTCATACTCCTCAGACTCCTTCCGGTAGTGCTCGTAGAACCGGGACCGATGATCCTCTTGGGAGGACAGCACGTCTTGTTTCTGACTATACGATTGTCTTAGTGACATTCTGGTCGGACACGGAAAGGAGCTTACCCATATGCCTGTTGTACACCGTTTTCCTTTCCTCTTTCCAGTAGAGGTTCCTCACTGTGATGTGATCGATGGTCAGTAACGGGAGAATTGGTTGGTTATGGGGCATGAAAGCATACCCAGACAGAGTACTCTGGACGGAGCCCTCTGACCCGCCAGAATTTCGACGTTCCCTCGACCTGAGGATCGGACACTTAGCGGGCCGAATGAAGTGAGTGTAGTGCGACGTACCCCCTCCGTTTCATGCTCTTTCGGCGGACTGAGTCTTTCCCAGCTTCGTTCCCTGAACGTTCGCCTCCACCTTCTCGACTACAGGCACAGGCAGGATTTAGTCAGGAGATACCACGATACGATCGAAGGCCTCACGACTGTTCTACGATCCTGCTTAGATCTGCCATGGTGGGTGGCAACGGTTTGGTTCGCTGGGAGGAAGAGGGTACGGTGGGGGGAGACAGAAGGTAGTGAGCATTGAGGGTTGCAGGGGCGCCTCTAGTTGCATATACAGCCACCCCCGGGTTAGTTGTCAAACGTCGGATGGGCAAATTACCCCCGCACCAGAAGGGGAACCGGTGTCTATATGCGTCCAGATTTGCTGTCCCACCTTGCTGCCGTTACGGTATTACAGTACTTATATAACGGATGGACAGCCTCCACACCATCACTTTGGGGGAAATGACGAAACCTGTCGTTCAACCAGGGGATAGCTCGGAGTTAAACGATCCAGAAGTTGAACGGGCTGTGTTTGGCGGGTTCATTTTCGTCCCAAATGTATGCCCTTCCAGTGGTATGGGATCCAGATAGCGTGAGACGGGGTAGTCGCAAAAATAGGCTAGGAACAGGCGGAAATAATGGATTTCACGCTCAAATACTTCCGTACCTCACCCCAACGTCACGACGTACAAAAGAGTACCATTTCATCGGACGTGGCCAAGCACAGAGTGGTGTAGATGGGATGAGATGAAAGGAAGATATAATGAGACGGAGAGGCGCACGGACGACGAGGAAAGAAACGGTATGATGTTCTACGGGATCCGAAAATTTGAATGGAGTACGATTGATAAAGTGGTGGTCAGTTTGCATCATCGGAAAACAGCCCCCTGGTAGGTCCATCCCCCCAAACCACATGCAGAAACTCCACTTGGGTCAGTCGCGAGGAATGTTGGATTAGGTGTTCGTGTTTGTGTCGGACCTTGGCGCGGGACCGTCGGGTCACATGCTGTGCCAGGTCACGGTGCGAACCTCGCGTTTTCGGTCGTATGGAACGAGTCGCGGGCCGGGGAAGGACTAGCTGGAGGTGACGGAACGATGCGAGTTGGCGGAAGCGGTGGGGTGGAATCGAGATTGTGAAGGCCGGAGGGGCCAATCGAGAGCTGTGAGCTCAAACGTTGAATTCTGGCCCACCGAGAGCAGCGGTCGAATGTTCAAAAAAAGACTGTGTGCGAATCTATGGCCTAGCCGACGATTAATTAATAATTGGTTGACCCTTTGAGGCGGAAAGAAAGGAGATGGCGGTTCGGTCAGAATATATCCAGAGTGTCGGCGTTCGATATTCCGGTTGGTGATCAGGAGACGAGCAGATTTTCCGGAAGCGCCCGGCATGGTCACGCAGTCATTCACAATCACTCACTTCACCGGGAAATACGAGACTATACCAGCGGGACGCCAAACCCAACACATTCAAAAGCTTCAAGTCCGCTCATGTTTTCACGCAATCCATTCTTCCGCCGTGTGGTTCATATTCAAATGAAATCGCACCGAATTGCTCACACACTTTGCTTTTGGTGTAGTACGGACGAATGAAGGCGATAGAGTGTGTAACGGAACACAAAGATGACAGTGAGAGCTAATATGCGGGCGAAGTGATTGGTCGTAGGAGTGCCAGCCAGAGGCGAAATCATGGGCACGGAAGAGGCAGAGCGCACATGAAGGTTGTGTGAGATTCTGTACACGTCGCAGGTGTCAGTAGATAGAAACGGGTTGACCGGGGAGGCGTACGAGAAAGTATCTTCACAGCTTCTTCATCTACCTCCAACAATAACAACCTGAGTTGCTCGTATTGTTCCCATGCCGATTGGGTGAAGTGGCCATTCACCTCGGGCAGGGTTAGTATAAAATCCAGTCTCCTTAGAGCATAATCCAACCGTTTGATGAGATCTTTCCTGTGGCACCCCATCCCGATTCCACTAAAGTGTTCCTGAATTGAGATTTGCATCTCAACGAGGTCTCCAGACCAATCGTCAGTATGAACCCACTCCGACCAGAGAAGAAGTAAATATGACTTGAGAACCCTGAAGTCTCCAAGTGCCCGAACCCGACGAACAACATCTCCATTGGCCATCAGCAAGTCGTGGAAAGTCCGGTATCTCCTTGCAATGCTGATGACCGGACCGCTTCCTAGACCAGGACTTATAATGAAATATATTCCATTTTCCATTCCATGAGCGGCAATTATAACCGAATATATACCCTTACAGGCTCTCCGTGTGAATCTTACCATCCGGTACAGGACATAATACCACATGTGATAACCATATGTATTTCCTTCTGGTAACAACAAGCATCAGTAAACAGGGTGTCTGCTTATTTTGCTTATGCGACTTATTTGATCTTATTTGATCTTATTTTCAGAAATCCCCCGCCATTTGGACCCTTCCAAAAGGACTTGGATTATATAATGAGAAAT
>Ga0307511_10005814_pt1 | contig 12470 bp, 12 predicted proteins | sample 13_EM_MG_FD_200266 | JGI IMG/M metagenome (GOLD analysis project Ga0307511, IMG submission 200266) | Populus trichocarpa ectomycorrhiza microbial communities from riparian zone in the Pacific Northwest, United States - 13_EM | ecosystem: Host-associated > Plants > Roots > Unclassified | place...
TCGTGCTCGAATTGGCTCTTTTAATTATTAATCTTATGCGTGTGATGTAAGATGGAGTTTGGGAATAATTATGGTCCTAAGCATAATCTGGAATGAATTATGCAGTTGATTGTACTAAACATGGATATGATTGTGGATGAGATGTGATTTTAGATGTGTGCAGGGTACATTGTCAATAACTTGGGATCTTCTGGTATAGGGGAGACTCTGCCGAAATTTCATTAGAAATTTCGGCGAGTAAAAAAAAAATTATGCTTCATCTACCCTTTATAGGGGAAGATTAACGGATAAACTAATAGTAAAATTAGGGTTGTTACAACAAGTGATAAGGAAGATGTTGATCACTTATTTTTCAATTGCCCATTCTCTCATCGCATTTGGTATGATCTAGGCTCCAAATGTCTCATCCCCTTTCGTTGTTGCTCTTCGGTTAACACCACCTCTTAGCTCTCGAACTTGAGTGAAGGGTGATCACTTCATTCTGTGCTTACAAGATTGATGTTTGCTACTGCCATTTATTATATTTGGAAGGAAAGGAATGCTCGTCTTCATGGTGATGCTCCTTGTACTAGTTCAATGATTTACAGAGACATTGTTAGGTGCATTATTTCAAATGTTAATCCTATTTGCAATATGGCTTCTTCGATTACTAATAGAAGACTTCATATTGCTTGGGGATTTTCTAATGATATTTTCAATTTTTTTTGATTTGTTTTTTGGCTTTTTAGCTTTTGAGGGCATTTCCTCTTAATTGTACCATAGATATGCCATGATTTTTATTAGTTTGGTTGCTTTTTAGGTAAGCGAGTTTGTCCCCTTTTGCCTATCTGTAGGGTTTGGACCCTTTGTTTTATTTTGCTATTTTTTGGTTTATATAAGTACCTTAACCTAAAAAAAAATCAGACATGGGCCGTGTGCTTGGATAACATGATGAGTTTGGAAGAAATGAGCAAGCCATCTATTACCTTAGTAAGAAATTCACCGAGTGTGAATCTCGCTATATAGTATGATAGAAAAGTTGTGGTATAGTTTGTTATTGAGTGCAAAGAGGCTTCGATAGTACAAGTTGTACTACCACTTGGTTAATCTCAAAGATGGACCCTTTAAAATACGTCTTTTAAAATATGTCAAGTAGAATAGCCAGGAGGCAAGTGTTGTTAGCTGAATATGACATCATCTACATGACAAGAAAATCCATGAAAGAAAGTGCAATTGCTGATCATTTAGGATATGAACCATTAAACTTTAACTTCCCTAATAAAGAAGTATTAGTGGAAGAAAAAGAAGAAGAAAGTGAATGGTGGACCACTTTGATGGTGCAATAAATGTGTTTGGTAATGGGGCTGGTGCTGCAACAATTTTCCCAGAGGGAAAGCAATATCCTATTTCAATCAAGCTACAGTTTAATTGCACAAACAATACGACCGAGTATGAGGCTTGTATTCACGGATTGGAAGCTGCATTGGAGATGAAGATAAGGAAATTAGAAGTATATGGAAACTCAATGTTGATAATCTGTCAGGTAAAAGGGGAATGACATACGTGAGATTAGAAATTGAGACCATACCTAGAATATCTTTCCAAACTGGCTGAAAATTTTAATGAGAGACTTAACTCATTTAGGAAGAGATAAGAATTGGTTTGTTGATGCCTCGGCTTCTATAGCTACAATTGATTGCGATATCGGAGTACAGCCTATAGACATTGAGATCTGGAGTTCTCCTACTCATTATTGTTCAGTAGAAGAAGAAATAGATGGTAACCCTTGGTATATAGATATATAAAGAGATTCATCCAATATCGAAAATACCATTCGGGAGCATCAAGTGCGGATAATAAGACCTTCAGGATAATGACGATGGAGTACTATATAAACGGGGAAAGAGTACAACGAAAGGTCATTTGATGAGTTTACTAAGATGTCTGTATGAGTCAAAAGCCAATAAAGCCTTGCAAGAAGTACATGGAGGAATCTGCACCACCCATGTGAATAGGCACATGATGGCTACGCAACTACAAAGAGCCGAGTATTTTTGGATGACTATGGAGAAAGATTGCAAAGAATTTGTCCGAAAATGTCAGAAATATTAGTTGTATGATGACAAAATCAATGCACCACCAATGTGAGGGGTAATAGTGATTGAGCCGATTAATCCAAAAGCAAGCAACAAACATCAATTTATCCTTGTAGCAATTGATTATTTCATATGGGCATAGAGGCTTGCTCCTATGCCCATGTGACTCAGAAAGTGATGCAAACCAAGGAGCTAGACATACACGTGGGAATGGAGCTAAATTTACACAAGACCCTTTGTCACTTCCTAGTGGCCCAATTACAAGACTTAGAGCCAAACGTTTCAAAGAAGCACTAAATGGACTAATCCAAGAGAATTGGGTTGCTTCTAAAAAGACCAAGATGGCCTCAAATAATAATCAAGGTTTAGTCCATGTCATCAAAGCAATTGAAGAGGCTAATTAGCATGCAAATTCATGACTAGCATGGTTTTACTATTAAAGGGTGTTAATTTGTTGAGTTTCATGGTTATTAAATGGGAGTATGACTTGGTCTTGGCTGGCCATGTTAAAATACATTGAATCTAGTCATTTAGCTATTTTTTTGTTGTCTTTAGAAGTCCAAGAGTCTTAAAAATATGGGGACTTGTTATGTTGATGTTTGTGTGGCTTTTAAAGCTGTAGTTATGACTTTTCCTATTCTTGGACGCTTGTTTTAAGTACATGGATAGGAAAACTATTACCATTACGAATTTGAAAGCAGATTAAATTTTCAGAAACTATTACCATTGTGAGATGTGTTCTTTTTGGTTCTTAAAAGAACTCTTTGAACTTATCAAGTGAATTCTTGTGGCATTCAAGCAGCCAAACTTATCACCTTGGTTCTTGAGAGATTCTTAGGTTTTCTGGGTGTGGGGTGTCAACCCTTCATAGTCTTGATTTTCATCTCGTTAGCTGACGGGTCAAGGATCAACAAACTTGTCTACACGTTCTTGGGGTTCCAAACCTTCATTGTTATCGGGTTTCATCACAATTGTTGGTAGAGTTCATATTAGAAGGTGGTCAGGCGACTCATTGACAAAGACCTAATTTGCAGGTATGATGTGTGAACCTTGTGATCATGTGATCACACAACCCACAATCAAGATTAAGATCTAATTTCGGAAAGCCAAAATAGGTCTGATAGGAGTATGACACAATGGAAACCTCCTCAAGGCACCAACACTATTGGAATGAAGTAGAATGACGCCACGAAGCCAGTTAATCTTTGATAAGTTAGATTCAGTTCGTTTAAGAACTGAAAAATACAAGAATCACTCTCGAACGTTAAAACTGAAAAATTCAGAAGTATATTCATCATAGGTTGCCGAAATTTAGGTTACATGAGTTTAAATAGTTCTTGAAAAATTAACCCTAATAGATCTACTATAGTGGACTGATTTGGCCCACTTACAAAAATGATCCAAAACACTTTAAACAAAAAACAAACCCATAACTTGATCCAAACAAGCCTTGGATCCTAACTAAAAACAAATTATTAATTAAGCCCAAACAAGCCTTGGGCTGTAGCTAAAAAATTAAAATAAAAATCATAATATTAACTCCATGTTCTTCAATGAGAAGAAGAGAATGAAATAAAATATTATAGAATTGATTCAAAGCTTACTTATAGCTTTTCATGCTGCCCATTAATCCTAGAAACCCAATCACCAGGTTGGAAAACAACTTGTTTACAATCGAACTCCCTCATGGAGTTGTCTCACCATTTTTGTCATCTTTTTACCATCTAAACTTACCCTTTTTTCAAAAGGTAAATGAATTAAGTCCATGGGAGTTAGTGGATTAAACCTATAAACAATTTCAAAAAGCGGTAATCTAGTAGTCAAATGCATAGTTCTATTATAAGCAAACTCGATAAAAGGCAAACATTCTTCCCAACTTTTTAGATTCTTTTGAATGAATAACAACACGTAAAAGTTGGGATAAAATTCTATTCACTACCTCAGTTTGTCCATCTGTTTGAGGATGACAAGTTGTTGAAAATAAGAATTTAGTTCCCAACTTTCCCACAAAGTCTTCTAAAAGTAGCTAAGGGACTTAACATTATAATCTAACACTATACTCCTAGGAATGCCATGCAAACGTACAATCTCCTTAAAGAACAAGTCTGTGATATGAGATGCATCATCTGTTTTATGGCTTGCAATGAACTGCACCATTTTAGAAAACCTATCAAACACAACAAAAATAGAGTCTCTACCTTTCTTTGACCTAGGTAAACCTAAAACAAAGTCCATAGAGATATCTACCAAAGGTTCAGCAGGCACAGACACTGGTGTACACAGTCCATGCGATTGTACTCTAGATTTTGCCTTTGTGTAAGCAATGCATTGTTCACAAATTCGTTGCACATCTCTTTTCATCTTTGGCCAATAGAAATGCTTATGCAATACATCCAAGGTTTTTGCAACCCTAAAGTGACCCATTAAACCACCCTCATGTTATAATAAAACATGAACAAGTAACCATGCATCAAATAAAACTTATCAAAAACCGAATGTCCACATGCATTATAAATCTTGCTCCATCCAAGTTATAATCATGATGCATATCATCACCCTCGGGTTGAAAATGATTTGTCCTTAAATCAGAATCATCAACATCTTTCAAGTAAGGTGACAAGTCCTTTACATTAAAAGTAGTCGAAACATTGTACTTACTAGGAAGGTCAACCTTGCAAGTATTATCATTCACCCTTTCGACAACCCAAAACGGTCCTTTTGCATAAAAACGCAAATCTGATGTTCAATTCCCCTTAATGGTGGTGATCCACCAGGGATGTCATCAGGGAATACATCATCAAACTCCTGCAATAAAGAACTATTGATTTGATGACTAATTGTTGAGTGGGTGGCCACCTTTTGACTTGGTAACCATCCTTATCTTCTTGTCTGCAGAAAACGTCATTGTTAACATCAGAATTTGAACAAATAGTCTTCATGAAAGTTCTGGGGAATTATCTCAGCTTTCCAACAAAATAAGAATGAGGTCATTTGGACTTCTAAAACTCGAGATATGGGCTAAACATTAAACAGTGTCGGGGCTGCAGGATAAATTCTGACTTCTCTATTGTTGCTACAATTTGAACTTGAAAACGATCCTTTTGAATCTTAGACTCTTCATGAAAGTTTTAGGTCTATGTCTTAGCTTCCTATCCATATAAACCAGTCCTAAATCCAAGTTCTACAGCTCCAGTTATGATCCAATAACTGAATGGTGTTCCAATTTGAATTCAACCAACATCTCTTTTCTAAGCTTAGCCCTCTCTTTGTCTTCTCAATTTCAGTGGTTACACTCATCAATCAATCATTTGATTTATGTGATAGGCCTGTATTTAAAATGAATATTTACCATAAATTAAAGGTATCTTATGTGATAGACTTGTTATTATAAAACATGCTCTAGTTAATGAGTTATTGATACTTCAAGTGCAAAATGATGATATAAAACCTTGATAAAAATGCACTTTTAAGTACTAATCAACTTGGACATTATGCTTCAAAGTGTCCAAACAAGAGAATCATGATGATTAGAGATAATGCTGATATCAAATCTCAAAATGACAGATCTAATTATGAAGGAATGTCGTCGTTAAAGGATAATAATGGGGACAAGTTAGCATTACTAGTTGAGGAGTCCTTTGTTATAAGACGAACACTGAAGGTTCAATTCAAGGAAGATGAAACTAAACAAAAAAAGAAAGAACATCTTCCATAAGTGTTGTTATGCATAAAACAAGGTGTGTAGTTTAATTGTAAATAGTGAAAGTTATGTTAATGTTTGTCGTCCCACCCTTGTTAGTAAATGGAATTTGTGTACTGTTAAGCATGCTAAACCATCTCAGGTGAGGAGAAAACATAACAAAGGAATCCAAGCTGACTTAGGTTACATGTGGTGGAAAAGTTTCCTTGTTATGCAAAGAGAATAATTTAGAAACATAATTGTATTTTTTAGTATTGAAAGAATATCAGGAGGTGGTAAAAAGGAGCATTAAAGGCAATATCATTTTCCTTCTAAAAGAAGGATAAATACAAGGTTGAGATAAAAATCCTATTCTAACTTGGAAACCAAAAGGGCAACAACTTCTTCTTTAGTTCTTAGGATTATTAGGCAGCATTATAGGCTAATAAGTCTTGTATCAGATCTACAATGTTTTCTTTTCTTCTTTCTCTTCTCACAACAGATAAAGACTTAGGACTTATGAGCTTTATTTTTATTTTGTTAACTACAACCCAAGACTTGTTTAAGCTTAATTAATATATTTTTTTCATCTAGGATCCAAGGCTTATTTGGATCAAGGTTTGGGCTTACTAGTGGATCAATTCAGCCTGTAAGGACAAATCCATTAGAGTTAATTTCTAATAACTATTTAAATACGTGTATACCTACATTTCGGTACCTTTCTAATAACTATTTAAATACGTGTATACCTACATTTCGGCACCTTTGATGAATAATACTTATGAACTATTCAGTTTAATGTATGTGAGAGATTCTTGCATTTTTTGGTTCTTGAACGAATTAATATGACTTATTGAAGATTAATTTGATTTATGGCGTCAATCGACTTCATTCCAATAGTACTGGTGCCTTAAGGTAGGTTTTCATTGTGTCAGTCTCCTATCAGACCTTTTTCGGCTTTCCAGGATCAGATCTCAATCTTTTTTGTGGGTTGCATGACCTCGTAATCACAAGGTTCGCATAAGATATGAACCAAGTCAGCTTCGAATTTGGTCGTAAAATGTCCGCCGATCAGTTTTACGAGATCAAACATATCTCTAAAAAGTACATTAGACTGAGTTTAAATTTCACAGGGAAATACTAAATATATAGAACTATATTGTGGTACATTTATAGGTCAATGGAGTTCAGGAACATATTATTTTAGAGAGTCGAACTTACTAGATGAATCCTGTCAAATCTGCTAGACTAGACCTCTGTATGCTTTTTGGGACATATTTATAGCTCAATGTGTAATTTTTTTTGCAATTTAAGTTGTGCTGAAAACTAGATATCTCAAGCTTTACAATCATATATGGTAAGTCTACTTCATCCAGATGAGAGAAAATGATGTGTTTGAAGTCAAGAATGAAGTCTGCCAAGAATATGTCAAAATTGAAGATTCAAGCTACCTAGAGGAATTTTAGAATGAAGACTTTGTTTTTATTATCTTATTTATTTAATTAATATTGAATAATTATTTTTAATTTGGGTTTGTTTAGGCCCATTAGACATTGTGTAGGGGTTTATTTCATTATTGAACTTATATTAGTTGATTACTAGTTTAAACTCATTAGCTTGCAACTCAAAAGTGGTTCATTAAGGTTAGTTAGAGGAGACTATATTATGTTTTTTTGAGCTGCAAACTTGGGCAGCGAGTTGAAGAAAGATTTTCTTTTGTTTGTTTGTGGCAAAACAACCTTTCTTTGTAGGAATAATGATCATACACTGACTTATCGATGACTAACTGGCTTCGTGGCATCATTCGCATACTTAGGGTTCTTAGATATAAGGTTATCCCTGGGTCCAAGTATTTTTCCAATACCTTTGGTTCTAAGGTACAAGGTTACCTCTAGGTCATAGTTCTATCAAAACTATGACCTTATATACTTTGTTAGGTGGTTAGTACTTAAAAGTGCATTTTTATCAAGGTTTTATATCATCATATTGCACTTAAAGTATCATTAAATTCCCTGACTTGAGAATGTTTTATAATAGCAAGTCCGATAACATAAGATATTTTTAACTTATGGTAAATGCTCATTTTGAATGCAGGCATATCTCACAATTTAAAGGATTGATTGATGTGTTTCACTATTAAAAATGAAAAGACAAAGAGAGGGCTAAGCTTAAAGAAGAGATGCTGATTCAATTCAAATTGGAACACCATTTAGTTATTGGATCATAAATGGAGCTATAGAACTTGGATTTAGGTTTGGTTTATATGGATAAAAAGCTAAGACATAGGCCTAAAATTTTCATGAAGAGTCCAAGATTCAAAAGGGCCGTTTTCAATTTCAAATTATAGCAACAAAAGAGAAGTCGAAATCTCTCCTGTAGCCCAAACACTGTTCAGTGTTCAACCCATATCTCAAGTTCTAGAAGTCCAAATGTGCTCATTGTTGTTTTGTTTGAAAGCTAAGAGAAATGCCCAAAACTTTCATGAAGATTATCTGTTCAAATTCTGATGTTAGCAATGACGTTTTGTTCAGACAAGAAGATAATGGTTGTCACCAAGTCAAGAGGTGGCCACCCACTCAATAATTAGTCATCAAATCAATAGTTCCAAATTTTAGCCTATAAAAGGAGGCATTTGTCATACATTTAGACATCTTGGTGTTTAGATCAAGATCTTGTTTATGCTTTTCATTTCCTTTCCTTTATTTAGTTAATGTATATCATTATTATGTTTTTATTTATGTTTCTCATCTTCATTATGTTTAGCTAAGTTTATTTTGTCAAGGTGAAAATGGTACATTAAAGGTGTAAAAATAAGTATAGTATAAACTCAACATGGACTTTAATGTTTGATACTAACATGTTTTGTATTTGTTATCTTACTTCTCTTAATACCTTGCTTGTTAAATGGTTCATCTAGATTTGTGTTGTACAACCCTTAGTACAACAAATACTTGATCCTGTCATAACCAACTGTATGGTATAATCGACACCTGTGTTATGAAAGGAACTTGATTTGTTGTTGACATAAGTTATCTCCATGAATACCGAACAACATTTACAAGTATTGACATTCCTCAAATAAGATAATTAATATAACCATGTTAATAATTTATAATCCAATTGGAACCTTCTTTGTGTGTGGTTTCTAGTTGAGTAATAAAAAGAAGTTTATATTACACTTATTTGAAATACCATTAGTGAATCATCTAACCTTGACAATTATTTTATCCTTGTTTAATTCTTACATCAATATCACATCTCAAAAGTTCTATTCAATTCTTTTTCATTTATTTTGTTTATAATTTTATATAGTTCACTTCCCTGTGGTTCGACCCCGGTCTTGCTGGGTTATTATTACTTTGACACTCCTGCACTTGGGATAAGACATCAATCTTTTGATCGTGTCAAGTTTTTGGCGCCGTTGCCGGGGAGGTAATTTACTATAAATTATATATTTTATTTTATTTTTATTTTCACTTTTATTGTTTTTCTAATTTTTGTTTCTTCTTTTTCTTTTTTTCATTTTCTTTCCTTCTGCACTTGCATGAGAGTGTGGTCAAGCACATTAAGTGGCAGACTTTGTAGGAAGTCTTCATCCTCTTCAGATAATATAGCTGAAGAGGATAACCAGTCACTTCATAATGAGAATAATCATGTTACAACACTTAGAGACCACATAAATCTAACAAGAACAAGTGCACCATCATGTATAGTTCTCCTTTCTGATGCATCTCACTTCAATTTTAAGTCAAGCATTATTCAACTTTTACCTACTTTTCATGGCTTAGATTTAGAAAATCCATACTTGCATTTGAGTGAATTTGAAGAAGTTTGTAACACTTATAATAACTCAAACTGTAGCATGAACACCATTAGATTAAAGCTTTTTCCTTTTTCTTTAAAAGATAAAGCTAAAACATAGCTACAAAATCTGAGGTCAGGATCCTTCGTGTTTGGGATGAAATGCAACAACAGTTTTTAAAGAAGTTTTTCCCTTCTCATAGAACAAACTCTTTCAAAAGACAAATCATCATATTCACTTAAAAGCCAGGAGAAACATTTTACCATTGTTGGGATAGGTATAAAGATTTGCTTAATACATGTCCTCATCATGGTTTTGAAACATGGAGATTGGTTTTGTAACAGCCCCAATTTTACTATTAGTTTATCCGTTAATCTTCTCCCCCCCTATAAAGGGTAGATGAAGCATAATTTATTTTTTCTCTCTGCCGAAATTTCATTAGAAATTTTGGTAGAGTCTCCCTTATACCAAGAGATTCCAAGTTATCGACAATGTACCCTGCACACATCTAGAATTACATCTCATCCATAATCACATCCATGTTTAGTAAAATCAACTGCATAATTCATTCCAGATTATGTTTAGGACCATAATTATTCCCAAACTCCATCTTACATCACACGCAATAAGTTAATAATTAAAAGAGCCAATTCGAGCACGAAGATTTCAAATATATATATATATATATATATATATATATATAACACAACATAGTTTAATATTCTAACACAATCTAGTACACTCTAATATCCCAAGCATAGGTTGATACATTTAATATTTCAGAAACAAAATATTACAAATATAATATTATATACAGGTTACATGTTTACTGCATAACAAAATTACACCACAAATCCTTAAGTTCCTAACTTATACAAAAAGGGATCAAAGAACTTAAAATCTATTATGACGTGAATGGGAGGGACCTGCAAAAAATATAAAATTTTTCATATAATTAAAAAGAAATGATTAAAATACAAGTAATCTACAGAAGAAAAATTAACAACATATTTATCTACTAAAATCGTATGAGATTCTCAATACAACCACAAACCCCTTTTAAAGGTTATAAAAAATTTTGTTTCTGTTGACTACTTCTCCCCCCTTCAACATTGAAAAGATTGTTGCTGACACCAATGACCTCAATCAGTGTCGTTAGTTGCCCGTCCCAGGAACAACTAATCAGTTTCATGAAAATATCAACACGAACGTAACCGTTTATGTCATTAACTATTTTAAAACTAAAATAGTTAATCACTGTTCCATATTACCTTGGGAGGTTTTCAGGTATGCCGATGTCAAGAATTCTCGACATCATTAGCTTTCACCTTAGAAAGCTAATCAAGTCTATAAATTTTGCCGATATCGAATGTCACTCGTCGATATCATTAATTATTCTGAAACCGAATAATTAATCAAGTTTGTAAATTTTGCCAATATCGACGTCACCTGCCGATATCAATAACTATTCTGAAACCAAATAGTTAATCAAGTGTATAAATTTTGCCGATATCGACGTCACCCGTCGATATCATTAACTATTCTGAAACCGAATAGTTAATCAAGTGTATAAATTTTGGCGATATCGACGTCACCCGCCGATATCATTAACTATTCTGAACCCGAATAGTTAATCAAGGTTTATATTTCTCCTCCCATGTACCGGTAATGCTGATGTTAACCAGCTTGGTTAGCATCATTAGCCTCCCATATCAGGGACAGACAAATCAATTTCGAGAAACAGTCATTATCAAGATTTGTTGTTACTGTTCATTTTCTCCAAAAGAACCCATAAAATAAATCTAGTCCTCCGATTCTATTTTTTTTCCATCATTTTACCTTTCCTTTCCCCCTTTCTTTTCCTCATCAATAAGCACCAAATTTTTATAATTCGAGTTGGTTAAAATAATTATTAACTAGAGGAGATATAGGTTCCAAATACCTACCTGCTGTAGACACTCGACTTGCGTTCCCCTGTGGTTGTTGTTCTCCTCCCGCGGTTCCTCCTGAAACCACAAACACCCATCATTATTCTATATTAGTCCACATATCACACGCAACAGCAACAATGGAAATAATATTCATTTCTCTTTTACCAATCCTTTCTTTCTCACTTACATTCCTCATTGTTATCCTTTAACTTTTCAGCTCATTAGTAGTCCAAGTGGATATCATAAATTCAATTTTGATCATTTATTCTTTTTGAAGATCAAGACACACTTTATGAAGAGTAAGAAAACAAATTCTACCCTTAATATGGCTAAATTTCGCCGTTTTATCTACTTGGCCGAATCTGCCAACAGGGCTGGCAGCTTGACCTCTCCTCAGACTTTTATCTGTATCTGGAGTTCCAGGACTCCAAATTAGGCGAGGTCAGTCTCGTTGGAAAGCTAACACTCCCGGCTACAACTTCTACGGGGACCCTCCCTGGATTCTGTAGTTTTTAGGTCCAAATTTCCCCAGGAAACAGGGCAACGAACCTGCCCTGTTTTGCTAATGAAGAAAGTATCTCCAATTCATCTTAAATCCCTGCTTTCTCATCAGTCACAACCATGCCTTCCCTTTATTCATGGCATTCCCGTCTCATTTTATGTTTTTTTAAGGTCACTTGTACCAAATTAATTAATTAAGCACATCATAAGTTTTCATTCCCTCTTTGCAGTATCCCAGTAGAGAACGTGCCCAAGGGAACCAAAAGTTCCCTTCCTCTCTTTTATGCACTCATTTATTCTTCTTCTTAAAGGCACTTAGATTATTCTAATCCATTTAACCTCACTCATTTTTGCATTTTCCCAATATTTTATGTTAAAGAACCCTAATTCCCAATTCAAGAAAAGCATAAACTTCTAATCAAATTGAAGTTAATTTCATAGAAATTGGAATTTGAACTCCTTACTTGGATGGAAATCTAAAC
>Ga0307511_10005815_pt1 | contig 12470 bp, 8 predicted proteins | sample 13_EM_MG_FD_200266 | JGI IMG/M metagenome (GOLD analysis project Ga0307511, IMG submission 200266) | Populus trichocarpa ectomycorrhiza microbial communities from riparian zone in the Pacific Northwest, United States - 13_EM | ecosystem: Host-associated > Plants > Roots > Unclassified | place...
GATTTGGGATGTAGCTTACTGTTTGCTTCTGCTGGCTTAGGCCATTCTTGAGGATTGAGTCTGGTGGTGTCAATCTTAGGGTTATTCTGGTAAGGGAAGACCTTGCTGTATTTTTGCTTCCACTCACCGCTGACTGTTTGGGGAGCTGGAGGAGGAGGAGGAGGATAATGGAACTTTAGTTCCTGTGGTACTTCATCCTTGCATCCAGGTGGTGAATGCTGTCTCCTTCTGAGTATTCCAGCAAGAGTGGGGTTCCACTCTTACATCTAGTCATACTTCATTTTTCCCCTGTCAGTTGCCCTGATTTGTCTGACCATTTCTTCCTGGCTAGGTCCAGGGTTAACTCTATCCATTCTTCCTCTTCAGTGTCAGTTTCCACCTGATCACTGTTTGATGGCCCTTCCAGGGTCCATTCTGGTTCTGGGGAAGGAGGAGCAGCAGCAGGGACCATAGTAGAGGAGTTACTAGGTTTTTTGTTAATAACTATGCTGAAGTTGGGTATCTGGGTTTTATGCTTTACTGACCCTCCCAATTCCGCTTGGTCCTGTTGTTCCTGGTGCTGCTGAGCTTGTACCCTAGTTGTAGCAGCAGCAGTCACTATGGCCTGCTGTCTTTCATTCCAGGCAGTCCTTTGTTGGAGGTCCTGGTGTCTCCTGTCCCTTTGCATTTTGTTATTCTTGAGATCACTATAGTCTGAATGTGGTTCATTTGCATACCTTTCTTGCTGGAAGATATCTCCCAGCCCAGAGCTGATGCTACTGCTAGCAGAATTAGGGGATTGTGGCCTGAGGTATGGCCTGGTTGCCGAGGATGGTGGGTAAACTAGTTTCCCAGCCATTCTACTTATAGTTCTTCAGGGAGGCATGTTGGTGGGGTAGTTGGTGCTGGTGGTTGATTGTAGAAGATGTGAGTTTGAAATGAGGATGTGGTTTACTACTACTTGAGGTGGTAGTACAGGAGTGTGGTTTGGTGAAGAGGAAAGGTCAAAGCTAGAGGGGGAGGCAGAGCCCTTATATGTTCCTGCTCTGCTCAGTGTGTCTGCTATGAAATTTTCCTTTCCCTCTATATGTTCTATGGTGATGTCAAACTCACTCATTACTTGCTGCCACCTGATCTTCATTTGCCTATCTTATAATGTAGTTATAAATGTCACCAGAGGTTTGTGATCTGTAAGTACTATTACTTTGTGGCTCTGCAGCTCACCCCTGAAATGCCTCAGGGAGTCAACAATTGCTAATAATTCCTTATCAGTTGTTGTGTAATTTGTTTGACCCTTGTTTAGACATCTTGAGTGGAATGCTGCTGGCCTAATCACACCATCTTCATTTTGACCAATCTATTTTGATTATACTATATTGCTTGCATCTGTTATCAGGTATATTTATTTATCTGAGTCATGGTTGATTGGTTTGAGTACTGCATTACTTATTAGTAATTCTTTGACTTGTTTAAATGCCTCATCATGCAGGTGAGTCCATTTAAATTGTTTTGTTGATCCTTGTAGTTCATATAGATATCTTCCTTTAGTTGCTAGATCCTTGCAAAATCTTGCAAGGTAGTTGACTACCTCCATGAATCTTTGTATTTCTCTTCTATTGGTGGGTGTCTTGAAATCTACTACCTTCTTGATTTTCTCAGGGTCAGCTTCCAGTCGATTATTATGTATGATATATCCAAGTAATTCTATTTTTTGTGGCATTATTTGGCATTTGCCTTTGTTAAACCACATTTTGGCTTTTTCTAGTGTTTTTAATACTACTCTTACTGTCTGTTAATGTTCTTCATGTGTGTTATTTCCAATTAGGATGTAATCTAGGTATACCATAACTGTTTTGCCAATGAATTCTCTTAGGAGCCAATTCATTGCTCTCATCATTGTTGCAGGTGCATTGCAGACACCTTGCTTCCTAACTAGTGAGTCAAATTTTCCTACATGACATGAGAATGTTGAATGTTTGACTGAATCAGGGTGGTGCCTAATATTGTGGTATCCATCTGTTAAGTCTAGTTTGGATTTAAATCTTTTGCTGACTAGCCAATCAATAATTTGATTAATGCTAGGCATAGGCATCCTATCCTTGTATGTTTTGAGGTTTCTTGGTATACAATTTAGGAGGAACCTTGCTTTTTTACCATCCTTCTTTGGTTGTGTAAACATTATTCTTGAGTTGAAAGATTTAGATGGTATGATTATAACAGTTCCTACTTCCTTGTTAACTTTTTGTGTGATTTGATCCTGGAACCTCTCATAGCTTGGGATATAGTTAGCCTGCCATTCTGCCCCTTCTATTACCTCTATTTTGTGTTGCATGATTTCCATTGGTTCCCTTAATGGTGGTAGTTCTGTAGGTATCTCTTTTGGAAATAGATGTGGGAATTCTGAGTAAGGGTCAAATCCTTGTTGTATGGTTAGGTGGTTGCAGATCAAGTCTCCACCTTCATACATGACTGAATCTGGTTCAGGTTCATATTCTGAGTCAGACCATGTTTCCTATGATCCTGGGTAAATTTCTTCTTCTTCTTCCCAGATATTGTATAGGGCATCTAGCCCTAATATTCTTCTTCTTTTTGCTTCCATGCTTTCTATGAGTTCATCAAACTCTTAGTCTAGCCATGGGTGTATATCAGCTTGTTGTCTTCTTATCATATTATTATCTCCCATCCTTGGTTCTAGATTATCTATTGCTTGGTACAAGTTTCTACTAAGGATTTTATTTTCCTCTTCCAGTTGTCATAGTTGTTCATCTAAGTCAGTAATTTACTCATTATCTGATGAGTCTTCATAATCTGTTTCATCATATGCATAATCTTTGATTGATTCTGAGTCAGATGTTCTGTCAGATTCGGCATCTGAATGTGGGTGTGCTGATGATTCACTTGCTGTTTCACATGTCGGTTGAATCCACATTGCTTCAGATCTTATTCTGTCATTTCTAGTTTTTGGTTTAGTATTTGTGGGGGTTTATGAGTCTATTTCATAGTGGCCTGTACTTGCTCTGCCTTATTGATAATTTGTTCAAATGACATATCCCAGTTAACTGCCAATTTAACTGGTTGTTTAATTAGGGAGATCAGGCCATTTACAAATTTCATTTTGAGTGCATGGTCTGAAATAAGGGCTTTGCCCTTTTGTCTCTGCATCTGAGTTGGTAATCTTGCAGATGTTGTGCAAATATATTGACAGGGCTGTCTTGTTCAAATTGTGCTTGATAGTAGCCTTCATACCTTTTCCACAGTTCTTCTCTTACTGCGGATGGAATAATCTTTTTCCTCAAGAAAACCATAAAACCATTGACATTCCTCTTTGTTGATTTGGTTTTTCATTATAGTCTTTCAACCATCTGGCAGCCATACCAGTGAATTGAAAGCTTACGCTTTCCAAGGCTTCTTCTTTTTCCACATCCAAGCCTTGCCATTTCAACCATCTTACTAGCTGTTCCATATATTCATCATAGGTAATTGCATCCTTCCATTTCTCTGCTTTAGCATCAAAAGCTTCTGGCTCTTTGATTTTTGCAAGCCTAGTTGCTTCCTTGATCGTTTCTTCTTTTATCTTACTGGCATGTTGTTTTATTCCAGTACATTTCTCCCATTCTTTTTGTTCTGGTGTTATTTTTCTTAATGACCTATCTGTTTCTGTCCCAGAATTTTCAGAGTCTGAGCTATTAGACTTATCTGAATCAGGTCCAGATTCATCATCACTGCTTGAGCTACTGCTTGGATCTGGGTCTGGGTTTATTTGGACTTTTCTCTTTTAAGGTAAGGATTTATCTTTCTTTTGTTTCTTAGGTGTTTGTGGTTGCTTTTCTGTTTCTTTACCTTTACCTAAGGGTGTTTGTGGTCTATCTGTTGATCCACTTCCTGATGCTTTTCCTAGCTGGGTCTGTGGTTTTATAATAAATGTATCATTATCTATCCATATTTCTTCTTGTTTTTTATCATGTGGGTTTTCTATTTCTGGAGTTCCTAGTTCATAGAGGGTTCCTAGCATAAGGTATTGTTCTATTTCTGGCCAGTTTTTTACCAACCAGGGTATACCTTTTACTGCATTATATGGTGGTTGAGGTGGCCTTACTTTAAATCCTGCATCTAATCCCATATTTTCTAATACCTTATTTCTTAATTCTGCTGCTTCTTGGAAGGTTAGATAGTTCAAACATGCTTGGAAGATTAACCCTATATCTTCAACTGTTAGGTTATATTGGTTGAAGAGGCAGTATTTTGGACTTGTTTCATATATTGGCTCCATTTGTTTAAGTTGTTATCCCAGTATTGTTTTGTTGAAATTGGAGTTCTGCTTATCCTTCCTGGTATTAATCCCTTTTCTTCTAATGTAATTGTATTTTGTACTGCATCTTTTTCCTGAATATCTTTCCCAGTTGGGATGGCCTTTATGGGTGTTTTTGGAGGTACTACCTCTTTAAGTAGTGCTTTTGCCTCATCAGGAGTTAAGGCCTTTCTTCTTCCCTTGGTGCCGCTTTTGGCATTTTTCTTTCCTCTCTTGAGGGTAGCAAACATGTCTATCTTCAGGAATTATACCAGTGATGATTGGGGGAGGCTATGTTTCCTTCCTGCTATTCCTTCTTTTGTGGATCCTGATGAGGAGGAATCCTTCTCAGTTTCCTATGATAGTCCTTAGGACTATTTCTTTGGGCAGATGGGGGCTAGACCAAAGCCTTCTTCTGTCAAGCCTGATCCTTCTTTTGAGGTTAAAAAGGTCAAGGAGGTCAGGTTTGTTGATGGCCTCAATACCACTCTTAGGGGTATTCCTACTTTCAGTAGGAGTACTCCTTTTGGACTTAGGGGTTGGACTGCTAGGAAGGCTTATACTTTGTGGCAGGAGAGGTATAGGTGGTGTCCTTGCTGGGAGTGTAAGGACAGGTGTGACTGGTGGTTCTCTTTGGGATTTTCTTGGGGTTGGGATACTAGGTATACTTTAGGAGAGTACCACGGTTCTGCTTGTTAGGGGTGCAGTGAGTGTTGCAAGTAAGTTTTCCTTATTCCTTTGTATTCTTATTGGCACTTTTACAAATATTTCCTACTAGGTTTGTTGATGAGCCTTTCCTTGGTACTGAATCTTACCCCTTCAGGTAGCTGGTTCTTTTTGTTTCTTTTGTTGTAATGTTGGTTTATTGTTATAAATATCTGCTAATGTGATACTTTTACCAACTGGTTTGTTCTTTCCCAATAATATCTTGGGTCCAAGGTGTGTTGCAGGTTCTACCCTCTGCTTTGTTGTGACTTTTCTTGGTTTGTAGAATTTATAGTTTACTGCAATTCTTCTTGGGTAGATATTTTGTTTTTTTCATTGAAGATATTGCTGGGTTTCTCTTCTTTTTGATACTGCTTGTTTGATTCTATGTTACCTACTCATGCAGTTGTTACAGGTTTCTGTTCTATTTCTTATGCAGGTTCTGTTGTACTTGTCACGGGGTCTCTATTAACTATATAGCGGATACTCCAACTATAAAATAGAGCGGCCATATGTTCTATTACTACAACAGAACTTATTCAGAACTCCAAATAATCCTTCACCATGTAAAGTCCCTTCTAGACTTATCCGCACCTTCAGGCTTCGATCAGCAAGAGAAGAAGCAACTGTCCAGTTAACGCAAAATCACTAGGGTAGTACTGCGAGGTCAAAACTACAGATAAAGTCAGAAATCAGAAATGTTAACTTAGAACTCTATAGCCTTCGTGTAGAATCGAGTGCTTAATAGCTATGGTGGGCGCTATCCTCACCTTCGACAATTCTTTTACTATTTGTATTCCGCGGTGATGTATATTGTGATACCTCGCGGACTTCGGATTGTTCATGTCTGAAGGTTGTCATATCAGGTTTTCTTTATGCAGTCGCCTTCTGCACTTAGTCTAACAGCATTTATGGTACTGCAGAGTCATACTACACACTTGACTCAACTAAGAATACTTTTCCCAACTCTATCCCTAGGAGATTGCACTACCTATTCTTGGTTACCGCTTAAGCGAGATAACCATATGCTTATTCTGATGCCAGAGTAACTTTCAGATAGTAAACTTAAAGTCGTTCAATTTACAACTCAGTTTTCTTAATTAATGGATCTGGCATCATCCATCACAGTTGTCTCTTATCCATTGAGAGCCCGCCTCGCATACACATGGACCAGCTTCAACTGCTTATAACTCCGCAGATATGACTCCGTTGATCTTCATTAACGTCTCATTTGAAAGCTCTTTCTGCGTGGGATCTAGTAGACTAGGTCCTTTAGCTACTTTTGTCAACTGGACATATGCTAGAACCTGCAGAAGTAGTTTTAACAACTTCAACAGCCTATAACCCACCTGGTATAACTCTGATGGCAAAACTGGTTCCAAAATGGTTTCAGCGTGCCAAACTACCCCTAAAACCAACTTGAACCGAAAGTTTGTTAGAACTTTTATTTTTGCTCAGACTTCCATTGCCCCTAATAGGGTCACCGAATGAACTTTAGTCTAAATTACGCCCTGGTAGCTTGATTATTGTATTACTCTCTAACGAGATTTCAGGGTAACACAACACGGCTAGGAGTGACGAATGTGGCTAGTATGATATGTCAGTAGGACCGTAAAGATTTGCTAATAGCAACCATGGTTACGGATTCCCGATCGGGCTTAGTCTCGTCCCGCAATAACCTTCCGAAGTTGCTTACCGAGGGAGTATTGACCCAAGCCGCATTTGGTAAGTAGCTCACTTAGTAGGTTCAGGGCAACCAATCCTAGTTCAAGGTAACTTGGCAAGTTCGGGGTAACTGCTCCCATACAATTTTCAACTTGGGAATATTTTCTTCAGTCGTATAGTAAGCAACCCTGTCTGACTGGAACTAGATCACTAGAAGTCGGAATCACATGAAAATTGAACTGTAGCTCCAGCTACACGTTCTCAAGTAGTACCTGTACCCCTGGACTCAGCACGCAATATTTCCATTATCGATCTGTTCTGCAAATAGAAGTATTACTGCTACAAGTAATATTTTCTAGTAACGCACAATACTTATTATTATGTATTCCTTAGTCATATATAACATATCCTTTGGTCGTTCTGCATAGTAGAAGTACCCTTAGGTGGCCCTGTAGTCACCCCGTAATAGTACTATTGTTTGTTGTATGTGTTTCTTTGCCTACTATCAGGCTTGCTTCTACTATTATTTCTTATCCACTATAGAGTTGTAGTACTTGGTAAGTAGTTTATTTACTACTTGTGCATAAGATTATAGGCCAGGGTGATCAAGCCTGCCTCGATATAAAACTCTTTCTTAAGTTAAAAAAATGTAAATGGGGACCTAAAGTATTTAGGGTGGAATATTACCCTGAAGTAATATTCCAAACTAGTAACTACTTTGAAGCCAAAGTGATTGATTTCTAGTATTGGATTACTAAGTTCTGAGTAAGAGTCCTCATGGGACTAGAATTAACCAGTGGAACTCTTATATTTGTTGTATTTAACCATTCTGTGTCTGTCTTCTCCAGGTCTGATCCCCCTTCTCTGGATACAGACCTTCAGCCCTTAAGTATTACATGCCAAGACCAGCTGTGACTCACTATTGTGGCTGTGCTATAGTAGTGAGTCATACATGATTTTAAATCCATCTCTGACTCATTAAGTGAGTCATAACTTTAGAGTCATGCATGAGTCATAGGAAATTATTGAGTCATAGGTGACTCATAATTACCATGTGAAAATAAAGACATTACATGTGACTTTCCCAACATAACAAACCAAGCAGGTTAGTATAACTTAGTAAGAAATTACATAGTACATCTTGGTTTAGGGTAAGGTTGTGAGGTGGGGATAGATCAGCATACTGAGAATATCACTTCCTTACAATGTCTTTGTTATATATAGTGATGTTTCAGGGAAAAAGTTCGGACAGAGGCAAAAGCAGTTGGGCAATGGAAATAGGTGTGAGTTACATGAGTATGTCTAAGAAAGTGACTTCGATGACTAGAGGACTTCATGGAAGGAACGTGGCATCTGGTCGAGTCACAAGGGTACCCCTAAGGTCCAGTAGGTAAAGAAAGCCAGCAAGGGTGTCATTGGAGCCACTTCACAGGAGTGTGGAGTTGAGGCATAAGAATCCACGGGCAACATCAGGGCGACAATGCCAAGATTTGGCAGATAGGCAAAGATGGGTTCCCATGGGAAGGTAAGTAGTGCCAAAGGGCAGGAGTGAGAATGAACAGGGCCTAGCCGAAGGAGCTAAAAAGATGACTTTGCGACGGAAGCTGAAAAGGATGGCATTATTTATGGTGGTGTCTAAACATCTCCTGCATCATAACACATCCGAAAGTAGAAGGGTGTCAGCGGGATTGTGCAAGGGAAAGACGGCGACCACTGGCAGTTTATCAGTAGCGGCCTACGAGGCGTAGGACAACTGGAAGGACAACTATAGTCGTTGATGATGACCTGGAGGATCGGGTTGTAATTTTGGGTTTCAAAGTCACAACTTTGTTTCTTTTTAATGTTTATCCTATGTTTTGATATCTCTTACCACCCTCCTATTCCACCACCATTCTGCTCATTTCCAGTTCCTACTGTAAATCACTGACAAAGACAAATATTTGAACCCCTGTTTGGACAGGCCATTTCAGGGGTTGAGAGGTTATATCCTCTTCCACAAAGGACACCGTACAACTCTGCTTCTTCCTTACAAGCGTTCTTACAGATATTAGTTATATTGGATATGCATGAAGTGATTTCTCATTGTCAATCACAGAGTCGCATGTGCTACCACTGACGCTGTAACCATTTCGGGATGATTGTTTCGCAAGTGTCTAGCATAGTTTCCAGCTGTCCAAAACTAGAAATATCATACTAACGATGCATTCTAGTAGTTAGGTTAAGGTGATGAAGATCTGGTTTGAGGAGACCCACCACTATGAAACTATCTCAAATTATATACCCTGAAGTATATTCCTCCTATCCTTGTTAGCGACATTCCAAAAGGGCTGACGGCATTCATAACAAAGCAACATCCATCGCGAGACTAGTGGTCTAGTGAACATCGATATCTCTCCTATCGTATTCTCCTAACCAGACAAACTCGAAACAGCTTGACTAGGTCTCAAGAGTCTAGTCTTGATCTTGCATCTAGAATATGGTTAGCGATATTGTACTATGGATGGCAGGCTCAGAAATCCAGGTATCACCACTCTGAAGTAGGGCTCGTCCCATCTGCATAAGGATGAACATCAGTGGAAAAAAATCTTCGGCCTTACCCTAGAGTGCGTCTGGTGTGTTATGTGCTTCAGGTGAATCCAACTGAGTACTATCACATCCCGCATGCTTCACATGTTCCATATATCGTCCAGTGCATCTTTAACCATGCTGTGTGTACACTGCCTTAAGTACCAGATGAAATATTCTGAGCTATTTTATAGCCTATTAATTACTATAAGCATGACTGTATTTGGGTAAATCCCATATATGCTTTAGCACTACGGGATATTCTCATAATACAGAGAAACTCATTAGAATGCAATTCCTTTATAAATTACTAGATACATAATTCTAGGCTCCCATGAGAAGCGTAAAATAGCAAAAGATTCCGCAACCCAAACTGCATCCCCAATATCACCGCAACCATCTATGGCTACCACTTCCTATATTTAAACATTTTGGCGGCAATGCCTGCCACTAAAACGATTGGAGATTCTCAAAACGGTAGTGGGCTTGTAATGGTTAACTACGGTAGTCACTAGCATAGTGTCACGGAAGCCTGTTTTCTCAGAGTTGTCTTACTACGCATTTCCTGCCACCTATCATATATAGCAGATAGCTCGAGCATAGTACTTTAAGTACTAATGCTTTAAGTATATGCGGTCCTTATATACTTTTCACTTATCGTGATGCTTTATACATCCACATCTGTATTTTTGCATACTGGAGCCCTAACCTCCTACACCTGTATTCTTGGACATGGAGTAGTGCTTTCTGGAATAGCCAGAAAGGAGGTTTTCTGGAAAGGGCAGAAAACAGGTTTTTCGGATTTCAGAAGCCTTGGCGGCTAGTATAGGTACTGAGCCATTCCACTCTTCTGGAGGAGGATTCTCAGATCAGATCACTTCAGACAGGGTTCAGACAAGCCGTAGATAGCTTTAATATAGAGATATTATAAATGTTAATCCTCTTTCCTCTTGGGAAATCTGTATCCTCACAAAGACCCTCTGATTCCTCGACTAAGGGGAACTAATTACAGTCATACACTATCACTGTTGTAATATTATAGACTCGTTTATACGGCCTACGGTACTACTATTGGGATCGCGCATTACATTTTTTTTAATACACAAAATAATCTAACTATTAAAACTACCACTACGGACTGATCACCTGTTGGTATCTTTATAAAACCTTTTCAAGTATCATCTCTATAGGACATCAACACATTCAACAAAAACATTACATTCAACGAGAGCTAGCAACAAGAAACCACCACCGAGACAGAGATAATCTAAACCTGTATTCACCAGAAAACCTTGGGCAAGACAAGGCAGAGCTCTCACAGGCAGTGTTATACACTATTAAACAATTCCACCCGCGTTCCATCACCTTACCCCACCAATATCGACACCACCTCTTGCATACCTGGGAACTACGATCCACATTCGTCTGCTTATACTGTAGAGCATAAGACATTGTGGCACTATATGTCCAAAGAATGATTGTAGCATACAACTATGCATTATCAAATCACGGCTTACTCGGGTTCTACTCACCATTAGAAAAAATATACGAAAGAACAGCGGGAACTATATAGCTACTTCCTGTTCAATCCAACACCAGATTCCTCACAGTCGAGGCACATCAATCCTGCTTCCAAAATGCACAACTTTCTGTTGGCATTAGCTCAAATCTCGCAGGGTTTGAGCTATCCAATTCTTCCATATTAGGAGCCCACCTTATGGGCTTCTTGCCACCACCCACACCATCTCCAAATGCTTCAATTGGCAAAGGTATCTTAGGCATTGTTGGTATAATCCACGCCTCAGGAGTACCTACCATCATAGGTACGGGTGAAAACGACAAACCAGCAACCGTTCTCTCCTCGTTACCTCCATCTTGCCTATATATCGAAGAGGCAGCCGAGCCACAGTCATTCGAAGTCTAGCGTAAATCACTCACATCCGGAGTGACATACTTGTCCCAGACAATATACAGACAAGGGGGAAAAATAACTCATAATAATCGAACTAGTAACTAACATTATGGCCTCCAAAACGGAAAAGCCGTACACCCAAAATATATCGCGAAGATTTGCAATAATTCCCAAAGAGATCAAGAATTTAATCTACGACACACCATGAAAGAAAAGAGAGAATCCTGAACCAGAAAGGTTCATGGAATAAGTCAAACCACCACCACTCAGTATCTACACTGTTGACGTCCTAAAACAAGAAAAAGATTCTCCCCTTACGACATAGTTATTTGAGTCACCTGCCATGATAGAAGCAAACATGAATAATGTAGAACCACAAATACATGATGTCCTGGCCTTTACATAAAGGCTTGTGAATCTTCCACGCTTTCATCCAAAAGACATGCAACCGCTTCTTAAAGGAATAACCAAACACTATCTTTGGAAAACAATGTCACGGTGTGACTACCGGCCCACCTAAGGGTACTTGTACTATACAGAACGACACAAGGATAAGTTATACATGTCTAAGGAATACTTAATAATAAGTCTTGCGAGTTACTAGAAAATATTACTCGTAGCAGTAATAGTTCTATCTGCAGTACAGCCCGACAATAGAAATATTGGGAGCTGAGTCCAGGGATTCAGGAACTTCTTAAGAACGTGTAGCTAGAGCTTCAGTTCAAGTTTCGTGTGATTCCGACTACTAGTGATCTAGGTACATTCAGACAAAGTTTCATAGTATACGACTGAAGAAAATATTTCTAAGTCGAAGATTGTATGGGAACAGTTACCCTGAACTTGCCAAGTTACCTTGAACTAGGATTGGTTACCCTGAACCTACTAAGTAACCTACTTTCCAAATGCGGTTTAGGTCAACACGCCCACGGTAAGCAACTTCGGAAGATTATGGCGGGGCGAGAATAAGCCCGATCGGGAAACCTTAACCATAGTTGCGGTTAGCATATTTTTACAGTCCTACCGACATATCATGCCAGCTGCATTCGTCGCTCCTAGCCATTTTGGGTTACCCTGAAATCTCCTTAGAGCGAAGTAAAAAAATCAAGCCACTAGGGCGTAATTTACACTAAAGTGCGTCCGGTGACACTATAAGGGGCAATGGAAATCTGAGCGAAAATTAAATTTCTCAGGAACTTTCGGTTCAAGTTGGTTTTAGGGGTAGTTTTGTACCCTGAAATCATTTCTGGACACCGTTTTGCGATCAGAGTTATACTGGGCGAGCTATAGGCTGTTGAATTTGTTAAAACTACTTGTGCAGGTTCTGGGACATGCCCGGTTGACAAAAGTATTTAACCG
>Ga0307511_10005817_pt1 | contig 12469 bp, 13 predicted proteins | sample 13_EM_MG_FD_200266 | JGI IMG/M metagenome (GOLD analysis project Ga0307511, IMG submission 200266) | Populus trichocarpa ectomycorrhiza microbial communities from riparian zone in the Pacific Northwest, United States - 13_EM | ecosystem: Host-associated > Plants > Roots > Unclassified | place...
TAATTTCTTACTAAGTTATGCTAACCTGCCTAGTTAATTATGTTGGAAGAATCACATGTAATTTCTTTATTTTCACATGTCAATTATGAGTCACCTATGACTCAACAATTTCCTATGACTCATGTATGACTCTAAGGTTATGACTCACTTAATAAGTCAGAGATGGATTTCAAATCATGTATGACTCACTACGATGGCCCAGCCACAATAGTGAGTCACAGCTAGTCTTGGCATGTAATACTTAAGGGCTGAAGGTCTGCATCCAGAGAAGGAGATCAGACCTGAAGAAGACAGAGACAGAATATCTAGATACAACAAATATAAGAGTTCCACTGGTTACTTCTAGTCCCATGAGGACTCTTACTCAGAATTTAGTAATCCAATACTAGAAACCATTTATTTAGCCTTTAAATTACTTTGTAATTCTGGAATTTTTACTTCAGGGTAATATTCCACCCTAAATACTTTAGGCCCCCATTTACATGGGGGTGCTGCGCTGCCTGGTGCTGGGGGTGCTGCGCTGCCTGTTGATGGGGGTGCTGTGCCTTGAGGTGATGCCTAGGCAATGTCAGAAATATTGTTGGTGGGTAATATATGGGTCCTACCTGGTCGCCTAAAGCCTTGTCCTCAATCTGATCAACTTGCACATCTGCACCCACAACAACTCGGTCTTCCCATCGAGGCTTCCAATTAAAAAATTTCTCACATGGCATCTTGCCCCCTAACGATGCGTGGCTCTGTCTGTTCATCCCAAGGGCAATATCTGGTAGCGCATCACTCTAGCCCTGGCCTTTATGGTCAGCAAACCAGCAACGCAACTTAACCTTCATCACCCCATTTGCTTGTTCAACCAGCCCCTGCATCTGTAGATGCCTTGGCCTCCCATTGATTATTTTGATCCCATATTTCTTCAGCAATATCAAGAGAACACCCTTAAACTCCACTCCATTATCACAGTGCAACATTCGAGGTATTCCAACAATGCCTAGCCATTGAGTAATGCAATTGGCAACTCCAGTAGCGGTTTTATCGGGAAGAGCATACAGGAATTAATATTTCCTGAAATGGTCCTTGATATGTAAAATCCAATGATTTTCTTTATGGGGTGTGGCTCACATATCCACTAGATCGATTTGAACTGTTTCTAATGTATAGTTAGATTGGGTTACCTCTAATGGAGCTCGGAAGTTTGATGGCCGACTTAGGATACATATCCCACAATTCTTCAGTAGCCAAACTACCTCTTATCGAGAAATACCATAAAATCGCTGTTGGACCAGGTGGAATGTTTTCTTGTTCCCTGTGTTCAAATACCTGCTCTAGTTGAATAACTTGCCTATGATGCCATAGTTAGTTCCAATAACCCACTTGAAGAAATAGTAACAGGATTTTACCGCTTCGGATAGGTCCTATCTGCCCTCCGCCAGCAACCAACTTATAATGTTTAATAGCATGAGCTCGGGAGTTTGACCACTTCTGCCTTTCCTGTTTGTCTTCTATATGCCAAGGAGGTTTGGTATCCGGACAGGTAGGCATCAATACATATTCAGCATATTTATCATTGTCGAAACAAGCACGGTGGAGGTTTTCATCAGGCTCCGCCCACGCCTTGAAGGCTTCTTCTATTCTATCATCGCGTGGTGGAAGCGGACATTGGCCCTAGTGGGAAGTGTAAGAAGTGAATTGTGGAGGAGGTTGAGGATTGTAGCTATTCAATAGAAGTGGCGAGAGAGATGTAGACTTCTTATAAGCAATAATTAAGTTCTCGGAGCACTCCAGCAACCCGCATGATTGACGAATAGCCTGGGTAGCCCAACCAGCAATGCGAATGTCTCGTATAGCCCTGGCAGAAATACCCATTGATGACTGGGCTGGTAGGCCCAACCAGAAATACGCATTGATAACTGGGCTGGTAGGCCCAACCAGAAATACGTATTGATGACTGGGCTGCTTGGCCCAACCAGCAATGCACACGACTGCTGAACGGGCTGGCAGGCCCAACCAGCAATTCTCAAGATTACCGACTAGGCTGGGTGGCCCAACCAACAATTCGCAAGACTGCTGACGGGGCTTGGTGGCCCAACCAGCAATGCGAATGTCTCGTGTAGCCCTAGCAGAAATACGCATTCATAACTGGGCTGGGTGGCCCAACTAGCAATTCGCAAGATTACCAACTAGGCTGGGTGACCTAACCAACAATTCGCAAGATTGCCGACTGGGCTGGGTGGCCCAACCAGCACTGCGAATGTCTCGTGTAGCCCTGGCAGAAATACGCATTGATAACTGGGCTGCTTGGCCCAACCAGCAATTCGCATGATTGCCGAATGTGCTATGTGGCCCAACCAGCAATTCGCACAATTGCCGACTGGGCTAGGTAGCTGAACCAGCAATATGCACGATTGTCGAATGGACTATGTGGCCAAACCAGCAATCCCGACGATTGCTGTATGGGCTGGGTGGCCCAACCAGCAATGCATACCACCCTGGCTACCACTGGCTGAACTATGAATTCAAATTACAGCAATTATTTGATGAGCGTCCTCAAATAAAAATCAAAATATTGAGAGAAGTTTATTTACGTAGGCCGGACGTATATTTGCAGCTTGGCTATATGCCATAGGCGGTCATAATTGTAGAATGGGTAGTGCGAACTGGGTTGGGTTGCTTAAGCAGCAATGCGCACGATTGCCGAATGGGCTATATGGCCTAACCAGCAATTCGCAAGATTGCCGACTGGGCTGGGTGACTCAACCAGCAATATTGATGTCTAGGCTGGATGGCTTAACCAGCAATGCGAATATCTCGTGTAGCGCGGGCAGAAGTATGCATGGGTGACTGGGTTTGTTAGCCCAACCAGCAATGCGCACGATTGCCGAATAGGCTATATAGTCTTACAAGCAATTCGCAAAATCGCCGACTGGGCTGGTAGGCCCAACCAGAAATACTTATTAATGACTGGGCTAGTAGGCACAACCAGCAATGCACCCTTAGCTGGCTACCAGGGGATTCATGTTACAGCAATTATGTGATGCGCTTCCTCTACTAAGAATCTAACTGTTAAGAGACCTTTATTTACGCATGGCCAATACCTCCTGACGTATCTTTCCGGCTTAGCTACATGCCTGAGGTACTCAGGATTGTAGAATGGGTATTGCCGACTGGGCTGGGTAGCCCAACCAGCGATACAGCATGGACCAGGTGGCTAGTTGTTATTTCACCATATGCTGGCTGTTCGAGTCTCTTACTATAGAGAGACATATATTTACGCAACACCTACGTATTTTAATGTCTGTGGCTACAGCTTAGGGACATGTATTTACGCATCATCTACGTATTTTAACCTATGGGGCTATAGCTTACGGACGTGTATTTACTTCTCTACATGTGCCTGAGATATGTCTTTATCTTCATCTCATTAAACTACCGGATAAGCCGCTATCGCCTGGTAGGGGGCTGCAGCAGAAACAAGCCGTGGGCTAATTTCTTCTCAATAAGGCCAAGTGTGGGCCCATGGGTCCCTAATATGGTGAAGTACGGTATGGGACCTTCCAGTAGCCGACAACACAACCTTGCAGTTCTCATCGTTGGCCATTGCCATGGTTGTTTTCGAAGCAAAAGGATCCGTTGTTCTTGGGATATAGAGCTCAGGCTGGCTCTGACGGGGCAAGAATTTTTATATTCCAATATGCATAGATACTAGATTCAATTGCTATGCTTGCTATTACCTAACAATTCCCTATTTTTTTTAAATTTATTTTTATTTTTTAAAGAGCATTTGTTATAGGTGACAATATATTGGAGAGCATCAGAGATGCTTAAATATGGCAATTGCCTTGGGCGGACTAGGTCGGGTTTCGCATACAGCATTTGCTTCGAAAACAACTATGGCAATGGCCAACGATGAGAACTGCAAGGCTGTGTTGTCGGCTACTGGAAGGTTGTAACGGAAGTCCGTTTCTTATATTTGTCTTAGTACGCATTTCCTAGCACCTATCATGTTTACCAGATAGCTCGGGCATAGTACCTTACGTACTATTACCTTGAGAGCATCCGGTCCTTATGTACTTTTCCTCATCATGATGCATTACGCATCCACACCTGTATTTCTGAGTACTGGAGGCCTGACCTCCCACACCTGTAATTATGGTCATGGAGGAGTGCTTTCTGGAACTGCCAGAAAGCAGGTTTTCTGGAAGGGCCAGAAAACAGGTTTTTCAGACTCCAGAAGGCTTGGCAGCTAGTATAAGTACTGAGCCGTTCCGCCCTTCTGGAGGAGGATTCTCAGATCAGATCACTTCAGACAGAGTTCAGACAAGGCTTAGATAGCTTCAATACAGAGAGATTACACCTGTTAATTGTCTTCCCACTTGGGAGATCTGTATGCTCTCAAAGACCCTCTTAGTCATCGACTTAGGGGAACCAATAACAGATATACACTATCACTCCGGTGATAGTATAGACTCTGTTCAACGGCCCGGGGTGCTACTATTGGCATCGCCCATTACATTTTTTTTAACACACATAATAATCTAACTGTTAAAACACTACTACAACGGACTGATCACCACTTGGTATCTTTATAATACCTTTTCAGGTATCACCTCTATCGGACGTCAACACATTCAATGAAAACAACAATCCAACACCGAGACAGAGATATTCTCAACCTGCAGTCAACAAAGACCTTGTGCAAGACAAGGGAGAGCTCTAACGGGCAGTGGCATACACCATTAAACAATTCCACCCTCGTTCCATCACCTTAACCCACCAATATCGACACTACCTCTTGCATTCCTAGCAACTACAATCCCCATTCATCTTCTTATACCAGAGCGTATAAGACATCGCGGCACCATACGTCCCAGGAATAATCGCAGCGTATAGATACGCATTAGCATCCCACGGCTCACCATCGTTCTTCTCTCCATTAGATGAAACATACGAAAGTACAGCAGGAACTACATAGTTACTTCCTGTTCCATCCAACACCAGATTCCTCACAGGCAAGGCACATCTATCCTCCTTACCAACTGCACCACTTCCAGTTGGCATCAGCTCAAAACTCGAGGAGTTTGAGCTATTCAATTCTTCTATATAAGGAGACCACCTCACGGTCTTCTTGCCGCCACCCTTACTATCTCCAAAGCCTTCCATCGGGAAGGGCATTTTAGGCGTCGTTGGTATAAACCACGCCTCAGGAGTACCTACCATCGTAGGAGGGGAAGAAAACGATGAACCAGCATCCGTGCTCTCCTCGTTCCCACTATCCTGCGTACATATCGAACAGGTAGCCGAGCCACAGTCATCTGAAGTCGATCGGAAATCACTCACGTCCGGAGCGACCTACTTGTCCTCACAATATACGCACAAGGGGGAAAAATAACTCGTAATATCCGAACGAGCTATCGACATTATGGCCTCCAAGACGGACAAGCCGTACACCTATCACAAGTCAAGAAGGTTAGCTATGATTCCAGAGGACATCAAGAAGTTAAACTCCGACACACTACGAAAGAAAAGAGACAATCCTGAACCACAAACGTTCGAGGAATCAGTCAAACCACCACCAGTCACAATCTACACCATCGACGTTACAAAGCCAGAAGAAGACTCTCCCCTCACAACATGGGAATTCGAGTCAGCTCCTATGACAGAAGCAAACTGGAAGAAAGTACAACTTCAAATACATGATATCCTCGCCTTTACACAAACGCTTGAGTATCTTCACTGCTTTCATCCAAAGGACATCCAACTGCTTCTCGAAGCAACAACCAAACACTATCTGTGGCACACAACCATCCTATTTGAAAGTAAAGACTTGGAGCTTACCATGGTGCTTGCAGAGCGCCTGAAACGCCCCAAGATTCCTCAACTCACAGAACCTCACTGGGTTCTGAAGGAATGGGATGATGTTATGTCCTTTATGCTATGTGGTCAGCACCTCCTTGTACCTGTCATACCAGGACAATTTGAGGACCCACCTATAGACAAACGACCACAAGGACAAGACAGAAGGAACCCTCCTGAGACGCCAACCAAACAACGTTCCGCACTAGAAGTCAGCACAGGATCTCAAACTGGCATCGTGCTAGAAGACGACATTGTGGAACGTACCTCAGATACTGGCAACCCAAACGATGGAGGTGACGATGGTGGCCAAACCCCTCCCTTAGGACGAGGTACCACAGCAGGCGGAGGAGATGACGATGGATACGATATTAGCTCTAGCAGTGGAAGCTCTAGTAGCGGATCGTCAGTTCATAGTCACAGAAGCATACGCATACCAAAGAAGAAGCTCAAGAAGATCAAGAAACGGACAGATCGTGGTAAGACACCAGAACAACAGCAATGGGAAACGACGACAGGAATTGTGACACCTGAAACATCATCAAAAATGTCCAAACGAATGAAGGGTATCAAGATAGATGCTCCAGAAAATCTCAACAGTGGAGATAAGAAATGGCGGGACTCACAGTATCTTCACACTTGGGTCAACGCGATACAGAGATGGTTAAGTATGAAAGGTATAAGTTTGGAATCGAAGGAAGCGTTGGACTTTATTGGATTCAAACTGCAAGGCAGCGCACTCACTACTTATAACCATTACCTTATCAAGGAAAAGGATAAGGCGTCCTTCTTCAGTTTCATGCTAGTACTCCGGGAATTCCTTATTCCCTCCACTAGCAAGGACCTCCTATGGAAGGAATGGGAGGCCGCATCACCCCATAAGGATGGACGACACATGGGTATCAAAGCCTTTGCCAACTGACTGGAGGAACTTCAGATTAAGCTTATCGACAAGGATGGAAACCAATGCATCTCAGAAGAAGTCAAAGGCAGGAAATTCCTCAACCACCTACCGGATTATATGGAAACCACCCTGGTTCGCCAAATACTTGATTCATGGACGTGCAACGACCTGGTCAAGAAAGCGGAATCATACGAGGCTGCACGAAAACATGGGCGTATCTCAACTACACTCAAACCTGTTCGCCAGCCTACCACCGAACCAACTCCGAACCCTAGTCGAAATAACCGCAGGGATCGGAAGACAGACAACAAGAAAACAAGTTCTAATCCTGGAGGAACCCCTGCCACGAAAATGACCACCACCAAGGATCCAGACTGGGAAGTGGTTAACAAAACATTAACATCACAAGACAAGATGAAGTTGATTAGGGATCGGAAGTGTCTATGGTGCCGTGCACCTGATCACACCTTCAAGGAATGCAAGAAGTGAAAATCTAAAGTACCCATGCGCACAGCCGCGCAGGTACTATCCCTGCAACACACCAGCAAACCAGTTATCGCCAAGAATACCTACAAGGGCAAAACCAAGGCAAAACCCCAGTCTACCGAAGAATTAGACTACAGCAGGGTTCGGGTCAAGGTTAACGGCCACCCTGCATTAGCCCTTGTGGATTTACAAACGACTGGCGGAGATCTCATCAACGCACAATTCGTACACCTACATGGCCTACCTACCTACAGAATCGACAAGAAGTCACTCAATACCGTGATTAAAGTATCAAAGGGTGTGATAGAAAAGGCATGTGATGTCCAAATGGACTACGGAGGATATACGGAAACAAGAAAGCTATATGTAGCGCATCTTGCAGGCTGGGATATGATCCTAGGCAAGCCAGCACTTACAGCCCTGAACGCCTTAATCCCAGCAGGACCAAAGCCTGTAAGCATCCAACCTGAAGGGATGGCACGCTTTACTCTCAAGGAATGGAGAAAGACAGGGCTTGCTACAGGGTAAGTCACTTCTGCTGCACTCTTCATAGAAGACGAAGTACCAGACTATCTTCTACCACTCTGCGAACTCATGGTCCCAGCTATAAGTCTCGGAGAATGTCGGGAATTCAACCCCGACGTTGAGTTCGCCCAACTATTTCCGGCAACCACACCCAACGAGTTGCCACCCCTCCGAACTATCAACCACCGAATCTGCCCGAAACCCAGTGCTACATGGGTACCCAAATGGCGACCCTCACCCTCCAAATTTTATGCTGAGCTCACCAAACAGCTCAATGAGGAAGTAGCCTCAGGCCGGATTTATCGTGCAGAACATGATACCAACGCGGTAGTTCTGTTCGTACAAGCCAAACGAGATGATCTCACCAAACCTAGCCGTCTCCTAGACGCCAGGAATCGGAATAATGCGGTTGACCCCAACCACACACCCTTACCAACCATTGAGGAACGCATGGAGCTAGTCGCCGCTCGGAAATATTGGAGCAAGATCGACCTAGCAGATGGGTACCACAACATCAGAATCGAAGGAGACTCGGAACAATACTCCACCTTCCTCACACACATGTGATATTATCGCAGTCGCATTATGGAACAAGGCGACCGCAATGCTCCTGCCACCATGGTACGAGCCATGTACGAAATCTTTAAGGACATGGTCTTCCAGGCCCTTGTCAACTATATCGACGACATTATTATCTTTTCAGATACCTATGATGAACATGTAGCTACCTTATGGAAGGTTCTACAATGACTCCTAGACGAGAAGTTTTGGTTGAAGGCTAGCAAATGCCAGTTCTTCACCAAACGTCTAAACATCTTGAGACATATATTAACTCCGGATGGGTTACATATGGATCCTAAGAAGCGCAAGAAAGTATTAGACTTCAAGGTTCCAAGCAACGGCCGGGAACTAAGAGGAATACTCGGCGTTGTCCTATTCCTAAGCAAGTTTTGTCCGGAATTGGACTTCTGGTCAAGTACCCTGTCGGAACTGCAAGGCGAAAACGCACCCTGGATATGGACGGAAACCCATACTACAGCATTAGAGAAAATCAAGGAACTTGTGAATTCTCAACAGATTCTCAAACCTTGGGACCACTTCTCGAAAGGGCCAAAATACCTGATATGTGATGCTAGTGATATTGGACTAGGATCATGGATAGGACAAGGAGAACTAGGATCAATTCGACCCTGTCGATTTCATTCTCGGAAATTCAGCCCCGCACAGCTGAAGTACCCCACCTACCAAGACGAGTTACTCGCCATTGTTGACTCCCTGAAGTTCTATGAGGCTCAACTCCGAGACCACAAATTCACGGTTCTCACGGATCACCAACAACTACTCTCTTTCCTCCGACCACGCCAAACATCCATGAAGCTAGCCCAATGGCAAGCTTACATGCGAGAATCCGACCTGGTCATCGAACATACGGCTGGAAAAGAAAACGTGTTGGCAGACGCTCAATCAAGGAAGCATAAATACTCCCTCGATCCCACCGAGGAACAAAACTTCATCCCTCAGAGCATCGATCCTACAGAAGACAACAGCAACCTTCAAAATACTTCTATCACTACCAACAACCTTTCTATATCTTCTACACCACAAGAAATCATAATGGTTTCCCGCGGCTGCATCAACTTCAAGCACACTGACTGCGACTATAACAAGTGCGCAGGCCGCGATGAAAGCCTCGGTCACCACCCCTCTTGTCCCTATCTCGACGACGAGAACGATGGGGACTACGAAGATTACGACGATATCAAGGAGGAAGAAATGCAATCAGATGAGGATTCCCTCTCCACCATCCCCGAAGAAATCTTTGACGGGTATGAGTTCGATCCTCACCCTCACGTTGTTGAACATGATCAATTAAATGGTTATCATCACATCAGCGCTACTGCAGATGATACCTCCTCAGTCACCAATGACGACAACATTCCCGCCATCATTACAGACGTTGTCAATGATGCCTGGGAACACTACAAACAGCATCGAAAGCAACACAATACGGACTGTCACGACTACTACTGCCGGTGGCATGGTAGCTCGCACCAGAATGGGAATCGTTACTTTCCCACCACCAGATGCTCAGTTTGCGGAACCTACGGACACGGATGTTTGGACTGCACTCTAGCGGAGGCAGTTTATCAGAAGGAGAAGGAATTCCAGTCAGGTCAGCGAGACTCATGGAAATTGAAAGCTACTAATATCCCTCCTAACAACACCCCCTCCTCTGAGACTCCTGATATTGACATCCCGGAGCTCAACATCAAAGAAGCTCCAAACCGCACTCACTTGTGGTCTGCAGAAGAATGCGCAATCAGGAACGCCCCTATTGCTCGCCACGAACCATGGGGTCAACAACCCGCACAAAATAACCCATAGGACTACAACATCAAGATCGTACAAGATGAGGAAAGACCCTCCTTCCTCTCTGCCGCAGTCACCACCAGATCACAACGAAACGCAGCTTCCGTGGAAGCTAGCGGATCCAATCAAGGTCACAATACCCTCCTATCCCCCACTAATCCTATGAGATATGTGCCAGGAGTGGGATTTATGCGCCAACAACATCTCACATCAAATGAGGAGAACAATCACGTTCAGGACTCACAACTACAGGAGAAGACGTCAATTCCTCCTGCACCTACTGCCACTCGTCGGTGCAACTTCTGCAAAGGCGAGGGACACTATGCATCAACATGCGAGGCAAAACGCAAGGCAGACACAGACCTCAGGTATAGAATCGTGCCAGAAACCAATATGGCAAAGATATACCTCGATCTCGAAGACGGCCCCAAAGATCACCTAGACTTCTATCTCGCTGCCCACGTTGACAAAGATGATAGAATGAGGGACGCTTACATCGTATGCATCAGGATATGCCCCATGTGGAGCCAGCTCTACAACGCACCAGAAGGAAAGAAAGAAGTAAGCAAGGACAACGGGTTGTAGTACAAGAAGAATGAGAAAGGAGAATGGAGGCTGGTTTTACCAAGCACGTTCAACATGAACGGTAAGAACTACCTCGAAGATGCAATCAGAGAAGCTCATGATGCTACGGCACATGGCGGAGTTGAGAAAACATTGAAATGGTTAACTGATAAGTTCATTTGCCAGGCATTTTCAAGGCTCGTTAAGGAATACGTGGTGAGTTGCGATACTTGTCAAAGGACGAAGTATAGCAACAAGCCACCACTAGGACAAGTAACAATGTTACATGTTCCTGCAAGAGCCTGGACGGATATCTCTATGGATTTTCTTAAGATGTCTCCTGTTTTCACTTATTGCTCTACCTTATACCCAAACATTCCTTTGGAAGATGATCACATGATTTGCTTTTCAAGACTTTGGACGATTGTCTGTAGACAATCAGGATTTATGTTTCTCATTCCTATTTCTGATAATCTTACGCCAGAGAAGTGCACTGATACCTTTGATACACACGTTGCTTCTGTTATCAGTTATCCCTATAATATTGTTTTTGATCGAGAAACTCTCTTTATGTCAGACCATTTCAAGGATTGGGCAGCAAGAAAGGTAATCAAGTTGGAACCGTCTACCGCATACCACCCTCAGACGGACGGTCAGTCAGAGATTGCCAACAAGGCAATCCTCCAAGCCGCACGAGCGTGCCAGGTCGAAGGAAACGAATGCCTGCACAAACTCTCTGAGATTCAGCTCAAGTTGAACTCTCGAGACAACACCGCAAGACAACACAGTCCATTCTTTTCACTCCTAGGCTTTGAGGCAAAGCTAGGCCCTTCTTCCTTCCCTTACCCGATCACTCCTCATACCCCTGCAGATGAACGTCGTCTCGATACCTCTCGCAACCTATACTCCTCCAAAGTCAAGCAGGCAAAACAAGCCAACAAGAAGCGGTCTGTTCCACCACTTCTTTCAGCCGGCCAAAAGGTTCTACTCTCTACGGAGAACCTCAACCTCTTGAACACATCTAGGAAACTCAAACCTAGATGGGTCGGACCCTTCCGCATCCAACACGTCAATAGGAAGCGGAACAACTACACGCTCGACCTGTCAACGGACAGTCGACTCTCTCTTATACACAATACCTTCCACATCAGCAAGATCAAACCTTACGTTGATAACGATTCAACGAACTTCCCTGGCCGTCACGACGAACAACCTGGTGAAGTAACGGAAGGCAGATGGGAAGTCGAACGAGTACTCGAATTTCGTACTGCTCCTTGTACTGGCAAAAGCCAATACCTGGTACGTTGGAAAAGGTACGGAAGTGATGACGATGAGTGGATCAACTTCGAAGACATCAGCCTTGAAATCGTTCAAGACTTTTGGACAAGCGGAAATTATTCCAACACCTTCAAGCAACGAAGAGGCTCCAAGAAACACAGGAAGCGTCACACTCGAGAAACCCACAAGTCAATTGTTCAAACTGGACGAGACAGAGTTCTCGCCCTCAGTCCTGACAACGAAGACCTCACCTCTACTGCTACCAACCTTGCAGAAGATATCTTTAATGTTTTCCTAAAGTACTGATGCATGCCGGTTGAATTAACCTAGCAATCCCGCGTTCCTTCTTGTTGTTTTAACTATCGTTCAGAATTAACTATGGAAGAAGGTATGGCAAACAAGGTATCTATCGGATGTTTTCATTGTTCCTTATGTCATGAATGTTTACTATGGATGATTTGGAAGTTATGTTGGTCTCCTACTGTTCATTGCGAA
>Ga0307511_10005818_pt1 | contig 12468 bp, 18 predicted proteins | sample 13_EM_MG_FD_200266 | JGI IMG/M metagenome (GOLD analysis project Ga0307511, IMG submission 200266) | Populus trichocarpa ectomycorrhiza microbial communities from riparian zone in the Pacific Northwest, United States - 13_EM | ecosystem: Host-associated > Plants > Roots > Unclassified | place...
ACTCCTCCATGTCGCGGATACCATCGAAGTCCTTGGTCCGGTGTGGGCGTGGTGGTCGTTCCCAATTGAGCGGGAGTGTGGGTTCCAACAGCGGTCAATCCACTAGTGGTAACCACCTTTTACTGAGTAAAGCCTGATAAGTGGTGAATTTTCATGCTCATATTTGTCATGACAACTTGAGGTATACTCAACACATACTCACCCCGGCACCTGTCAGGCACTTGTACCATTGCTTTGGGCTCTGTTTGGATTGATGGGACTCACCGTTGCACGGCGCTGCCGCGACCGGCTAGGGCAGGAGTTGCAACCGTGAGAATAGTGCCTCAGCGCCATCAATCCCTCCCCTCCCCTCTGATCCCGACCCGCGCTCCCCCTCCCCGGGCTATCGCGCCCGCCAGGGACACCCGCCATCACTCCCGCTGCGCCCCCGGGTAGTTTGTACCTATCAAAAACACGGGAAACCTACCCGGTTGCCGCCCCAGCCCTCCGGCCCCAATACAGAATCCAAATTCTATGCTCGTGATAACAAGGTGTGAACTTCCCGTCCTCTGAACCACGGACCAACGTGTATTTTATACGCTTTTGTTTCAGATGGATGAGGACACATTCCGTGCTCTCGTTCTCTTCCCGGAAAAGAACCCACAGCCATCCCTCACCTGGTGTTGGTGGCCCAACTCGATCTGAAACCAACACAAGCTGGTGGAACTGGCGATCACACTTACGACGGTTGTAGGATTGAGCGGCAAGAGAATGCTCGCGAGTTAGCCGACCACATGCTTGGACTCGTGAACCTTCGCGAGTATTTACTACTAGCTACATGACCTCGTGTACTCATACCAAAGACAGTCAATCGTGACCCGAAACAACGAACTGAGATCCAAGGGAGATCCCACAGCGCGGCTGTTTCTCTCTCATATTCACGCGAATGGTTGGACGCTTAAGTCGGATTATATCATAGCAAGAGTAAGAGAAATCGACAGATACAAACGAGAATAAGCTACACAAGAAGCAAAATATTACTTTGCGCCAGCAGACAAGAACTCCGTGGCGGACTTGGTCCCTTCGGAGATGACGCGCTTGGCCAATTCACAAGGAGGATGAGATGGACGACGGTTTGGATTTCTCGCGATGAGGTGGTTGAGTTTTCTGAGCATGACATGAGTTCTATGCGAGGCGCATCATGAGCATACATTATCTCGAAGTAAATTAGAGAGGAAGACGTACTGGAAGCTCCAGTAGTGATACACTTGAGGATTGCATTGACGAATGAGTTCAAGATGACCATAGCCTTATTTGAGATACCCATATCAGGGCAGATCTGCTTGAGGGCTAGAACGTGCGGCATCAGAACCGGGCTGAAGTCATACGGAACGAACTCGAAGATGCGTACCATTGTAGATGTAGGGAGAGTAGGTCTCCCCCTTGGTCTTTCTCCTCTTCTCCTTAGTGTCAGGGTCACTAGAAGAGGAAGCCCTGGTGGCCTTCTTCGCCTTGGTCTCTGAAGTGGTTTTGGCGGGAGCCCTGGAGACGGTGGAGGCGGGGGTCTTCCCAATGGTGGAACATGGCCTGGTTGGTATTTCTGGTAGTTGAAGAGAGAAGAGGGTGAAGTGCTGAAGGGCTCTAGGGCAGGGAGGGATGTGGATGTGTGTCATAGAGCTGGCCACGCGCTCGCGGTATCCACACCGTCGACGTCCTCGTTTGATCGGCAAGGGAAGCGCTGTTAGTGCCCATCAGGCACACAACCACCCTGATATCCCTCGCAAACACGGGACGAACTCCTAAAACCTCACCAGCAGACACACCAATCACATTTCCTTGTCTGTTATTATCTAAGTACATGCGCTCGAACTGTTTTTTTTGTGGACTCCTCCACGGAACGCTGGCATTTTCACACTTTGTTCGGAGTAGCATATGTCAATTGTATATGATGGGAAGATACCAAACCCGAAACACACAATGGTAGGTAGACGAAAAACGACAGAAGAATAAGTGCTATTCAAACCAACTACTGTCGGACTCATACCCGGATCCGCTACAAACCGACAACATCCCATCAGAGTCGATACTAGAGACCTGACTGTCGTGGTCAATACCAGAGACCCAACTGCTGTGGTCGGTTGTTTCAGGGGTCATTGGTGGTAGTGGAATATCAGCGGAGCTGATTGGAGGTGAGCCGATCGAGGGCGGAACAACCGGGGACGAGGTAATTGGAGGCAAGGCGATCGGAGGTGGAGGTCCGGCATCAGGATGAATGGGGGGAGTTTCTTCCCTCCGCTTGCGCTTCTTGAAGTTCGAGTTCTTGGGTGTTTGCTTGCATGTGCTTAAAAACTGAGTGGCCCAGGAATGAGGAAGGGAAAGGGTTATGAGTGTAGAGCGCCAGCGTTGAGAGAACTGAACGGCCAGGTTGTGGAAGACCGCGCTTTGTTTCCTCGCGTACGCTGCAAGGCCTGCGTGAACCGTTGGTGTGACCATTCCCATCCTCAAGTCCACTTTCGTAAGCCAATCGCTTGACCGCCACTCCAAAAATTCCACCGTGCGCCTCATCTCCTCCTGCAGAAGGATCACTTCTTCTTCCCATCGGTCCGCACGAGCCACGCATTGGGCCCATTCGACACGCATATCCTGGTTGACCTCATCAGGGGAGACTGTCGTTGTGCTTGAGCGCCAGATCCAGGAGGAGACAAATTGGCCATCAGAACCTAGTACCTCCTCCGGCTCCTTCCCTGGGCCTCGGTTATCGTTGTCAGTGAGAGGGAGGTAGAGGTTTTGCCAATCCTGGCCTAGGTCCAGGCAAAGAAGCGCACCCCGAGCTACACGGTAGCGTCGGACGAGCTTGTTAATGCGGTCCTGAATAGTCTGCATGACACCCTGTGACTGTGTTTGTATTCGTTGCCCTTCACCCGCAAGCTGGACCTTGTAGTAGGTAATGAGTCCGTAGCGAATCCGTCGTACTTGTCGGAGACCATCGAGGGCGTCTTCGAGCTGCGCGAACCGGAGTTCCTTCTCACTGTTCACCACACCTCCTGCACAAATCGCATCCCGGTCCTCAACGTCCAACTGGGAAGGCAGCCATAACTTGATTGACTCTGCTTTCACATTCGACGAGGATCCTTGGTCGGAAACACTCGCATCAAACGCTCCTGGCATATACACCGCTTGTAGCTGGCGCCACTTCTCGATTTGGTGCAGGAGAGCACCCCGTCTCTCAAGGAGGCTCGCCTTCTGACCGTTGGACCGGTTCCTTTCAGTAGATGTAGACAGTAATCCGTACCTGTGCAAGTATTAGGGGGAAGAAACAATGTCACTGCGAAAACTTACTGTTGTTCTTCGAGCTCGAGACCCGTCCGGATGAAAACAGATGCGGAGACCTTGTGTGGCATGTGCTGGCCGCGTTCTGCCTCGGAAATTTCTTCCTCAGCCAACCGCAGTCGGACCTCGGAAAGTTTTGACGCTGGTGAAATAACCGTAAGACACAGCAGTAAAAAACCTTCGAAAAAACATACCTCGCTCGTTTGAAGCGTATGGATTGGGGTACGAGGAGTCTGCTTGCCACTCCTCGACCATCTGTTCCCACTCTCGTATTGTCTCATCGGGGAACGTTGCCGTGAAGTCGTTGGCCACCTTGCGTTGACTTTTAGCCATTTCCACAGCTTTCACAAGGTTTACCTCAAACAAGGAACCTCCAAGCAGTCAGGATGCAATTCTTAATTGGACTGCGGGAACAGACACTAAACTAACCCATTCCGAGGACCTTTCTCCAATTCCAGCCACCCCAGCTGTCATCCAATGCAGAATGTCGTGCACCGGGTCCCATCTCTCGAGTGGACAAAGCAGCTTGGTTGATGTAGGCCCACTCTTGCTCAACGGTCTCGCCATGCGTACGTCCCACACCACGGGTGTAATTGAAGGAGTATTTGACTTGGCACTTTGGGCCATGCGCGGGGAGGTGGAACTTTGGTATTAGGTGCGTGATATAAAAGCGTAACAAGTCGATGTCTTCGTGGTTGGTTTTGAAGCGGGCGATGAAATGAATCGACCACTTGCAGGCGATGTCGTATGAAATGATGATGTTGTACACTCCACAACGGATGAGATACGCAGCAATGATATAATCGGTGTTGAGAAAGCTGAAACGGGATCAGCATTGTTGCGAATACATCAGGGTGGGCACAAACCGTTCTCCACGTTGCAGATCACCGACACCGTTCGGAAGGACGAAACAGTGACGCGCACACACCGCCTTAACAACGCCGCTGGTAATATAACCTTTGCCTCCACGTGAGTTCGCTTGGTTGACAGCGTGGAATTCGCTTCCACAGCTTGTAACCTAGGACCAGCATTAGAGTTAATGCTTGGGTATTCGTAATACAACTTACCTCCTTATCATGTGGGTTACTCGCAATGTGGCGGGTATATGCGGAGTTCTCTACGAAATATGACCACCCGGAGCCAAGCTCTGGGTCGTCAATTTGGCGGTTCTTTAACTTGAGTTTGAAGTTGGCATCAACAGCGATGAGTTGGGAATATATCCACCTTGGAGGAAACTATCAGTTACATGTGCCATGTGTGCCAGGATAAACTCACTCGTTGGGACCCGGGGCGGTATCCCAATCTTCCGGAAGGTTCCGCCCAGGATGAGGACAGGCAGGGCACTCGATCGCAAAAGCCCCAGGCTTAGTTTTGGAGAGCGGGTGTGTCTGATGGGCACCACCACCACGTTTGATCATTTTGAGATGTCGCCATTGGCGAACGGAGCGCGATATCTCATGATATCGATACTAGTGGAGGGTCCTTGAGTAACGATGAGGAGATGTTATCACAGAACACTTACCATCGTCTTTGAGCGGCCTTGATTGTCAGATTTCTGCATGACAGTGAGATAGAAGTCGTAGAGGTTGAGTTTGCCTTGAAGAGTGAGCTTGTGATACGTCTCGAGGAGGTCGAAGGAGAAGGCCGTTCGAGGGCGGCTGAACGATGCCGGGTACCAGCGCATGCGGAGTAGTTGTCGATAACGTTCGCCCCGTTGAGTGTTTGAGTTGCAGGCGCAAAAGCTGACTTTCACTTTGTGCCAGCCATTGGCGTCGATAATGACGAGGTCGCGAGATGGGGATGCTACGGGGCACGGGTCGCCGTCATGACCGAGGTGGCAAATGAGTCTAAGCGAGTGGAGGGAGGTTCTATCGAAGAACCCGTTTTCCCAGGACTGGGACAACGTGAGTGTGACGATCGTATATCAGAGAACTAGACATACCTCCAAGCGATGTAATGGTAGGGCCTTGTGTCGCTTGACAATACACTCACTGCAATAGAGTGACAAGTATGAGCACTCGAGGCAGCGATACCGAGTAGAGGGCTGGTCGTTTGAACACAGGGCGCAGCGATCAAGGGGACGGCCACCTGGGCCGTCAAGGCTGGCTATCTCATCGAGCACTATCTGCAACACGTTAAGCCATGAGTACATCTTCGTCTGAAAGGTTCTTAGTAGGATTCCAAGTGGCTTAGGGGATCGCACTACTCACACTATCATTGGCCCTCTTCCGTCGCTTACGCTTTGCTGGCACTGTAGGGACAACGCGTTCGGTAAAAGAATCCTCGAAAATGTTCTCCATTGGGGTGTGGATATTGGCCTCCTTTGCCTCGAAGATCGGGATGCTGCTTGTGGAGACCCTCTTGGCTCCGCCAGAGGATGAAACCTGTGTTTTTGTCATTCGTGCATACTCGTCAGGGGCCGCTGGGGGGTCTTCTTCATCGGAATCCGGGACAGTAATGCGGCGTGACCCCACCCCTCTGCGCTTCTTGAGTTTGGTAGCACTTGTGCGAGTTGTGGCCACCCGTTTCGACATGGTGGAGGAGAAGGAAAGTGCGGTGGGTCGATCGGGTGCTACCGATGAAACACGCCCATACCTCAAGGCAAATAACCGCAGTAATATGCTATCCTAAATATACACCGTCCTGTAAGTTCCAACTCGAGCGCATTGTAACCCAATGAATTGGATTAGTGGTGCAAGCGTTCAATTTCAGAGGTGAGACCTGACCGAAACACGTTCACATCGATACCTCCCTCCGACTCCAACGGACATTGTCCCGGTTCGCTAATCGTGAAGCAAAAAGGGATTTGCTATTGATATCCACATAAGATGGTGAGTTTAAGTGGGAATGAAATCCCTGTGACTCCACTGGAGTAGTGGTGCAAGCGTTCAATCTCAGATAAGATTATTGAGCGTGCTCCTGTCCGGACCTCAGGTATACCAACACTCGATCATATCCTTGGGCTTCGGTGATCTTATTTGTCTTCATTCCTCACATTGTGCAATTGTCTCAGGCTCGGATGGAACGGGATGGTAAGCTGGTGTTACTTACTACTGGCTAGGCTCGATTCATTCCTGGAAATGTTTGAGAGTTGAGTGATATTTCGATGCCGTGTTTGTACTCAGTGCATGCGAGAGCGGGAGTGATGTCATTTCCCCACTTCGCGTTGAGGATCACATACCAATGGGGGAGAAGTCACCGCACATTGATGGGAAGATGGTCCTTGCAGACGTTAAGGATACCCATCGCATTCTACTCGTCTGCAAGCCAGAGGACACACACCAATCCATTGACATCATTGATGTCAGGATTCTGAGCGGGGTAGATGATTTGGAGGATTACCCGAGTGATTCTGGGGTTGTTAACATTGGTGTTCTGATGACTCGGTGGACGCGAGGGAGAAAACGAGTTCGCCGAGCGACTCGTATATTCCATTAACCTTGGGCTCTGGGACTTCAGGCATACGAACAATACATTTCGTATATATTTTAAAGACGTGGTGCTGGCGGTAGTGACTACGCGGGCACGCGAACAATGTTGCCCTCGTGGTAGAGTCTGTTATAGAGTCCTATGGCCTCGAGCCAAGTCCGCACCTTGGTCTGGTGGCCACCGACAACGCCAGTCACGGCGCGGGTGGAGGACTCACTGTTTGCGTTTGTGAGTGGTGCTGAAATCACAAGTGTGGATGGGACGGGGAACTTACCTGTCACAAAAGATTCCCACCTCCGTCCCACAATCAACAACATACAAATAGTCTGCCATCCCACCTATTTCGGGTGGGTATGTCGGGTAGGGGCCGGGGATTGGAACTGACGGGAAAAATCAGTCCTCGTGCCAACGTGTCGGGAAAACTCCTAACGCACGAGAGTGGTTGATCCCACCCTCACTACCTGTGATCCCCGTGAGTGAGCGGCTATGAAGACAGGTGGGAATTGGTACTTACTACCCGCTATGCTAATGTCTTCCCTTTCTTCATCAGAAGAACTAACCCAGTCATCTACGTCGAGGATAGTTCCGTGTTTGTCTGTGAAACACGGATCAGTTTCTATGCGTTCGAAAATGTGAAAATGTTCTCAGCCAGACGCACTAGGCTTCTCAGCTTGAATCTGACCGTTGACGACAGCCAACGTAGTATCAATATCAAACTTCAGGGCGAGCATCTGAGACATGGTGAACAGTTCCGTTGAGCTGTTCACTAATCTAAGTGATGCACGGACAGCTTTGAGAATAATAAGGCCGGCGGGGGAGTCTTCAATCATGAAAACGAGGGGAAAGTTGGGAGTGGTGGTAGTGGTTAGAAGGGAAGAAAACACAGCCCACCGCAACGAGTGACACCCGTGTTGACAGGCCCGGCCGCGTTGTACACTAGCCCTATAGGGGGGAGCGACTACTCCGTGTATTTGCACTTGATACCGATAGACGGCAGGGGGTCCGTGTATTTGCGTTCGGTGTCGATAGACGGTGAGGAATCCGTAGCGGAGGCTATGACTCCAGGCACGCTCAACGGCTTTCGTCTAGAATAAAAGGTGTCAGCTCGCAAAAGTCTCCCCACCTATTCCTCAGGAAACCCCACTCATTAGCTCCCCCTTGTTAACCCCCGCTCGTTAACCACCACTCGTTAATTGTCACCACTCACATTCCTCCCATGCCAGTATGTGTGCCGCCCGTTGTATTTGCTTGAGGATTCTCCTGACCCGTTGTGGCCTCAGCAATCGTTGCGTCCCAAAGACCAGAAGAAATGGCTTGAGGTCAAGTACGTGCTCTATCAGCAACACCAGAACACCAAGACGCTCGGACTATTTTACCCCCCCCTCTATGAGGAGTACTTCGCCAAATGGCCGCCCATTCCCACAGCACATGATCTTGAGGGTGCTGGTGGTAACCTCGCCACTGCGAAGGCTCGAGTCCGGGGGCACGAGGAGCATGTATGTGATCTTGAGTTATCCGGCCGATCTTCATTCTAATCACGGTGATCATCAGCGAATTTACCGGTGGATGCACAACCGCAACCGGTCGAAGCACGGTTTGAACGGGGAAGGTTCATCAGCCAACTTGAACCTTACTGGAGGCCGACCCAAGAAGAAGGCAGCCGTCCAGATGTACGTCAAGCACTACTGGAACGCGAAAGTCAAGCAGGCGGTGATTGACCGGTGGTCCCCAACCCCCGAGACTGATCTTTTCGGTGAGACCGACACTGGGGAGGACCAGGTCGCGTGGGAAGCGTTGACTCCAATGGAGAAAAACATACCCTTGTGGTTCCGGATGGAAATTGGCCGCAAACTTTATGAGGCTGAGTCCGACGAAGTCAAGGCAGAAATTGATCGACTCCGAGAGCAGGAAAAGGAAGATGCCGTCGAGGCGCGATCTTCTTCCACCACGTTCACGACTGAGGAGGAAAGGATCGAGGCTATGAAGAGGTTCAACGAGTGAGTGTCGCATTCTCCTGTGATTCCAGGGGATAACAGACTCACCTACTTTCCACCTCCAGAAATTTCGCAAAGTTGGCCCACTCAATGAAGAACCTGTGCTCCAACGTGACACGTGAATTTGGTTTCCATACTTCAATCATCGTTGGTGGTCCTTTGGTTCAAGACGAAGGCCGTCTGAACGTTTTTACGTGAGTTTGTTTTCTTGTCCGTCGTTACATCCAATGTCTGATGGGTTTGGCAGCTACGAATCACAGGGCTCGGTTCACAAGCAATTGACTTTTTCTGAGTTCTTGGGACAGTCCTACGATACTGAGGTCTCGGAGAAGTTTGTTGACTACCTCAAACATTGTTTCCGTATGTCACCGCCCAGTTGTACTCATCACGGTCCACTGATACCCGTCTTCCCAAAGCAAAAGAAGAACGTCAGCTTTACACTCTCAAACCATCCATAGCCACAGTAGCGACACCTTCCCCACCCTCCGACTCACCTATTACACCAATGTCTCAACCTCCACCAGCTTTGCGCACCGCCGGTCCCATCCACACCCAACCAAAGTTGACCCAGGCTCGGATGCGAACTGGACCTATGACCCCCGCTCTTAAGGCACGCATCTTGAAGAACCTTGCAAACACGAGACCCAAGAACGATGGGCCCCGGGCTGACGTGGTCCAGGCCGCCGCTCCACCAATCGATGACGGCCATGGTGTTTTGGATGACATACCAACCCGACCCGCACAACCAAACCAAATGACGCTTATCAGCGATCCGCCGATCAATCAACAACAACCTCCTGGCTCTCAGCTCTCTGGTGACAACCATTCGGACAGTTTATCCTACACTTCGACAATCCCCGATGTCTTCGACGTCGGGATGGATGACTCAGCACCGGTCGCAACCGGGCCATGGATGATCATCGACCACTTGACCGGTGAGATGATTGTCGATGAGGAAGAGCTTCCTGCCACTATCCCCACTGTCCCCAGCACCCGGTTCGACTACGCAATTCAAGTCCAAACCATCCCGGCCCTGGGTGTCCGCGCACTTGTGCAGACCGCGCCACCAACTCTACTCTTTGAGGACAAGGACGTGCGCCCTGACTGGCTAATGAAATCCACCAACGAGTTCCTCCAGTACACACCTTATTACATGTGCTTCAGTAAGGTGGTGGACCTTTTCTACGAACAGGAAGCGAGACTAGGTTATCCGGACAAGGTCAGCGAACTCCGTTCTCCTTCGTGTTTGCTTACTCACGACTTCATTTAAATTACCACAGTCTATTCGCCTCGCTCTACCATCTGGGAACCGGCCCACTGAAATTGCCGTATTTATGAAATATGGCAGGAAGTTCTCACGTGGCGACAATGTTGATGCAGAGAAGTTTGGTGCGAAGGTTGTTGAGTGGTGGCTCACCATCCAACCCACTACACGCAAAGCATGGCCGCCGACTTACAAACCACTCCCCGAGGGTTTTTCGTTTGACTACTTCAACCGGGGTGGCCCTAATGGCGTATTCCTCATGATACTCTGCCTTTCATGGTGGGCGGATGCCCTCACCACCCAAACAGATCACACGAGCTTCAAACTCGTTGTTCATGATGTCCGTTGGGTCTTGGAGCAGATTGCTAGTCGCGCCTAGTGCCACTGTTTACTGCCTACATCATTTTCTCCCTCCATTCACATTCTTCCAATCCACTTGTTTTCTCCCGATCTGCTCCCTCCGCTCGTTTTCTCCTGATCCATTGGTATCAACCTCTTATCCTAACTTTTATTATCTCGTTTCCTGTATACCTTTCTTCTCGTCACTCATTTATATCATTTTCGTGGCTTTATTTATTCATTCCAGATGTTTTGTTTATTCTAGAATGCGGGTATCACATTGTTGATTTCTGAAAAAAGAACGAAAACCACCTGTTGAGATTCAAGCACACAGGCACACCATGGGTTCAGTTTAACCGCCGTACTCCCTCGAGCAAAGGGCGTGTGATAATCCTGGGCTCCCCCTAAACTATGTCATAACGTCTAATGATATGTAGGAGTTACATCGGATGTAGCTAGGTAGTTAGAGCGGACAGACGTTGGGGTTGATTGCGCGGGTCTAACTCTGAGGAACACCGCCCTGAGGAGGTACGGATGGGTGGGCATTTTGCGTCGCATTTAACCCTAAAGCGCAAAACGAGAGGGTGCGACCGTCCTCGAGCTGCTTGCCGGCGAAGATCGGGCGTTGCTGGTCAGGGGAAATGCCCGCCTTGTCCAGGATCTTCTCCTCGACATTGTCGGTGGTGACGGAAGACTCGGCCTCAAGGGTAATGGTCTTGACGAAGATCTGCATTCCGCTGTGGAGGCGGTGAACCGGGTGGAGAGTCGACTCACGGCCAGCTTCAAGCTGTTTGCCAGCGAAGATGAGACGTTGCTGGTCGGGAGGGATGCTCTCCTTGTCCTGGATCTTTGCCTTGACGTTGTCAATGGTGACAGAGGACCTGACCTCGAGGGTAATGGTCTTGCCTGTCAAGGTCTTGACGAAGATCTGCATTCCACTGCAGAGGCGGTGAACTGGGTGGAGAGTCAACTCGTGGCCAGCTTCAAGCTGCTTGCCGGCGAAGATGAGACATTGTTGGTCGGGAGGGATGCTGCCCTTGTCCTCGATCTTCACATCGATGTTGTCGATGGTGGAGGACTCGACCTCGGGGGTGATGGTCTTGTCTGTCAGGGTCTTGACGAGGATCTGCGTTCTACTGCGGAGGCGGGGGACCGAGTGGAGAATTGACACGCTCGAGGCGCTGCTGTCTTCGAGCCGTGTGCCGACGAAGATGAGACGTTGTTGGTTAGGAGGGATACCCTCTTTGTCTTGGATCTTCGCCTTGACATTGTTGAAAGCGTCAGGTGGCTCAGCTGGGGGGGTGGTGGTCTTTCTGGTGGGAGTCTTGACGAAGACCTGCATGCTGAGGTGTGGAGGAAGAGTTTGTAGAGGAAGTTGTGGTTGTTGATGGGGAGCGGTAAAGCTGATGCAACGGGGGTGGGATCCGGGGTGAGCGGTGAGCTGAAAGATTAACACGAAGTTAGTGGTGTAGCCCTTCTGAGGAAGAAGGGAAAAGGCGGACCGGAGGTGCAGGCCACCCACACGTCTGCCAAGCAAACATGATTGAGTGGTTCTGTGTAGTTCCAGTAGTCGATTCACGTGAAACCGCGGTGCAGGAAACAAGGACACGGCACAGTGATGCGAGGAGGTTTGAGGTGGGGCTTGAAGCATCGCAAGCATGGAAGGGTTCGGAGGAAGGATGAGCGAGAGATAGCATTGATGTGGCGGGCTGAATTTTCGATGGTGGAAGGGGTTATCGAGGCGGTATTCGAAGTATTGCAAGCGCGGGGAGCGGGAGGCCAGGGGCAAGCAGGCGATCCAAAGGAAGGGGCGGGTGAGAATCCACGAGGGGCGGGTGAGAATCCAGAAGGGGAGGGCGGGATCCAGGAGGGGAGGGCGGGGTTGATCGTTCGAGTGGGGTTTCCCACGGTCGCAACCGCCCAGACCAGCGGCGGCACCGTGCACAATGACGGGTCCAAATCAACCCAATTCAAAACCCGAAGCAGTGGTACTGCTGGTGGCTGGTACCGGGTGAGTATGGGGTGAGTATGGATCAAGTTGTCATTACAATTATGAACATGAAACAGTCCGAGTTATCAGGGTTTACTCAGGAAACTAACCACCACAGCTGGTCAATCATGAGCCGTCGGTTC
>Ga0307511_10005820_pt1 | contig 12464 bp, 16 predicted proteins | sample 13_EM_MG_FD_200266 | JGI IMG/M metagenome (GOLD analysis project Ga0307511, IMG submission 200266) | Populus trichocarpa ectomycorrhiza microbial communities from riparian zone in the Pacific Northwest, United States - 13_EM | ecosystem: Host-associated > Plants > Roots > Unclassified | place...
ACGATGCTGATGACGAGTTGGACTTTGATGGATTGGGGGAGTCCGATAAGGAGAACGAGTGGGTTGTAGCTGGTTCTTCCAAATAGATAGTTCTTCATCGGTATTCCAATACTATCTGTTTTCCTCATCTTGATGGTGTGACTTTGAAGTGTGAAAAGATAAGATAAGAAAAGATAAGATAACGCCATGTCATGATTTGAACGAATGTTTTGGGCGCTTCGGACTTAGAAGAAAAATGAGTGAAATGGTGAAAATCGTGACAGCCTTCTCTCTTCGTACGAGCCTCGGAGAGGAGTTTGTACGAGAGCTCCCTCAAGCGCGAGAGGGAGCTCTTCGTTGTCCGTAGCAGAGTGCTGTGTCTCAAAAACAAAGTAAAATCAAATATCTTGCTGTTGTTCCGGTGCTGCTCTAACTCGTCCGCCAGAAATGACTTATCTACTTCCAAATACACACGTATCGAGATTCGCATCAAGCTTCTCATCCGATCCAGGTTTCCGACCCCCCAAAAGGGCGGTCAATTCAACGAAGACCTTCCAAATTGGGGGTACCCCCCGTCCCTGGTACAAATTCACCAGACGGTTAGGAGCCCCATCGTGCAACATGATCGTGGCCCAACCGGATGGAGCCGAGACTACGGTCGCACTTGTGCTTCCTCTTCTTATGCTGTCTTGGGATGTTCTCTGAAATATCCATTATGACCTTTAGCGCTCTGACCCCATGCACGTTTCTGGTGCACTTGCCGTACTTGTCGCACACCGTTTCTGGTTTCTCCAATGTCCGACTCGGAGTCGGTCTGCGAGTTCACGATGGTGGGCAGGTCCACTCTTGCTTCCCTAGTCGGTCACTAGGTCTATCGTTGCTACATAATTTACTCCGAAAGTCTCCATGTCATCGCCTTCCCCTGCCCCACGTATCTCGCACCTTTTGGCGCGTATCCAAGTTCTTCGCAAACCTCGATACTTTTGGACTAATCTCACGAATGTAACGACAGGTATCATGGTGGTCATCGGTGAGGCCGGGAGACTGGCCCAGATCACCGCTCATTTCATGATCAGTCGTCCGTTCCTTTCAATCTCACTCTCGCTCAACGCCCTCCTCACCCTCATGACTGTTGTCCGGCTCGTCCTGCATATCAAGGGTACTCGTGCAATCCTAGGGGATAATCACCATGCTTTTATTGAGTTTTGCGCCCTTTTCGCTGTGAACTCATTGTTGGTCATCGGACTGTTGGCTGCCAGAAACCACACCTTAAGTGCTCTCTTGCCAACCCTGGCTGAAACTCAGGTTTGTACCTTCCCATGATTGTGACCTTTGGGAAATTTGCCTAACGTGATGACGGAGAGGACCGGACATTGTCCCACTGGTGGCCCCCTTCTTGCATATCTCCGATCGACCACACAAGACCTCCTTCCGGGAACCTGCCGAGTATCGAACCAGGGATGACGGAGCATGAAAGGGACATGGACAGAGAACGAAGAGGGAGATGATTCTAGTGCCATTGTGATGGTGACCACAAGCCACTGAAACTCGCTTCTCGATGACTCCGGACGCAGTAGGATTCACACGGAGAGCCGGTAAGGGTATACATTCGGTTATAATTGCCACTGAGGGAATGGAAAATGGCATAGGCTATAAGTACCGGACTTTCCACGGCTTGCTGATGTGCCACCGCCCGGGCGCCGTTGCGATAGGTACATCCAGGCGTCGGGAAGGGCTTATTATAAGGAACCCAGAACGAAATGAACAAAACTCGAAAAGTGCCATAACTAGTTCTACCCTCTCTGTATTCTCCTAGCCTCAAACCAATCATCACCATCCTCGATGTTGTCAAAACTGCACCTTAGCTAGCGTAATAACCAAGTCAGCGAGCCCGTTTGAGATCAAATCGGTGACAGTAGAGACCAACCAAGTCCATCAAAATGCCGGCAATAAGGTCGGGAGCTTGTGGAGCGATTGTGATTTTGCCGGGAGGTTTCGCTGGAAGACATAGTTCGAATGGGCTCGATAACCAGTACTCTGCGCTGCCATCACGGATGACGAGGGCGATAAAAATCCATGTTCTTCCCGTTGTCAAAACCCCACGAATTGATCTCTTTCTGTAGTGGGGGAGTTGCTCAGTGATACCAAACGGGTCAAATAACAGGGAAGCGACTCACTCCTGAATCTTAGCACAGACCAGCATCTCCGCGACCACTTGAGGTATATGTGTTTCGAGGGGCACCGCATTGCTCCCTTTGGCTTCTATCACCAAAACCCCATGAAATGACGGAGACTTCGGGAGATTGGGGTCCGACAAGAGCATGTGTTTGGCATTGGCTATCAGATAATTAGCTGCTGGGGTGGGTGGTGCCAGCGACAGACTTGCCTTCATTGGATTTGTCTGTGCTTATGCCGATATAATCAAGATAACCGTGAACTGTTATCGAGCTCAAAGGACTGATGGCCATTGGGAGAATGCACCTTTCCAAACTGAGGACCAGCATTTCACCCTGCCGCGCCATTGCAGATATGCGAAACCAGAATGCATCTATCCAGACACATGAATTCGCCTCGTGCTGGGATACCCGTCGGATGAGATCAGCATTTCACGCGTCACGATCGAGTCGGACGACCACCCACATAACCCGAGGCACTATCCAGAACCACTTCGTCTAGGTGTCGAAATATGAGTTCCGAAGTCCAGGCCTTGTCCTTTCCAGCAGCTTCGACCTCTTTCAGCCGTTCTTCATGTCCCTCCAACTTGAGTTCTAGGAGGCCAGCCTCAGCTATACCGAGATCGGCCAGATCTGCTGCCTTTATTGAGGAGAACGAGAGATCCTGGATAGGATGGTAAGGGGGGTGCGACTGGCAACTATTGACTGGAAAGCCGTACCAGAGCCTTCTCTGGCGTCTCCAATAATTCCCTCAGTTCGATGAGTTCGTTTTTGTCTATGGCACCTTCGCTGATGGCGTCACAAATGGCTCGGATTGACTGACGCATGGCCTTGAGCTTCCCACCAACGATTTCGGAGACTTTGCGCCTTTTCGACATGTGAGCGCCAGGAGTGAAGAGGTTGGGGGTTCTGGTTAAAGAGCGATACCCCCTATCCCCTACTCGTTGCCCACGCAGTGTCGGAGCTGGGAGGGGTAAACTGGCTATGGCACCCTGTCCTCCATCAGGGAAAGGAGTTTTGGGACGATGTTGGCATGCGTATGGTCCGTGGACTCTTGGTCTGTCCTTGTAACTCTTGGTTCGCTACGACATTTATAGTCGAGGGCAGGCGTTCCATGATATTCATCGAAACCGCGCATACAAGCACGGGAAACGAAATACAGAGAAAGCGGTCATGAGGTATTCATTGCTGGAAGGAGGTGAAGCGGAACGCTATACAACATTCAGAAGAAACATCAAATACCACAAGTTCTTGAAGAGGTGACTTGAGGCGAGAGACCAACTGAACTCGATCAGGGACAAAGACATGAGATCGTAGGACTCAAGAGCTTTAAGCAGTGAGCTTGGCCTGAATGTGAACCACAGGAACACCATCTCCAACACTTCTGGAGATAATGGTGGTACTGACGTCTCCAATGGTCTTGGTGGCTTCGCCTCCGATCGAAGCACGGTTTTCGGCCGACAGCCCCTTCAACTCTGCAGTGTGACTATCGGTTGCCATCCTCCTTGACCTTCCAGCAACGATGAACAAACGCCTTAAGCGCAACGCCCCAGATCGTGGTCGGAGGGTAGAGGCGAAGTCTCGGACGAAGTGCAGGGGGTTATCTAGGTGCTCTTCCCTGAACGTGATCCGGCCGACAGCTCCACGAAGGGTCGTGTCTGAGGTTTCGGAAGAGATGTAGACAACGAGAGCCAAACGGAAGGCTTCGAACTCCGATCAAATACGTGTTCTGCAAAAACCTACCAATCGGTGCGGCCTAGCGAAGGTTCGGAAGAGCGTTTGGGGAAAACAGCTCACCTCCCAAGCGAGAATCGCAAACGCATAGATGTCACTCTCCCTGGTTGGTACCCTGGACCCTGGTGGTTGGGCTTGTACCAATTCTGGTATGGTTCCATAGGAGAGCAACTCCGCGACGGGGTAGCATTATTTTTAGAGGGGATGAAGACGGACCCCAGCCCACCATACGAGCGAATCCGCTGGAGCCGACCGGTATATTCCACTGCGACGTTGCAAGCGAATCCGGAGTGTTCGTTGCACCCAGTGGTTTTATGGTTGTAATATTTCCGTGGATGATGCTCATACGATGCATATGGGACAAACCTCGAGACACGTCCGTGAGCTGCGATCGAAGGGGTCAGAAGATCGATGAGATGAGGAGAATAGATGTCGCACTAGTCGCAGCCTCCCGATGCCTCCTTTATTCATTAGGTATTCCAGAAGGTTCCGATGTCCCGTGAAGTCGCACACGAGAGCCAGCTGGTGTTCCGAGGTGGTGTATGTAGCGCGGAATGTGACAATGTTTCGATGGGAAAGTCGGGAGCAAGCTAGCCATTCCATACGAAACCTCTGTCGCAGAATGGAGGTCAGTAGGACTATGCGCCTGGAGATACCAACGGGACCCTACCATGCGAACCCGCATAAAGTCGATGCCGGAATAGATTCGATATATCTTGATCACGAGATGGCTACCAGCGAGAGACCCGTCCCAAAAATCTGCGAAACCACCAGCACTGGAAGGGTGATTTTCATAGCTCCTAACCGCAGCCTACTGTAATTGAATAGGGCAGTGTTCGCAAGTCGTGGCTCAGAGTCCTCGTTGACCGAAGGGCTGGAAGATAGACGGGATGAACGTTTGGCAGCCTGTGAAACCGGGTTCCCGTCCGCCATAGTCAAGCTTCCGCCTGATACCCGCTCTTGCCTCCCCCCGCCAACCGTGATTGAGTCCACGCCTGACGCCGGCGCTGCTCCCCCTGCTCCGACGAGGCCTCCGAAATGACCCGCGCGGCGGGAGGCGGTGTGCTCGTTCGGGGAGGGGCCGTTGTGGTGTCGGGACATCTCTGTGGAGAGGGAGGGAGCTGGGAAACTGGCTTGAGTGTCTAACGTACCACTAAACAGCTGTGCCTCCGACCTCCCGTCCAACAGCGAGGGTTTTGTCCAACGTGCGATTTCTTGTGTGGCATTTGCCGAGAGTTTTATGTGCTGCCATTTCAGTATATCCCACGTGGAGTCTTGCCACCGGTCGGAACCATTCCCTCCCGTTTGCAGCAGGTTTGACACGTTTCGGTAGGCCGTTTTCCTGTAGCCCCAACGCCACCAGCAACGGGTGTGCTCTCTATCCACAGGAAACGGCTTATGGGGCGTGGTAGGGCCCAGTCCCGGAAATGCGGCTGCATACGATAGGACCAGCCGGACGGCAAAGCTGTCCGAGTGGTAGGAAGTTGAGAGAAAGGGATTAAGCTTCCTCCGCCTTATCACAGGGGCAAAAGGAGATCGGTCAAGTAACTGAAGCGTCGGTTCAAATCCGTGTTTGCCTGACGAATAACTGAGATTTCCATGTGGAGGTGATACAAATTCACGCAGACGTACAACACTACGATACGTACAGATACCATGCGAAATGCTACAAGGAGTGACGATGCAAACACGGCAACGAGTCAAGCCTCAAGCTTCAACTCTCACTAACAAAGTAATTTAACAAGAGCACCATACATATCCTCCCCTCGCCGCACGCGTCCAGCACATGTCCAGAGCCGGGCCACGTCGCCCGCGACCTGTGGTGCTTCCAGAGGCATCGGTCATGGATCGAGCTTCGACGCTGGGTCGGCCTCATCCAGAGAGGTTCCTTGATATCTCCGCCTTGAAGATAGCAACGACGTCTTTCATGGGTATTCGACGAGCTGGGTCATCATCCCAACATTGTTCAATCACGCCCCAGACTCGATCTGAGAGTTCAGGATGTTGGGGTCGAGGCGGCTTGGTACCGCCAGTCAGCAGGTGGATTGCTGCCAGCTGATGTAGATTTGAAAAAGGAGCATGTCCTGTAAATACCTACGGATCGGTGCGGTTTAGCGAACGTCTGGAAGAGCGTTGGGGAAAACAGCTCACCTCCCAAGCGAGAATCGCAAACGCATAGACGTCACTCTCTCTGGTTGTTCTTATCCTAGATCTAGGTGAACGGAGACGTACTAATTCGGGAGCAGTTCCGTAAAATAGTAACTCTGCATCCATTTCCGACCAGGCAGCATGGTTTTGAGAGGGGACGAAAGCGGACCCCAACCCCGCAATACGAGCAGTTCCATCGTGGCCGACTAATATATTACTCTGTGACAGGGTAAGCATGCAGTGGAGGGTTCGGAGGAAATAGTGATGTTACGGTTGTGATATTCCCGTGGATGGTGCCCTGATCGTGCATGTGGGATAGACCTTGAGCTATATCCGCGAGCTGCGATCAAAGGGGTTAGAAGATCAATGAGATGAAGAGGGGAATGGAAGCCGCACCAGTCGCACTCTCCCGACGTCTCTATTGTTCTTCAAGTATTCCCTGAGGTCTCGGTGTGGCATGAAGTCGTATATGAGAGCTAGCTGGCGTTCCGGAGTGGTGTATGCGGCGCGGAACGGGACGATGTTTTGATGAGAAAGTCGGGAGGACGCCAGGGCCTCCTTATAGAGCCTCTGTCAACGACTGAGGGTCAACAAACAAAGCGGTTGAAGATACTAGAAGAGTCTCACCATGCGAGCCTGTGTGGGATCAACAGTAGAATAGGTTCGGTAGGACTTGACCACGACATGATCATCACCAAGAAGTCCATCCCAAATGTCTGTGAAGGTACCAGCACGGGAAGCGTGGTCGCCGAGGATCGTCACGTCCCCCGGCTGTAGTCGGTTGCAACTGGGTGGTAAGGGAGGCCGATCCTGTTGAACGTCGTCTGGATGTCTCTCAGAGTCCCCACCAACCGACGGGCTGGGAGGTGGAGGTGAGGACTCGGGAGTTTGCGAAACTTGATCCGGGTCAACCGCGATCGAGCTTTCGTCTGACACCCCCCTGCTCTGACGGCGCCTACGAAATAACTTGAGCAGACGGCCGACGATGGAGAGAAATTTACAGGGACCCATCGCTGAACTCTGCGTAGAGAGGGGGCTGGGGGAGTCGGCCTGAGCGGCCCACGGCTTAAATACTTGACCTGCTCCTACAACCTGGGTCCACGGACGAGTGGGCTGTCTTTGCGCCTCATCGCGGACACGCTCTCAGAGGTGCTTGGGGAATTAATTAGGCGGCCTCAGCTTTTCAAGGATTTGCAGCCGGCGCCACACAAAACAGGGTCTTGTTCCTGGTCCCGAGGGGCACGGATGGCCGGAGAGAGCCAATGCATAAACGCAGGGGGAGACGCGTAAATTAGCCACAGCTTCGACCTCCCGTCCAACGGCAGGGCCGGACGGCTTATCGAACAGGCAATATTCTGCGTGGCCTCCATGTTGTGGCCTGTGCCCTAAGTTTACTGTTTCAGTATACTGTTCCCACACCCCCTACCACCGGCCAGGACCATTCTCTCCACTTTTGCAACAGTCGGCGATCTTGACTGGACCGCACGTTCAAAAAGATCACCGTATGATCCGTTCTCCCGCAGGACAATCCTGTGCACTTTAATTTTACTCCCGGTCTCGACCACCCCATGAACGAACGGGAAGAGGGCGGATGGTTGTTCCGTGCACTGCTAACTGGAGAACATTTCCAGCACCCAGCTCGTCCTTGTTGTGGGCATGCGAATACCCCGAGGGCCAGCCAACTCCCCTCACCTAGGCGGACCATTCACCCTGCTCCATCTCACTTATTACGCCCAGAACGGTCCATCGATAAAGCGAGCATAGCCTGAAAATCAGGGGTGCAGAGGCCAACCAAGGACGATCCTAGCCCCCGCCTTGACGAGATTTACGAACGCGGTATGCCCGCGTTCGTGACGCATTGTGCTGATTTACTAAGCACTCGCACGGCTGCCTCAGCATTTCCTGTACATCTGCCCCCCGGCAGCTTATTCAAACCATCGGGTATGGTCCGCTGTATCTGAACTCCTTATCTTTTCTGCGCCTGCCTGCGGGGCTATCCAGCGGTGAAACCACTGCCAGAGACCACCTGCCCTTCCTCCGTGCCTCTGCCAGGAGGAGCCAATTGCAGCGTCCCAAAGGCGGGATTACCCAAAGCGGTAGTGGATTACATAATCACAATTCGCCTTCCGACTTCCACCACAATGCCCGTCCCCTGGGAGGCTCTCATTCCTTTTGGTACAAACCCTCGCTCATAATCCTTGTGAGAGTCAGTGCTCACGATTCGTGGCCTTCCTTAGGTCTTTTGACCGCCATGTTTGGTACCGCTGGAACGTTAATGAATGTGTCCAAACGTGGTCAAAACCTCGGAAAGGCATGCACTCATTTCCTCCCGGACCCGGCCTGGAGTTGACCTTGAAGGTTTCCTCTTCTAGAGCCCGAGATACCGCATTGATACTTGGGATGAGATGATGATGGAGCGCGACAAACGGCTGACGGGACATATAAGAGGGCAGTCGGTACGTCTCTTGGGCATTTCCGTTCCAACTACTCGATGTGATTGCTTATGTGTCGGATCGTGTTAGACTGAGCCGATAGCACCGGAAGGTTTCGCTACGAGTAGTGTTTGGTACACGCAGAAGGCCAACTAGAAAATGAATCCCTCCCTCCCCGTCAACCACCCTTTGTCTATATCTCCTCGTCACCAGCACAGCGCAGTCTCGTTATCCTAGCACCGACTTCAATGCCAACTGTAGCGTCCCTTCTGGTGGCAGCGCGTCCGCTGATTGCAGTTCGACGCTTGTCCATCGACCTTTCCTCAGGTTGAAGTTGTAGTCCCAGTCCTTACTTCCGGGCTTTCGGGAGAGGTTTCCTTTCCTATGGCTCCTGTCAGTCTCAGAAGGAATGCCCGTCGATATTCGTCTGTACCGCGTTGAGAATCCCATCCTCGAGCACGAGCAACTCCTCTTCCAATTTTTTCCTTTGGTTTGTGAGCATCTGCATCTTCCTGGCCTCAAGCTTGTTCATCCCAGTGGTGTTTACGCCACCGAGCCTGGAAGCTGGCCGGGATGATATTGTGTCTGCCTTGAGCACAGGAAAAAACGGATTTTAGCAACTCGTTCGCACAATGTATGCGCCAGAAATACAACGCACTCTCGCTCTCAGGGATGCTTCACGCCTTTCCAAGACGCGTAGTCCCTTCTCTGCGCGTTCGATGAGTTCGTTTACTTGTGGTTCGATGACTTCCCTAAGATCGGACTTGTATTCTCGGACCGTAGTTTCTGAAACGAGTGTAAAGTACTAGGCGCATGGATCTTCATATAACAAAACTCGGAGTCTACTTCTGGCTTACTCTTTCGTGGTGGACCATTTGCTGAATCCGAGGAAGGTCGGCGCACCCATCGTGTAGGATCTCTTCGGCTCGTGTAGCCTGGGGGGGTCAGTCATAAGGCCTAAGGCGCCACCCTCGGGTTTCCATGTAAAGATCCTGGGTCTACTGACCCATGAGTCACTTACAGTCCCGGGAATTCATTCCTGAGTCAAATATTATCACGGGCGTCATGTCAGAAAGCCGCGAGCCCCATTGGATAAAACATCTGACGAACGCAGGCATTGTGTTTGCGTAAATCTGTGCTGGAAGTGGAGTGGAAGTCAGAGCAACTGCCCAGTGAACGGGACTGCTGTGGTGACGGCCGGCCCGATCGGCCATTTTGACCGACACAGTGACTCACAGTGGGCGAGCCGTGCGGTGGCTCACTCGCCTCTTGCAACTATCCTGAGCCTTCGTTCCGACCGGCCTTACTTCCGTGGGGCCCTTCGATATGCGGATGCAAATGCCCACAGAATCGCAGCCCGGCCTCCGAATCTGGCTCAGGCCCCTATTCGGTTGAGTACGCACCCACCCGTGGCCCACCACGAGACCCTCCCCACCAATCGGCCCCGAGGCAGTTCCGGCATATGTCTGGCAGTTTACCCCTGTTCAGTCGTCGATGAGCGGGCAAAAAAATGGCTTCGGGTAGAGTCCAAAAACAATTTCGGTCGCAACCCTCCTGTGACGTCGAGAACTTCTTGACTCTGCTCCCGTCATGCCTGAAGAGCGTGAAACATGGCCGCCTCTCGCCTTAGCAGGTTGGGATTGCAGGTTGCCTGTCGATTGTTTGAATACCTCGTTACCCACGAGAACGCCGAGAATGGGAAGGCAGCTCGTGCGGACGCGATGGTGAGCCTGCTAGAGGTGGTGACCGCACGGCTGGAGGTACGACTCCAGGTTGATGGTAGCCGCTCTTACCATTCCTTTCGGAGCGCCTTATTCTTCGACAAAACCGGTCATGATCTACGGAGATCGAACGTTACCGACATCTACTGGAGCGCTTGGGGGTTATTTTTTGTGCGTTTAGAACAGCATATGTCAGAGATCGTACCTCCTCGTTCCGGGCGTCATCCAGGAGTTGTGTATTTCTTACGAGAATGTACTTGAATGTTTGCGTTTCGCAATCTCTGGCGTGTTATGCTGGCTGTGCGGACTGCAACCGATCACTTCCACCTATTCCAGAATCTTGAGGTTCTGATCACGTTGCGGAGAATAGCTATTGGGAGATGGTGGATTGAACGCACTGTTGTATCGAAGCCATACAACCATCCGGGAGCCAGAGCGGTCAAAGAATTGGATAACTGACCCACTTCTCCGGCGGAGAGAATTCCACGGGGGAATGTGAAGAGGAGGGCGACCGCACGACCGGTTGCCGGGTCAAAGTTTATTGGCTGGACCCTTCATGACCTTCGGACCCTCAAGGTAATTTGAAGCTCCATGTTGTAACAAATACCCTATGAAGGAATTCTTAGGATCCCCTCGAAGTGGGAGCGGGACAATTCAACCACGTTGGATGGAGGTCGGGACAGCGGAGATGGCACAGGTCCCATATCCGGAGATCTCATTTACACTAGATACATCAAGGCGATACGCAACAGCGGGTTCAATGTTGCGTGGCCCCTGCGTAAAGGCCAGGAGGCATCAGGAATGTGGGCCATCACTTATTTACGCCTTTTCTTGACCTTTTCCTGAGAAAAGGGGGAAAAAAGGGAAAAGTGTCAACTTATAGAAGTTATGTCCCCGATTTATATAAGTAACTCAATTGAGAAGCCTTCGATTTTGGCAGGCGGAAAAATAAGTGATGGCCTATGTTCCTGATGGAGGTCGTCAATGTCTTAGAAATGGCCTGGCTTCAAACCAATCATCATCACTCCCAATGTCTTCGAAGCTGTAATTTAGCTAGTACCACAGGTTAGCAGGGCCATTGCCAAGGTAGGGGAGGAAAGACCTACCCAATGTGCCAAAATACCGGCAATCGCATCAGGCCCTGGAGGCGTGATTACCAGAGGCCATCCGCAACAGATATAGATTGTTTGAGACTGCCAATACTTTGCTCCGTCGCCATCGGGGTCCGCGACCAAGATAACAAAAACCCACGCGTCTCCATCTGTGAGAGCCCCGCGGATGACATTCCTCCTATAGCAGGGTGATCGTTCAGGGGCACAAACCAGATAGACAGGGAAAGGGCTAACGCAAGGGCCATGGCATAGTAGTGCATCTCAACGACCAGTTGAGGGACATCCTGGTTGATAATCGCCTGAGGCAACTTGGTTTCTGCCACCACGAGGCCAGATAGTATGATTGACCGTAGTTGTTCAATGGTCAAGCCAGAGAAGAACGCATGCGTTTCTATGGGATAGTTAGCTAGTGAAGAACCATTGGATGGCAGACTCGCCTTCGGCAGATCCGTCCGTTATCGGGACAATGTGGTCGATAATGCCACGCAGTGTTGTGGGAATTGGAGTTGGTTGTTCCATACTGAACGCCGTCATTTGACTCGGCAGCACCATTCCATACACGCGAGCAAATAAAGCCCTTATCCAAGCGCAGGTTGGAACTTCATCCTGATATACCCAACATGAGATCAGTCTCTCGCGGTCGAGCAACAGCAACCCACAGGGTCGGAGGTGAGCGTCTGCAGGTGTTCCAGGCGTTCATATAGCTCAGCCGAAGATGGGGCACCGCCCCTGCCGGCAGCGTCAGCCTTCTTCTCCCACACTCCTCCCCGCCTCAGTACAAGGAGCCCAGCCGCAGTGATGTTCAATCTGTCTAGATCACGGAAGACCGTGTCATAGAATGAGGGGTTCTGAAAGGAAAGGTAAGAGGGGCGGCTACCATCAACCCGGAGTCGTACCTCTGGCCGTGCGTTCACCAGCTCCAGTATGTCCGCAATCACCTCCACACAAGATTGCTTCTCAATCTTGGCGCTCTCGCGATCCTGTAATTGCAACTTGCTAAGGGCCTGGTCAGTTCCGTGGATCTCAAAACCTGTGGAGATGGTTTTCCCCCGGCAAGGTCCGAAAACCGACAGCCGGTTTCCGGAAGGTTCCTTCCCGCTATGTCACAACTGTGTCACACCCATAGCTTACAAATCAGTATATGTTGAGGTTAGCGTTCCACGG
>Ga0307511_10005821_pt1 | contig 12464 bp, 6 predicted proteins | sample 13_EM_MG_FD_200266 | JGI IMG/M metagenome (GOLD analysis project Ga0307511, IMG submission 200266) | Populus trichocarpa ectomycorrhiza microbial communities from riparian zone in the Pacific Northwest, United States - 13_EM | ecosystem: Host-associated > Plants > Roots > Unclassified | place...
TTTAGAGTGCTGTAGGTCAATATTGTAAGGTTTCTATAACTGGATTGAAGAGAGTTCATTTTTATTGGTGATTTTAAGAATGAGTAGATGCTCTTCAGGAGTTATGGCAGTCATATTTATAGGAAAGGATATTTTCTTGTAATCTGGATAAATTGTAAGCTTGTTTTAGAGTTTTTCATTCAAATATTTTGACTAGGTTTTTTATCTCAATTTGTATCCCTCCTATAAAGAATACTAGTGTTTGTTTCTCATAAATTTCAACAATATTCCATAGTATATCAAAGTCTTGTATATAAGACTCCAGACATCTCACTTGCCTTATATTCATTAACCCTTTTAACGGTTCTTTTTAACCACCAAACCTAGCACACAATGCCTCCAGATAATAACTCTAAGTTACTTCTTGGTTACCATTACTCATTATAAAATTTTGGTGCCAGTGCAAGGTCATATCATCGAGGTAATCTGATGTCAATTTCAGCTTCTCATACTTTTCTCTCTTCCACCTCAAAGTATTGTTTGGAGTTATAAAACTATTTGTATATACCTTTTTCTTCAAACCCTGTAAGATCATGTCTGGGTTTGTGTAACTTATGGTGATTCATTGTACCCACCCTCACATGTCCAACAAGCTTGGGCATCAAAGTTGTTATCATGAAGAACTTGTTTGTCTTTGGCAGTGTTGGATGGACACGTGGGATGTTGTAAGGTCTGTAAAAGAGAGGCTTACTGGTAAGCTAACCCATTAATAAGGTTCCCTAGCTCTATGAATCCAACTTCATGTGTGATGATCTGGTGCCTTCCAATTTTTTATTATAAGATTCTAGCAGCTGCATCATTAGTGTGCTTGTTATTTGTTAACAGATTCAAGGGAATCCTCCGGTATCTTAATTTCTTGGGATCGAGTGTCATGCACCATTGCTCGAGTCTGAAGAGTGGGAGCTCTGATACCACTTGGAGTGAACTTAACTAAGATTATTCCTACTTGGAATGATTCCAAGCAACTAGGAGGATTTGATAGTTAGAAGGTAATGCGAGCAAAAAGATAGTGAAGAAGCATTCACCACTGTCAAAGAAAGACAGAAAGAAAGAAGAAGAAGAAGAAGAAGAAGAAGAAGAAGAAGGGGAGAGAGAGAGAGAAGGGAGGAGAGATTCATGCAATTGCAAAATTATCCATCCATGCCTTTCATTCAGAAATGTAGACTAACAAATAGACTAACAAACTCTCAGCTAAGGCTACTAACAATTTCTAACAGTAACCACATGGCATGATAACATTGTTTCTTGTAACGAAATAAAACGGTGCATTTCCTTGACTCCCATTACTAACCCAAACGCTGTGTTTTCATGGCATAGCTAACGGTCATTTTATTCAAACATCATCAACCCTAATTCCCAATTCTTCCTTTGCCTCGGAAATGTTTTTATTCAAACCTGTAATCTTTGGGATGATTTATAAGAAAAAGTGGATACCATCTACGAGACCCAGCTGCCAGCCGGCCACCAGAACCACTAAACTATAGCCTGGATCCAAAAATACAGTTCCTTTAATAATAATAATTAAAAAAAATGCAAATTAAGCTGAGCAAGATTACACGGCACTAGATTTTAGATACTTTACGTAATTTGGCTGAGACTTTAAAAATCCGTTCACCGTTTATCATTTGGTAATTGCAAGTTTTCAGAACATAGTTTTCAGATTCCATCTAAAACATGCGTATCCTCAATTGCAGCGCAAATGATTTACTTCTATCTCAAAAACAAAGACTTGGCAAGCAATCCCTTTTTCGTTTTCTTTTTATTTTTCTCCAACTCCTTACATGCAGTCCTCAAGGAACACTACAGAATGAGGATATGTATGAATTTGTCCACAGTGTGCACAACGTACATGGTACAAAACCATATATATGCCACAAAAATCAGCAGCGAAGATGATGCTATCAAATAGAGAAAAATATGCCACACCCGAATCTTATAATTGGGTCACAACAGGTGATGAACATGCAACATCACAAAAAAGCTAAAAAGCAAGTTGGAACATAAGCTATAAATCATCAGAATGACTCAGTACAGAAGAAATTTGCAAGTTCTGAAAACTGCAAATGCAGCTAGTAACATTCAGCTTATTTGCCAGCAGAACAAGAAAAAATATCAAGTCTTCGAGAAAAAGCAGACATCCATTTGACCACCTGCCTGACCTCAGTACCTGTGTGACAACTTCTCCTTTTCCTGATAGTTTTGCACATACCTGTGCGGATTACAAGACAATGAAGCTGGGAAAGACAGTCAACTCAAGCTAACAGCAGCTAATAGCATAGAAAGACAGCAATGAGACGGCACAAGGTCTGAACACTTGACACATGACAACATATTCAGCTCAGAATGTGGTTATGGCATTAACATGTAGTCCAAAAAGCAGAACATTTCACTGATCTGAGAATCGTGCAACCTTTTTGGCTAAGTTATGGTGCAGTTAAGCAAATTCAGTACCCTTTGAACCATGGAATTTCTTTTCGAGTTCTCTTGCCGTCCATTCACAGATGGATATATGAAAATATGGATGAAGGGAACTATTACTTTGTCTAAAAGGTATTCACATCAATTAGCATAAAGAAGAAGGAAAACATAAAGGCACATCAGAAACCAGATTAACAAATCTGATGCATTAGAAACCAGAGGATAGAAAGGCTTAACCATGGTTAGCGTATTGCTCAATTCTGGAATACGAAGTTATCAAGTATTCCTTGATGATAAAGGGACAACTATAGATATACCTAAGTGCCCATCTCTTACTTGATATATGAGTAGCAACATAACGAAAATAGCACATGGAACTATTTTACCTAAGCAGTTTGAGTGTTCCCTTGATTTATGTTGAAAGGTGAGATCTTTTCTAGGAGGAGCAGATGAAACATACAAGCAAAAAAGATTAACCTGATAGTAAAATATGCTGGGTTTTCTTATTTTCCGTTATAAATGAGACTCAAAATTAGAAAAGAAAAGGAGAGGAAAAGAGCATTGGTGAAGGATATGACCAAGCATTCCGGTACTATATCGCAGAACACAATCAAACATCAACAATTAGTGTTAGAATTGATATAAATGATGTTTGGAGTTTTGAATTTGTGCGAAGTTAAGGGGTCGTCTGGTATCATTTCTGTTTTTAAAAAACCTTGTTTGTTTTTGTACAAAAAAAATGTAAACAAAAAACAATTGATTATCAAATGTTTTCAAAACCAAACAAAGTGAGTGATTGTTGGGAAAATTCGAAAACGGAAGCCTCAAAGGATACCAAAGGCGCCCTAAGAAACAAAAGGGTGGAAGCAGCAGCAGGTCAATAAAAACACAAAATTTGATTATCAAATGTTTCTTGCCTGGCATGAAACATAAGCAAGACACGTAACCTCGTTTGTTTTTGTTTCTTGTAAGAAAAAATGTAAAAAAACAAAAAAAAAATCTGATTATCAAATGTTTTCAAATCCAAACAAAGTGACAGTGATTGTTGGGAAAATTCGAAAACGGAAACCTCAAAGGATACCAAAGGAGCCCTAAGAAACAAAAGGGTGGAAGCAGCAGCAGCAGCAGGTCAATAAAAACACAAAATTTGGCAGAAAAAAGACAGTGGGAATTAATGAAGTAAAAAGGAAGAAAGCAGAGAACTTAATTTTATTTTTGTAGTTGCATGCATGCAGCAAGAAAAGGGGGTATTGTTTTTGTTAGAATATGCAAAGAAACACACTCTTTGCCCTCATCTCATCATCCAATATTTCTTCTGCCAGCATAGCAGAAATTAATTGCTTTTATAAAATAATTTTAAAATAAAGAATTAATTCATTACATAAAAATAGAAAATTGAATAATTGAATAATATATAAAGAGAGGAGAGGAGAGGAGGTTACGTGTAGACGCCGACGAGTGGACCCAGGAGAAGGGTGGCGCTGATCCAGTTCTCGGAGACTTTGTGGTGTATCTTGCCAGGCAGATCCTTCCATAGACCAGGCATTACCTTCTGCTGGAACGGTGACAGAGCGTACACCACCGCCTTCATTCTCACCGGTTGCTTTCCCATCCTTTTCCTTTTCTTGTTACTCCCGTCTCGCTTGCTGCTGCTGCTTCTAAACCCCCCGGTTCCAAGACAATCGCACCCTTACTCTTTCTTCGCTTCCTTCATTTATTGATTGAATAATCGGTGCCGGGTTTTATTTTCTAAAGCTGGTCCATTGGGCCACTTTATACATGATCCACCCAATTTATACCCGACATCTTAACCTTAACTATGTACCTAGGCTGTTTGTCATAACTTCTTAATTTATTTATTTTTTTAATTGTTTTGTATTTGAAAAATATTAAATTAATATTGTTTTTTTAGTGTTTTTTCATGGTTTTAACATGTCGATATCAAAAATTAAAAAATATATATATATTTTGAAGCTAAAAACTATTTTAAAAAACATGCTGGATCACAATATTAGATACTCTTAAGCGTTTTTTTAGCCTTATTCTAGTTGGAATAAAAAATATTATTTTTTATTATAATTCCACATACACAAACAAACCTAGCTAGCTAGGCGTTTGGGAATATAGTAACGACTACTTTTTAAAGTTTTTTTTTTCTCAGAAATACATCAAAATAATTTATTTATTTATTTTAAAATATATATATTTTTAACATAGCCTAAAACTCAACTCTCACTGCTTATTTTTATTTCTTTTTAAATTTTATTTAGTGAGGGAAAAAAAGGTATACTCTGCTGGTCGCTGTCCATCCATCGTTATTATCCTGTCATTGGAGATGTATCTCATCTCATCTAGTTTCGTCGCACATCCAGGAGGAGGTAAGCTAAGCGAGAAGGTAATCAATGTAAGAAAGCAAATAAGCTAGCGAGTCAGTCCTTCCTTCATCCCCCCCCTCCAAGAAGAACATGTTTGCAGCTAGCAACTATTGGCTTTGGCATTCCTTGTATTACAGACTGACCAGTAGTAGATTTGGTGATTTTTAAACATATTTTTTAAAAAAATATAATCACTCTTCTATGTGTATATATATACACTCTCACTACGACTGCAAACAAACAATTGCATTTTTAAAAAAAAATGAATTTCTATTTCCTTTCCAATTGTTTTTTGCTAGTGTTTGTTTTTTTGGCTAACAAAGAATGACCTGTTTCAAACTATCACCAACTCGCCAAACCATATACTTGTTTGCAGCTAGCTGTACAGAATTTGACATGCCACCACCACTATAAGTAGAGCAGAGCAATACATAACTATATTTATGACATTCCTTCCAAGGAGTCTTTCAGAGATCCACCAAAGAGGAGATTGGACCGGCCGTATCAAACGTTGTTATTGACCGGTTTTGACCCGCTTCATTCCGCTTGAGGTGAAGGGAGAGACGCTGCCACTCCCACCTGGGCTGTCTTCCCTATAACTCAAATTCAGCATTGCTAGCTCTCGCAGCTGTTGCCTCTTGTACATATCCTGACACTCATCCTGCAATTTCAATCACACAGCAATCTCACTGTCTGGAACAGAAGGGTAGGAGACTACAAAACGTATGTGATACTAACACATGGATCTTAAGTAATATAAAATCAAAATACGAATGCCATAAGCAGAGAAAAAGGAGTCGGGATTCAATGAAAGGGTGCATCCGTAGCGCTGCAAGTTTGCCAGAGGATGTCTTCTAATTCTGATAGCATAATTGTTCCATTGAGGATGAGCGTACTGAGAAAAATATAAATAGAAGTCCATCGTCGTCCTTGATCATATGCTGGCCATGATAAACAAGCAGCATAGGCAACAAAATTTCTACTGATAACAATTGTGAGACCAGCATGTTGATAGAAAAAAAAATAACATGAATCAAATATGAGTCACATTCCTTAAACTGCTAGAAAAGCCGGATAGAACAACAGAAAAAGGATTGTATTCAAAGACATACCACAGGCTTGAGCAGTTCTTCTATGATTTCCTGTGCTTGTCTCAGTCTCGCATCAATAACGTTGGCATGTAATTCAGCCTCAATTAAAATGTGCAGCTGCTCGCTTAGGTGCTCGTAACCTGGCCTTCCTCTTAAAGACTCTTCCTTTGGAGTAAAAAAAGAAATGAAAACTCTGTTAAAACAGGGAGATTCAAGCTGAACCGTCTGGTAGCTTAGCATGTACATTGTTATGATGGATATGATAACAAAAAAGGCTTAATAAGTTTGACTGCCTTTACAGGAATCAAAGAGGCCACTCCCAAGCTAACCGCTATTCTGAAGGGAAAACACATTACCTTCTCTGGGTCTTTTATGGAACCTTTTCCTCTAATATACACACGGCAGCCCGTAGAAGCTTCCACTCGCTTTAGTGAATTTCCCCTAGGTCCCAGAAGCCGCCCGACAAAATTGAACTGAAGTCCACAAAGAAATCAGGCATTTAGTACATTATAGCCTTTTACTGTCTGAACAATACGTAGATATCAACATAATACATTCCAAAGTGAATGCATTGCTTACATTTGGATAGCTATCAACTGGAATATCCAAGCGCAATATTTTCTTCACAATATGGGAACTTGGGCTCGCCGGAGCTGCTTGCCAGTCTATACTCATCCCCTGTGGTCCTAATCTCTGTCATGTAATGAGGATGAGGCTATGAGTTCATGGTAGCGTAACCAATATTTCACGCGAAAGAAACAGAAAAAGCATGTGATGCAAAACCATGGTAAATCAATTTCATAGGTAAGATGCAAGGCATCACTTCGCAGCTAGTGATGAACAAAGGAGCTTGCTTGGCTTGACCAGCAAGCACAATGCCACAAATCTTGATGGAGCAGAAACCACATATGCTGAAACTCAGGAAAACTGAGCGAATGCCAGAAAATGAAAACTTAACCAACTAAAGAAGATTCATCTGCTGACTGGGGCAAAAAACCAGACCATTTTCAACCTACCAAAATATAGGTTCTTGATGAAAAGTAGCCCTCTGAAAACAAAATATAATCAGCAACTAGCAGTTCTTGTCTAGTTAAATTATAAAAAAGATGTAGATACATCATATTGAGGAAAACCGGTACTGCACTCTCATATCTGTTTTCATATCTTATTCTAGATATTTCAAATTCCATGCATTTTGTTCATGTAAATACACTGGTCTAGAATTTGACAATAGACCCAAGTATTTGGGTTAGAATAGAAAATCATTGACAGGAATGCCAAGCCGAAGAGGGATGCATTTGAGTAGTTGAAATACTTACTTCGTGTTGGAGTCCATTCCACCCATTGAAGCCTGTTCCTATATTATTTGGAATCATGTCAGAAGACGCCATAGGGCTCAGGCTTCCATATTGTAGTCTGTCAAAGTCACTGAACCCCTGGTTGGGGGTCCTTCCAGAGACCCTCAATATCTCTGCTAACATAAAGAAATACTTTAATTTCTTTTTTCTCTGGAATAACAAAATGAAAAATACTATAACCATTCTCCTGCTGAAGTTTACATGCTTATAATTTAAGTGGTCAAAGTACGTAGAGTACTGGAGTGTGATCAGCATAGAGGATATACACATTAACCACATGGCTGCTCAGGACCACCATCAATACTAGCAATCAGCAAGACGATATGAGTTAAAAAAACACCTTACTTAGCTTGAGATGAGACACGATATTGATTTATGAAATACATTTTAGAGAGATTCCCTTCAAATGTGATCCGTCACAAGCAAATAGAAATCGAGGATTTTTGCAATCAAAAGGCTGGTGCTTTATGTGCACTTCTTATATAACATTCATATTTTTCAAGAATAATAGAAATTAATTAGACATGACATCTATCCCTGAAAGTTGGACTGCTTGAATGTTTTAGACCATGACTCATTACAGTGATTGATTTTGCAAGCGTGAAGAATATAACAACTCACATGCCTCCTACTACTTCTAAATTATCCAAGAAACAGCTTGGCATGTTGTAAATTGCTTTTCCGCTAGATACACTGGGGTTTGCAACCTTAACATCACATGTAAGCTACTTTGATTGGTGCTTTATTCTCATCCATGGAAACCACAAAGTGTGAAACAGTCAATGCATAGTGGAGCGTAGAGATAGGACTCCATAGATTCAATCATGTTAAATCAATTGATTTCGCAAGAAGTAGCTTGACTAACATTGTCCAAGCATAAAAAAGGATTGAGTTTAAAGAGAACCATATACATATATCTCTCATCCATTCAAAAACAATTAAGAATGAGGGCTACAACATTCAAAGAAGCGCAGCATCAGGGAAAAATAAAATTTAAAAGGGAGGAAATCATGTTTTCTGGTTTTTCCTCATAGATATAACAACAATTATAAACAAGAGGGAAAGGGATTACTTAACATATATAGCACCAAGATCATGAAGAAATAAAAAGAATCAAAGAGATCGAGATTATATAAGAAGATAAAAGAAGAACCTTGATTCAAAAGTCGGCTACAGATAGGAAGGACTTGCATGAAAGGTTCAAACTTTTGGTGCTCCTCGAACAGCTCTGCCAGATATTGACCACTAGGAAAAGAAAAACCAGGAAAAAATCAATCAAAACTTTGAAACAAAGACAAAGAAGATAGAAGGAAATCGAAACAGAGATAGAAAACAAGTACCTGTCAACATCAGGGGTTGTTCTTACATGTGGAGATGCTCTTACAGGTGAGAAGTTGTGTGTGTATAAGCCTGACATGATGATGATGATTCTTATTGATAATCGTATAACAAAACACAAACACACACACAAAAACAAGGGAAATATGAAAAGGAGGGGGGGGTTGGAAAGGTGAGTCAGTCAGTCAAGGGGAAGGAAGGCTAAAAGAAGGGGAAGAAAAAGAAATAGAAGTAATAAATGGTGGTGGGCTTTTAGTAGCGCAGTAGTATTAATGGTGGGGTTTAAAAGAATGGGAACAGGGCTTCCTTTCTTGTACTCAACAAGGTTTTTACACAACATTTTACAGGTGTGTGAAATGAAAAGGATTGAAATTATTACCATTAAGAACAAAGCATGTGTAAAATGCCCAAAGTGAGGGTGACAGAGACACATGGATAGATGGACAGTTAAAAGAGAGAGAAAGGAAGATTTGCTGAGAAAAGGTGAGCGAGGGGCTCTAACATCTTAGCGACTGTGGATCACTCCCTTTTCCCCCCTATAATCTTTAGGGTTTAATGCTGTTCTCACACCGGTTCTCTGAGATTTACTGATCAAATATTTAATAATAAAAGATGACGAGATTTTTACCATTCAAGGCGAGGAGGGTGGCGGCTTAAATATGATGTAGTGAAGGGATGGTCAGAGAGAGAGGTGGACGCTGTAATGGGATTGGAGCAGCTTCACATGCTGGGTCTTGAATATTCGCTCGCATCCTTTGTTTGAATGGTAAAGGGATCCATGCATCACGCACGCCATCACTGCTGCTACACTCCCTTCCCGCCACCCATGTACTACTAGGATGGATCCTCGAACGGAAAGTTTCTCCTGGTCAATCTTGTCTTAAAGTTTTGGATTAGACATCTCCCAACCAGCAGCTCTCTGCCCTGTCCGTTTTCCTTTATTTTACTTTCCTTGGTTAAAGAAAAACCACGTTGCTCATTTACATACATGACCACACCGCCTATTTTAAGGTCGTGTTTGGTCAATAATCAAAATCATAGATGTTGGACCCTCTTCAAGCTCCCATCCACAAAAGGGCTAGGGTTATTGGCTCGACTCGCTCACGAGCCATCATGTAATATCATTTCAATCTTAATTCTTTGGTGTTTACTCAGCCACATAGATCGATTCTATTTCAAGCTTGATTGACTCGGATTATAATCCGAGTCATGAATTTTTAGAATCAATCATTTAGATCTGGTTTGACAACATCCATGAATATATCCAAATTCATTTGCTCGGCCAACCCAAGAAAATTGAACCTGTATCATATGTAATTATTGTAAATAATAACCCAACTTAATTTACATGGCAATGCTTGCATTTGATCTCGCTTTCCTTTGGTTGCATTCCTTAGAAGGGCATGTGCAGCCAAGGCTGTCATTTTCTACGAAGCAAACCAAGGGATGCTTATCAAATAATTAATTGCCAGCCGATGGAGGAATTTGGCATGTGAACCACATACTTGGCAACTGGCTGGCTAACACATTTATTTATTTAGAAAGAGATGCTTGTGTTGTGGCATGCTGCTAATATCTTTCTATCACCCCCAAACACGTCTATGTTACATGAGGAGTGTTTGGTTTAGCGGTTTAACATGTTTTTTAAGGGTTTTTTTAAATTATTTTTTGTTAGAAAAATTATCAAATTAATATTTTTATATGTTTTTTGATAATTTTAATGTGTTGACTTCACAAATACAAAAAAATATCTAACAAAAATATCATTTTAATATATTTTTAATTAATAAATACTTTTGAAAATAACTTTGTACCGTATTATACACAATTTGTTTATGTGTTTTTGATAGGTTCTAAAAATATATTTGGTTTGAAAAAAATATTAAATTGATAATTTTTAATATCTTTTTAATGATTTTAATGTCATAAATTAAAAAAATTCATAGATAAAAATTACAGAAGATAGCATGTACACGGAGGTGGGATCCTATTTTTGCCCTCTAGCTATGTCAATTGCCATGGGAGAGAATTTACTAAAGCTAGCATTTACAACAATCAGGAGCATCTCCCAGCAATGAACACAGCCTGTAATTAATGGTGTAATTCCAACCAGCATCAATCAAATAATAGTTTCCACCTGTCCAAGACTAATCCAGATTTCTCATATACTTTTGACTATAATTTTGAATTATCAGATCTTTTAGTTAAGTTTTTCCTATAATTTTGACTTATAATTTTGAATTATCAGATCTTCTTAAGAAAAAATTGCAAGTTTTTCCTATAATTTTGACTTGGATGAAGAAATCAGAGAGATAAATATCTTGGTTTTGCTACATGGAAAGTGACTCAAGAATTTCCCGATTAATTTTAAATAAAACCAATAAGATTCAAGCTCTCTGATCTCAACTGGCTAGGGTTAAAATTAATTAATCTCCTAGCAAAAGATGAACGTAGGAGATGTGAAGATGAACATAGGATTCCTAGCTACGAAGCCTGCTTGAAAGGTACATGGCAGTGCATGCTGTCCTGGAGACAAGAACGTGTGGATCCCAAGAAGCCATTGACAAGGCTTCGCAATTATTAAATAGAGCAAATCTTGCACTAATACAATGTAATGTAATGTCCATCATACGTACGTGTATTCTTCTGGGTTGCAGATGATGCCCCTGTAAGAAAATTAAATGTGACTGAGGTCCCAGGAGATGATCAATCCTGACTTCTGATCGATGCTGTATGGCGATACAATATTGATGGTGTAAAATGCTGCAGCTGATGAGCTATACAGTATCGATGAGTAGTCATACTAGTACTAGCTAGTAGAATCTAGGTGTAACCTCACACCCACAGGCTGGCTACCTCTCCTTCAAAATTAACGTGCTTTTCTTGTTTAATTAATGTGTTTTTTTCTTCTTCTTTTTTTATATCATGGAAACAAGTTTGGACCTGATTTACATGTGGGTAGTCACTTTTAAGAGTCAAATTACGGGGGAAAACTCAACAATTCAAGGTTTTCAGTTGATCGTACGCTACACTTACATGTAAATAAAGAAAATATAAACAATATGATTTGAATCAAAAATATCTTTTCATTTTAGCAGGAAATCAACCAACCACTATATATAATTGATGGTTTCATGAGTTGAGTACCATGGAAGGAAGGTTAGCTTGCAATCATTGTTACTCTCAAATACTATATAAATACTAGTAGCTGCTGCTAAGAATCTTGTGTCCTCTACTAGCCAGTAAACATATATAAAACATGGAGTAAAGCCAAAATTAAGCCGACATACATATATAGCAAGGGGCACCAAAAGATGAGCAACAAAAAAATTTCTAAAGGCCAATCAATGGAATTGTTGAATCAATATATTGTGAATGAGAGAATAAGTAGTCCAATACCGATTGGGTCCATATATGTTCCCTCTGCCAGTGGCTTGTCGACTCCAAGGCTCGATCCACATCCATGACGACATGCACTGCAATTTCTGCATCTTCTTAATTGGTGAAAATGGGCTAGCTTATCAGATATTCCTTTACATCTACGTCAGGTAGGCTTGCAATAGGAACTAGATGAGAGTAACCAGGCAAGTAAGGTGTAATGTATACAGTAGTGAAAACACCTCTTTTTCCTAAGCCACCGCTCCTCAACCAGCTCATGGCAGATATTTGAATTATTCCTCCTAACTTGGAGGGTACGTACATTGTCCAAGGAATCTCCGCTCTTGGCTAGAAAAAAGCCCCGAAAACATTGTCCTGTACTGGAATGCATGGCAACTCAGCATTGATCAGGATCCATTCCATCAGAGAAGAGATAGCAACGAGAATAGCATGAGAACTCGGCATCA
>Ga0307511_10005822_pt1 | contig 12463 bp, 11 predicted proteins | sample 13_EM_MG_FD_200266 | JGI IMG/M metagenome (GOLD analysis project Ga0307511, IMG submission 200266) | Populus trichocarpa ectomycorrhiza microbial communities from riparian zone in the Pacific Northwest, United States - 13_EM | ecosystem: Host-associated > Plants > Roots > Unclassified | place...
TACGATATACACCAACAACCATATTACAGTTTCAGTACAAATGTCTTGATAACAGCGAAGACTCAGCCAAAGCAGCCCAGAATGACGCTCATGGGAGAAATATCAACGATGCAAGCTATTTGTATCAAGAACTCTTTGGATTCAAGAAGAAGCACACAGTCTCTAACCTATCTTTTTACAACTTCATTGGAGGTTATGGAGGGATGATGCAAGTCAGTCCAACACGAGATAGTGAATTACAAGACATTTTATTAGCTCTAACCCCGCTGACCAGAAAAGGTCACTATAGCATCTAGCCATGCTTATAGTCATCGCTACCCACCTAGTAGCTATATAGCCGGCTTCATAGGCGTATTTAATGTTCTTCATTGATTATGAACTCTGAGGTTGAAAGCGAAGGGAGCCTTGAGAAATCCTCAGGCCCTCTCTCCATGGTTTCAGCTGCGGTTGGGTTGCCTTATTTGGAGATGGAAATAATAATGGCTTGCGCTCAACTACGACTCGGGGTGGGTGGGTGGCGACGACTACCTAGCGTTGCTATGCCTTGCTTAGATACTTTCCAGTGCCCCTGCCTAATCAAATTATTCAAGGAAGACGTCACCAGATTTACCGAAGGGATTGGTCCTGCGTGATTTGTCTCATTTTCACAACTATGCATGCTTTGAAAACTTACATTGTTCATGATGATCTACATATCAGATAACCGAGCCCTGACTTTACGAGCTCGTGCCACGCTATGGAGCAAGTACCAAGGCTAATAAGGGGTAGCGGAGTGGGGTACTGTCTTAGTATCAAGTTTTTACGGTATTGATTCCCCGAACGAGCTTGCTGGCGTGAGTAAGTGACATGATGATAACAAAATAAGAGCGAGAAGTCTCACAGCCCGCTTATCACAAAAACAAAGGAAGCGCTAGCACTTACACCCTATCCTAGTTACACTCAATTCCCGATTCATTTTCCGCGTCCCCACACCGCGAGGCTATTCATACAGCCCCATTCAGGAACTGTCCGGGATGCATAAATGAGGGACCGGTTCAAGTGGGCTGCATAAAGAGCCTATTTTGCAACACGAGCTGTCTGGAAGTCATAAGCTGAGGTTAGAAGAAATCATGCTGCCTGGAATATGCTTTATGCAGCCCACTTGAGCCAGTTAAGGGCACCCTCATTTTTGCATCCCGGACAGTTCCTGAATGGGACTGTACATACATGCATACTAGCTGTAGACCACCTCGAGACTCGAGGTGTGCTCGGGGGTGGGACGCTGTGGGGGTGGGAAACTCTTGTGCTTCTTCCTCAACGGGTTGGCTCTACCACGAACTTCTAAATAGACATAACAAATATAATCCACTTGTGTAGCTTACTCTACATTTGGAAACTATCCTAACCCCGAAGCACTGCAGGACATTCGGGTGAACGGTAGTTGGCCCAATTATATTGAGAACATGAAGCATATCTCCATGAGTGTAGGCTAGTTAGTCCTCACGAGTGGCCATAACTCGAGTAGAATCATGGGCAAGTAAACTTACGCTCTCAGAGGTTAAACCTCGTATACGTACTGAGTTTACCCTCCAATTGTATTCACCTGTACCGTTTATAGTTTGTATGTGTATGTATATATTTATCCCTATAAATATTATGTGCACTAGGTGCACCATAAAGGGGATAGGAACACCCATCGTCATTACTTACCGTGTGCAGATTGCATACTGGTATGAAGCCACCGTAGAGCGCGCCAACCAAAACATGCAAATATTGCACTAAACACAACCTATGGTCTAACCTATGGTCTTATCTCATCAATTCTATAGTGTAGATAATCTCTATTCTCACGTATGTATCCATACTTTGGTTCAGTGGCTTCAGGGTAAATGTTTCATGCGAGGTCTGAATGTTAACTAATATAAGAACTCATTACCCATAGGTCAACAATACCCGAGTATGTTAAAGGTTTCAATACATCATGCTCAAGCTTGACATAAATTATTTCGCTACCCTGAAGTTAATAGCGTCGTGATTATGAAGTAAAATCTAAGTACATGGCGGTGTAGTAGTGATGGTGGCAATGATAGTGGTGTTAGAAGCACTCTAGTTTCGTGGCATGACAATTAGTCTTCGCCCGACTACCCCGAAAAAGAATGTTCACGGTATTCATGTGGACCGTCCATGTGAGCATAAATCAAGCCGGGGGCCTTAAACCCCGAACTCTACGAGCCTGCCAGCAACGAAATCGAGGATGAGCTCTAGATAAAATATAGATGATAAGGCCAGAAATTGGCACCCATGTCAACGCATGCTGCACCGAAGATCATTGAAGTCAGTGACAAAGAATCTGAAAGCGTCAATGAAATGCCGGCCGTAGGGTATTTGCACTCGACACCCTACGAAGGAATTATTTTTAAGAAATTCCGAAGACCTGACCCTGTTTATATACGCGGACATGTCATCCTGAATTTAACCAATTAGAACCGACGGGGAAGTAACTACCGAAGACAAGGGCGGTCCGATCCAATCAGACTACAGCTGGTTATACAGAGGCTAGGGCCAATGGAGGCAAAAGCAGGACAAGGAAGCCCAAATAGAGATAAAAGCATTAACAGAATGAATAGATATTAGCAACGAATATCATACCTGTTGGGGTTTTATGCTTCAAGTAGTTCTACCATGGCCTTGCAACTTAAACAATAACACAAGCCCATCTTCTATCTTTATGTGAATATATTCATATTGTAGGCATCTCGTCCCTCGTAAGTGGCACACCATGTATACAGCACAGAGGAAATGGATATACCGAGATCGACCATGCACATGTACAATATGTACATATTACCTGAGATAGATTAGTTATTCTCAAACCGGGAATAATCAAAGTGTCCAATGGGGCACAGACAACATACGTACCGGTAGCTAGTCTAGCTGATGTGTGTAGATCACGGAGGTCATATTCGGCAAACCTTTTCAATTCCAGGCTTTTGGACCATCAATCGGCTTCCGGGAGTTTCGGCCGGAATCTTGGCGCATAGAGTATGGTGCCCCAAGTATCTCATTATGAAGGTTTGTGAGCTGCCGAGATCTGAACGATTTCTCCGTCTACCGGGGAACATTAACAATCTGTTCCTCATTGGGAAGCCACTGGCTACTGTGACCGGAAACGGGGTTTATTCTTAATAGAGGCTAATCTATACTGCGAGCTTATAGCTATAATATACACCCACGGGAGACTTTCCCAGTTCAGCACTTTTTAGCGCTGAGGTAGATGTACATGTAGCGAGATCTTAATTATACCTTGTCAGGAGATGGGTCCACTCTACAAGGTGAAAAGCGCGGGGCAAGAAAAGCTTGTCGTACAACTGCAGCTATATATAAGTATATGACATTGCCTTGGGTGCCCGAAAGCTATGTATGATGATATCACCGGCTGTGGACTACTACTATATACAATAGATAGGGCGGACCAATATATATGTGTTACTCTTACCAGCGAGAGCGAGAGGGAAACCCCCGCAAGCGGGTACCAGTGATAGAATTTGGTTATTACTGAGTGCGAACTCACTCACTGATCCTACAATCCTCGAAATGAAGATAAGGGTCATCATATGTACAGAACCCATGATAGTCTCCGAGGGTAGTTTCCGATGGATCAGTCCATGTTTCAGCTGAGGCGCTTGTTTGCTAGCTCAATTACTATCGAAAGCAGGAGTTCCCCTCCAGAACTGTATAAGATGATGCTCCTGATGGTCTTTAGGTCAGCAAAAAAAGGAAAAGGTATAACTTGGAATTGTTCTGGCTTTATATGGGTGTCTATCTATAGATAAGTCAAAAACTCTGACTTATATACTCATTGGTCTTCCTGGGCAATGTCTCTGAGCGTACCAAAGTGAGAAGCATTATCCGTATCAAGTACTTGTAAGTATACCCCTACCAAAAAGGGAGGTCGCAAAAGCAGCTTCAGTATAGCGCTAGCCAGGTCCTCCATTCAACATCAACATATGTATATTTTTCTTCAAAACCCAGCCCTCGAATGACATGGAAGGAAAGAAACTGAGCCAATATAGGGAAATGAAACATATAAGGTATAAACGTCGCATCATAAACTACATATATGCATAGGAAGCTAAAGCAATTAGGTCGTGAACATAACTCCTCATCCCTAGCTACACAATGGTCAAGTTGTGAATGAGGCTGTTCGAGCGCTAAATGTATAATCAGGTTGAAACAAAAAAGGAAACCACCTGAGAAAGCCGAAAAAATCTAATCCCAAACCAGCAAGCACTTGACAATTCTTAGGTACTTCCTCCCCCCAGCGTTGATTTGTCCGGATCCGGCGGCGCCGATTTCTATATCCTTCGTGGGCTACCTATGTAATCGCTATTTTCGAGGGAGGGCTGCGGCGGACTGTTGCAAGTTGATGATTCGAAATGGTCGGTGTCAATGTGTTCCCACCCCTTCCCATATTATATTTCTGTTCTTTTCTCCTCCTGACCCAGCAGAGCCTCCTGAACCGTCCGCTTCCTGCGACACCCAACTTTATCTCCATATCCATTAACTCTGCAGATATCCCACCAAACTACCCCTAGGAAGAAAACTATCCTCCAGACTTCGGTTCTGTACGAAGCCTCATTCCCACCCTTAGAAGCCGAAAACATTCACTGCCGCTAGGGAAAGTCCCACACCCATAGCAATCCCCACGGCCGTTCGTGTATTTTTAATCGCCGTCGAGGGGGGCGCACCGGACGGTTGTGTGAATCCGCATATGATTTTGATGTTATTTATGCCTGTTGACCAGTGCTCCTCTTGATTGGTCGCCACGTAACAGCCGTTGCAACTACGCGACACATGTGTTAGCAAAGCCATCGTACAACACGGGTACCGAACCCCCCCCGGTTGAGCAAGGGAGTGAACCCCAGAGCCGACATATCCCGCCGCGCTCGGATCTGGGGAGACCTACGTATCTAGTCGCCTTTCAAGTCCTTGGCTGGAGCAAAAACACTGTAGTTTCTGTGGCATGCTCACTGGCACGACACCAATGCCCGTTGCAGACGCCGTGACATTTGCACCAGCCATTAGGTCATCCCATGTGATATTGTCGGGGTTGGCATTGGAACCTATGCAGCTCGCCATTATGTCACCGATCGGACGACATAGTCCGATTGTACACCGAGAATCCGGCTCCGGAAGTCCAGCGTTTTGAGCGACTGCGATAGTAGCGGAGGCGACGAGAAGGGATATGGAGGCTAGGCGCGGTCGTAACATTGCGGAAATATGTTGTCGCACGGGAGAAAACACAGGTGCAGGTGTCGAAGAGGTTGGCGGAGTGTGATGGTGGGGTCGGGGCTGAGGTCGTTCGTGCACGTCGGTGTTGATTGTTTTGTTTATGTTGGTCCGTTGTTGTCCCTCAATTACTAACCACCCGTGAGCGGCCCCTGATTCTCCAAATAGTAATTGTTTGCGATTGGATTGACCCCTGCAGCTTACGACCAATTACAATTACGAAACTAATTGATTCTCAGCTGTCGCGCCGTGTACGGTGGCGGATTACGCGTTGTTGGGAGTTCCGAGAAGAGGAGTTCCGAGTTGACAGAGGGATGACCGAGCTGTGTTGAAACGAAACAATGGATACCTGATGCCCACGGCATCAAGAGGAGAAACAGCAAAAAAAACCTGCTTCACGAAACCATACGTCCTGTACCTAGAATGCGAGTTCCCAGTTCATGCAGCCAAGACTTTGTGATCAGGCATTAGTATCTTCCTTAGAACTGTCCTTACATATATATATGTACATACATTACCTACATACAGCGTGTGCCTAGTGGATATAATATAATATAGTTGGGAGAGGTCGAGCACCTTGGGAGACTGCCGCAACGATTGTCGCAATTTGGTACGGGTGTTGAGATATATGTAGTCTGGTCGGCCTGCTATACAAAAACGTTAGTAAGGTTGAGGACAAGCCGCCAAAACGTCAGACAGCCTTCTCCATCCTAAGACATATCGTGGCATTAACGTGAAAAATGGTGAGCTCGGCCTTTGGCTTAGTAACTGACCAGGGACGTTGTTTGCCCAGTGGATGTGGTACCCAAAAGTACTTGCAGTGCCTTCGGGAAAGTTATAACGCACCCATATTTTTATTCTTTTTTTGTCTCAGGCCAAGGTGCTAGCGTGAATGATGTACAAGGCATAAGATTGCAGAAATCCACCAAAATAAAGCTTTTGAGGTCTACTAAATTGCGGAGGAGGGCTTGACATTACGGTGACTATATCAAAACCTTTTGAGGGCTATTGTACCTGAAATATAGTTGCTATGCAGAGGTATACGAAGGGCCCGTATTGCATATATGGGCTTGGGCATGCATGTCTCATGCATGTCTGAGGTGCGTTATAACTTTCCCGCAGGCACTGTAAATACAGTGTGTGGGGGAAAGTTATGGCGCACCCCTTTTTATGCATCACTCACATTGCTGTATGTCTCACCAGAAATAGGGGGCACTTGGGCTAGCGCTGCATATTTTGCAACTTGGTGCGCCATAACTTTACCCCACGCATTGTATGCATAGACTGCATATGAGTCCTGGAGATAGCCGAGACCCTTGGCCAATAGTTAAGCTTTCCAGAATACTCGATGATGTAGCCAAAATCACTTGGCACGTCTGTTGTTCAGGATAAAATTTGTTCTCGGAGCCGCTATGGCTGTTTGACATGAGGCATGATGCACTTATTGTGTATTAAGAGATATAGCTTACACGGAGCAAACACGTGCCACCAGAACCACCAATCAATCTGCACCGTTGTACAGGCATTTGCTTTTTATTTGGTACTATTCAATCCCCGCAACAAGCACTTATTTCTTTCTCAAATCCACTCTCGCATTATAATGGTTAAACCAAATCCACCAGTTTCCACTGTTGTGTGTTTTCCAGTGAAAGAGGGTTGCAGTCCGGATGGCCATGAATCACTTCTAGCAGAATATCGCCCAATTTTCGGGTTCCGTGGGGGTTTTTGGGCTTGGGAAACGCCTGTGGATGGGGTTATTGATAAAACGAAGCTATTTTGGCTGTTAAGTGTGTTTACGGAATTTCATCCTCATGGGCAAACTGTGACGACATGACTGGATTCACTAATGTGAATTATTGCTATGTAGGCTGGTGTTCCTACGAGGACGCTATGAGATTCACCATTCAGCCAGAATTCGCTACCTTCGCACAAAAAATCCTCCACTTCTCCGGAATTCCTGAAATGTACAATGTCGCGCTTACCCCGAATCCTCCAACAACAGTGTTTGCAGCGCCAGTCATTGAGTGGGCCAAGATCCAGCTCAAGTCCGACACGAACAAGTCCAGCTGGAGGGATAGTTTTTCTAAATTCGAGGAGGTTTTGAAAACGGCCCCAGGCTATGTTGCACATGCAGCGGGTTGGGTCGTGGAAGAGGACAATGGTTTTGTCGTCATGATTGGGTGGGAGACGGTTAAGGCACATAGGGATTGGATAGCACATGATGGGGGAGAAGAAGCAGTGCAGTATTATATCTCTGGAGGGACTGTAAAATTTCATATGGCCCATGTCGTTCCTGGTGGGACTATACACACAAGCTTAAGCACTTACCCTGATTTGTAAATTTTACCTCTTAGGATTGGTAGCGATGTGGCAGAATAGGATTATGGGAAGAAATTGACACATTATTTCGTATACCTTTTGTACGTTTGCTTAAGATATATAGATGCGCTGTTTGAAGCGATAATTGTACCGTCGGCGAAACCAATAAAGTGGAGGGAGTATCATGGTCCACAAACTGGTTCCCAAAATTCATCTCTATACAGTCGAACCTGTCGAAATGCATCAATTCCGTCAGGACACCTTTGATGCATTTCAGCAGGTTTATGCGGCAAGACTGGAAGTGCTGGCCCTAACAAAAAAACTTGTCAGCCGGTTGTGATGCATTTTGGCCGGTTATGCGCTTAGAGGGGATGCGATGCATTTAGGCAGGTTCGACTGTATAACTATATATAGATCTCCCGTTGACGACACCACATTGGGAAGTTTGAAATTAAGTATACATAGCAGAAGTTGAGAGTTCAGGAATTTTTATCCAAGTTCCTGAGATATACTTATGTTCATATACTTATGTTACTATAATAAATCTGCCTAGTGGAAAGAGTGCCTACATGATGAAGTGGTCTTAGAAATATAGGCTAAGGCTAGGTATAGTGACTACATCCTCCTGAATTATTTCTAAATAAATTTGTGATGCTCTAATATCTAATGCGACCCTCCCGCTCAAATATACATTGCGGTGATTGCATCCGAAAACCTCGCAAATATATCCAGACGCAGGTCGTTGCCCCTTCTCCACCCATTTCCACCAGACAATTCTCTAGTGGATGCCACCCAGTAGCCGGGATAGGAGTCCAGCGAGCGTACCCCTGGTAGGCTTACCAAGGGCAACCACCACAGCAGGATACCAGCGGTTGGCCATCTTCTTGTCTCCGGATGCGTTTGGATGTAATCCATCGCCAGTGTCTGAGGCAGCGTCGAACCCAGTCCACTGGTCTACAGTAGTGATTGGAGATGTCCTGGTACTCAATTGGGCCGCCCAACGAGGGATGGCAGCATTAAGGCCGAGGACGAGCTGGGGGCAGGTATCGCAGGAGGATCTGTGTATGGGGATAACCTTCGCGACCTATCGGAGTAATAATTAGGATAGCCACCCCACCTGTTATATCCTACGCTAGAAGGTGCTTACGATGATTTTCATGCGGGAGTTGTTCGCCCTAATTTGGCCCACCAACTTTGTGAATGCTGCGAGGATAGCAGGAGCTTTAAGCTTCTTGTGCCAGATGTCGTTTGTTCCGAGATGTATCAATACAATGTTTGGGTTGGCTGAAGCCAACCATGGTACAAGCAAGTTCTGGTCAGCAATGTTTGTTGCGAGAAATCCACTGTGACCTTCATTGTCAGGGTCATAGTTGATGTTGCAAGCCGTTGCATTGGACCGCTTGCTGCCTACGAAATCGAGACCAGTATAGCCCGTATTTTCAAGCTTCTGCCAGAGCATTGCACGCCAACAACCCTATATATTCACAATCTTCGTAAGCCTGATTGCTAATCATAAAAGAAAGTACTAGTGGATTGGAGGATTGGTGTGGTATGAGGCTAAGGTTGGGGTTGGACTGGGCTCACGTACACCTTGAGTGATACTGTCACCTAATGGCATGATTTTGATTGCGTTCGTGCAATGAATGAAGGCAGACCATGTTGCAGTGGTGAGAAGTAATGCTGAGAGGAACCTCATTTTTTGGTCTAGGAGCGGAACCGTGATTTTTAGAGAACGGTGGGTGATGGATATCAGGCCTAGGCTTTACTGGTACCGTACTTGTCGTTGAGAACTCAAAGGGAACGTTGGTGGCCTCAAAAAGGGGTCACGCATATATTTATACATGCCTATCTGAATATAGCCCCTAGGCCTTCGCCCATTCCAGCCGCCCCTCGTTCTGTAGTCATCTGTGTAGAGTAGACTGCCGGCACTTAGCCATGCATGCGGCCAGATAGAGTTATGCATGTATATACCTATGCATGTTCTGTTGCCGGAACGAGGGAAACGAACTACGACAGGGATGCGGATTATCCCCCACGGTCTCCTGGCTGGAGTCTTATTAGCAGGGTAATGAGGTGCAAATTCAGCCAGCAAAATATATTTGATCAGCTCGAAGTTGTAGAGAATCATTTACACGCTCTAGGAATCCGTAACAGCAATCTGGGGCAGGTTGTCAGGATTGACTGGGATGGCTCATAAAGAGACAAGCAACTACAGTAAAACCTCGATACAATCATGTTCGTTATAAGAATAAATTCGATATAAGGCCCGATGTTGACCGCCCCCATACAAAATAAGAATAAAAACTCTATATGCATATTCTTCGATTTTCCGTGATATTCTTATAAAAAGTGGACACTAGCAGGGTATTTTAAGCTAGCCGCAGTAACTTGCTACAAGCGGGTGGCTAGTACAGGGCAACAAAGAACTCGAGGAACTTGAATAGACCAAAGTGTGGACAAAGGAAGCTGAATAAAGGAAACCTGTAACTAAGGAGATTGAAACTGGAATTGGGAGGCGATAAAGGAAGCATATAAGCAGTGCATTGCGCTAAATTCGGAAGCATGTTTTTCAGTTAGAAGATCCACATAGCTACGCACACACCAGAGTCCTACAGTATGCCACTATGTATGATCCACAGGCGTTAGAGCTGGACAGAAGCTGCGCCATAAGATTCAAGACTATGCCAGACAACATCCTACTGGAGGTTAGCATGCAATCAAGAGATGGTATGAAGGTCAATATCCTACCAAAACGTTAAGCCAATCTCATATTAGTAAGATCCTCTGCTCCAAACTGGGACCATGGATTCCATGCAACAGCAGTCATTCAATAGAGAACAACGCGGAATTGGGGGCGCGCAAATAGCAGAAAGAGGCCAACAAAGGCAAAGGACATTGGAGGAGTGCATTGGGGTGGCGGGAGGGGGGTGTTCAGGGGTAGCCGCATGTATATATGTTCATCTTACTACACATGCTGTTATAAGAATATACTCGTTATAAGAATGAGGGTCGACCGCCGGATGACATACTTGTATCGAGGTTCTACTGTAACTTATCATAAAAAGTTGAGAGCTCGAGAACACACATGAATTGGGATTTCTATTACCTAATTGAAAATAAACAAAAGGTTTTATGTTGAGTATAATAGTATGTTGGATAGAAGCCATGGGATCTTTCCAACCTGGGAGAGTGATGACAAGGAGTTGGGAAATTCATGCATAGGTATTCACAGAGCCTCTTTGTGGGACCAGTTTGGACCATTGTGAGTCTATCTCGCCTGCCCTGCACTTCCTTATGATCACTTGAGCCCACCTGAGCTAGCCCAAGCTCCCTGGGCTCCCCATCGGGGTGGGAGCTATTGGAAGGGGGGGGGACTATTGGGTATTGGGTCGATGTGAGGGTAACCATGTTGTAGAGCGTGGTTTCAATGATCTTGCATGACTGCATGATATCACGAAAAGATGCATCTACAGGGGTATTTGTCAGGAGTCAACTCACGTTGCACTGTAAACTTTAACCCCAGTAGTCAACGGTAGGGTGTAAATGTGACGCCACCCTGCTCCAGTACTGGTGGAATTTCATTTACGTAGATCTCTGGAGCGCCACAAATTTCATACGCTCTTGTCATCAATTGTATATGTACGGGAAACATTTCTATCCTTTGGTCTATGATATGATAACGGTTGTAGCCGTAGCTCGTATGTGGGGTGCACTATATAGATCTTTATGAAGGTTCTGCTTCTGACAGTGTGGGTAAATCATGAACTCGTAAGCCAGGCAATTCACCTGCATGAATACGAAGATCCCCGACGGTGCGGGGAGAATAGAGAGTTTGATCTGCAGAGAAATTCCGCGGAATATTCCTTGGGTGATAATATTCCACTGATTTATGTGCTGGGCTAGCTGTATAAGTATATTTTGGGAGTAGGCTTGATTGTGGATAGTCCGCCGCTCATCTGCTAAATCTTTAAATGTTAAGATGTCAACCGATGAGTTTCACATTCCCGGCAAAATGAATATGCGTATATGTGCTTATGTATGTATATGTACCGTTGATCTCTACACAGTGCCGGGATGTGCTATATTATGTGCTTGAGGAGCGGGATATCGATACGGTGAACTAGTTACCGGTCCCAAGGTGCCTTAAAATCAAGTTATCATATGATATATTATCTGGGGAAACTTCAAGACGAAAGAGATCATGCCATGGACCTTCTTAGCATGCCACAAACGGTAGGACAACTGCAATCTTGTAGTTAATGATCCCCACTTTCAACACCTCAGTCGATATAAAGTCCCAATTTGCAGGTAATATTTGAGGGTGAAATGACCCAAGTCTGGTATTACCGATGTCTGTTATATTCCATGAGCGCTCATGGAAATTGATTAGCAGGACTCGCCAGATCCGGAATTTATCATTATGTAGTACTATCGATATGATATATCCTTGGAGGATAGCCATAGTATTGCGATTACGGGATGTAGGAGTATTAGCGATAGTACCCTCGATAAAGTTACTCAATAATAGATTCCCATCGAAAATAGGCTAGTAAGCGCAGGGCGCATAAACAGTGAGATTGATTCTTTGTAATTCCCGAGTAAATGCGCAAACCCAGGAAAACTTAACAAGCCAGAGCTGTGAAGGGGTGTTTCGGGAGTCTCTCCATATCTCTTGCAATAGGTTATGCGGTGCCCCTAAGTAGGATTCGAGGTATTTTCGAGATCTAAACAGATAGATTAAGCCATCTCCTATTGAATCTAAGATTTTCGCTCGGTTATACAGTGCCTGGGGAAAAGTTTCCGCGCACCCCCCCTGCATAATATGCAGTGCTAATCCACCGCTGTATGTCTCACCGTGAGACATACAGCAGTAGTA